>TARA_B110000977_G_scaffold9668_1_pt1 | contig 15056 bp, 10 predicted proteins | sample TARA_B110000977 | Tara Oceans TARA_B110000977 (sample SAMEA4397798) | marine metagenome | biome: Polar Biome; feature: [SRF] surface water layer (ENVO:00010504); material: water (ENVO:00002006), including particulate matter (ENVO:01000060) such as... | depth 5 m | reverse complement strand
CCCCCCCCCGTCCCCGAACCCGAAGCCCCCCGTGTCCCTGCTCTGCTCTTGTCCTTTAGGTGTACCAGTCCCTTTGCCCGACGTGCTCGGGTCCTTCAGCCTTAGGACGTACGCTGAACACAGGGGTAACGCCGCGGCCACCGCTCGTTCATCCTCCGAGCGCAAATGGTTCACCGCGGTGGGCATCAGGGTGTCAGTTAGGGTTGCTGCTTGTTGTAGAGTTACTACCGGGGGACTCGCGGCGTGCGGCTCGGTTTGGTCCGCGCCGTGTGCTACATCGCCGGCGCGCAGACATGCGAGAAGCTCGTGGCCCACCGCGGCGGTGAGCTGCGCCGCGCACACGTTTGCGTCGTCGTCCTGTTCAGCAGTCGCGGTTTGGTGCAAGTGCGCGCACGTCTCCACTAACCTCAGTCCAGTTATTAATTCAACCTTCGTGAAGTGGTCCATTCCTTTCGCGACCAAAGCGGCGAAGAACGAACACCCGGCGGCTCTGCGGTCGGCGTCTTCCGCGGTGAGGGAAACCCTCGCCGCGTCGGCGATGGATTGGGTCTGAGCACTCATTTGAGCACTTTGAGCACTTGTGAACAGCGTGACGTCCATCCAATCAACGTATCGCATCGCAGTAGAAGTAGCTGCTATGGCTACTTTCGCATCGGAACATATAATCAATTGTCTCCACGCCTCGGTCAACTGCGATAGCGCGTCGCGATCGTTGCGCATGGCGTCTTTCACCCGCGACGCGCACTGGTTGTCGAACGCGCCGCCGAACGCGCCGCACACGATTGTTTCATCCACAGCGTCTAAAACTCGGCAGAACATTTCCGCCGCGTTGGTTGGATTTCCAGTCGACAGCAGTGCTAAAAAGTCACGAAGAAATAATGGCCATTTATCCGGAAAGTAAATCTTCGCGACGAGCGAAACGCACTGCGAGAGTTTATTCTTAATGAACGGCGGGACCGGTGGGTTTGTTGAAACAATAGCTTCGCCAACAAAACCCATCAGCGTTTGTTGTATGACTAAACAGTCTGAATCCGGTAACTGATTCAATGTCGTAGGGTTTCGAAACGCGTCCACCAACGTTTGTAGGCACCAGAATTTGACTTCGGAGTAGGTGGTGGTTCGGTACCGGTCCACGCAGGAGCGCCACGCGTCGGGCGCGGACTGATTTTTTTAACAACGATTGATGAGATGGGGGAGTGTGGTTAGTGTCGCGATACGTGCGGAGAGACGGTCGTTCGATGCTGTGGAGTAGCCGTATGTTGCCGTGAGTATATAGACATCCCTCAAGCATCCCACATCAACCCGTTTTCATCGCATCAACGTGACAGTGGGTGACTGACGGGTAGGGTTCGGGTTTGTCGTCGGTGCCGCCGAAGGGAAAAAAGGTTTACATCAATCATGCTTCGTTCGTTCTCTTCTGACTAAAGCCCCTACCTGTACATCGTGTAGGTATCCCACCGCGCGTTCCCTGAGATCTGGAGCCACCGCACCGGACTGGTCGAAGGCGTACAGAATCGCCTTCTCCACATCGTCCGCCATGGGGAAGCCCCGGGGTGTCCTCTTTGCGCCTGAAACTATAAATCGAAAGCGAGGCAAAATTCGTTTTGCTTCGGCAGCAAGCAAGGGTGCTATAAGGGGATAATGGGCCAATGCTCACCATTGCATTGTGAGTAAACCACATCCACAAGGCCCACGATCGATGCCACACCACAAACTTGTGAAGGTCGAACTCCGCGGCGTCTGCAGATTGGGTCGCGCTTCGATCACACAGGTACGTCTACGACCCCAAAGAAACCGGCGACGTACATCGCGGACCTGGACTTGATATCACAGCGTTTGTTGTGATGTCGCATCCAAACGCGCGTACCCTCCCGCGACCGCGAACCGTTCGCAACGGCGCACACATCGCCAACGCCAAGGTTCCCCCAAGCGTCGTCGCCTTCGGTGATGGTAGCGGTGCCGGCGACAAGTCTTAACGATGCGCGGGAGAGGGACACGCGGCTCGTTGTTTCGATGCGCCCCTGCATGAGCTCCAGGCGCCAACGCATTGCCCAGCCACGAAGCGTAGGCGCCTGGAGATGACGCTCGGAAGCAACGCGCGTGCTCATTTTTTCAGTGAAAGGCGCATTCGCGCGACACAACACAACCCACCCTGACCCTCCCCCTCTCTCCCACAGTCATGGCCGAAGTCACGGCCGCTGGCTCGCCCCTCATGGGGGCGGTCAACAAGATCAAGGAGTCCGCGATGCACGTCTTCGCACAGGTACGGAAGGCTACGCGATCTCTCGAAGCGCGAAAACGACGTGTGCCAACCGACGCGTAGCCGTTGGCCAAATGACGCCAGCTAATTGGTTTTCCATATTCACGCGACTGACCCCGCACCCCTCACCAACAGAGGAAACCCATGTCGGAGATCCTCGACCGCACCGCGTACCAAAGGCCGGGGAGCTTCTCAGAGGTACGTATGTTGGGGTTTAGGGTACAGAGCGAACGACCACACCCTGTCCCATCTCTCGGTCATCATGAGTAATCTTCATTTGCAATCACTCTTTTGCCAAACTCCCAAAAACTCTCATTTCCCAAACTTCTCGACTAACCCCCCACTCACCTCCCACAGGCGACTGGTAGGATCCAGAAAAACTTGAACTACTTCAAAATCAACTACTTCCTCGGCTCGGCGCTTGTGTTTGCGTTTTTCATAATCACCAACCCGAGTTCGTTGATCGTGTTAGCCGCGATTGCGGCAAGCTGGACGTACGTGTATTTAGTCAGAACCGAGCCGCTTAAGATTGGCGAGCGACCGGTGAGCGACAGAGAAAAGATGCTGGGCATGAGTGGCGCGTCGATTTTGGCGGTGTTCTTCATGTCGTCAGCGGGCTCCGTGATGCTCCAGGCGTTCGGCGTCGCCATGCTCGCCGTGGGCGCGCACGGCGCCATGCGCGTCCCCGACGACTTGTTCATCGACGACGCGAACGCGGACTCCGGGTTCTTCTCGTTCCTGCAACCGCCGCGGCCGGGAATCACGGGGAGCGTCGCGTGATTTGGGATTTTGGGTTGAAAATAAAATGCATGCATGATGCATGGGTGGGCATATGAGAGATATAATAAGAGATGGTACTATCCTTAGGTATTGTGTACAGCTATATGTCGAGGGATTCAATAATTACTCTCCTCATTTATTTCTCCTCAACTCACCTCAGCGTCCTTGACACTTCCAGCGCTTGCAGTAGCGCCAGCGCGGATTGTCCGCACACGAAAACCAGGGAAATAACATTGATCGCGTAGTCGCACCTAGTGATGAACGTCTGGCCCGCGATGTAATACACGTGCATGAACAGCACGTACGCGGCGAGCACGATGCTCGCGTACAGCGGCCCTGCGGTCAAAGTTTTGTTACCCTTCGATCCCAAAAACAACCGCGGAGGTTCCACTAGCAGGTAAATAAACAACAACGCGAACTCGGTTTCGTACGCATCATCCGGGTACGGAAGGTTGTAACCCTTCCAGCACATCACCAGGAAGCTCAACACCCAAAAAACAACGTCCCACAGCTTACCGAAGTACAGGAAGATCTCCAGGGAAAGGGAAGGAGCTGTGTTTGAAAGGGGGGATGAGGGTCAGCGAAGGCTTTGCACGACAAGCCCATTGCTGTCCGTCGCTGACATTAGAAATGGGAAACGTTGGGCGCATGAGATGGACGGTGGTGTGTGTAACCCCTAGACGTACCCGTCATCCTTCACAACGTTATATTCCCGCTCGTAACTCTCCGGGTCTCTCCGCGTCCACAGCCGACGCGCCGTAAGTCTCGACGCGGCGACGCGTGGGAGGAGTTGTGGTGGGAAGGACGACGACGCGAGTTTCCTTCAAACGGCTTTTTGGTTTCCCCGCGTGTGCGGGAAAACTCCACTTCGATGGAAATAAATGGTAGCGGCGGCCCGCGCGCCACCACACCGCCTCGCACCCTGCACGCCACGCGTGTTTGGAGTCGTCGCGTCTGCATTTTGTGTTCGTGACCGCGAGGTCGAGTTCCGTCGAGTTCCGTCTAGAGTTCCGTCGAGTTTCGTCTCCGTGTCCATCTGTTCGATTGCACACGATGGCTCGCGCGATGAAGGCCTCGGGCGGCGGCGCGGCGACGAAACGCCGTGACAGACGTCAGGCCAAGTTCAACCCAGGTCCCGGCCCAGACACCGTCAAGCCAATAGGCGTAGCAGACACCCCGGTCACAACCGACAAAGAAAAGAAACCAAAGAAAGCGCTTGGGAAGATGAGTAAGAAGCGGAAAGCCGAGGGGGGCATGGGCGGCGGCGGCGACAAGGATGGCAAAGACGAGAAGAAGTTTAAGAAATCTGATAAATTCGACGGCAAGAAGGACGCTTCCTCCAAAAAGCACGCATCCACCGATAAACACAAGCCTCCAGCTACGAAGAAGGAACAAAAAGAGTGGTCCAACGAACAGAAGTCGTTGACGAAACCCAACCACGGCGTGATCACGGAGTTGGTCGGGTACTGGGAAAATTTGAGATCGAAAAAAACGAATGGAAAAAAGTTGAGTAGCGACGAAAAACAATCGCTGGTAACTTCAATTTTCAAAGCCTCCAAAGGGAAGGTCCCCGAGCTGGCGAACAACCACAAAGGTAGCAGGGTGATTCAGGCGCTGCTGAAGTTCGGTACTGATGGTCAAAAGAAGTCAGTATACGCCGAGTGCGTGCCCGAGATCGCGCAGCTGGCGAAGTCGTTGTACGGCCATTTCCTGGTAAAAAAGGTGATCGACGAAATGCCGAAAAACGAAATCCCCAAACTGTTGGCGCACGTCAAAGGGTCCGTACGGGCGCTGGCAAAGCACCCCGTTGGGAGCCAGGTGTTGGAGTCCCTGTACTTCCCCGCGCCGCCTGCGGAACGGCTATCGATGCGGTGCGAGTTCTATGGCTCCGAGTTCGCGTACTTCGGAGCGGGGGGAGCGGATGGCGATGGTAAATCTACCGCTCCGAAAAATTTAAGAGAAGCCATGCGATTGAAACCGCAGCAGCAGCGGCAAGGCATGTTACGCCAGATGAACGCGGCGCTGTTGCCTATTCTGGAGAAGGGTTTGGTCAGTCCTTCCTTGGTGCACGCGGCTTTGTGTGAGTATTTGGATGTCGGCGGGCCAGGTACCAAGCACGAAGCCGCGCAGTCGCTGGCGGGGCCCGCTTACCTGCGGATGATCCACACCAGGGAGGGCGCTTGGGCCGTGAATTTACTGTTCTCGCACGCGGGGGCGAAGCAGCGCAAGGCGGTGTTGAAGGCGCTGAAGGGGCAGGTTGGGCGGATCGCGCGAGATGAGCACGCCGCGGTGTTCCTAGCCTTCGCGGTGGAGTGCACGGATGACACCAAGCTCGTGGCGAAGAGTATCATAACAGAACTGCGAGATGAAGGGTTGGCTGAATTAGCAAGCGACAAAGCGGCGCGAAGGATTCTGCTTCACCTGTTGCGGCCGAGAAGCACGCGGTATTTAAATCCGCACGTGTTAGCCACGATTCCGGACCCAGAGGAGACTGCGAAAACGGCACGGGAAACAAGGGAGGCGCTCGCCGCAGGGGGGCACTTCAAGGACGAGGAGGAGGATGACGAGGAAGAGGGAGAGGAGGGAGTGGGGGACGAAGGGGATGACGACGATATGGACGACGAGATGATGGATGACGAATTCGAGGAAGAGGAGGAGGAGGGTGAACCAGTAGGCAATGGCATGACCAAGCAACGCTCCAGAGCCGCTGAGGCGGGCGGCGACGACATGGACGACGACGACGACGAGGGGGGCGGCGGCGACGGTATGGACTTTGGGGTTTCGCGGAAAGACGCGAGCCAGCGCCGGCGTGAAATCTTCGGGGCCCCCGGTCATTTGGGGCGCTCGCTAGTCGCGGCGTGCGTGAACAGCGCGTCTTCTATGCTACGATCAAAAGAAGCGTCTGACGTGTTGTTCGAGGTGTGCTCGGGGGGAGCAGGGGGTGTCGTGTGCGCCGCGGTTGGAGATGCGCAGATGAGGGAACTGCATGACGCCGTCGTGGAGGCGGCGCGAGCGAGCGTAGCGGGCGAGGAAGTATTTCCCGACGATGACGATGAGGATGAGAAAACCGAGAAGCTTGCCTTGCACGAGGACTACTTCGCAACCAGGTGTCTTCGGAGAATGGTGCTTGAGATCCCGGGGGATAATGGAGATGAATCGTCACCTCCTTCGTTCGCGGCGTCGCTTTGGGAGGGCGCGATTGAACATGACGCTAAAAAGTGGATCGACGGGCACGGGAACAAAGTCATCGCGGCGATCGTCAAAGCTGGGGATGAGGAGACGAAAGGAAATTGCATCGCCGCGTTGAAAAAACTGCTGCCCAAGGGCACGGACCCGGAAGAGTGGGCGGCTGGGTTCTTCAGACACCAAGAGGGGGGGGATAAGAAGGGGAAGAAGGCGACTGAAAAGAAAATGGAAAAGTCAGCCAAGACTCCGGCCAAAAAGAAATCCTCCAAGGCCGCCGACACCGCGACTCCCGCCGCGAGCAAGTCTCCCAAGGACAAGAAGTTTTCGCCCCGGCTGACGCGTGCGCAACGCGAGGCGAAAGCGACTGGGAAAGTGGGCAAGAAGTGAGTGTGTGTTTTGATAGCAACGGATAATACGAACCGAAAGCTTCTCTGTAAATTTTTCGACCGTCCAAGACTTTGTTTCCTCGTTGCGAACGAACTCTCGCCTCGGCCTCGGGTTGTCGTTCGTCCCCGAGACGTGCGCACAACGTGTCTCGCCTGCGTTCGTTGCAGTACCATTGACGATGCCTCCTCAAATCGAGAACCCCTGGATCCTTCGCGACCCCGCGTGCGTTGAACGGGCAAAAGACGCCCCGCCCGTCGGCCTGCGCGTGTTCGCCCTTCCGCAGGCTGGTTGTGGCGCTTGGCAGTACCACGGCTGGCAAAAACGTCTGCCCCCGCACGCCGAGGTGCTTCCCATAGAGTACCCCGGCCGGAACTCGCGTTTGCGCGAGCCGTATAACTATGAAAGCCTGCAGTCCCTCGCAGTGGCGATCGTGGACAACATAGAAGAGCTGCTTCCCGGAGGCGAGACTAACTGCTTCGACAAGAACCCGCCATACGTGATACTCGGCTGGTCCATGGGCGCCTGGCTCGGGTACGAGATGGTGTGCGAGATTACGAGACGGCGAGGTGACAGTACAACCAGTCAACTCGATCTTCCCCTAGCTTTGTACGCGGGCGGCGCGCGGGCCCCTTCCCTCGCTGGGCCAGACAACGATACTGACCGAGACACACCGTCGATATCAACTTTACCCGTCGAAGAGTTTTGGCGCGCGTTCGACCGGAGGTACGGGAAAAATCCAGACCTCACCTCACCTGCGTTGAGACAACTTACCCTACCCACGCTGCGCAAGGACTTTACATTGATGGAAACGTACGTGGCGAGTAGGGATACTGATACTGTTATCGAAACACAATGGGACACTTTAGACACGAACAAACTCCTCGCCAAAAAATTAAATGCATCAACGCTTCGCCTTCACATACCGCTCGTCGCGTTCGGCGCGATTGGCGACGGGCGGTACACTGAGGCGCACATCAAACGGTGGAGCGGTGTGGTGTCGTGTGAGAATGGTTTTCTGTATGGTCAAATAGCCACGAACCATTTTCGCGAACGGTGGTTCAACGGCGTTTCCCCCGAAAACCAAAGCGAAGGTAAAAAATACTGGGGAACGCCGCACCGCATGGCGCTCGACTACCCGGATGAACTGCTTCAGTTTTTGAACCAAGAGTTTAAGGTGTTATAATATCAATCCGATCAAAACAACATCTATATACACGCAACACTGTCAACACTCTAAAACTTTTTTACGCTTGGTTGTTCGCTTTCTCGGCGTACGTCACTACGATGGGCACGGCGGCGATCGCAAACTTGTTCTCCGCCGCTGGCGAGTCCCCGGTGATGAGTTCCCGGTCCACAACAACCGCGCCCTTCTCACTGCCTTTCACGTCTGCGCCCAGGTCGCGCAGCACAGTTTCTGTCACAATTGGGGGCTTTCCGGGAAGGTATCCGACCGTCGGGGCGACCCCGGTGTCAGTCGCGGCGCTGAAGCATGCCATCTTGTAGCCCTTGTAGGCGAATTCTGAATCGCCGGCATTGGACGCTATGAGCGCCGCCGGGCCGTGGCACAGCGCCATGACGGGCTGGCCTTGCTTCTGCGCGTCGTGCAGAAGCTTGCCAAAGTCTTGCGAAGTGGTAAGGTTCACGAGCTGGCCGTGGCCGCCTGGGATGTATATCCCAGCGTAGTCTTTGTTGGACACGTCGGAGAGCTTCTTGGGCGCATCCATCAGCGATTGCACTTCTGCTCTCATGGCTTTGCACTTATCGTCCTTCCCGGGCATCCCCCACTCCTCAAGCACCACTGGCTTTCCCGAAACGTTGGCGAACTCGAACGCGAACCCCGCGGTTTTCATGTGCAGCAGGAACACCAGGAGCTCCGAAGGTAACACGCCGGAGTTGAACACCTTGCCGTTAAGCATCGTCAGTCGCCCATCACATGTCGCGACGACCAGAATCTTGGCGCCTAGAGTTGTGAGCTTGGGAAGAGGCTCTTTCGGAGCTTTGTACAAGCTTTTCTTCGGGACGAGCATCATGGCGAACGACGAGGGTTCGTACGAGTCATTGACAGCGGGTTTAGAGGTGAAGCAGCCCATCGTGGGGGAGTGCGGGTGGTTGTGACGGATCGCATGTCGATCGTGAGATATTTATTTGGGCGATTCTCTGCTGTTTGCTGCGTCACTCTTTCGGACAGTCCCAAAAAGTGCACTCACCTCTCCGCGCATGGCGTCGGGCGGAGAGGGCCGGGTCTCGTGGCCTGGGGTTTCGTGCGTCGCCGCGGGTGCTTTGTTCGGATACGTATCGCACGCGTTCAAAAGGTTTGTGTGGTTCATCATCCTCGTTCGCACCGTTCGTGTTCCGAACAGGAATGAAAAAGCACAACCCTGGTCTCGGCACGTCCGATTTCTCTCATGAACCGGGTTCTCTCCGGTACTACCGTGGTCGTCCCAACTCTCGCTGACATTTCTTCTCTTCCCCCACAAACTTTTATCACAGGGACTGCACGCGCTTGAAACAAATCCCGCAGTACCGCGACTTCGGACAATTGGAAAGGGACTTACGCAAACGTCGAGATCCCGTGAGTGATGGAACCAACAAAACGAAAAAGTCTCTGCACGTCGCGCTCGTCGGTTCGGCGACCGCGGAGGATGCCGACTTGGTGACCTGCGAGCACGCTTCTATGGATTTCAAACACGGCGATACCACAAACACGAACCCAGTCAAGGTTATTTACTACGACCAGACGAGCGAGCACCACTTAGCGCGGCAAGCGGTGCGGAATGGAGAGTGGGTGCGGGATAGCAGAGTAGTAGCGGGCGCGCGAGGCGAAGCGCCTAAGTGGCATTTAATCGACTCCGGTGGCAAGAAGGTTGTCATGCACTCCGCCACCGCGTTCGGACAGCTCTCCGATGCCGCAACTCAAAACGACTGGCAACTCACCACAGTGTACGATAAATTCGACGCAGCGGGCAGCGCGAGCATTTCTAACGGTTTATCCGGCAGCGGAAACGTCACCGCGGCTGGCGTTTTGGCCAACCTACTGGATGCCAACTTGGGCGTACACGTGCTCGGGGTGCGCACGAGGGAGCGAGTAGTGCCACCCGGTACGCAACTGACAGCTATAGGAGAGGTGTACATTGATGGTGACTCGATGCGGTTCTCTAAACCCGCGTATGGGCATTCAGTCGCGAGCGGGAGTCAAACCGAAAAGTCGTCCTCAAACCAGAAAGGAAACAATAAAAAGCACTTCGTGGTTACCAACAAAACGTTCGACGAGTTCGTTAGCGGGTTCGGGCGGGCTGGGCAGATTTTCGAGATAGTGGGAACAGGGTGTGCGACTGTTGGATTTGCGTTGGTGGTTGCGAAGCTGTTTTGTGCGCGGCGGGTGCGTCGCAGAGAAAGTTTGTTCCGCGAGCGCTTGGCGGAGGCGGAAGCGGCGAGGTTGGCGGATCCGGCCGGGTCTCCTCACACAAACTTATCGCCGGGCGAAACCTGCGTGGTGTGTCTGTACGCTAGGGCCACCGCGTGCTACAAGGAGTGCGGACACTTGGTGTGCTGCGAAGTATGCGCGGCGCGGATGACGAGGTGCCCGCTGTGCAGGAGGCAATCGGCGTGGATGAAGGTGTTCCGAGCGGGTGGATGATTTTCTGAATCCAAAAAATAGTAATAACAATTGCGTCTTCCCAAAACTCTTCACCTCTTCCCGTCGTCTCGGACTCTGTCCGTGGTCAGTGTCCACACGCGCGATGGCACACCCGGCGTTGTGTGGTGTGGCCCGCCGCGCGGGCGCTGTGCGCGGGCGCTCCGCGCTAGGCATCGCGCACATCTCAGCGCTTCTGTCATGTCGCCCCAACACTCACTCCCCCAATCTAAAAGCCTCGTATTCGACGCAAAGCGATCCCGCGTCGTTGAGTTCCGAGATGGTGACGTACGCGCGCAGGGCGTGGCGGGGGGGGGACAGGTCGACCGCGTGCGGGGTTCTTGAACACGGCGCGGATCTCATCACGCGCGCTGTGGCAGGCCAGCAAGGACCCGTGGCGGTCGCAGCACACGCCGCCAAGGCACGGACACACCTCGCCTGGGCAACCATGCAATCGGTACGTCCGAGGAAATATAAGATTTATTTAATGTTCGCGCGAGTGCGGCGGCCCTGGGTATCGATAGTACCACGAATCAATGCTTGTATACCTATAAACACTAACAAATAGTAGACATATAACTCACCATATCCCCTACATCGCCCCTTACACCCCCTCAGGACTCTGGCGAGCTCGCGCACGCGCACTTCACCGCGAACGCGGCGTGCGCCGTGTCCGACCTCGCGGGAACTCGATTCGTCGCCGATCGCGTCGTCGCGCACGTCGCCGCGGCGGTCGCGGCGGCGCGGTGCCACAGAGCCAACGCGACTTCCGTGGTGAGTAGTGCTGATCCGGAAGGAACTTCCGTACCGTGGGACGTGCTCGCGCTGGAGGACCACCTGGAGGACGCGGCGAGCGCGGCGCTGATGGCGGAGGACGCGACAAGAAGGGAAGATGTATCTTCGGTATCCGAAAAAGAAGACGAAGCACTCGAAACGGGACCGGGCTTGGAGCCTTGCGTCGATTCCACGAAACACTCCAAATCGTTAGACTTAAAATACCAAAACACTCCAGTGCACGCGGACGCGGTGGCGTTGCGCATCGCCATGCTCGGCGGGCGGTGCGCGGCTGCGTCCGCTTTGAACGACGCCGACGCCGCGTGCGACGCCGCGTGCGACATTCACTGCCAGCTAGAGCACGCCGAGTGGAGTAAAGACGAAGGGTGGGAGGCTGTTAAAATGTCAGCCGCGTGCGGTCCGCACGGCGCTGCAGTCGCGAGCGCGCTGAAGTTCGCAGGGCACTGGACTGTGTTAAGGGGCGCAGGTTCAGTGGATGGAGATGATCAGTATGCGCTCGCAATGAGGACGTACGACAGGGCGGAGGAAGTCGCTAAATTAGTGTCAGCGTCTGAAGTGCCGACTACGGCGACCGCAGCTTTAATCGCGGACGAACTCGTAGCCGACATTTCTCTAGCCAAGGCACAACTCGCGCTGCGCGTCGCGATTGCAAATTTTGATAGGTTGAAAGGTGAAAATTTGAAAGAGGATAACGATGAAGTCGATGACTCCATGGCCATCGCGGAGACGTGCGCCGCAAACGCAGTGACTGCTGCAGAGAGCTTGGGGTACCCCGACGGTGACCACCCGCGAGTAGGTCTAGCGATTTCAATCAGCGCTGACGTGTACGTCGCGAAAGCGGTGTTAGCCGCGAAAGGCAGGGGGGGGGTCGGGGACGGCGCGGGTGTGCTGTTCGCGGACGGGCTGTACCGCAACGCGCTGCACAAGTTTGGTACTACCCGGCCGCCGACGGCGGTGGCGAGCGACGCCGACGCCGCGGCGGGGGGCGCTGCATCGTCGCACCTGAGGTTGACCGCGGCGCTTATTCACGCGAAGTACGCCGCGGTGTTGAGGGCGTCCGGTGCAAACCGAGCCTCAGAAGCGGACCAGTGGGCGAATGCGGCGTTGAAGGAGTGGCGCGATGACTTTCAAGGGAGGAGGGATACGGAGAAGGACACTTCAACTTCTTCCGTGATTCATAGCGTCGCCAAGGGCATCGGCGTGGTGGGTAAAATCAACGCGGTGCTGGACGGAGAACTCATGATGCCCGTAGTGGGGTAAGGTAGTTAGTTAGAGAATCACAAAGAAGAGACTTTTTCAATCATTTCAATGACTCAAACCCTATCACACCTAATACCCTATAACAACTGAGGAAAACCTCCCTATTCTCCGCCCCGCCTTCTCAGTGAACTTCCGGGCGAACAGGTAGCAGGGTTTTTTCTGTCCGACTTTTTTTCCGCGTCGGTACCACCCGCATTTAGAATCCGAACCATCAAATACGTCATCCACTGAGTATTTAGACATAATTGAAGTAACAGCTTCTCTTGTTTCTTGTACCGCATACCGTTTCGGGTGGAACCGCGTCGAAGGCCACCAGTTCGCGTACGTCACTACTCGGCGTTCAAGTTCGTTTTCGTATCCCAAAATCGATAACAAAGTGGCGACGTAATGCTCGTCAGGGGCGCAGAAAGATGCAGGTTTATTTACATCTGAAGCATTACTAGAAACGGCTGATGCGTCACTATCCATACTACTCAAATGGCAGTACTTTTCAAACGCGGAAAGCACAGCTGTGTCTCCCTCTACTACCTCCGCATGTTTTCTAACTAAAACAAACCACTGCGCGCTTTTCCTCCAGTTGCTTTTTGGCAAAAGTTTTTTCGACTCGGAGTGCGTGTGGCCCGGCCAACGGTTGTGTCGGTCGAACGAAAGCTCCACGTAGGATTTTTCAAAGGGTTTTGTGACTGTATAGTCATAGTTAGTGTCCTTATCATCACTCCTATGTACACCACCCCCACCCCTCCCCACATCCCCATCGAGCAAATAGTGGTACATAAACGGAAACGTCCGCAGCGGGACGCAGGATTCGCTGAGCAGCACAAAGCGCTCCGCTCTCGGCTCGGTCGATAACAACGCCGATTTCAGCAATGATTTCTCCGCCTTGACCATGGAGATGCCTCCCCATTCGATTGGGAAGACTGGATCTGGTATTTCAGTGCCTATAAAGATCCCAGGCGCGTTGGTGTTCGTGGAGTTGAACGTGAACCAAGGGGGCGCGTGGACCCTTACTAAAAATAAATTGGCATCCTGTTTGGCAAAAAACTTTCCCCACAGGTGGTCGTGGGGAAGCGCGCGCTGGCCCTCAGCCGTTGGGCCTTTCGTGAGAAACAAAAAGGCGACCGCGCTGCTGCCGTCTGAGGGGGGGTGCGGTGGGGAGGGCGGTGCGGTGTGCGTTGGTGAGGCGTATTGGAGTGTTGGAACAAGAGTGAGGAGTGCGCCCACTAACACGCCGAGCGCAACTCGGAAGAACCGAGACTTCCACACTCTTGGGTTTCCAACCGTAAGGGTGCGGGTTTTGTCGCTTGTTCGCCGCGGCAAAACAACCCGTGCCTCGGGTGAGGTAGGCGCGCGCCACATCAGAACGCGTCGACGCGTCGACGGCGCACACACCGGCGGCTCCGCCGCGACGCCGCGACGTCCACCCAACGCCTCCGGGGCCGACCGGGGCCGGGGGAAGGCAACCATCACCGACGCGCGAGGTAGTGACACTACGCAAACACTTCCGGACGAGGCAGTGACTTGAAGACTCGGAAGACACGAACAGAGGAGAGAGGAAGAGGATAGAAACAAGTCTCCTGTATTTCAACCTTCGCTTCAAACAAAAAGGTATTCTAAAATCTCACCTTCGTTAGCGGCGACGACTCCGCGTGAGCTCGCGCGTGCATGAGCTGCGCCACAGTGACGCCCTGCCTGCGCGCTTCTTCCTTTACAGAGAACTTTTGATTTTCCTGACCCGAATTTTTCCCTCCAACCGGTGAGTTGCACACCTTACTCGCCCCTCCAAAGCCCCCCGCCCCGCCTTGCGATTCCGCCGCCATCGCCGCTAACAGCTTCTGTTCGAAATCAAACGCAGTGCCCCGCTCGACTAAACTTCCCTTCGTGTCCTGCGCCGCAGCCAGCGCCGCGAGCAGGGTCTGTGCGCCGAGGGGCACGACAGGCGCGGCGATTGGAACATCACGCGTCTTCACGTGACTAGGTTCCATAGAACTAGAATCCGCAACACTCCCTACCCACTCCGGCTTCGCCTTGGCCGCCGCGGCTTTCTTGAGCCATGCGACCGGCGGCGGTGGCGGCGCCTCCGGGGCGTCCGGGATGGGTGACGATTCAGATCCATAAACATTCGAAACGTCACTGGCATCCAAACTAGTGTCGCCATTAGCGTTCCCACTCTTGTCACTGTTCGGAGTCAGCGCGAGGTCGACGGAATCGCTGTTAGATACCCACTCTGGTTTCGGTTGTTTTTTGGTTTTTGATTTTTTGGAAGTCGGATTTTTAGAAACAACTTCACCTTCCGAGAGTTTCACCGCACTCTTCACCGCACTGGCGCGAGTCACGCGAGTGCTTGCACGTGTCGCGCGACCTATCGGTGTATTCTCAACAGCAGTTACGGTATCAGGCGTTTTTTCAGGCGTTTTCCAGGGAATTTTCTTCGCAGCTCTCGCCTGCGTTCTTCGCCGGACGAACAAAGGCGAGTTCATCATTTTGCTCGACGCGCCGCCCAGGACTTGGTTCAAATCCCCAGAACCTCCATCCGCCGCCGCCATCGCCTTGGCGAGCATGGCTTCGAAGTCAACTGCGGGAGGGGTAGGTTCGGTTTCTTTCTCATCACCATCCACGCAGGGTTTAGGCTCGGGGGTCACTGATTTTTTTGGTGTCACTTTTTTCACCTTCTTCGATTTTGGTTTCTTCTCCGACACTTGAGCCACAGCAACGGGCGATAACTCCACGAGTGCCCCCCCTTTCCTCGGTCCCGGT
>TARA_B110000977_G_scaffold53716_1_pt1 | contig 15062 bp, 7 predicted proteins | sample TARA_B110000977 | Tara Oceans TARA_B110000977 (sample SAMEA4397798) | marine metagenome | biome: Polar Biome; feature: [SRF] surface water layer (ENVO:00010504); material: water (ENVO:00002006), including particulate matter (ENVO:01000060) such as... | depth 5 m | reverse complement strand
CGCGCGTGTACCGCGGCGCCGCGCGAGTTTCCGTTCCTGGAAAGTGTATAGCGACGCGTTCGCCAGGTGAAACGGTTCCGCCACAGGACGTGTTTCCATTCCCCCCGTCAGTAGCCACACCATCAAGCGTGTATGTCGCACTGATGCTCGTGGCGTTGTGCAGCCAGTACGTACGCGAGTTTCGTGTGCCGGCCCCCGAATCGCTCTCGGCGCCGGTCAGCGCTCGTACCGCGGCGGCGGCGGTCGCCGCGCTCGCCTCTCCCACGGTGATTTCCAGCGCGTCCACGCCCTCGAACTTGGCGACTACTTTTGCCACTGCGCCATTGTCACGAAAGGCGGTGTCCACGCTGAGACGAAACTTACACGGCTCAACAACCGGTTCCCACGTCCCTTTTTCGTGATCCAGCGCGTCGAGAAGCGTCTGCGCTTCGGCCACTGCTGACAAAGTCCGTTCGCACGGGTTGAACGTCAACGAGCCGTGCGCGCCGAGAACAGCACCCTCTAAAAGCGACGGGCCTATGTTCGTTGAAGAACCACCTGGGGGTTTATCTTCTAAAACAAGGAACCCTATTGTGTCAACAGAAAGCGAGCCGGAGACGGCTGAGGCGGATGTGAAGGCGGTGCGTTTTTCATCTCGCGCGATACGCGTATCGCCGCCCGGTTCTGTATTTTTCGACGACTCCAGAAACTCGGAAAGCACGCTCGCCGCTTCTTGGAGCCGGATGAGCCGTCGTTGCGAGATCAACGTGGTTACATTACGCACCGCAACGTCAACCGCGACGCCTTCGTGCCACTCGCTGCCCTCAGCGGAGTGCACTTCAAGCCCAAAATCTGTCAATTCGAAAACAGGCGAAGAGGCGAGGGCGTAGGAATTAAGTCCCAAGGCTTGCGGTTTTTTGTGCTTAGCGGTTTCGCGCAGGGAAAGGGTTATCTTCTCGGTATGTGTATCGCCGCGCCAAGTTTTCACGGCGAACGAGTGACCTGCAAGACCCTCAGGCTCCTGGGTAACGTCGACCGCCACAGAAGCAGACGCTTGCGTGTCCAACGACATCAACAAAGCCCTCGCGCCGAGATCAGGAGGTGACCAAGGGAGCGTTACGGTCCAGTCGCCCGAGACAAACGAAACGCGCGCGTTGGCGGTTTTCGTCACGCGCGTTTCGGGCTGATCGAGGAAAGTGACCGATTTCTTCCTGTTCGGTGTTGGGGTTGATTTATCTGGGGAGGATGCGTCGGGAGTCACAGCCGCTTCCGCGAGCACCGTAACCAGCGTTGTGACGCGGTCCAGCGCGGGAACATCCGCGACGAAACCACCGCCTTCAAGGTTGATTTCCACGGCGATTGACTCTGGGACCAAGTCGAAAAACACGTTCCCCTCGGCGCGGATGGCAACGACGCTTCGTGTAGGTGTAGGACCCGTGGATCCAATCCACGCTAACGGCACACCAGCTTCGGAAGCCCGGTCGTTTGCCAGTGCGTCACCTTTAGACATGCGCTCAGCTTCGCCAGCGGCAGTACCACTCACGTCCAACGCGTGCACGGATTCGATGGACATTTCCACAGACGCGATTTGTTTCGTGGTCGTGGTTTTCGTTTCGAGGTTGCCGAGACGCGCGGTGAACCGAACCGCCGTCGCGGTCGCCAGCGCGGCAACCTCATCGCCCGCGTTGCCGTATTCCCCGACCCTGGTTTCGGAAGACTGCAGAAGCAGTGAAGCGCGACCGATGTTCACGTCCAAAGCACCTGAAAAAGCTTCTGTAAATAAAGGTTTCGTTTCGGTTTCATTTCCAACAGCCGAATTCGTTTTTTCATCCTCCGCGTTCACACTTGATCCAGGAAAGGCAACCGCGAACCGCTGCGTGACCTCGACTGCACTGGCAACGACGGCCGGAGTCACGACCGCACATACGAGCGGAATATCCACCTTGAACCCTGGATGCGCCGTAAGAGGCGTATCCTCTTCAACAATCATTGATATCATTTCGAAAACGGTTGGACACGAACGGGTGAGCGTATCAGTTGAGGACTCTGTGAGCGTCGAGCAAAGCGCCTGGTGTTCCGGCCGCGTCACGTAGAGGCGCGCTCCCTGTAATCGAATCGACGTCAGCGGCGCGTTCTTCAAATCTTTTGTTGGAAGAGCATCAAACGGAACTCTGGTTGTTACCTCAGTGCTACGGAGCACAAACGCAAAGCCGTTACCTCCACTTGATGCTGTTTTTTTCACATCTCCAGGGATAAACACTGAGGTTTCAACGACAGCCATGCGCAGCAACCCAAATGACGAAAAAACTGTGGGCTTTTCTGAAGCCACCGTGGCTTTTCGGAAGGCGATCTCCACCGACGCGACCGCGTGGTTCGTGCTCGAATCGTCAGGCACGAGGACAACTTTCACTGGCGATCGTAACGCAACCGCAAACGTGGAACAGTTTTGCGCGGTTTCACTCGCCATTTGAACAAACGCGGGTGACGGTGCGCGGACGAACCGCTCGCCCTCGTCCAGCGAGAACGACGTCCAAGCCGCTTCGCGAGCGAGCGCTGCTTCGCTGGCGTCACCATCCGTACCGTCAGGAGCTCCACCGGGAAAAATATGAATTGTGTGTCGCCTCGAGGCGCTCGCGCCGAATCGCGTCAGCGCAGTCGTCGCGCCGTCGTCGACGCCACCGACGACGTTGGTGGCTTTCGACGATCGTTTCGATTTCGGGGACTTGGTGCGCGACGTCCCACCGTTCACCACACTCTTCGCATCCTCCAACGAAACTGCGAATGCCCCTACATCACCGGCAAGCGTGTCATGAATCAATAACTCAACACCGCACGCGCGAAGAAGTGCCTTCGTTTTTCCCGAGGCACCGCTCGTGATAATCTCCGCGCGCGCAAAGTGATACGATTCGTCCTCATTCGCGGAGGGAGCGACAACGCGCGCGAGGGCGTCACCGCCGCGAGTCGCCGCGAAGTCGTGTATCGCGACGTCTACCGTTGTGTCACCGTTTCGCTCAGCACACACGCGTGCCTCTACGCCGCGCAATTCAGCACGAAACGTCACTCCTGGTGGAGACGTCGAATCGCGCCGCGACGCACGTTTATTTTCCGCGTCTCGTCGTGGACGCGTCTCTAACTGCACGGAAATCTCCCCAAACGAAACCTCAAAGTCGCTCGCGTCTTGCACCGCGGGTGGTTCCTTCGCATCTGAGACGATATGTTCGGTACCCTCCGCTGCCGTGGCGGTGTCAACAAACGCAGACGCCGCTTGCACGGCGATTTCAAGGGCAACACACGTTTCAGGCGTTACCATCACGCGAAGCGGCGCGAATCGCACCGATCCTCGAGTCGCCGCCGCCGGTCCGCCCACCGACGACGATGACGTCACGCAAAGCGCTGAGCCTCCCCAATCGTCAATCGCCGTTTGCCACTTCGTGTCGTTTTGATCAACCCCAGGCGTGGGTAACAGTAACCGGGTTCCACCAAAAGTCATCGCCACTTGGTGTGCCGTGGTTGCGTTTTCCAAAGCCGAAAGTGCGGACAGCAAATCGGCATTCTGCGGTTCACGCTCCGAACGCCGCGCCAGGCGCTCCGCCCTGCGTTTGAGCGCATCAATCGTCTCTGGCGTTTGCGCGACCCCTTCCCCCGCGGTGTACTCCGCCGCTACTTCCGTAACTTCCAGCGCCATCGCGAAACAGGTTTCAGGCGCATATGAAGATGGCAGGAGAAACATGGTTTGGTGCATTCCGAGTCGCCACGGTTGAGGGGTGAATTGTTGTTCCACAGACGCGACGGCACGCGCGATGCGCGTAAACGGCGCGTCCCCGGGAAGTCGCCGCGTAGCGTCCAAAACCCGCGACTGGTGCGTACCGGGTGTATCCGCCGCGAACGGGTTGAGCGCTGTCGCGAGTTCAGGGTGAACAACTACGTTGAAGGGCGCGATATCTATCGTTAAGGGTGGTTGCGAGCCATCCCGCGTTGCGTCGAGCTGCGTGGCGCGCAAAACGGCTGAACGTTTGTCAATGCATTCCGCTTGGTCAAAGCGCGGCCACACCACGGTGCGTCGCTTGTCACTGTCAACACTGGGAAGGTACCCTTCGATTTTTTGTATTTCCGTTCGAAGCGCGACACCGTTTGGAGCATCCATTTCCGTGCGTACCCCGTTGAATTCAAGAGTGAAACCCGATTTCGAGGGCGCCACGGAGGTTTCGCTTCGGAAGTTAATTGATAAAGTAGCGGCTTCAAACACGAACCCGGCGCTCGGCGAAGTATTTTTATCGCCGCGCCAAGAGATCTTGCCGCCAACCATACTTGTCGACAACGCGTACTGAGAAGCGCCGTCCGCGACTCGCGTAACTGCGCTCGTTGCGGACCTCACCGCGTTCGTAGCCACGGAAGCACCTCGTTTGTACAAAAACCCCACGGTGCGTCCGAAGAACCCTCCTCCCGACGAACCGAAATCGTCGACGTCGCTTGAAAAATCAAACTCCTCGGCGTCCAAAAACGAATCGGCGTCGTCCTCATCGTCCTCATCCGCGTACGCTGCGTTTTCCGCGTTCGCTCTTGCGGTGAGAAGCTCTTCCAGCGTTAGCGTACTTTCCAAAGTGTAAAGCTCCAGAGCCTCACCCTGCAGTACACCAGGGTCTTCGTCGCACTCAAAAAATGTATCCTCGCCGAAGCTTTCGTCGAACGCCGAGGTGCCGGAGGGCGCGGACGACAACACGAGTGAGTTAGAATCGTCAACTGCCGTGCGAAGCTTCTTTTCGTATAGCTCTGCGTACCTGCTCAAGGTCGTGGCTAGACCTGCATCCTCTGTAGGCACTGCGGCAGTCACAAAGTCGGCCAAAGATGGTGAGGCTTTCAAAGACTCACGAGTCTGCTGCATCACCGCCTGGCCGGCGTAGCGCCACCAAGCGCGGATATTTGTTTTTCGTTTTTGTTCGTCACCGCGGAAGTCGCCTCCGCCAACCTCAATACCATGAGAAGGTCGCAACGCACCGAACTTGTCCCGCAAACCCCACACCGTGGATGCGTCCGTCAAGTAAATCGCACTGCGCATCTGGCTCGGACGAATCCGAGTCTCAAGCGAAGTTAGAACTTCCATGCGAACGTCAAACCCTGGCGACGAGGTACTCAGCTCGCTCGTCGTCGCCGGTCGCGACCGCTCACGAGCCGTCACCGTCAACGAAGCGCGCAGGGTTTCCGCACCGAGCACCACGTCGTCCGGGTCTATTGTGTCATCGTAGTGGGCTCGCCAATTTTTATTATCAGGCGCACTTAGCTTGCCCACCACGTCTGGCGCACGAGGGGCGGGATACCACTCGGGTGGCGAACCGTCTTGGTCGCCGCGTTTCGCGCGAGAGTACACGCGAAGACCCGCAACGTCTATTCGCTTTTTTGAAGTCGTCATCGGCGTCACCGCGGCGAGTACTGAACGCACGCCAGAAAGCATCCGCTGGCGACGTTTACGCATTGACCCTTTCTCTGTGATTGGTGTTCCTGGGATTTCCTGGGAATTACTGTTCGCGTCAACAAATACGTACTCGCCGTCGCGGCCGGAAGAAGACGCGTCCTGGCTCGTTTGATCCTCCGTCGAAAACGGTTCGCGTTCGGTTCGCGACGTCGCGATGAGCATCGAGTCTAGTCGGAGGCCGAAGGCGGCGACGTCCTCAGCTTCCGCAAGTTTCGGCATGTCCGCGAATTTCACGTGCACCGCTCCCACCTTGACTCGCAGCCGGTCCAGCACGGTGGGCACCGCCGCGGCGAGCACCGAGCTGGCGGCGGCGACGTCTGTGACGCCGCGACGCTTCTGCGCGACTAATTCAGCCGCGGCAGCTAAGGCTGTGCGTTTAAGCGCAAGTGCACGTTTATTCGCGGGTTCCATAGTCCATTCATCTTCAGCGCGTGGAGAGGCTGTGACGGCGATCCCATCGAGCGTCACCACAATAGGGTGCGAGCGAAGCAACAACGTTTTCCACGCAATCTTCAACTCTAACAACGCGATGGTCCCCGAGCGCACCGCGAAAGGCAGCTTCAGCGCATCGAACGCATCCGGTTTTAGCCGCACATTCTCCAGCCTCAACACACCACTCCACAAACCCACACGCAGCTGTTCACGAGGAAGGTCCACGATGTACTGTCCCAGGAACCGCTCCAGCACCGGCGCCAGCACGCCTTCCAACATCGTTTGTTGTTACGTATCGCCGATGCGCCTCGTCGCGATACCCACCGGTCCGTTCCCCAGGACCAACCCAGCCCCGGCGCGCCCGAGGCCACTCGCGCCGCTTCCCAGCCCTATGCGGCGTGGAAGTCGGGCGCGAGACCTCGTGCGCGCGCGGCGCAAGTATGTCGTCGGCCCATTCTATGGACGACGCTTCGAGGCATCACATGAAACGACTATAAATAATCGACGAAGAAAAATTTCCATTAAAAGTTTTACCTTTCTCACAGCCCCAAGTCCGCGGCAACCATTTTCTCCGCGATCGGGTGGTACATCGCTCTGGTTTGCTGAAACGTCTTCACCGCGAACGCCGCGCCGTCCGTTCCGGGACACCGTTTCAGAGACCGATAAAGCGGTCGCAAAAACTTCATCCGACCCGCCGAGCGCAACGCCACCGCAGTCGGTTCAAACGCGTCCGTGTCCCCCGCGCCCAGCCTGAGCTGCAACCACTTGCACGAGATTTCGCTGTTTTTCGATTCACTCAACTTATAAAGCTCCTCCATCGATCGAATCACGGGCATACTCAAAGGGTGCGACCCGCCTCGGTATTCCAACAGTGACAGAAGGAAATGGTCAATCTGCGCGGCGGTGAATTTACTCAAGTCGCCCTTACCCACGCCCTCCGGTCGATCGTTCGCGCCCATTCCAAGCACGTCACAAAGGTGCCACTTCTTCGCGAGCTCAGCGCTTGCTGTTGCCAACGCATCATCGTAGAACATGCTCACGTCAACCGGGGGCATGCCCGGTTTGTAAAGCCACGTTTCCCAGTCCACGTTTTCACTCGCGTCCGGGAACGTTTCGGTGTAACTTTCTTTGAACGCAGCGGCGGTGACTGTTCCAAACTTGTTCCGCTCGAAGTGCTGCTTCAGAAACTGGGCGAATTCGGGCGTGCCATTCGCCGCGTCCGCATCGCTTTCCGCAACCCCCGAGGTGAGAAACTCAAGGTATACTAAAAACGCAAAGCCTTTCTCGTACGGTACTTTTGAAAACACGTCATCCGGGTCGACGCCGCCTTCCAACACCGGAGTCAACGCCGTGTGCGGGTGGTCGCTCCCCAGCCTGTCCACCGTCTCTTTCAGTTCCATCAGCCCGCCAATCGCGGCGAAATCGAACACCGCTTTGCCGTACATCTTGTGCATGATTTTCCGCTCGATGAACACCGTGAACCCTTCGTTGAGCCAGAACGATTCCCAGGTTGCGTTCGTCACGAGGTTGCCGCTCCACGAGTGCGCGATTTCGTGCGCGATGACGTTCGCTTGAGATCTGTCTCCCGCTAACAAAGTAGGCGTCACGAACGTGAGGCACGGATTCTCCATGCCTCCGTACGGGAACGACGGGGGGAGTAGCAGTAAGTCGTACCGTCCCCAGACATACGGCCCCGCGACTTGCTCCGCCGCTTTCAGGAAATCCTCGGTTTCGCCAAACTCGTACTCACCAGCGGCGACGGTTTCGGGTTCGCTCCACACCCGGGATCGGGGGCCGATATCTCTGCTCTCCAAATTACCCACCGCGATCGCGAGCAGGTACGGGGGAATAGGGACGGTTTGTTCGAACGAGAAGGTGCGCATGCCGTTGGGTAACTCCTCAGGATCGCCCACCGGTACAGCGGACATGAGCGCTGTCAACGGGTTCGGTGTTTGTATTTTCGCCGCGTACGTCATCTTGGCCGCCGGGCAATCTTGACACGGAAAGAACGACCGGGCGTGGATGGCCTGGAACTGCGAAAACAGATACGGGTGTTTGCCTCCCGCGGTTTGCTCGGGTCGGAGCCACTGCAACCCGCTGCTTCCGGGGGTGGTTTTGTACACAACCTTGGTGGAAAAGTTTGACCCCGCGGGTTTCGTGGCTGGTAAATCGATCGTCAACGCGGTGCCCATAACGGGATGGGGGTCTTGTTGTAAGTTGAACGTAGTTTCCTGTCCATCCACGGTGCATGATTCGATGTGTAAGGCACGTGTGTCCAGTACCAGCGTGTGTGCGTCTCCATCGGGGCCCACGGTAACATCCATCGAAGCCGTGCCCCCCACGGCCTTCGCATCGAAATCGACGTGCAGATCGAAATCCACGTGCGTCACTTTCGCCACAGGGAAGTTGCTTTGCGACGAAGGGTCATTTCCTGGGGCGGCCATGGCACGGGTAGTGGCGGGTTTGCGTAAAGCGCGCGATTTGGTGGATCCGGACAAACGAAAGGAGGAATCGAACTGGGGAGCGACGCGAGGCACCGCACAGCGCATCTCGTTTGGCGAAAGTTGTTGGGTGTCGGTGCCCTAATAAATCTTTTGTACCTAAGGTATTTGCCAAAGCTATGCTACAACTTCACGCCAGCCCCACGAAATCCGCGTACTCTGGACACAGCCTTCTGCAGTGTCTGTACAGTCGCATGGCGGCCATGTGGTCCCCTTTACCTTCCGAGGTCTGCGCGTCTCGGTGCAGGCCAAACGCGGCTCGCCCCACGTTGTCGTCAAACGCACACGGCATTCGTCGGTACATCACGTCTGTTCGAATAATAATCTTTTCGTGGCCGACCCCAACGGGAACTCCCTCGTGAGCCGTGTCTTGCGAGAACAGCAACGCCGTGCCAGTCTCCACGGGCGCGACATCCACGCACCACTCGTCAGGCCACCTGTACTTTTTGGAACTAGTTGCGGAAGTACTTTCACCGTGAGTTGTACCATTCGTCTCGTCGCTTTTATTTTCGGTACTCTGCACGAGAAACTTCCCGAGGCTCGCGTCCGCCGGCGGCGCAAACAAAGCCGTGCCGCCTCCCTGTTTGCATTCGTTCAAATACAACAAAACGCTGTACAGCGACCTGTGATTCATGTCCACCACCGTTGCCCCGTCAGTGTGCGGTGAAAAGTGCCCGCCCGGTTTGTATCTGTTGAACAATAGATGCGGGTTTATCCCGCACGCGATCCACGTGCCGTCCAAACCGGCTTCGTGGAATTTGTCCCCGGGCACGATTTGGACCACGGGAGTGACCAACGTTTTCACCCTGTTCCACAGCTCTTCAGCCACAGACTGGCTGGTGATTTCCACGGTATCCGCATCCCTGAACGCAGTCGACGTGGCGGCCGCGTTCCAGAACGTGTACTCCGCCGCGTGCGCGCACCGGCGCAGGGCGTCGCACTCGTCGGGAGAAACCACATTGGACAAAATGCACGCATCTAAGGGAGCCGGCAGGTTTCGTTTCGTTGGAACGTGCCTTGGGTCGCGGGGAGAGAGACACGCGTCCAAAACGCGACCGTGGCGTTCATCCGCTTGGGTTTTTTCCACCGGTCGAATCGCACCGGGGTCCACGTCCACCAGGTTGAAGGATGCCGCGTGTGGGGTTGGAGCCGCCGCCGCCGACATCATGACCGCGCAGCCAACACTGACAAATTTTCGAAGAATCGCCCGAAATAACAAACCGAAATCACAAGTCCGACGCGCCCGGGGGCTGCGACGACGACACCGAGGCCATGCGTGCCCTCCGAGGTGTGTCATGTATCGTGGCACCGTGCGCCACAGTCGAACGCGCTGGTAACTCCATTGCGTTTCGTGGTCGAAGCATTGTGATCCCGCGGGTATCGACGCGTAAGATTCGGCACCTCCTCGTAGTCTCCAAAGCTTCGTCCGTCCGATTGTCCCGAGGCATGCGCGGAACGCCACACACAGAGGTTGTATCTCACGCCAATCGGCGAGAACACAAAGCCATACCCCGTGGTTGCACCACCGTCAACCATGCGCTCCCCGAGACGGTGTTTTCAATAGGCACCGTCGCCGTGCTCCCCCTGTACGGCGCCATGATCGCAGCCCCGAAATCGGATATCACACAAAAGTTGATGCGTTCGTCAATCCCATTCGCCGTCATGTGTTCGTTGTACTTCGTCGCCATGGCCGTCACGGTGCAAAGCCCAGAGATTCACGCACTGCTACGCGATTTCGTCTCCGGAGTTTTGAAATCCGGCGATTTCATAGGCAAGTGGCTTACGTTCGTCTCATCGTGTTTTGGCGCCGCCGCGACGGCGGCGTCGGCGTGGATGCATTTGCTGTCCCTGGATTTGTTCGTCGCGCGGTCAGTGTATTTAGACTCTCTGAAAACAAACGTCCCGAGCGCGCACTCGTTAGTTTTGTGCTGCATGTTCGGACCCTGCGGGTTCCTAGCGCACGCGGTGACCAAGGCGATGTGGAGCAAGAGGGCTCGGTGACCGGAAGCAGGCGGTAAGCAGGGCGTGGGTTGTAACAGTATCTCTTAGTCTCATTAATTTTCGCTGGGTGCCAACTTTGAACTCAAAAGCACTGGATCTCACAAATGCCATTCAGTTCATATCGCGCGACCGTGGAGTCCCGGGAGCTCGCGGCCACGGAATTCCGCGCGCTGACTGGACCCCCCGTGTGTCTCCCGCCCGCGAAAAGCAAAACCTCCGTCGGTTACCCGTTTCGCCATGGAGCTCGCGCTTTCCGGTGCCCTTCTGCGTTCCTTCTTCAAATCCGTGGGGTGCCTTGCGAAGATCGGCGCGGAGGTGCTGGTGGAGGCTTCCGCTGGTACGGGCTTAACCTTGAAGTCCATGAACTCGGCGAGGTCGGCGTTCTGTTCCGTGACGTTCAAGCAGCAATCTTTCGAGGTGTTTACCGTTCCGGGGGGAACCGTGCAAACCGCGGTGCTTGCGAAGCACCTCGCGGCTGCGATGCGGACGCAAAGGCTGGAACGCGTGGTTCTATCACAAGACGTCGGCGACCAATCTACGTTGCGCGTTAAGTTGGAGTGCGGCAGAGCGGGTCTAACGAAACAATACGGCCTGCACTGCGTGACCGACGCTGAGCACTTGAAAGCCACGGTGGACCCTTCGTTGATGCCAATCTCCTTGATTCTAAAACCGAAAGAGTTTAGCCGGCTGTTGTCGCATTTCCAATCGCAGCAAACCGACGTCACGGTTTCGTTTACGCCCGCGTCGCATACCGACCAATACGCCAAAGGTGACTTCTCAGGAGGGTTCAGCGAGAAACGGTTCAGCGAGAAACGAAAAGAAACCTCCAACGCCCCCACAAGGAACCTCCGTCTCACGAGTTTTTGCGACCCGAACGCACCGGCTGGGCAGCACCTTCAAACCTCAATCGGGCTGGACACGGCGGAGGACGCGGTGTTGAGGTACACTTACTCAGTGAACGACGAGGATTTGAAGTACCAATCAAATGTATCACCTAGTGTCGCCACGGAGGTTACCGTCAACTTGAAAGACCTAAGAGCCATGGTTACATTTTGCGAAAGCGTCGATCTTGACGTCGCAATCTACGCAGACTCACCAGGGGCGCCGATGTTGGTCCGGCCCACCGCCGAGTTCAGGGGGGTCACCGCGAATCAACAATACTGCGGCGACAATAGATACGGGAATCGTGATGATCGAGGCGGACACGGCGGTCGTCACAATGGGAACTACTTCGATGCCGCCGCGGTGGATTTCGACGCCGAGCTTGTGTTGGCCTCCATGCTCCCCCGGAGTGAGGAGCAAGTGGAGCCGACGGAAACGTTAGGCGGGACGCGACTCGGCGAGACGCGCGAACAGGACTCGGTAGCGCCGGGCACGAACGCAAACGCGGGGGAAACCATGGGGCGAAGGAGCGAAATCTCGGATGGCCGCGGGGCGAACCAGCGGAACCCGTCCATGAGCGCGGCGATTCCCGACTCAGAAGCGGGCGGGTCTCAGCCCAGTGGCGGAAGAGCGGAAGGGCATTCAATGGGCACGCAAAACGTTTTGTGTTGGGCACCCGGCGCGCCTACGCAAAACGCCGCGGAGGAGGATGACTGGGACTTGGGCGGGGACTTCGTGGAAGCCACGCCGCCTGATAAACGGCGAAGAACGTAGAAACGAATAGTAGCATGGTAGCATATATAGAAGTTACAACTTGAGTCACGATGCATGGCACACCCGGCACACCCTCAAATAAATCAGTTCAGCGCGAGCATTTCCTTTTGAATCATGTCCAGCGTTTTGCCTTTGGTTTCCAGCACTTGCGTTTGTACGAACAGAACCGACGCGACGCACATCGCGGCGAACCCAAGGAACACGCTCGGGCCGCCCAACGCTTCGACTACCGGTAAGAACGCCTGGCCGATCACAAAGTTAAACACCCAGTGCGTGACGAAGCACAGGGACATGGCTGACCCCCTGATTCGTGGGGAGAAGATTTCCGAGCTCAACAAACCCGGGATAGGTCCGGCGCCTAACCCAAAGCATACCATGTACGCAAGTGTCCCCGCGACGGCGACTGGCCCCGCTAAGGCCCACGTGGCTTGGGCGCGCATCGCAGCTGCGATGACTAAACACGACGCGCCCATGCCCACGAACGAAAACGTCAACAGCGGTTTCCGTCCCATCCGGTCCAGCGCCTGGCCTGAAATAAGCGTCCCGAACAAGTTTATCGCGCACACCGCGACGGACGCGGCGACGGCATTCTGCACCCCCGCGGCTTCGAACATCGCGGACGAGAAGTAAATCACAGCGTTGATACCGGTCATTTGCTGCAGGAAAAAAAGAGTCGTGCCGATCGTGATTTGCTTTCGGTTCCCGGGCGCTAACAGTTCTGAAACGCTCGCGTCTTTTTCGCCTTTGTCGTCGCCGGCGGTTTGCTCGGTGCTAGAATCAGGCGCGCCCCACAGCGATGTTTCCGCAACCTCCGCCTCTTCGATCGCACCTCTTCGTCTGAGCCACGTCGGGGACTCCGGGACTACGGACATGAAGAAGAACTGCGCCGCCGCGGGCGCCACCGCGAACAGGAACATGTTGTGCCAGTGCGCTGGGTCGCTCGCTAACGGTAACCCGGCGACGACGGCTAACAAGATCCCAAAACAAATCGCCAGTTGGTTCAACGACCCAAGAATGCCTCGTGTTTTCTCAGGGCTCACCTCCGCGATGTACATCGGTACCAGGTTTGAGGATGCGCCGATTCCCAGGCCGCACAGCAAACGACCTGCCAACATGGTTTCTACGTTCGGTGCGCACGAACACAGAAAGCTCCCGATTGCCAACGGCGCAGCGACGCCCATCAGGGATTTCTTCCGCCCAAACTCATCAGCGAGTTTACCCGCGACTAGCGACCCCACGGTAGCCCCCACAAGCACCATGCTCACCACCAAGCCCTTGAGCTGTACGTTCGTGGCGATGCCCAGGTCCTTCGCTAAGTGCTCAAGCGCAGGGTTAACGATGCCAAGGTGGTAGCCGAACGAAAACGCACCGAGCGTCGCGACGAGCACCGCGGGAAGCACCCTGCGCATCACCTCTTCGTCCCCCAACGGAGACTTCATGTCCCCAGCCTCGACGTCCGCCGCGGATACCGAAACCCGAGTTGTGTGTCCGCTTCGTGCGTTGGACCGACCAGAAGTACGTTTGATCATACGAACGCGGTGCCGTTGGTGATGCGTGGAAGCGACCGCGACCGCACCGGGAACGACGGTACGCGGTTGGGCGGGGGGAGACAAGACACGTCCGCTTGCGACGGTCGCGCGGCGCGACGCGAGGAAACTGACGGTCTTTGCGCCTGCGAGAGAGGTGCACACACTCATGGGTGCCGGGAGGTGTGGGCCTGAGCTCGCCGAGATGTCCGAGATCCAAACGAAAACCAACAACGGCCGATGATAGCAGACATTTCAAACGTGGGTCAACCGTGAAAACCCCTTTCGTCTTTTCTTGCTTCCATCGATCAAGCACGCGAAATCTTGGTCAACGCCGTCGCTCTTGTGCTGACATCCTCTTTTTTCTGCCTGCAGGTTCTTTTGGCAATGAAGCTCATTCAACGATCGGCACACGGACAGAGAGTCTCAAATTAGGTAGCGCTGCGGCGAGCCTGCGACTGGTTGGGAGACAGTTGTGCGTCGGGTAGGACTTCGGTAGGCGAAACGTGGTCGTTCTCGGCGAGTGGAACACCTGTGACGCGCGACAAAAGCTCGCGATCTCGTGGCACACGTCTTTTTCTTTCGCCGCGTCATCAAGTGGTGTCTCGGCCCGTCGATCGTGAGGCAGGGTCGCGTACGTTCGGTGGACGATCATGCCGCTCAACAGCTTGTTGGATGATTTCGACATGAGCGCCCCCTCTTCCAAGAAGGGGGCACCCATGAACGCGATGAAGCACGGCGGGGTCCCGAGCGCTTCCACGGGGCGCGCATCCGCGCAACCCTCCGGAACGAACACTGGAATGGGTGGGGATGCTTTCGACGCCCTGTTCGGCCTCGGAGCGACTTCGACGTACGTCCCCGAAACCTTGATTTCTCTCCCACCACCGGCTTCGCTACTCTTCCCACCGTGTGTTGTCGCTTCCTCGCCACGAGAACACACCGCTCTCCTCACCCTCGCTCCCGAAACGAAACAGATAAAAGTGCCTTCCTGTGCCTTCTTTTTACGGCGCGACCCGCTGACCCCTTTTCTCCCTTTTTTTAAACTCTCAGGCCTACGCATTCTGCGCCTTCGGATCACATGCCCCACACCACGCCTGGTGCGCCTCCTACGAGTGATTTCTTCAACTCCCCGAGGATGGGCCCCGGACTGGGGGCAACGCCGGCGCGCGCGATTCCGTCGTTGGGCGCTGACCCGTTCGGAGGGTTGGGCGGCGACAACGGTTTGTTCGGATCGCTGGGCAGTAGCGCACCTGGGGGAGGCACACCTATGGGGGCTTCCATGGGATCAATGGGGAGTTCCATGTCACGAATGTGGGCTAAACCCACGCCATCTCAGCCCATTGCATCGCCCGCGAGTGAGGATCTTTTGGGCGCGATTCTCGGGGACACCGGGTCGCGACCCGGTTCGGGGCTGGGTTCGCGGCTGGGTTCTGAGTCTGATTTCTCAAACGCGGGGGGGGGTATGGGTATTAATCCGGGTACATCCACCATAACGTC
>TARA_B110000977_G_scaffold200335_1_pt1 | contig 15107 bp, 11 predicted proteins | sample TARA_B110000977 | Tara Oceans TARA_B110000977 (sample SAMEA4397798) | marine metagenome | biome: Polar Biome; feature: [SRF] surface water layer (ENVO:00010504); material: water (ENVO:00002006), including particulate matter (ENVO:01000060) such as... | depth 5 m | reverse complement strand
GTGCTATCACAATCACCCTCGCGTCGTCCCCCCCCCACCTCCACTAAAACATGATCTCCCCCGCAACCGCCTCCGCTGTTTCCTTCCTCGGCAACGGCGTGACGTGCCTCGCGCTCCCCCGCAAACAACTCGGGGACGTGTACCTCAACGGCACGCAACTTCCAGTCAACGACGAAGCCACGGCTGGGTGGAAATTCTTCGGCATCGCCGCGTGTCAGCTCGGCGCGACTTTGCTCGTCGCGGACAAAGCCATCACGTCCAAGGAGGACAAGAAGAAGCTGAACATGGCCATCGCCGGCTCTGGTCTCGCCTACGCCGGGATGTTCGCCGCGAACGGCTTTTGCAAGGACATGGTGAAACCCGAAATGAGGATCATCAACGCGGTGCAGCAAGTCGGCGTGGCGGGGCTCGCCATCAAGGCGCTCATCGATGACAAGTAAGATTGCTGATGTAATACCTGTAGCTCGAGCTATACCTGTAGCTACGCGTCTTTCGAGTTGTAATATGCATTGAGTTTCTGTCTCGAAAACACTCGCATCGTCGTGCCCGCTCTTGTTCTCAACTCTTGTTATTTATTGGATTTTGCCGACACGAAATGAATGATCGATGACACGCCCTCACCCGACGTCCGATAAAGCTCGTCCACGTCTCCGCTGGATCTGGGAGACCACGGTGTCGTGTCGTGCGTATATACCGTGTCTTAACGTGTACGTGACGCCGCCAGAGGTCGACCCCAGGGGCGCGATACAGACACGCTTGACGGATGGGGGTACGCAAATCAATCGATCTCCACTACTCTCGTTATGTACGCCAGTCTGCCACTCTGGAGACGCTCGCGCCAAAGCCGCGTCAGCTGCATTCTGGAGCTGACTCAAAAGCGCTCTTGCAATCTCACCTTCCAATGAGCAGAGATCCTCGCGATTCCATGCATTCGCCCAGAGAATGTGTAGTCGGCAAAAAATGAAATTAAATCGAGCACGTGGCACTTTCGCAAATGAAGAACCACGACGACGATTACGGACGCGACGTCGGGTTCAACGACTCACTGCTGCACGCGCTTAACGCGTACACGCACGTCGTTACGCGCGGGTACACGGCTCGCGCGTTGTTTACGCGTAGGTCGCGTGCACGTTTAGGGAACGCGCGGCAGTTGAGCGCGAGCAAGCGGAAGGGCGTCCAAGCCGAAAACAAACGGCCTTACTTTTGTCGGCGTAGCCGCAGAGACGACTTAGACGCGTCACCTTCAGTAGGTCTCCCCCCCTTCTACACGATGACGCTCGTGGGCGACAAGATGTTCCCCGGCTCGCTGTTTGGCACGGAGATGTTCACCGGGTCGATTGAAAGCATGATCGCGTACAGCGGGTTCAGCGGCCGGTTCCTTGAAGTGCTCGGCTCTTTACCGCCCGAGATCTTGGTCCTGCTGGACACCGCGCACATCTGGGGCCCCTTCGCCGCGCTCATCGGGTTCTTAGCGTTCGGCCCGTGGGCGCTGGCTGGGGGGAGTAACAGGTTCACACGGCACGCAGGGCTAGGCGGCTTGGGGTTTTTAGGAACCATAGGAACGGTATCGAACCGCGCGTGGTTCGCGTTTTCAACCGCAATGACGATTCGGCAAATCGTGCTTTGGTTTGTGAATTTGACCCCGGTGAAAGGCGCGCTGTTGAGCGTCGGGATTGAGATTATTCCGGCGAGAAGTATCCGAGGGTCGGGAAGTGGCTCGAGGCTGGCCTTTGAAAGCGCCAGTGACACGTCAAGCCCGCGGTCGAGCGAAGACAGTCAAAGAGGCACTGCTGAGCGACCAAACAGTCATCGCAAGATTTGCTTCGCGTCTGGGTTCGAGCATCTGACCAACGTCCCGACTACCATAAACCCCAACCGCGCCCCCGACGTCGTCAGCACGAACGACTACGTGGAGTTCAAGGAGCGGATGTGCGACATGCCGAACCGGTTGCCTACCTTGGAAACGAACGGAACGTGGACGGAGATGATGCACAAGAGCGACGGGAGCGGGATGCACTACAAAGCGTGGCGGCACGTCTTACCCTACGGGGGCACCGAGTATTTATCACGCACTATGTTCGAGAACGCCACCGTGGAGGAGATGGTTGACTTTTTCGGGTGCGACGATACACGGGCGAGCTGGGATAGACTTCTGTTCCGCCACCGTGTCCTAGAAAGGGACGAGAAAACAGGCGCTGAAGTAGTCTTCTGGGAACGGGCGCTTCCCGTCATTAGTAATCGCGATTACGTTTTTTCGAGAAGAACGTTTAAAGACGCGGATGACACGTACTGGGCGATCACCAAGGGGTGCCGGCACGTGAACACGCCGGAGAGCCCCGGGCTGAAGCGGGTCGATCCGTATTTCTCGTCGTGGCGCATGCGCGCAGTCATAGGAGCGGACGGCAGGTTGTCGGCTAGCGAATGCATCTTATCCCACTTCGAAGAGCAGCACGTCAATCAGGACGTCGCGCGCTTCGCCGTGAAGTGCGGGATGTGGGGCGTGGTGAAGAACATGTCCGGCGGTTTCCGGAAGTTCCAAAGGGACAGAGCGGTGCGGCACGCGGCGGCGGAAAGAGGACGGGCGGACCGAGCGCAGATGGAAGCGTCTGGTGTGTCGGACGGCGTCGGAGCGGGCGCGTCTTCCGAGACGACGCAAACGCTGTCGCTCCCTGGGCTGCGTTTGCGACGCGCGGCGAGCGCTAGTGGACGACCTCCCATAGTGGCGGTGCCCACTGCTCCTTCCAAAACGAAGAAACGCATAGGGGGTTTGGTCAAATTCCTCGCCCGCTCCTTGGTGGTCACGGCTTCGCTAGGCACCCTAGCCGCGCTGGAGCACCGATCGCGATCGTTGAGCTCGGAGAAGAGCTCGCTGCTTCGCCGGCGACGAAACATTCCTCGACGCAAAGGGAACAGAGGGAAAGGCGTCGGTGCGGATGACGTCGAGGCGGTGGTCAGGAAGGTGCTGGATGAAACGGAGAGGAATTCTACAGCTGTAGATAGCGGTGACGGTTCAGGACTCGTCGCCCATCGAGTCGGCGTAGACATCATTTTAAAACAGACATAAAAAAATATTCTAAAATAAATCACAAAAAGTCGCATCTCTGCGCGACGCTTTTCCGGAGACTTCTTAACTCTTCTACGACTTCCTTCCCATCCCCCGCCTCTACCGCTTCCTTCACCGCGAGTTCCACCGCGGCTAGGAGACGCGCGGGCGTGGTGAACACCTCCTCCTCTTCTCCCGTGAGTACCCCGGAGTCGTCGTCCAGGGTCATTTGATTTCGGGTAGAATCTTCCGATTCATCATCATCAACCCGCTCCGGCGGCGTCAACGCGTCTGACAGCATTTCTTCCCGTTCCGGACCTGATGGCACTTCCAATAAAACATCAATGATCCTTCGTTCCGCGGTGACCATGTTCAGCGTTCGTAACTCCTTTTCGCCCATCGGGACTCGACCTAGGATGGCAACGACGGAATCGCGGCGCGAAGTCGCGTTTTTTGTTTCTTGCGCGATGGCATTCAACTCGCCCTCTTCCGCTAGCTTTGCTGAAACCGCGTCCCATCGCTTCGCGAGTTCCGCTTCCTCGACAGCAGTTAAACATGTGTTTCCGTTCTCAGCCATTTCTTTCAGCTCGCTTCCGTCCCCGAGACTTCCCGTCACCGCTCCGAACGCGGTGTCCGCCGCGGCCATCACTCGGCCGCACAGGTTGTCCAATGCATTGGCAGCCTCAGCATCTCCTTGTTTCTGCATCGCATCCACCTTTTCCGCAGCGTACTCGTAGAACGAAACCGTGAACTCTTCTCGCATCTCATACACGGTGTCTGTAAACAAGTCTGCTGGGGTGCTTTCAAGCGTGGACAGCAACGCGTCGTACTTGGTCGCGTCGGATGGGGAGACTTGTGATGTTTCGGATGACGAATTACCATCGGACGCGGCGGCGGCGACGCGAAGTGGAGCCGTTCCGAGCGAAACCCCACGCCGGTGCGATGTCAAGACACCCAAAACATGTGGCGCGAGGAGACGCGCGGAGGAAACCGCGAACGCCATCGTGGGTGTGTGCCCGTAAGTGTGCAGGCGACGAGTGGATTGCATGAGCTTTATCTCGATTTGTCGCGCACCGCCGACTTGTGAAAACTTCTAACGTGCTGAGCGCCGAAACTGATTTACTCAAGGATCACTGTTAAAAAGTCTCGACCCCTCCTCCTCCGAATGCGATTTTGGACGCGCAAAGCCGAGGCTGACAGCGGCTCTCGGGCTTTCACCACCGCTTTTTCGCGACGGCGGAGCATCAACTGCCATATCGACCCGAGCAGGAGTGCGTTTGAGGTGTGCCGCCCGTACGTGACGCGACGCAGGGCGCGGCGGGTAGGCAGGGGAGGTTTCCAGGAGGGAGACGTAAGTGGGTGGGTGCGTGTCCGGCGAGACGCGGTGGTGATTCACGGCCGGGGAGAGGACGAGATTTACGAGACTAAAAACTTTGACGACTTGAACGAACGGAAGGAGACCGAACGAGGCTGATGTCTGCTCCAAACCCGGTCCCCCTGAAACGGGGCGTCGAGGTGAGTAACAAGCTTGATCCTGAAACCACGCTGGTCCGGGTGGTGTACACGCACCGCCCAGGGCTGCACGCGGATCTCACCGTGTGTGTCGATTCCCAAAAGTTGCGGATCGTTCGATCGGACTTGTCAAGGGCTGGGCATCTGCGCGTGCACCACTTCTGGGTAGTGGACACGTTGAGTGGACAAAAGCTGCCGCATTCGGAGTTGACGCCGTTGAGCTTAGCGGTACGTGACACAGTGGTGGACCCTGGGGTGTGGGCCAGGTGGTTCGGCTTGGAGAACGCAAAGACACGAGCCACAACCGACGCGCAACGTGAAAACGTGACTGGAAAGGGAGTGTCGACTTCGTGTCGCATTTTGATTGACGCCTCGAGTAACCCATCGGCGCTGAGGGACTTTTCTTTAGCCGCGCTCGCCAGAGGCGTTGATTTCGATGAACTGCGGTGTTCCCTTGATACAGGGGTACCGCAAGAAAGAAAAACAAATCAAAAGTTTCATCAAAAGTTTCAACTGGAAGTGTCGCTGCGGTGCGACGATAAAACAGACGTGCAGTTTGTGGCGAACGAACTTTCACAAATGATCAACCACCGGTCGTTGGTCCCGCCCGGGCTGATCGACGCCGTGTCGAGTAGTGTGTCTCTGAAAGCATCAGTGAACGGATCGACAAGCAATCCTAGTAGTAAGCTGGTGACGTCGCCTGAGCGGGGAAACGAGGGTGCCCTGGGGTCGTTATCGTCGCACCGAAGCACCAGGGGCAACGCGATGCTACGCGCAGAGAGCATCGCCGACTTGTCGCGGTTTCAAATCGGAGGTACTCCGTCTAATCCTTCGTCGCCCGCGCCCGCGCCGGTGTCCCCGGCGCCGTACCAAACACGGTCAACAACTAGTGGAGGTGATAGAGTGAACATCAACCAACTAGGCGGCATGCACCGGTCATTATCCGTGGCGGAGATGTCGCGCGCCGCGGGTGACGGGCGGGCGTCGCTGCGCGCTGAGCTCGGGTCTCGTCTAGGCGCCCCGGCTTCGTCATCCGCCCACTCCTCTTCGTTGAAACGCACAGGACACGCGATTCCGCACGCTTCGAGTATCGCTGATTTGCAGGCGATGCAGAACGCGCGGGGGCAGGTGCCGTTACGAGTGCACGCGCCTTACGGGCCTGACGGGTCGCCCGATTCTGCATCGCCGTCGGGGTCGCGGAGCCCGAGCCGGTTAGGGCGAGTAAGTAATGCGGCGGACGCCGAGATGATGGACGCTGACGGTCCATCGTCTAATGGTTATTCCATGGAGAATCAATACAGCACGGATGGCACTTCAGTCGCGCTGCTAGATGGAACCTTCGGGCAAATACTCCCAAAAGCTTCCACGACTTTGTTTGGCGAGGGAAAGTTTCCAACCTTGCCGTCGCCGAAAAGAGACAAGACGGAACTCGATTACAAGTTGTTACGCGAACTAGGCCGTGGGTTGTGCGGCACCGTGTACCTGGCGGAAGAAATTTCAACGAAACGCATAGTCGCGTTCAAAGTGATGCGGAAGACGAAATTGGTGGACGTGGGCGAGGCGACGCATGCTTCCGAAGAGAGAAAGTTACACGAAAGAATCTCCTCCGGCCCATTCATAAATCGATTGATCAATAGCTTCCAAGACCCGTGGGCGTTGTTTCTCGTGTTGGAATACGCGCCTTGCGGGGACTTGTTCCAGGCCATGAACTTTCACGGCCTACCGAGTCGGGATGACGCGCGGGTCTATGCTGCTCAAGTAGCTATTGCGCTTGAGCACTTACATTTACTCGGCTACGTGTACCGCGACCTGAAGCCGGAGAACATTTTGCTGCACCCGCACGGCTCCGCTCAGTTGGCAGACTTTGGGATGGCCAAACGGATCGGTGGAGGTGATGGTATGAGTACTTCAAGTATGGGCACAACTGGTGCGCAGTCAGGCAATTCCGCGACTCCCTCAAAAACGATTAAAAGCAGCGCCCGGACGTACACGATTTGTGGCACCGCGCAGTACATGTCCCCTGAAGTGCTGCTTCACAGGGGGTGCCGGTTCGAAGCAGATCTGTGGGCCTTAGGTATTTTTATTTACGAGCTCGTGACGGGCGATACGCCGTTTTCTGGAATTTCGGGATCGAGGCAAGAGCTGTACCGCAAGCTCATGTCCCACGACCCCACGACGATGGCCATGCCGTCTAACGTCGATTCCGACACCGCCTCAATAGTCCGCGCTTTACTCAGGAACGACGAGTTGCAAAGGCTGGGCGCGGACGGTAAATGGGCTGAGCTGTTTTCGCACAAGTGGTTCGGGGGACTGAACTGCGATCTCGTAAAAAAAGGCCACATCACCCCCACGCTGTCGCCGCGAAAGCGAAACGTCATCACCGATCCCAACTTGCGGAAAGTGTTGGACCGGGGGGACGCGCCGTGGCGACGGGGGGCGTTACTGGAGGATCAGGCGGTGCTTGGGCTGTTTGACAGGTTCTGAGAAGGACTTGTTAGTCTCGCGAAAGATGCACGACACGAAATAAAAAATCGTCACCGACAGTCAGTCAAAAAGATTCGCTCACGAGATGGTTGGCCCGAATCAATCAGGAAGAGGCTCGCGATATTCCATCTGAGCGAGCGTGGAGAGCGCGCACGGGCGTACATCTGTAGGGACCCTAGGTAAGGGTCGAGGCACGAAAAATTGTCTATTTAATCGTATTATGTGAACAAGGAGTCGTACATCTCTCCAAGAAAAATACTCGCGTTCTTCTCGCCCGTTTTCGCTCGGCCGTTTCTTGGAAATTTTCTCCTCGATTTTGGAGCCAGACGAAAACACGAAAGGCACTGCGATCCAGTCTCCGGACGAATCGAGAGCGTCCAGACTGAGTTGCATACGTGTCAATATCCGGTCGAGAGAAAATCGAGAGATAAAACCCATACGAGTGGTTGAAAAGATAGGAATTTAGAAAAACGGTGGCCTTGGAAATTTTTTGGATGCATTTTTTGTAGGGCCAGATAGTCAGGTCATGAAATTTTGATGAAACCCTATGAGAAGTAGTGACCGGGGGAATCATGAATTATCATGGTTGCCCACTTCGCGCGTTCGCCCCGCGCACTCCTCACTTGTCCGCGCGTGTGCCCATACCCGCACACCACCCGTCCCCATGTCCACCCCCATCATGCCCACCAAGCTCAAGGAGCTGAAGCCGGGCAAAGAAATGGACGGCGCGGTTATCAAGCGCTTGCATCAGATCCTTAAAAACGCGGATTTGGAGAAAACCACGGTGAAGAACATCCAAAAGCAACTTGAGGTTGACCTGGAGATCAGCCTTTCGGACCGCAAAGCTTTCATCCGCGAAGAGGTACGTTGGATGGAGAGGTTGATGTACTGGTGATCTTCCATAATCTGCGATATTTTCAACGAATCGGAACGTTGGCACATCCCCACGCCACCCATGACAACGCGTAAGGCACGCCTCGAAATCGTAATTGCACACCTCCTTCTCGAGAACGGCTTTTTTTCGATTCCACCGGAAGCTGACGCCCTCACCCCCCATAAACAACAGGTCCAGAAGTTCCTCAAGTCAGGCGCGGGCAAGAAGATCACTGCGTACGTGTTCCACCGATCCCCAATCTATCGCATGGTGTGCGCTTAACGCGCGGACACCCACCGCCCGAGTAGACGACCCACTCGATTCAACAATCTGCCGATCTCGAGAACCGCACAGCTGTGTGCCAGTTTTTCCGTCACTCGGCTGATTGCGATTATTTTTTCATCCTCGCGCTTGCTTGTCCATCTTGCTTACTTGTCCCCCCCTTTAAACTCTACAGCAAACGCAAGCCCGACGGCTCGATGGAGAAGCCCAGCAAGAAGTCTAAGAAGGGCGCCATGGGGAAGGATGGCAAGAAGAAAGGCCGGGGCAAGGGCAAAGACGTCGTGGATCCGAACAAACCCAAAGGACCGAAGGGGGCGTACATGTGCTTCGTGCAGGACGAGCGCCCTAAAATCAACGTGCAGTTCCCGACGATGAAGTTTGCGGAGATCGCCAAGATGTTGGGGGAGAGCTGGAAAAGCATGGACGCGTTACGCAGAGGGGACTACGAGAAACTCGCGGAGCAGGACAAAGAGCGGTACCAGCGGGAGATTCAAGCCTACGTCCCTATGGACGCCGCTGGGTTGGAAGAATTGAGGAAAGAGAAAGCCGCGAAGAAATCTGCGGGGGGGTTACAAAAGCCGTACAAGTGCTCACCGCTGTTGGCTGACTTCGTGGGCGAGCCCACGATTTCCAGAGCCGCCCTGACATCCAAGATGTGGGCGTACTTCAAATCGAACAACCTGATGGACCCGGAAAACAAACGGTGGGTCATCGCAGATGACAAGCTGAAGAACCTGCTGGGCATCGACCGTTTCCAGGGGTTCACCGTGTCCAAGTACCTCTCCCCGCACTTACTGCCCATGGACCCGGCGTAAGGGGTTGGGATTGTTGAGGGTTGAGTTCATTGTTCACCCTTACTACCCACTATGTGAGACGCACACTCGAGACGAATGATGAGAGTTGAATGAGGACGAGAACGCTCTGTTGTAACACGAGACGCAAATATGAAAATATGAAAAAGTCCATCTCTCTTTTTTGTTCGACACCTCGAGGCTCTTTCGGACCGCCCGAGGGTTTCCCCGCGAACGGCTTTTCTCCTCACCACAACGCTCGCCCTCTGTCGCACCGTACGTCTTGTGTCGCGAGGTCCGAGGCCGCGCTTTGTGGAAACGAGAGACGGGAGTTCCGAGAGATTTTGCGTCTCTTCCTGAGACACACGCTTGTGCGCGGTCACGACTTTGCCGGGCGTGGGTGACCCGACACGATGGTGTGGCCTTCCTGGCTCCGCGCGCGTGCGCACGCGTACGCCCCGATCGCGTTGCGCGAAGAGACCTCCAACGCCGTTGAGAACTGGACTTCACCGACAAGGGTTTCCAAAAACACAACCGCGAAGCCACCGTTGTTGCTCCACCACCTTCTGAAACCTACTAAGCGCAACGACACGACGCGGCGGCGTGTGCTTATAGGTACTGTGTGTATCACTGTATTCCTCGCGCTGTTCGTCATGACACTCGCGCGGATCAAAGCCGCGCAATCCGCCGCGGGGCACGGCGAAGGTAACCCAAGTTTTTTTGGAGGACTTCGCGCGTCCATCGCTGCACTCGCGAACGCCACGTACGCAACCATTACCCTGTGCATCACCACGCTCGTCAAAGCCACGGGTGATGCGAGCAAAGCGTTACTCGACGTGCTATCCTTCAAACTGATGTGGGGCAAGACACAAGGATCGTCACCTGATACAAATTCTGTAACAGGGACTCGTTTTTATTCCCTCGCGAAACAGTTTCGACGTTCGGTCGTAATCCCCACGTTACAAGCCTTCGTGGCGGTCGCCGCGTTTTTAAGCGCCCTAGTAGCCGCCGACCGCATGTTCCACTTTTACGTCGCGGTCTACTGGAAAAAAGTCGTCAAGAAAGACCCAGCGCGGTTACGGTGGAAAACGATTGCGTTACCGACTGCCGAAAACACAACCTCGCAAAATATTTCGGAATTCCCGAAAGTAGTAATCCAGCTCCCGATGTTCAACGAAAAGGAAGTGTGCGGCGACGTGATCGACGCGGCGTGTCTGTTGGACTGGCCGAGGAGTCGACTGTTGATTCAAGTCCTGGACGACTCAACGTGCGCTGAAACCAGACAACGCGTCGACGACAAGGTGTTCGAGTGGAGGGAGAAGGGCGTGGAGATTTACGCGCGGCGGAGGACGTCAAGAGAGGGGTACAAAGCAGGCGCGATGTTGGAAGCGGAGAACGACCTTCGGGGAAAGGACGGGAGGTTCGGGGGGGGTACGTATACTCCTTCATCGATGAAACAGGACCTTAAAACCGTAAACGTTGACCCTGGAGTAGAAGCGGTTGATCCTGAAGTCCTATCAAGCACTACTGCTGACCCAAACCTCGAAAAGAGCCATTCTAGAAAACACGACGTTACACGCGTTGCGGCAATTAGTCAGGGCTATGAATACGTGATAATCTTCGACGCGGACTTCGACCCGCACCGAGGTTTCATTCGCGACGTCATTCCCACGTTGATTGCGAACAAGCAGGTTGGGTTCGTACAAGCGCGGTGGACGTACGTCAATTCCGATGAATCACTCCTCACCAAAGTCCAGGAAATATCTTTGAATTATCACATCAAGTGCGAGCAGTTCGCCCGCCATGCCGCCGGGGTATTCTTCAACTTCAATGGCACCGCGGGCGCGTGGAGATTAACGTGCATAGAAGACGCCGGAGGCTGGACCCCCCGGACCACCGTGGAGGACATGGACCTCTCCCTGCGCGCCTACCTAAAAGGCTGGAAGTTCGTGTTCCTGAACGACATCACTTGCGACTGCGAAATCCCAGCGTGCTACGACGCGTACCGCAAACAGCAACACCGGTGGAGCTGCGGCCCGGCGCAACTGTTCAAAATCGCGGTGACCCAAACCTGGGCAGCGAAGAACATCCCGATCACGAAGCGGATATACCTGGTGTTTCTGTTTTTCGGAACCAGGATGTTCGCCAGTCACGTTGTGTCCTTCGCGTTGTACTGCGCGTTGATACCAATCTGCGCCGCATTTCCAGAGGTTGTCATACCTTTCTGGGCGCTGGTGTACACGCCGGTGTTGGTGACTATTTCGACAGTCGCGTTCACTCACAACGGGTGGCGAAACGCCATACCCTACGTCCTCTGTGAGAACGCCATGTCAATCGTGAAAGTGACCGCGATGCTTTCCGGGTTGTTGGGCTGGGCGAACGCGCACGAGTGGGTGGTTACGACGAAGTTAGGCCGATTCATCAACAAAGAAATAGAATCCGTAAAATCCGGCAAGGCCGGGAAGGTTGCTGAAAAAGTCGTCACTAAAATAAAAAAAGCCAGAGGTACGCGGAAGACTTACGGCAAGGAGTGTGTTATGGGTTGCTTTTTTATAGCATGTGCTTTGTATGGCGCGTCGGTGCACGCGATGTGGCAGTACGGACTATTCCTCACCGCGCAAGGCGTGGTGTTTTTAGCCTTCGGGCTGAACTACGTGGACGGGAAGTAGTTTGAGTTTTGTGACTGGCTCCATACGTTTCAGTTGTTTTTTAGAAAATACGCTACATGCTTCTTTGCTTCTACATGCTTCTTCATGCGTCGACTAACGCTAAATCGCATCACTACCTAAACCGCTCCACGCTCCCGGTTCGCAGCAAAGCCCCGCCTCCAGACTGACCGCTCACACCGCCCGTCGCGATTCCCGTCTGGTCGCGATGGATGAGTTCCTGGTTCCAACTTTTTTGCGAACGATTGCTTTGATGACTACGTTGAGCGTCCACCGCCCGCCCGGCCGTGACGCTCCCCAGCCCCAACGAAATCACAAACCCCCCTAAAATTGTGCCCCAGAACACGGACTCGCCTAGCACTAAGAACGATAGTGAAGCTCCAAAAGCCGGCTGTAACGGCAAGAACATGGAAACCACCCCCGGGCCGATTTCCTGATTCACCCAAGTCATGATCGTGTAGTTGAACCCGCTGGCGACGATTCCGCCGTATAACACCCCATATATCTCGGATCTCGTCAACACCCACGGGTTGCTGTCTTGTAACACCCCCTTTTGTAACCAACCCATCGGTGGTACCTCCACCAGCGCCCCTAAGGTCATCAAGACAGAACCCATCACGTACGTCCACCTGGTGACGTCCCTTGGGAACGGAAACTTTGAGAGCACTTTTCTTTGAGCAGTGAGGTACAGCGCCATGCAGGTACAGTTCCCTAACAGAAACAGCACTCCGACTACGTGTTTACGTTCCAGGGTGCGTTCAGTCTCGAGTTGTTGTGTATCCGTCTTGGGATCGTTTCTATGACTAAATGCTCCTACATCACCTCCTCCATCGTCATTGGTAATTACGTCATCCGCCCACCCCCTCGCCGCTACGCCAATCTTAACAAAGCTCACCACCAGCGCCCCTATTACACACAGCAAAACCCCTGTAAGTTTCAACCGCCCACTTTTCGTGCCTATACTAATACTCTCTGTTTTCGTCACCGCCACCGCTATGACCCAGGTGAACACCGGGATGCACAGCTGTAGGGCGCCCGCTATTACGGGCGAAACTCGCGCTAAGCCTTGCAGGAAAAACAATTGATTGAGAAACACCCCAGTTAGGGATAGGAAGAACAACGAGCGCCAGGGAGGGCGGGGCGCCAAGGATAACTTGGGTTTACCGGGGTGACACACAGGGTTGACAGCATCCACAGTTACAATGCCTGACTTGTGTCTCTTCTTCACGACAGAGAACACTCCCTCGAAGATGTAAAGCGCTCCTACTGCGATCAAATCTCTATACGCGGAAAACACGAAACGATCGACGCCTTCGCCGAGCGCGACTTTTGAAATCACGTGGTACCCCGCGTACGCCAGCTGTACGAAAATCAAACTCACGACGTGAATCGCGGTGACCTCGGAGGTGTCAGGTCGGATCTGGTGCGAGCCATCGGTGCTGGGCGACAACGCACCGCCGCCGCGCCCCATTCCAGTGGAGACTGTCTAATCGATGTTGATGGATCGGCACTTGTGTGCGACACGACGAAACTCTGCATAAAATGTCGGATTTTTTATTTACAAACGCTCTACGCCCACGTCAACACGCACTCCGCCAGGTCGTCGCACGTGACTTGCGCGACCCCCCGTGTTTGGAACGAGCTTCCCCCGTCCACGGACAGCTTACACGTGAACCCCTGGTTGTTCCTGCGGCTGGGCCGCGACCCCGTGACGGTTCGCGTCCACCCGTCTACTTTATCGATTTGCCCCGCATTCAAATCCGGAGCTCCGAACTTCGCCCGGCACGCGTCGTAGGACACGTCGCGGATGCACTTGTTCATGTTCCCGAACTGCTGGCCGCCTCGTAGGGTGTCCTCGCCGATGCAAAGTTTCACAGTTTCCGTGCTGTTGTCCAAATTGGGGTCGATGCACGGATGTGGGTCGCAGAACATCTCGAACGGCCTTACGTGAAGATTGGGGTCCGTCCACCGCGCGACGTTGTAGTAGTTGGCGTAGGTTGGTTTCGAGATGAACGAGTAGATCTTTGGGTTACTGAACGTACAGCTCTGCTTGGCTTTTCCCCAGCCCACGCGCAGGCCGGCGGCGTTTCGGGACACGATATCAGGGTTGTGGACCTTCGTGGGGTGCGTTGACCCGGGCAGAACGCCTGATGGAAAGCGGGAGTCAGTTTTTGTACCAAGGGCAGTCGGATGGGAAGGAAGGGACTAGTCGGTGTAGTGCAGGGAAGTACAGTCGTCCTAAGCAGGCAAACAGTCACGGGGTGTTCAAGCTAGTAAAAAGCTAAACAGTCACTTTTGAAAACAGTCGAACGACAGTGACACAGGCAAACAGTCAGGGAAAGAACCAGAAAAACGTACCGTGCCCGACGTTTGACATGCCGCAGAACTGAGGATTTTGGAAATAGAAGTCAGTCTTTTGTATGGACAACAGTCTGGGGGTACTCCAGAGAGAAAGTATGAAGGGACTGATTAGACTGTAACTCAGCAGTCTATGCTATCGGGCAAACAGTCAGGGCATAAAAAAACGAACAAAAACTTACCTGCCCTGATGCGTTGACGAAGCACGACTTGGACGCGAACCCCCCTGAGAACTGCGCGGGCTCGGGGTACCACCCCGCCTTGTTCGGCACCCCCACGAACACTACCCGCGATTCGAACATCTGCAACAGCATGCCGTACAGCTGCACGTACCGGAACGAGTAGTGGCAGTGGTCCGACGGTTCGCCGTCGATGCCGGTCCAGTGGTCGATCTCGGTACCCAACACGGTGGTGGTCCACTTCTGCAAACGTTTGAACCGGTCCTCCGCGGCGTCGCTGCAATCGACGTACCCGAAGTTCATTGCCGGGCCGCCGTCGGAAATCATGTACACCATCGCGTTCTCAAGGCCGAACTCGTTGGAGCCTTTTAAAATGTCCCTGGCTAACATCAAAGCCTCCGCGGTGGGCGTCGCCGTGGCGCAGCACTTTGTGCGCATTCCGTCGACCAATGACTCAAACTCACGCGGGCGGTACCGACCCATGGGAATCACCATCTCGCCGCCGTTGCACGTATCCGCGTTGAACCCGGGGAAGATCATCACGCCGATTCGCGAGTTCGTGGTGGTCATCGACGCGCAGTACAGGCGCTTCATCAAAGGCACAAGGTCATCCTGGAACGCGGCGAGGGACTGAGATTTTTGGAAATATGTCAGTTTATTGTATGGGCAAACAGTGAGGGGATTTTTTTTAAAAAAACGTACCTGGCTCGCCGACGCGTCCAGGAGGAACAAAACGTCTCTGTCACTCGCGTTTTTGCAAACCGGTTCTGAAGCGCAGTAATCAGTGTGCCCCACCAACGCTGGATCAGAAAGGTCGGGGGTCCAGTCCACGAACCCTTGTTGCTTCGCGGTGAGCTCGGCTGCAGTGCACACCGGCGGGTCTTTCACCTCCGGCATCGAAAAGCAGGGAGGCTTTTC
>TARA_B110000977_G_scaffold201563_1_pt1 | contig 15110 bp, 6 predicted proteins | sample TARA_B110000977 | Tara Oceans TARA_B110000977 (sample SAMEA4397798) | marine metagenome | biome: Polar Biome; feature: [SRF] surface water layer (ENVO:00010504); material: water (ENVO:00002006), including particulate matter (ENVO:01000060) such as... | depth 5 m | reverse complement strand
TGGGCGATTTATAAAGTACAGTAGTCTGGACAGTGGGCAAACAGTCACAACGGATATGCGGCGTTCGCGAATTCCAAAAAGCGAAAGTCGCTCCTTTTTCGTCGCATCACTTGTCGTCGCGTGTCTTGCCACCGCCGGCGTATGGGCAAACAGTCACAGAGGCAGGGCTGTTTCTAGAACCGCGGGTGTGGCTGTGACCGCCGCTGCTTTCACCGTGAAAACAGCGGTGAGAAAGTATGACGAGATATAAGGGATAAGAATAATGGCGGGACGGTAACTATTACGTTGTATTCTACTTTTGTTTTTTCTAGTTTCTTAATTCTAATTTTTCTAATTATTTTCTCGCCGGGTAATACTCGCCGTCCACGCCCACCAGCTCAAGGTCGAAATCCAAATCCTCGTCCGGGCCAACATCCCCTTTCCCTTCAGTGCCGTACGCTAATTTAGACGGGACGAAAAACGTGGACCGCTCGCCCAGTTGCATGGACGCGATGGCGAGGTAAAAGCCGCGAATCATTGGAGAGTCTTTATTTTCTTGTGTTTGGGCATCAGAATCATTCGATTCATGCGTATCATCGGTTGTGGTTTCGTGATCCAGTGACGACCCTGTGGTTCCTTGTCTGTTCTCCGTGTGTTCATCCTTACCGCTCACCCCGGGGCTCTGTCCTAAATCCGTTGGAAGCGTCAACACCAACGGCATGTTACACTTCCGGACGGTGATGCCGTCGATTTCGGTAACGAACTCGCCTCGTGATGAATCGATAACCGAATCCGATGACCGAACCGTGCACGTGAAGTGCACGTGGACTTTGGATCCGGGTTTTGGCGCGGGCGCGTCAGGAGTACCCACGCGCTCGAGGTACTTCTTCAAGCCGGAAGGAAGGGTGGTCATCGGGACAGAGACTGTGTGCCGGAACTGTGCGCTTTTGATTTCGGTTTCGGTGCTTATTTTCACGTCGTCCACATCATTGTTAAATCCTGCACGATCCATGTTGGCCTTACGACCGGTTGGGTTGGCGATGACCCGCGAAGGGAGCGTATCTGGGGTGCCATAAAACGGTGCCCACACAGGAAGGAGAAACGCGAGTGCGTGGAGTGCACCCCCTGACCTCACGGCAAGGTGAAATACGACTGTGTGGACTGCAACTGCTGCCCTCACGGCAAGCTGAAACTCAAATGCGCGGCGTGCACCCCTTGCTCCCACGGCAAGCGGAAAAGCAACTGCACGGTGTGCAACGGCTGCCCCCACGGCAAGCTGAAACAACAGTGCGCGGTGTGCAGCCCTTGTCCCCACGGCAAGGTGAAATACAGCTGCGTGGAGTGCGTCGGTTGCCCACACGGCAAGCTGAAAAGGAACCGCGCGGCTTGCAAAGCATGACACCGAACGTGAGCGCGTTTCGAGATGAATACATTGTACATGTTTAGTGGTGGTTACGGTGGTTCGAAATGCTGCTATTACAAACATCCCGCATTCATTCTATCGTCTGTATCAATTCCCCCCCTCGTCCTCCCCCAAATCCATCTCGTCGTCCGAGTCGTCGAAAAGAGGGTTGCTTCCCTTTTGGAACCCCGCAGGCGTTTTCGCAATCGGCGAGACGCCGGTGTTCAAAGTTTCTCTCTCCACGTTCTCAACAGGCGGCACGTTCTCCGTGTACTCCTCGCCCCAGTCTGAACTCGCGGGAGTGGTGAGCGGGACAGACATGGACGGTGATGCGCCTGAAAGCAACGTCGTGGGTTCCGAAGACGTCGTGGTGGTGGTGACTTCGGAGGGTCGTCCCGAACCACTGACTGATTGCGTCTCCAAGCGATCCACTGTTGGCATCTCCGGCGTCATCTCAAAGTTCATACCCTCCGTCGTTTCAACCGGCGCAACGCTCGTCTCCATCGCAACCGCACCATTGGCAAGTAACTCATCACCGGTATCATCACCAGCATCCCCCTTCCTCGCCACGAAAGGCAGTGTGTTGTTCACCACACCCGGAAACACCGCGGGCGCCGGCGCCGGTGGAGGCGCTCTCGCCGCCGCCGCCGCCTCGCGCGCCGCGTCGCCCATGCCAACCTCCCCCCTGGCCACGATCCAGTCCACCAAGCGGCACACCCCAAACAGTCGTCTGGACGCCTCACCAGCAGGCACTCGCTCAATCGCCGCCTCAAGCGTACTGGCATCCGGTAAAGGTGCTGTTGAATTATTTTTAGAAACTCCGGCGTGTTTGATGAACACCCGCGGTCGCAGCGCGCCCTTCGGGTACGCGCCGTTCGCCATCGTCATCGTCACTAAAACTTTCCTTTGAGACGTGAAGTCCACGAACGTGAGTTCCAAGTCACCGCCAGCTGTGCACCGCACGCGCGTGATCCGTGGGAATGCCGCGCGGCACTGCTCCGCTTCCTCCAACACGCTCTCGGCTCGCATCAATGTAGGCACTAGGTGCTGCAACACGCTCGCCACGTCCCCATCCCTCGCGTCCACGCACGTTTCGCTCCATGCCTTTGGTACGCCCGCGATCGCCGCGACGAAAGCCGCACCGCCTGCAGGTGTTACCGGCCCTTCAGGAGTGCATAAAGTGACTCTGCCCGCGCCTGTTCCAAGGTCAACCGCGACCCGGAACAACTTGCCAACCTTGACGACGAGCTCGGCGCCTGATGAATTCGCGGCAATCTTTTCAAGGCGCCACGGCGTGATTGAATTCAGCACTCGCAACTCGTCCGCAGATTTCTTCGCGTTTGCAGCTAATTGCTTGACTCTTTTCGCGCTCGCGGCTCTTCGCGCGGCGCCTCCATCCGCTAACACGTCACTGTCCCCCTTTGCCTCAGTGACCGCCTTGGCTTCGAGTAAAGTACTTTCCGCACGTTCAATTGACGCTTCCAGTGCGCCTTGCGATTTCGTCTCGTTTTCAATCTCGCTGTTTTTGCTCGTCAGCTGTTGTCGCAGTTTTTGAACTCTGCTTCTGCGTTCTGCCAGCGCAATTAAAGCGCCTTCCCGTGTTTTGAGCCTTTGCAAATCCCGACTCTCCTGGTCCCCAGTCAACACCAGTCGTCGCTTTAAATCCACCTCCCGGACATCCGCGCAGTGCGAAACCTCCTTGGCGATTTCCTTTGACTGAACGAGCGAGCGCTGAACGCGTTGCAGCGCCATCTTTGCCGCGCTCAACGAGTGCGCCACGTTCCGCTCTGTCTGTAACCTTCTTGCAGCATGATCCTCTTTCGTCAACAACTGGCACTGCTTCTTCAACATCTTCCCAGCTTCTTTTAAAGCAACGATATGTGCTGAGTCACTACTCGCGGCTAACCTCAACAACGGAGGTTGCGCGGCCTCCACTTTGAACCGCAGGCGTTCCGCATCCTGGGCTAACGAAGATAAACTATCATTCAGATGGTCGTGCATCGGGTCCATGGCTTCGATCATCGGCGCGGTGAGGCAAATCAACTTCAACGCGTCTGTAATTGTGGTAGGCGCCGTCGCAGTGCACAGAGAAGTCATGGCGACGCTCTTTCTTCGTAAATTCTTGGCATCCATGAATGAAACTTCGCAGGCGTGGAAAAAATCAGCCAGCGGAACCTTTTGACTGTCGTCGCCCAGTAGGGATTGCGGCACCGGGGGCACCTCCAACGGCAAACCCAACAACCCAAGCGCCATCGCGTCGTTCTGCTTCTTCGCACTGCGTAATGCTAACCTTTGAGACGCACCTGGAGCAAAGGGAGAGAGACCAGTAGTGTCACCTCCAAACGCCCGTTGCGCTCCGAGGGGTTTTTGGTTAGAAACGCCTCCGAAGATGGAAGCGCCTCTGACTGCGGATCCAAACCCCCCGGCGATCGTGCCTGTTTTGTTCGGCGTGAACGTGGTGCTCATCGCTCCGCCAATGGGAGGCAACGGCGTAGGCGCCACCCAGTTGTGCGCAGACAACGAAGGCCGACCCAGCAAGTTTCCCCGCTTGACGCTTTCCAAGTTTGCGTCGCCGTGCACGCGCCCCTTTAATTTTTCCATCATCAACAGCGTATCAGGCCCGGGGGTAAACCCGTCGCCGTCGGAACCCGCGTCGGATGCAGGGGTGGGGTTCGCGGGGGTCACGGTGCCTTCGCTGCTGTACGGGGAAGCGCTACCTGTTCCATTGGCATTCGTGCTGGGCGTCTCAAGAGGCGCCATGTTTTTAAACTCGGACAGACCGGTGATGGTTGCCGTAACCGGGTTGGTGTCAAGCGTAAACCCACCCGTCTTCGTCGTGTCTCCACCCGCTGTCCCTACAGGGTCACTAACACTGACTAGATACCCTCCCGTCGTGATCTCAGTGTCATCGTCCTTCATCTTGGATAAGATGTTCAGCGTATCCGTGCCTGGTTCGGAAAACGCATCCGACGAAGGCGGCGCGGCGGTCGTCCCGGTGTTCGCATCAGTCGCAGCATCCATAGCATCAATAGCATCCACGGTATCCATCGCGTCACCCGTGTGCTTCTCCGTGTTCGTGGTCCACCCCCCGGTGGAGAGCGTGGTGATCCCGACCGTGTGAACTGACGCGGCCGCGTCCTCCGCTCCGGGTGGAACCTCAAACGAATCGGAAAGGTTCAGGTCGTGTGCCGCGTCAACCGGCGCTTCAGGCGAGTCAGCCGGCGCTGGTGATTCCACGTCGTGCCGCACACCAAGCGTCATGCGCCTTTTCTTCGCCAACGATTTGCGGCTATCCTTCGGCTGCTTCTCATCGTCGCCATCTGCCGCCACCAGCGCAGCAGAAAACGCAAACTCCTCCGTGGTTTCGGGCCTTGGCTTTAAGTTGTCCTTTGCCACCGCGGCGGCGAGCTCGGCGGCCAGCGCGGCGGCGACGTCCTCAGTGATGCTACCCATCGGGAGGCCCTCCATGGCGGGGCTCTTCTCCGCGGACGAGGCGAAGGACATCTCTGAAATGGACGCTTTGGGACTCGGTTGCGACATAGTTTCCTCAGTCGTAAACGCATCGCCCGCGTCCTCGTCATCATCTGCCAAAGACGACAGCCCAGGAACCGCGCTTGTTATATCGTAATTCACGGGTTCGCCTTGTTGCGCGACGTCACCCTGTTCTTCACCCGCCACGCTCTCCTTCAGCCCATTCAGCATGTTCATGGTGTGCTCCCCGGGTTCCTCGCCGAAGTCATCCTCGTCCTCGTCCACCAGGGCGGACAAGCCGGGAACCGCAGCGGTGATGCCATTATCCATCGCGTGTTCCGTGAACATAACCGCATCCTCTTCAGTTTCCTCCTCTTCATGAATCACATCCGTGCTTTCTTCCGGAAGCTCATCCGCCGCCGCTTTCATCGCGTCTCTGTATTGGCCAGGGTCCATCGTCACTCGTCGGGGGAGGTGGTTCTTGAACATGGACCCGGGAGTGGCTTGTTCGTTCACGTCAGAGACAACAGACTGGCCGCCTGCTGAGCTCGGCGCCACAGATGACGGCGCCACCGATACCGGCGTCCCCAGGGGAATGAAATCCGAAGCGTTACTAACACGCGCCAAGCCTTGCACTGTCACGCCGCTACCCGGCGTACCCAACGCGAGTGTCATGCCATCCCCCGTGCCGTCTCCTACGTCAGACCCTGCTCCAACCACGGGGCTGTCGCTCACGCCGAACGCGGCGAACGGGTCCACCGGGCCGCGATGGGACGACGGCGTCGCCATGACACCCGCGCCGTCTACTAAACCCGTCTTCGTCTCGGGCGTCGCCGCGGGTGAGAACGCAGCCATCACAGCCTCCGCCGCGGCGGAAGCGGGCCCGCTGCCGAACGGAGACGCGGGAGGAACACCCGCAGCACTGGGAGGCGGACACGTCACTATGCTCGCCGCGACGGGCGGCTTGGGGAGAACCGCAGACACCGCGTTCGCCGAAGCAATCGGATCAGGAAACGCCTTGTCCGCGTCTCGCTCATCCTTCTGGAACTCGCGTACCGACTCAAGCGCTGATTCCACGGCAAACGACACTCGTCTCGACGCCAAACTCTGCTTACGTTTCTTCCGCTGCGCCGCGTTCAAACCCACACCGGCGGGCGAAGGCTTGCCATCCACCTTGCTCACTTCGCTCAAGATGCTCCGGCGTCTGCGCTTCAAGATTGAACTAGGCGTCGCCCCGCCCGCCCCATTGCCATTCTCCTTCACGGCATCCGCACCTGGCGTCGAAAGAGGCGGCTTGCTCGGCGTCGCCGCGGCAGGCGAGGGCAGCACGTTCTCCGTAAGGTTGTCGCCGGGAGGGGCACCGCCGCTGTGCCGAGGCGAGCGCCGGCGAGGCAAACCGCTGTCGGGCATGTTGGCAACGTTCCACACAAAGCGCGCTCGAATGAAATGCAATCAATGCGCCCGTGCCCCCCTCGATGCACGCGCCCTTTCACTTCCGCGCGGGTCACGTACGGCGTGCACGCGTGTATACCACGAGCTGCGACCGTGCGCGTCTCAACTCGCGAAACGCGCTGCAACAGCTGCGTCGGCGCGAGTCGGAATGCGCGTCGTGGCTTTCACAACCCGTGTGCGTTTAAATCGAGTCGTTGGAGGAAACGACAGCTCGAGAAAATAAGTTCCCCTCCAAAAATAAACATTTAGACCAAGGATTTATGAGTTATTTTAGTCGATGAGGGGAATTTCACTCCTCCAAAATTCACTCATCGGAATCTCGTTTCTAAGCCGCTCTTCGGTGCCGAGACGAAAGTGAGTAGATCTCACGGTAGACGTCCTCCACACACACGGGCGCTTGCCTCGTGTGTGGCCTCTTACGCGCCGCGAGACAGCGGCGCGCTCACGACTCCGGAGCCGTCAGTCGCGGCGGCGAGAAGGAACGGGCGTGACTGTTACCCACGGAGCGACGGAGCGCATCTATCAGATCTGTCGGGACCGACACATTTAGCGGTCGGCGCACTCACTTCACACGCTTGTCGTTCTTCCCTTGACGGTCCCGTACCGACACATTCCAGGATGGCGAAAGGCAAGAGTAACCCGAAGACGGTGGAGAAGGTCCGAGGGATGACCAAGGCGATGCGTAACGACATGGAACTTGCGGAGGCGGAGGCGGCGGCGAACATGGCGAAAGAGAAAAGCGCCAAGGAGAAAAAGAAAGGCCGAGGACGCCGGGACGCGTCGAGTTCCGATGACGACGAGGACGTCAATGCGGTTGACAATGCTGACACCTCCAAAAGCAAAGGTAGTAACAAAGTGCAGATCGGCGGTTTCGGCATCGGGTGCAGGGGCACGGGGAACGAAAAAGCCAAACGGCTCAAGGAGGAACATGACGAAAAGACCAAGAAAAAAAAAGCAATGCGCGTAAAGGCGGCGGAGGCCAGGGACAATACCCATACGATTCCAGATGATGACGACGAATCGTGGCGCATTCGTAATCCCACTGTTAACAAAAAAGCAAACCGGAAGAAGAAAGGGAAACAGGGAGGGAAGGAAAGGGACGTTTCTGACGAGGAAGATGAAGTTGATACGCTCGAGTCAATCGCGACTCGGATGGAAAACGAAACCGAAAACGAAAACGAACAAGGCGAGGATACCTTCGGTGCCCTAGGCGCACTAGGAAACCCTGGAAACCCGGACCCTAAGAACTCGTCGTCCGTACCCGCTGTGAGTGTGTTTTCTTTGCTCCGGGGGAATGACGACGAGGAGGAAGAGGAGGAGGAGGAGGAGGAAGCGAAGGAAGGCAACACAAACAAAGTACCCTCTGGCTTCGCGGCGCATCTGGACGACGGCGATGAGGATTCGGATGCGTCAGATGATGATTCGTTCGACGAAGAAGATATTCGTTTGGACGATACCTTTCAAGCATCCTTCGCCGGTCTTCAAATGGCCGCCGAAACCGAGTACGAAGGCAAAGTCGATGAGATTCTTGATGAGTCTGAAACTGAATCGCAATCCTCCTCTGAATCGGATTGGGAAACGGACGAAGAGCTGGACGGGTACAAACAACCCAACCCTTTGTTGAGTTTGTTTGATAATAACCTATCAGAAACTGTCGACCAAAACCTGGAGTACATGCGAGTTACACACGGCTTCACGGCTCCGTACTTCAACTCCCTAACCGACCAGACAGGGTTCGTGAATTACCTTCGGCGGAAAATCGTACGGCGGAAACAGTGTTTGTATTGCGCCAGACGGTTCCAAACCGTGGAAGGTGTGCGAGGCCACATGCGCGACTCAAACCACGTGAAGATAAAATTCGAACCCCCAGCAGTATTCAGAGGTAACCCTTTGTTCGACGAAGCGCTTCGCATGGCGAACGAAGATGGATTCACCCCCGAATACAGCGAATTCTACGACTTTGGTGAAAGTATGGACACCGGATTGGTCGATAACGCAACCACCGCGTTATTTGACCAGAAAATCGGAGGCGGTTTGGAGTTAGTGTTGAGGGACAAATACGGCCACACCAAACACCTGGGGCACAGGAACTACCGCCGGTACTATAAGCAAAAGTTTCGCAATGATTACGTCGCGAAGGGGAGCAGAAGTGATGAAAAGAGAATTGCTAAAAACGCGCCGGCGGTGAAACTAGCAAAACGAGAGGAGAATAAAAAGACAAATGCGATTGCGGTTCGATCCATGAGAGTTGCGTTGCGAGGGAGCAGTAAAGCGTTAGCCGCGCAGTACACCACCAAGGCGCAGTTTGCGGATAACGCGGCTCGACGTGCGATCGTGCACCACTGGGGCGCGGGTGGTGGAGGGTCGCATTATCATAATTCAGGGTCGAAACAGTTCCTGAAAGGCGTGCGGATCAAGGGGGTGGTGAGCCGGCACTCGAAACAAGGCGCTAAGATGCAAGCGGCTAGAGTACAGGCGTCGCGAAATAAACAGAACCGGGGGAACGCGAGCGTCGCGGTACTCAGGAGCTCGACCAGGAAAGGATAAGGGGATGGAGAGACTTAACGCCCATAGGAGTATCAGATATGTAGGAGAAATAATAGGTAGGGTGTACGATGTAATGACACCATTTTCACGAAACAAACTCGAAACCGAAACCTCACCGCCGCCGGAGACATGAAAAGCGCATCACTCATTTCATTTCATCACTTTGGGTCGCGCAGGGGTCGGCGCTCGTTCAGGGTTTAGGGTGATGCCCTTCCCGATGCCTTCCGCGGAGTGGGTGCTCAGTAGCGACCCTATTACGTGGGAGAGACACGCCCGGGCTGCGTTTGAAGCGAACGTAGACGGCGAGTCCCCGTTGGATGTGACGAAAAAGAACATCCTAAACTACGCGCAGGGAAGCTTTTCGATGGTGGTAGATGACCTGGTTGCTACGATGCCTACGGAACTAGCGGAGATCTGTATAAATGCTCTGATAAATGAAGGCCTAGAGGCAGCCTTCTCCTTACGCCGCAACCTGGTGTCCCTAAAAAAAGTCCTCCTACACTGCTGGCACGCCTCCTCCCCCCTTGAACACGAGCTGCATCGGTTCGCGACGTTTTGGAGGGACGACATGAACTTCGACAACGGGTTCGTGAACAGTGTTCGGTACCGGGAAATATGCATCACGCACATGCGGTGCAAGGGTGCGACGCACGCAGCGTACGACGGGCGGGTTTTGACGAAACAGATATGCTGCGTGCCGAGGCATCCGGATTCGTCGAGGCCGGCCCGGCTTAGGGAGTTGCCGCACTCGTTGACCACGATGAGCTGGCTGAAACAAGCGCGGAAAGAGCTGCGGGGGATCGGGGAGGGTACGGATTTTGGAGAGGGTGATGCTTCCAAGTGGCATGGTGATACCTCCCGGGATACTACTGATACTTCTGGAAATGGCACTCCTTCTACTTCTGGAAATGATTGCGACGAGGTGGAAACGTTGACGGAAACGCCGGCGCGGGTGGCGTTGGACGCGTTTCTGGAAAACGTCTCTGCGCGAATCAATACGTACATGACAACACTAAAAACCCATACAGGAGAAGAGTGCACAAGATGGCCTCCTCACTTGACCCATCATGTAGAGCAAATTCTGATCGCCCGTGGAGCCTCGAAAGCGATTGCGATTCGATACGAAACCGTGTTGTACGGGAAGGTGTTGACTGATTTAGCGAATCAGTTTGACCAAGTGTTAAAAGTCATAGAAGCAAAAACTCTCTCCGTGGAACGTGTTCTTCGCGACGATTTTGGAGTGGACGGTATCGGAGTGTTCCGAAAAAGAAACGTAGACTTTGGTGAAGAGGCGATACTAAAACTAAAGGAAGGTACTGTGTTTGACCGCTTAACCGGTCTGCTACAGGGATGCGCGCCCGCGACGCGCGACATCGCCGTCCAAATAAACAACATTGTTAAAAATCCGTCGAAAAGAATATTTACATCAGGCGACGACGGCGGCGCTGATTTCTTCCCGTCAGACTTTAAACTAGGCGAGTACATCAGTATGCATAGAAAAGTAGTGGAACGGTGGCGGCCGGTGATGTACCGCGAATTAGAAATTTTAGTCCCTGGAGCCGCCGTGGGGCTGAATGATGAGGATGGGCAACCGACGGTGTCGAATGAAGCGTGGCCACCGGACACTGGAACAACGCCTCTCCTGGCGTACCTTCGAGGGAAGCAAAAGTGCACAAGCTGTTCCGGAAACTTCGGCGGGCTGTGGATTACGTACGGAACCTGTTTCCGTTGTGATTTGATTGGACGTTGGCGAGGCAGGTGTCCCAGGTCAGCTGTGAGTGTCAACTCTGATGATGCAAACAATACTTCATCACCAAAAGTCGTTGGTCCTCGTTTATCGAAAAAATCCTGTCCACAATCCGCGTGGTGTCCCCACCACAAACGCTGTTTGTCCTGCGAAGTTTTGACTTTTCAAGGGTGTTCTGTTTGTGGCATTATCAGAGGGGACGGCGAGGACGTGGTAAGTATGGTTGAAACCAAGGATTTGACCGGTAATTACGTCGTGTTTCTGGACTTTGACCGGACCTTGTGCGCCACGAAGGTAGGGTCGTCGCCAATCGTGAAATCGAAATCGGAAACAGACGACCAAACTGAAAAGACATTCGCCGAGCACGACACGCATTTACTTTCGATTATTTTATCGCATTCACAAACCCACGTGGTGACTCGAAACCGGCACGTGGATGACATCATTAGCTTCTTAGCACACCACGGCGTGCGTGACGCTGACAGAAAGGTGCACCATGTGGGGAAAGGCGAAAGTAAGGCGAGGGTGATGGTGGACGTGCTGGGGAAAAATACTGGGAAAAATAAATCTGCAAATCATACATCCAGCGGCGTTCAGACTATTAGCCATACGAATCCCTCCGCGGTGTTCGTGGATGACTCGATCGCGGAGCTTCTAGATGAAGAAGTGGCGGCGATTCCAGGGTTGCAGAGGGTGCTGTTCTCAAGGGTCGTGGCGTGAGATGGAGAGAGAGAGAGTAGACGGCGTTGTCAATGATGGACGAGAAAACGCTCCACAAACTTGCCCGTTGTCAAATTTCTCGAGCTGTCGCGTCAAAAGTTGAAAATATCGATGCCCTTCGTTTGTTCCCCTGAGTCATCACAGCTGTTCGCAGTGTCCGACGCGCGAGATGGCGTCGATCGCGTCCACGTCGCATTTTGGTCACGCGGCTGTGACGTGCGTGGTGTCACGTGCGCGTTTCAGTGGGTCGCGCCATCTTGGGGGGAAGACTTGCTCTTCGTGTTCTTCGGGAAGAAGGTTCCCATCCAAACGTCGGTCATCGTCAAGAGTCGCCACCTTAAATGCCGTGGCTGGTTTGTTCGGCCGAGGCGGATCCTCCGCTGACGTCTCGTCCCTCGCCGCGATAGAGCTGGAGATCGACCAGGCCTCTCCCGCGTCTTCAACCGCGGGCACGACGCAGCTCTCCCTCCCCGATGCAGTGTGGAAAGTGAGCCGGGAGATTCCGGCGAGTTTAAGGGACCGCGCTGCGGTTGCGGTTGCAGCGGAGGCGACGCAGGCTGTTTGCGAAACCGGTTTAGATGGCGCCGGATTAGCAGTGAGTCTCGCAATTCTGCAAGCCCTGAAATGCAACGGGCTGATAGAGGGATTCACGGTAGGGGGGCATGAGCGTGGAGAAGCCAAAAACAATAAAACAATAAAAGCCATGGCGGGGTACAGGGCTGGGGACGTGTCAAGCGACGGCAAACCCACGGCAACTCCTCACGTATGGCTCGAGTTAGATGGTAAGGTTTTGGACGTGGTGACGGACGGGCTGGCGCTATGCGAAGCTGCACGACGAGCGGGGGTGGATTATAGTGATGAGGAATCAATGTCGAATAGATTTGGTAACGGCGTCCTTGACATCGGCGGGTACGCTCCGCACGCTCGGCCGCCGCTGACGGTGCTGAACGTCCCGGTGCCAGTGGGGGGAACGGGTACCAAGACAGTGCCGGTGCGGTTGACGTTAAGTGACCCGCCGTTGTCTGTGTCTGGGGCTGAATCGTCTATAGTGACGACAGGGAGGTACCGAGAAGCCTTGATACAATGTTCATTTTCGGATGATGCTTTAGATGAGTTAGTCGCATCGATGCCGCTTGAAGTGAAGGACGTGTTCCACCGCGTGGCCAGCGTCACCCTGGACGTGGTGGGAGATGAGAAGCAAAGGAGTGAGAAATTGAAAGGGTTGTAGTGTGGGGTGATAGTGGTGAAGTATTGTAAGAGCATAATGCGTGCAGCCAATTTCGCATTACACTATCAAGCTAAAATACACAGAGGCTCTCGCCTCTACACCACGACGAGTTCATTTTCCATTTCGTCGATAGATCCAACGATGTCTAATGCATCAGCTGCCTCTAAAAGCGCCCTAGCCGTAGCATCCCCTGTTTGCTCCTCATGCTCGAAGTCAGCATCCGTCAGCCCGTAGCAGTTTTCCATCGCGAACTTTCCGTCTTTCACGCGAACAACGTGCGTCGGGTTGAGCGATTCGCAGAAACTTTTGTTGTGCGACACGGCGAATAGGCACCCGTCCCAGCCCTGCAATCCGTCGGTCAACGCCTTCACCGCTCCAACGTCAAGGTGGTTGGAAGGCTCATCGAGGAGCAAACAGTTGCGAGGTTGAAGCACGAACGCGGCCAAGGCTACTCTCGCCTTTTCGCCTCCGCTGAGACTTCCAATCTTCCGCAGCGACATAGTGCCTGTAATGCCCAACGCCCCCAACGCCGCGCGTCCCTTCTCTTCCCTCATCAAGGAATCGTCTAGCCGCGCGACGTCCATGACGTACTCCAAGCACGTGCTGTCCTTTGGCAAAAACTGAGCTAAGTCCTGGGAAAAGACGCCGAGTTTTACTCTCTCGTCGCAAATTTCGCGTTGGCCGTTTACGAGAGCCATGCTGCCCGCGATGCTTTTTAACAACGTACTCTTCCCAGCTCCATTCGGCCCCAACACGACGATGCGCATTTCTCGCGATAAAGTCAGCGATCCCTGAAGAATGGGGTTCTCTTGTGTGTACCCTAAACTCGCATCGACAAGCTTCAGCTGGTCCTGGTTCGAGGGCGGCGGTTTTGCTAGCTTGAGGTTCATGTTGCTCGCGTCACCGGCGGCGCCGTCACTTACAGTTGCCGTCGCCGCTGAAACCGTCTTCAGCATTTCCTTTTGAAGCTTCTCTAATAATTTAGCCCGCGACTGCGCTTGCGTTGACTTTGAAGCGTTCGCGCTAAACCGTCGAATGAAGTCCTTCAAATCAGCCTCCTCGGCTTGTTGCTTTTCGTACAGGGCTTTGGCGACCATGATCCTTTCATCCCTGGCTTCTAAAAAGTCGGAGAAATTGCCTGTGTACCAGTGCAATCCAGCGCCTCTAACTTCCGCCACATGACTACAAGCCCCGTCCATCAGCTCTTGTTCGTGCGAAACAATCACAGTGGTGCATGGGCTGTCCTTGATCCACTTCGCGAGCCATGTTTTAGCGGCTTCGTCTAAGTGGTTGGTGGGTTCGTCTAATAGCAGTAAGCCGTCCGTGCCACTGCCGGCTGGGGATAACAGTAACCTCGCTAGCGCTACTCGCATTTGCCACCCGCCTGACAAGTCGTCGCATTTAGCGTCCCATTGGCTCCGTGCGAACCCCAGGCCGTCCAGCACGCCCGCGATCTGCTTCTCCGCGTCGTACCCGCCCGCCATGTCGAACTCAGCTAGGGCGTCCATCAACGTATCCGCGGCTCGGCAGGCTTCTTGGTCGTCACTTGATTCTTTCGCACATGCAGCTTCCGCGTCTCTCAGTGCCTTTTCCGCCGCGTTGACTCGGTCCATCCGTGCACGCGCTTCCTGGTACACCGTGAGCTGCGACCCACTCACCGCGGTTTGCTCGAAGTAACCAACTTGCAGCTCACGTGAAATCGCGACCGTTCCGTCCTGTACGGATCGCTTGCCAGCAAGGCACTTTAATAAGGTAGATTTTCCACACCCGTTGCCCCCCACGAGCGCGACTTTTTGCCCGGGCATGATCAACACCGATGCATTGCTCAGCAAATCAACGTCCCCGACGGAAAGCATGGCGTCCGTGATCTTGACCGAGGCGCCGCTGGTGTCGCCGTACGGAATCGCGTTGTCGCCGTCGTAGCCCAGGCCGCCGTAGTTCTCAGTAGAGGCGGTTGGGGTGGCAGGGGTTGTCGTTTCGGTTTCCACTGCTGACGATGGCTTCGCCGAAACGTCGACGTCATCTGATGTGCGAACCGGCGGCGCTTCAACCTTGGGTGCCTTGTTTTTCAACGCCGCGCTCTTCTTCCTCGCCTTCTTGCCCGCGGCACAGGTGCGCACGTCCCGTTGTGTTGCAACAGGGGCGCGGAGGGAACACGAAGCGGCTAACATCGTGGAAAGAGTGGGAGCGTGCGACGTAAGTGCGCGCGGTGCTCTAACGCGATGCAAGTTTTATCTACTCGGAAACGGTGCGCGCAGCGGCGTTTTCCGAAACGATACAAGAGTTCCCGGGAAATTTGAGCGGCGCAGGTCGACTCTGACGTCCGTATGAGCAAACAGTCTCGGGCGATCCGATAAACGATATTTTGTATCGGGGGCAACGAAACGAAAAGCTACGACACTCGGCTTCGCGCGGGTACGAGCGCACACCGTGGCACGCGGAGCTTGAGGATACGGGCTCTCGTGGAAGGAGACGCGACGACTGAACGGCAGTGATGGCGGACAGAAGCAATGCTCCCACGGCAAGCAGAAACAAAACTGGACGGTGTGCAACCCCTGCCCTCA
>TARA_B110000977_G_scaffold54630_1_pt1 | contig 15122 bp, 18 predicted proteins | sample TARA_B110000977 | Tara Oceans TARA_B110000977 (sample SAMEA4397798) | marine metagenome | biome: Polar Biome; feature: [SRF] surface water layer (ENVO:00010504); material: water (ENVO:00002006), including particulate matter (ENVO:01000060) such as... | depth 5 m | reverse complement strand
GGTAATAGCTTTCTTGTCTCATTTATTATTAGATATTGCAGGAGTAGGTGGTTCAGCAGTATTTTTACTATTAATTATTTTATTAATGGTATGGAATAAAAATAGTTACAAAGACCTTTTAAGGCTTAACACTTTGTAAATAAATAAAATTAAACCGTTTTAGCTTTTGCTTTGGCGGTTTTTTTTATTTCCAATTGATTTTTTTTGTCTTTAAGTCTAAGGCTGTTTTCCACAAAATAAAAAACAATAAAGCCAACTAATAATCCAAAAATAATGGAATTCTCAATCCAATGTTCGAACGGATGAACCCAAATTTCTTTGAATAAATCCCACCTACCAGTTACTTCAATGAAATTCCAAAAGATAATAACGGTAGGGATTGCGTAACGAATAGCATAATCGAATTTCTTTATTTTAATTAATTTAATACATAAAAAAGCCGACCAAAATAAAGAGCCAAAAGCTACAAAATAGGTGATTGGATGTCTGTCTCCAGCAATATCTTTGTCGTAGACTAATAAAAGAAGTATGTAAAAAGTCCATAAAATAATGATTGTTTCTATGAACGTTATTCCAGCCCAAACTTTGTCTTGAGCCTTTATTTTATCAAATTTTAATCCTCCTATTTTTTGAAACCAATTAAAAAATGTACAGCTTGATTGTTTAAAAATGTACATGATAAGAATTGTAGAAAGTAATCCTACAGAGGATAACATCACTAGGTATTCAGGTTTTGTAGTTATTTCTCCATTTTCTATGAGAGGAGCAACTTGCAGTTTTTCTGCAATCCATACAAACGAAAACTCAACCCAACCAGTCCAAATAAGAATCCCTGCGATTAAACCTAGAATTGTTGCTGTAAGTGGTTTTTTGTTTTTTCTTATTCCTATGAAAAATAAGAGCAAACCAGTAAATCCAATTATTAAAGCTCCAATAAATTTATGTTCAGGAATTAATTTTTCATTTAAAACCATAAGAACATGACCAATAGGCATTAGAAATAACACGATAAGAAAGGAAAACACACCTGTTTTAATAGATTTTATTGAAATTGACATTTGTCTCTTGTTAAGAATGATTCTAAACAAAGGTATTTCTTATTTTTATTCATTCCAAATAAAAATAAAGTGATTACAATAATTTTAATGCGAATAACTAATTTTTATAATTCAAATTTTCTTTCCATACTCCAAGCTTCTGGTTTAGCACAAAAAAGGGGTTTTACAGTTTTCCATACTTTAAGAAATAGTTCAGAATCTCTGTATGCAGCCAAATTCTCTTCCGATTTCCAATGGCTGTAAGTCATCACCACATTATAATAACGGCCTTTTTCTTGAAGCAATTCTAGTTTTTCACATCCTTCAAATCCTTTTATTAATTCCATGTGGGATTCATAAATGGATTTAAAATCTTCTATTTTTTCAGGAGAGATGGTCAGTTTTACGATTCTAATTAGCATCTTTTTATTTTTTGAAGGTAACAGTAATAATTTCATCTTCTCTTAATCCAAGTAGAGTAGAAGCACTTCCTCCATGTCCTTCAGCACCTTTGTTTATTGCAATTTCAAGATTTCCTCCCGTATTAAATAATCCCAAATACATAGCATCTTGCACGTCAGAATAGTTATGGCTCAACTTGGTTACTTCATAGTTTCTGAATCCAATTATATAGCTTCTGTTTTTTCCAATTTCTTCAAACAGTTTTCTTGAGATATTTGTAATGGAGTTTCCATAAGAATCTACATGAATTATAATTCCCTTTATAAAACTCTCTTGAGTTTGTGGGATAGGTTTTTGAAAAGAAGCAATTTTATTAATTCGTTTTCCAATTACCTCTGGAGTTCCTCCACGCGCAATATGACAAGCAGCTTTAGCAAAAATGTCACGAGTAGGGAAAGTCAGTACATTGGTATTAAAATCTATGTTTAACTCATATAATTTTTCTGGGGGGAAATCGTAGATTAAAGAAAATAATCCATTATCGGCACCTATAAAAAAGTGACCTTTGTATTCCATTAAAATTGCTTGCCTTGTAACAGTTATTCCAGCATCTATACCTAATATGTGTATTGTTCCCACAGGGAAGTTTTCAAAGGCATTTTTAATCGTGTAAGCTGCATTTCTTACGTCAAATATTTTTATTTGATTAGAAATATCAACAATAGTCACGTCATTTTTTAACTCTTTTAGTATAGTTCCCTTAACAGCAGAGACATAGTAGTCTTTTATGCCGAGATCTGTTGTTAGAGTTATGATTGCCATTTCAGAGTGTTATTCAAATAATTATTGTTACTTTGATTATCAAAATTAAGAATTTAATGTAGGTTTCAATTATTTTTAGTTGAAATTATTTATATTTATTCCAACAAGTCACTAGAATTAAAATCACCTAAATTTGACAGAAAGAAATTTAAGTATAACAGAGATAGAACCAGTTGATTTATTGGGAGTTAATAATAGTATTTTAAAATATATACAATTAAGATTTCCAAATTTGAAAATAATTTCTAGAGGTAGAAATTTGAAATTTAGCGGAGATGAAAACGAATTAGATTTATTTGAAGAGAAAATAAATTTGATGATGAATTACTTTAAAAAATACAAAACATTGAGCGAAGGAGATTTGGAAAATATTTTGGGCGAGAATGGAGAAGAGACAATAAAGAACACCAAGGGAGATCAAGTTATTGTTCATGGAAACAATGGAAAAAAAATAAGTGCTAGGACCCACAATCAAAGAAAGTTAGTGGAATCTTGTTTTGAAAACGACATGGTATTTGCAGTAGGACCTGCGGGAACAGGAAAAACATACACAGCTGTTGCAATGGCAGTTAGAGCATTAAAAAATAAAGAAGTAAAGAAAATAATTTTAACTAGACCTGCAGTAGAAGCAGGAGAAAATTTAGGTTTTTTGCCTGGAGATTTAAAAGAAAAACTAGATCCCTACTTACAACCTTTGTATGATGCATTGCGCGATATGATTCCTGCTGAAAAACTGGAGGAACACTTAGAAAATAATGTAGTACAAATTGCTCCTTTAGCTTTTATGAGAGGACGAACGCTAGATAATGCATTTGTGATATTGGATGAAGCCCAAAATGCAACAGAGAGCCAAATAAAGATGTTTTTGACTAGAATGGGGAAAAGTGCTAAGTTTATTATAAACGGAGACCCTTCTCAAATAGATTTACCAAGGAGCCAAAACTCGGGATTAATAAAAGCATTAACTGTATTGAAAGATGTTGAAGGAATTGGGATTGTGGAGCTAGATGAAAATGATGTGATAAGACATACCTTAGTAAAAAGAATTATAAAAGCATTTAAATAAACAGGATGAATATTGAAAGTACGCATACAGAAATAAGTAATTCTCAAGAGAATATTTATAATTATTTGATGGATTTGAATAATGTGAAGGAATTACTGCCCGAAGGAAAATACACGGAATGGGAAGGAGAATACGATTCTTGTTCCTTCAAAATGATGGGATTTGGGCTTAAACTCACCAAAGATTCATCAACTCCATTCTCTGAAATCAAATTAGTTTCTGGAACCGATTCACCTATTGATTTTGATTTAATTATCTCGATCAATGATTTAGGAAATGGGAAGTGTGATGCTTTTTTGAATTGCGAAGCTAGAGTAAATGCTTTTCTTAAAATGATGATAGAAAAACCATTAACTAATCTTTTTAATCACATGAGTGATAAATTGAGTAGGGTTGATTTGAAGAAGTAGAAATCCAATTACTCCACTACAAATAAATCACTAGCAATTCCATCAGCCAATAATTTTCCTTCTTGCGAAAGTGTAAAGTGAGTTCCTTTTTGGATAAGTGAGTTTGCAATCACAAATCGCTTGCTTTCTTTTATGAAATGAGAAACGAATAAAGGATCAAAATTTTCTTTCAAATACTTTAAATTTATTCCCCAACTAGTTCTCAAGGAAGTCATGATGTATTCGTTATAGCGCGTTTTTTCATCTAAGGTTTCTTCTTCGGAAACCCAATTATTATCGTTTGCTCCTTTTATATAACGGCCATTATTGGATACATTCCAATGCCTCGTTTTTCCATTAAATGAATGAGCAGAAGGTCCAACTCCTAAGAAATTTTTCTGTTTCCAATAAGATGAATTGTGTTTGGAATTATGACCAATTTTACTAAAATTAGAAATTTCATATTGCTCAAATCCATTTTCTTGCAAAGTAGAAACCAGTACATTAAATTGCTTGGAAGTAGCCTCTTCCTTAGGTAACTCGTATTTTCCTTTTGCAATGTCATGGTGCATGGCTGTGCGTTCCTCCGAAGTTAAGCAATAAGCCGAAATGTGATTTACGTCTAGCTCCAAGGCTTTTTGAATGTTTCGTTTCCATTCGGTTTGAGTCAAATTTGGAATTCCATAAATGAGATCAATCGTCATGTTGTCAAATCCTAGCTCTTTTGCATTGGCAACAGATTCTACAGCTTGTTTTATGGTATGTGAACGATTCATAAATAATAAATCACGACCAATAAATGATTGAATTCCAATACTCAATCTATTTACTCCACACGATTTTAGTTCTTTTATTTTTTCAATTGTCAAATCATCTGGATTGGCTTCCAAAGTGATTTCTGCATCTTGTGCTACCTCAAATTCTTTGTGAATTGTTTCTAAAATATTTTGCAGTTCTTCTTTTTCCAATAAGCTAGGTGTTCCTCCCCCAAAATAGATTGTTTCAATTTGGTTCGTTTCCAAATATCCTTTTCTAACTTTTAATTCTTTACGGATACAGTTTACCAATTCGCTTTTATTTTTCATAGACGTAGAAAAATGAAAGTCGCAGTAAACACAAGCTTTTTTACAGAAAGGGATATGAATATAAATGCCAGCCAAAGAGTATATTTTTACCAAATTTAGGATATTTTACTTTTCTTTTTGTTCTCGATACATTTTATTTTTTCTCTTGAAAAATTAACACACAATCAGAGTTTTAATAGAAACCTAAATTTTCTCAATAATTCCTTCAAACATAATAGTTAGTACAATTTCAGCTTTACCGGCAATAGCAATTATTTCTTCAATGCTTACAGGTTGTAAATTGGTATAATCGCATTCGTCTGTAAGCACAGAAATCGCCATAACAGGTAATCCCATATGATTGGCAGCAATTACTTCGGGAGTTGTACTCATTCCCACTGCATCTGCTCCAATACTATCTAAATAACGATATTCTGCTGCAGTTTCAAGCATTGGTCCTTGTACTGATACGTAAGTTCCTTCTCTCAAAATAATGCTATTTTCTTTGGCAACAGAACCTGCAATTTTTCTCAGTTGGGATGAATAAGGTTCGCTCATGTCTGGGAATCTAGTTCCCAATTCTTTCATATTTCTTCCTATCAATGCATTGGATTGTAAATTGATGTGGTCGTTTATCACCATCAATTCTCCTTTTTTAAATTCTGTATTTATTGCTCCTGCAGCATTAGAAATCAATAGGTTTTTTATTCCCAACAGTTTCAAAACTCTTATTGGAAACACAATTTCATTCATGTTGTATCCTTCATAAAAATGGAAACGACCTTGCATAGCGATTACTTGTTTTCCACCTAGCTTTCCATAAATTAATTTTCCAGAATGAAACTCAACTGTAGATAAAGTGAAATTTGGTATGTCGGAATAAGATAATTCTATTTCTATGTCAATTTTAGTCACCAAGTTACCCAGCCCTGTTCCCAAAACGATTCCTACTTCTGCATTTGCAAACCCTTTGTTGGTTAAAAATGCAACCGTATCTTTTATGTCGTCCAATTCTGTGTTCATTCTGTTTTGTTTAATTCTTGTTTTTTTTGTCCCCTTGAGCGGAGTCGAAAGGTTTTCATTATGCTCTGAAAAGATTTCGACTCCGCTCAATCTGACATGTAAATAGCTGTCAAAAATTACAGCCGATTATCGGCTCCAAATTTTATAGGCTTCATTCGCCTGATGCTGCAACATGGATAATCCATTCAATATTTCTGTTCCTTCTTGTTTACCTTTTGTCAAAAATTGAGTTCTTTCAGGATTATAAATCAAATCTATAAGCGTGTGAGAATCGTTCAATAGTTTATATGGAATGTCAGGAAAAGTAGCCTCGTTTGGGCTCATTCCCAAAGGCGTAGTATTAATAATGAGCTTATGAAACTTCATTACATAGTCATTAATGTCTTTGTAATTAATTTCGTTTTCATTTGGATTTCTAGACACAAATAATGTTGTAATACCTAAGTTTTTAAGAACATAACCTACCGCTTTGGAAGCTCCTCCAGTTCCCAAAATTAAGGCTCTTTCGTGGGTGTTTTTAAGAAATGGTTTTATAGATAATCCAAATCCTTTGGCATCTGTGTTGTATCCTTTAAGAATCGTTTTTCCATTCCCTTTTGTAATTTTAATCGTGTTCACTGCTCCAATTTCTTTGGCTGTTTCGTCCAATTCATCCAAAAAAGGAATAATAGATTCTTTGTAAGGAATAGTCACATTTAACCCCACTAAATAAGGGTTGTTTCTAATTAATTCTGGAAATTCTTCAATCGTTTCTAGCTCAAATAAATCATAAGAATGATTGGCTAAGTTTTCTTCTTTAAATTTGTTTTCAAAATAAGATTTAGAAAATGAATGAGAAAGAGTTTTACCTATAAGTCCTAGTTTCATTGGTTTAATGAGATTTGTTTTTAGAGAAATAATCCATTCCCAAGACTAATAATAAACCTACGAAAAAGAAAACAATTACACCAACCAAAAAAGCTGGTTCTCCCCAGTTTTCAGTATATCCCGAAGGAGAAGTAGAGTATTCGGTAATCACTTTGTCAAATTCCAAAGAGCTTAATTCATTAAAATTTACTATTTCATCATTTTCAAGCATCACTTTCTCAGGAACCCTCCAAGGCCATAATTTGTTTAATGCACCAATCATAAATCCTGTAAGGATTGCAAATGTAGTGTTCTTGTGTTTTTTAAGAGACCAAGTTAAGAACCTTGCCATGGTTACTAATCCTACAATCATTCCTAGTCCAAAAACTATCATTGTTATGAGTGCCCCAGATTCGTGATTTTCTATTAATCCAGTTTTAAGTGTATCGTGTAAAATATAAGAATACATTCCCATAATTAGCAAAATAAAACTCCCCGATATTCCAGGTAAAATTAATGCTGAAACAGCAATTGCTCCACAAAGAAATACAAACCAAAGGCTTTCGTTTACTTGTCCAATTGGAATTTGAGTGATACCAAAAGCGATAATTCCTCCAAGGATTAAAGCGCCAATTGTTTTGCTATCCCATTTAGATATTTGTTTCCCAATGTAGATGATTGAGGCAATGATTAACCCAAAGAAAAACGCCCAAACTACAGGCGGATAAAGGTGAATTAATTTTTCTATCACAACTACACCAATTCCAATACCTACAATCATTCCACCTAAAAGTGAAATTATGAAAGTTCCATTTATTTCATTCCAAACTGCTTTGATTCCATCTTGTTTCCAAGTTTTGAGCAAGCTTGGTTTAAAGGCTTTTATTGTTTCCAGTAATTTCTCGTAAATACCAGTGATAAAAGCAATTGTTCCGCCAGAAACACCTGGGACAGTTTCTGCCATTCCCATAGCCATTCCTTTTAAAGCGATTAGTAAGTTTTTCATTTATTCTTTATTTAATATGCAGAAAAGACAAGGTTTTATTATCTACCATTTTTTGTTCTGTTTCTCTTTTCATTGAAACGACTCTGTCGTCTGTTTCATATTTATTTACCCCTACAAGAGTTGTTTTTCCTTGGTTGTACAATTCCATTAGTTTCTCTCCCGATTCAAATACTTTTTCTTGAATGTAATTGGATTCTAATCCATCTATATACCCTCCCTTTTTCTCAATTTCTTGAAAAACGGACCAGCTTTTTTCTGCTAATTCTTCGGTTAGGTTTTCAATAAAATAAGAACCATTTGCAGGATCTACTACTTTATCAAAATATGATTCTTCTTTTAATATTAATTGTACGTTTGCTGCAATCCTTTCCGAATACGTTTCTTTCTTGTCAGAGACAGTATCAAATGTTGAGATTGTGAGCATATCACATCCTCCCAAGATTGCACTCATTGCTTGCGAAGTGGCACGCAACATGTTGTTTTTGGATTGTTTGTCACTCCAAAATAAAGTAGAAGTAGAGGTATTGACTGTTGTAGTTGTTTCGGTTCCATCAAAAGCTATTAATACCTTTGCCCACAACATTCTGAAAGTTCTTAGTTTAGCGATCTCAAGAAAATAATTGTTTCCAATTGCAATTTCAAATTGCATTTTCTTTGACAATTCATCCACCTCAAAATGTGGAGTCAGCAAATTTAAGTACTCTGTTCCTTGTGCTAAGGCTATTCCAATTTGTTGAGAAACTGTTGCTCCTGATTTTTGAAAATAAGAATTACTAGCGCAAATTGTTTTTATGTCTGCCTCTTTTGCAGCTTCACAGGTGTTTATTAAATCGCTTTTGATCTGCTCTTTGGAAGTTAGCCAAGTTCCTTTTCTAGCATAGTTTCCAAGGTAGTCAAACGAAATACTTCCTTCAATGTCTATAAAAGTAATGGACCTGTCTAAGCATAATTTTTTAAGATCAGTTATTAACTGAACTGGATTGCGAACAATGAAATGAACCGCAATGATTTCTATCATTATGTCTTTCAATAAGAGTTCCAAATTAATGTGATCTCCTCTAAAAGTGATAGAATTAACACCTTCAGCTAATGCTTTTACAGCTTGCTTGTTTGCTTCTTTTTCCGTTGTTATTTTAATAAATCTATTAATATTCCATTCGTTAGTTTTAGTATTCGGCTTGGATTTCATTTCTGTTTCCGAATCAGAATAATTTTTGGAATTCTCCTTATTTACACAGGGAACCAAAGAAATATTATCTAGATTGGTCCATTCCAATTCTGAAATGGATTTACCTTTTAAATCTTTACTAATTTTTTCTTCCCATTGTTTCAATGAAACGCTAGAAAATTCTTCGAAAGTGGCCTCTTTTTTACTCATGTTTCAAAAATAGGGATTATTATTCAATTCACTACTTAAATTTATTTAGATTTTGAGCTAATTTTTCTTTCAATTAGCCATTAATTACTTACTTTGTAATTCCAATCAATTGGAGCAAAGAAGATGGCAAAATTCCAAAATAAAATATCAATAAAGAACAAAAAGGCATATTTCGATTATGAAATATTGGATGAGTATGTTGCAGGAATTCAATTATTGGGTACCGAAGTAAAATCAGTAAGAGAAAGTAAAGCTAGTATAAAAGAAGCTTATTGTTATTTTGATGAAGGAGAGATTTTCATAAAAGGAATGAGTATTTCTGAATATTCTCATGGAGGGTATATCAATCACTCAACCTACCGACTACGAAAATTATTATTGAACCGAAGAGAGATTAGTAAGATTGAGAAAAAATTGAAAGACAAAGGAATTTCATTACTTCCACTTTTGTTATTTATTAATGAAAAAGGCCTTATTAAGCTTAAAATTGGACTTGGAAAAGGTAAGAAACTCTTCGATAAAAGGGAGTCATTGAAGAAGCAAGATGTTAAAAAAGACATTGCTAGAATTTTAAAAAAATAGAATTTAATGAAAAATTATTCCTTGTATTTAGTTCCTGGTTTCTTAACTGATAAAACTATTTATAAGAATTTTTTATTGGATGAAAAATTGGATTGCAAAGTATTAGAATTTATTTCTCCAGCCGATAAAGATGAGTCTATTGAAGATTATGCCAAACGAATGGCAGAAAAAATTGATACGAGTAAAAATTTAGCTTTACTTGGAACCTCTTTTGGCGGAATTTTATCCATAGAAATTTCAAAACATATCTCGGTAGAGAAAATAATTTTTATTTCTTCGGTAAAAAATAGAGGAGAAATGAATCCATTGATGAAAATAAAAAATAGCTCTAAACTATTGGATTTTATTCCAGATTCGTTTGTTAAAAAAACTATTGAAGCCGGTTATGACCTTGGCAGTAAAATAGTTCCTGACCTTAAAGAAATTAAAAACGAAGAGATAGGCGAAATGATTCATAACATTGATGGAACGCTAGAAAAATGGATCATTAAAAAAATAAATACTTGGAAAGGTGAAAATGAAGTAGAAGACTTTCTTCATTTACATGGAGATAAAGACCCTGTTTTTCCTATTAAGAACATTAAGAATTTTGAAAAAATAGAAGGTGGTAATCACAACATGATTCTTACAAAATCAAAATTGATACGGGATAGAGTTTTTGAGTTTTTGGGTTAAGAAATAAACTTCCTTAATTCCCCCAAATCCTCTTCGTAATCTACATCAGATAAAGTTGCTAGTTCACCAAAACTTAAATCGGCATTTTCGACATCACGAATTGCTTCGTATAAAACAGTCTTTGTACTCCAAGTTTTATTATCAAATACTTTGGTAAAAGTAGTGGTAGTTCCAATTAGGTAATAACCGCCATCCTCAGCTGGTCCAAATACAAAATCATTGGAATCAAGAATTTTAAACCCCTTTTCTAGCTCTGATTTAGTCAATTGGTAACAATCACTCCCAATCATCATTACTTTGTCGTAGCTCATATCTGTCGCTTTTACAAAAGCATTTCTCATTCTTTCGCCCAAGTCATTTCCTTCTTGCAGCCCCTTGGTGTAAATAGAATCTTCAAAATAGTCATTATCTCCAAGGTAATCAGAAAACAACACCCATTTATCACATTCCAATTCTTGTGTAATAAAGGCTGTATGCTTTATTAATTCTTTGAAAACGACAAGCGCATTTTCTTTTCCAACAGTGGCTGCTAGTCTAGACTTTCCTTTTCCTAACTCTGGGTTTTTGGTAAGGATTATGATTAGATTTTTTGACATTTATTTAGTTTCTCCTCTTAATTCTAGTTTTAGCCATTTCCCCCATTTTTTGTTGTAGGGATGAACAATTTCTATTTCGCCAGAACTGTTGTAAATTTTATTTCCATTATTAGCCCAGTCAAATAATCCTCCATACAGATTAAAAACACTGGTATACCCCATTTCTCTCAATTGTTTTCCAATTTTACCACTTCTATAACCCACAGAACAATAGACTACAACTGTTGCGTTTTTATCTACTTTTTTTACACTCTTTTCATCAAAATTATCATATCCAATGTGAATTGAATTTTTTATGTGACTCATTTTATATTCCTTTATTTCTCTGGCATCTAAAAAAACTATTTTTTTAGATTTTTTTTGTAATTTAACCACTTGACTAGATTTTATAATAGGCACAGTTTTATCTGCCATATTTTTCGCCATTTTATCAAATCCTTTGGGATTTTGAGCTAAAGAAGAAAAAGAGAGTGAAATAAAGAGAAATAGGTACCCTAATTTTATTAAATGCGATTTCATAATTAAGACTAATTAATTGTTAATGTTTTGTCAGTACTATAAAGTTATCTTAAATTTGAATTCAAATATAAACTAAAAATAAATATGAAATTTTTTAAAAAAATCTTACTCGTGTCAATGGTATTTAGTTTGAATACCAATTACGCAATTAATAACGCAAACACTATTGAAACATTACATGCTCATGATGTGAAATTTTCTGTTTTTGTTAAAAATGGAGAACAATTATTGAATGGAGCTACTGCAAAGGTATTAATCAATAATGTAGAAGTTGCAGCAGGCACTAGCAATGAAGTTGGAAATGTAGATTTATTAGTTAAATCATATAAGCACGAAAAAGCGACAATTATTGTAAGTTATGACAGGCAAACAAAGACAATTAATAATTTGACTTTAGTAAACGGTAAGTTTTACTATGCTGATTTTGCAGTAGTAGATGTAATTGACCTTGAAAAATTTTCTAAAGAGAAGACCGCAACAGCTGGAGAAGTAAAAATTTCACAATCAAAAACTGAAAAAGCAAAATTAGAGGGTGATAGTCAATTTAATAAAGCTAATAAGCTTAAAAAAAGTGAAGTAAAATATAAGAAGAAATTAAGCAAGATTAATAAATCTCAAAGAAAGATTGATAAAGTTAATGTTAAATTAGACAAGTCTCAAAAGATGCTTGATGCTAAAGAAGAGAATATATCTGAAGATGCTGAATTTTTGAAAGTAAAGGATAGGCAACTAAGAATTGACAAGCAAAGAAATAAATATAATATGAGACAATTAAAATTGGATAAGAAACTTAAAAAGTTAAATAAAATGTACAACAAGTAGAATAGTTGTTTATTCAATACATTTTAGCTTAAATTATTAAAAAATCTCCTTTATTCAGGGAGTTTTTTTTGTATCATTACAATCAAATTTGAAATAACAATGAAGAATAATTCTACTAAGTATTTAATCCTTGCAGTTATAGTTTTAGCCGCAATATCTTATTTTGTTATGTTGCAAGATAATAAGCAGGGTGGATCCAAACCAATGAGTGATTTTGCTATTGAAAATACAGATGCAATTGATAAGATTATTATTACAGAATCTAACCGAAACAAAGCCGAATTGGAATTGAAAAATGGGGAATGGATGTTGAATAATGAATTTAAAGCAAGACTAGTAAATGTGGAGCTTTTACTCAAAACTTTTAGAAATATAAAAGTTCAGACTTCCGTATCAAATGACATGAAGAAAACGGTAGTGGCGAACATGGCATCTAGGTATAAGAAAGTAGAGATTTTTGAAAATGGGAAGCTTTCTAAAACCTATTTTGTGGGTTCTGCAACCAAAGATCATTATGGGACTTATATGTTGCTAGAAAAGAACGGGAGAAAATCTTCTGAGCCATATGTAATGCATATTCCTGGGTTTAATGGATTTCTTGAAAGTAGATTTTATACCAATGAAAATGACTGGAAATACTCAGGAGTTTTTGTTTACGAACCTTTAGCTATTAAATCTATAAAAGTAGAACATGGAGAAATGCCAGAAGAGTCGTTTCTAATAACTCAAGAAGATAAGATAGTTTCTTTGGCTAGTATTAATGGAATAAAAATAGAGAAATTAAATATCTCATTAGTACAGAATTATGTTTTGATCTATGAAAAAATATTCTTCAATAAAATTGCAGATTTTTCTTCTGAAAAAGTAGATTCTATAAAAGCAATTACTCCTTTATACAAAATAGAAGTTGTGGATTCTAATGGGGATTTTAAAAAGGTAAATTTCTTACGTAAAAAGAAAGATTTTGTAGAAATTGACGAAGTAACAGGTGAAGAAATTATGTATGATGAAAATTACTTATTGGGATACTATCCAAAATCTAAGGAAATATTTGTTTTTCAGTTTTTTAACTTAGGAAATATCTTTGCTAAAAAATCTTATTTCACTTCAAATTAAGTTGCTATGAGTGATGATATGAGTGGTTTCTCTAAACGGGACAAGTTGGATAAAGATGAATTTTATTATTCCCCAGAGGGTTATATAATTTTTACAGAAAAGTACTTATTAAAAAGAGGGTATTGCTGTAAGAATGGCTGTAAACATTGTCCTTATGGATTTGATAAAAAAGCAGGAAGGATAATAAAAAAGTAGTTATTTTATCTTTTTCTCAAATTGATTTTTTGTCCAGCTTTAGGAATCGCACCTTCGTCTAATCTATTCCTTTTGTATAGTTTTTTTAGTTTGACTCCATACAATTGAGAAATGTCTCTCAATGTTTCACCCTCTTCTACTATGTGAAATTCTTCTTTAGATTTACATCTTTTCGGTTTAATGAAAATTCGTTCCCCCTCAGTTAATTCATGAGACTTTTGCAGATTATTATATTTAGTAACTTGCCATTTTCTTATTCCTAATTCCTTTTCAATTTTTTTGTAATTATCTCCCCTTTTTACTATAAAATATGGAACAAGATTTGCAGTTTTAAAGATTGTGTGATTAATAGAATATGAAATGGTTTCTATTATTTCCCCAGGCTTTTTTGCAGATGTTATATTTTCATTGTTAGCAACATCAACAATAGGTTCAATAAAGTCAACATTATCGTACAGCTCAAGTTGATAGCGTTCTATCAATCCAATTAGTAATTTAGGATATTTAGGATTTGTAGCATACCCAGCTTTTTTTAATCCTTTGGCCCATCCTTTATAATCAGTTTTTTTTAGTTTGAAAAGAGGTTCATACCTTCTTTTTTTAAGAAAATCTGAGTGATCTTCAAATGATTGCATAGCATTTTTATACTTTCTAAAACATTCATCTTTTTCGTCATCATCTTGATAATATGTTTTGCCAGTCCAAGTAGAATGACATTTAATTCCAAAATGATTATTGGCTAAGGTAGCCAAGTTACTATTTCCGCTTCCACTTTCAAGAATACCCTGTGCCAAGGTTATACTCGCAGGAATTTGGTGTAGTTTCATTTGCAAAATAGCAACATCTTTCCATTTGGCAATATATTCTTGAGGAGATTGAGTTTGTGAATAAACGGAGGTATTAGTAAAAATAATTATGCTCATACATAAAATACCTTTCAATAATTTATTCATAAATAACACGTTTATTTCTTTCTTCAAATCCATTTATTCCTTGTAAGCCTCCTGTATGTATTAATAGTATTTTTGATTCTTTAGGGAAATAATCCTTTTCAATCATATCATAAACGCCATATGCCATTTTACCATTATAAATCAAATCCCATTTAAACTGATGCGTTTGATAAAAATTGCGTACGAAATTAATTAATTCTTCTTTAATTTTCGCATATCCTCCAAAATGATACTCAGAAATTATAGAAAGTGATTGCATCAAGTCATTTGTTGTTTCATTTTCATTCACTACTTCATTTACAAAATTGGTAACTTCCTTTTTTAAGAAATCGCCTCCTTTCAATGCTGGAAAGCCAAGAACTTTACTTTTATTTTGATTAGAAATTGTAATGCCTGCAATAGTTCCTCCTGTTCCTATTGGGCAACAAATGTAATCGTAGTCATTATTTTTTGGTATAATCTCCATACACCCATTTATAGCGTAATAATTAGAACCTCCTTCTGGGATTAAATAAAACGAGCCATAGATATTTCTCAAGTAATCTTTAAAGTCTGTGGTGTTTTTTAGTTTATAGGTAGTTCTGTCAATATATTGAATAACCATACCAAGCTCAATACAGTTTCTAAGAGT
>TARA_B110000977_G_scaffold22146_1_pt1 | contig 15146 bp, 10 predicted proteins | sample TARA_B110000977 | Tara Oceans TARA_B110000977 (sample SAMEA4397798) | marine metagenome | biome: Polar Biome; feature: [SRF] surface water layer (ENVO:00010504); material: water (ENVO:00002006), including particulate matter (ENVO:01000060) such as... | depth 5 m | reverse complement strand
GGGGGGGGGGAAGTCGGGGCAAGCGCAGGCCGTCAGGCATGGCATCGCCAAGGCGCTTCAGCTGTACGAGCCCGCGTTCCGACCGGCGCTGAAAAAAACGGGTATGCTCACCCGGGACAACAGGGTCGTGGAACGTAAAAAGCCAGGACGCAAGAAAGCGCGGAAGGCGTTCCAGTGGGTGAAGCGTTAGATTTTAATTCGTCCAGGTATCCTATTAGTATCAATATGTTTCATTCTGTTTTACCTACGTCGCTACTTTCTTCTAACTCCATCGCTCGCCTCGCCACTACTACTTCATCTCGCGTTTTCCTCGTCGCCGCGAGTCTCTGCTCCGCGTCTTTGATGGCGTTGTCCAGGTCCGCATCCGAGGTATCATTGATTTCTGTTGTCGCACCTGACCCCAGGTCGAGGCGCGCTTTTTCAAGTCGCGACGCCAAGTCACCCGCGGCGCGCTCTGCTGAGCCCTCCATCGCATCTAACGATTCCAGCCCCGCGAACACAGAGAGCAGATGTTCCGCGGTAGACTCCACGCCACCGCGCATGCCCAGCACCTCGGAAAGAGCGCTTTTGCTCAAGTTAGCCAGGGATGTGAGGTCCTCGCTCGTCGCACGCAAACGCGCGCGGAGAGCCTCCGCTTCGGCCTCGAGGAGCTCGGCGCTCATCGTCGGAATCTCAACTCCCGAGATTGTCTCTCCCGAGGTGGACGCCACCGCAGCGTCCGCATGTATGCCCACCGCGTCCACTAGCGGCGAAACCCTGTCTCTCTCCCCGCCTTTCCCAGACCCCTCGGTCATGGTGCCACACGCAGACGCGCCGTGAAGTGGAAGTCATCAGAGGAAAAAGTGGAAGAGGGTTTCGCAATAGTGTTTCGAATAAATAATTAACATCAGCACCCCGGCGGTTGTTCCCGTGGGTGCATCATCCCCACGCACGCCATCGCGGCGACGGCGGCTGTTTCCACTCGTAGCCGCAGTGGTCCTAAACCCACCGGGGTCGCCCCAGCATCAACGAGCTCACGAATTTCCAAATCCGTAAAGTCGCCCTCCGGTCCGACTAAAAGCATGCTGCCCCGTTCGATATTCTTTTCGCCGTTCTCGAGCACAACCCTCAGCGCCGGCGCGCCAGCTGCGCACAACAAAACAACCCCCTTTTCTGATTCCCTGATTTGTGTTATCAATTCTTGTACCGAAATGGGCTGTGTGATTTCAAGCGTGTGCGCGCGTAGACACTGCTTACTCGCCGCCGAGGCGACTCGCGACCACCGCCCTTCGCGTCCGGCCGTTTCCTCGTTGTTTTTCTTTGCCTTCTTTTTAGGTTCACGAGACGCACTACCAATTATAGCGCTTCGCTCCGTGGTGAGCGGGATTAGTTTGTGTGCGCCCAACTCCGCGGCCTTCTCAACGAGCCAATCCGCGCGTCCTCCTTTCAACCCGCCGCACGCGACTACTAGGCTCCACTTTGGACCGGCGAAGGTTGTTCTCGCCACGTTTGTCAACGCGATGGTCGCCACGGCGTCACCGCGTCCGCCGCTCTCAACCCCCACTAACTTACCCTCCCCCACCCCCCCCACGCCGTCACAAACCTCTACCGAATCACCAGCCCGCAAACGTAACGCTTTTAACGCGTGTTTCGATTCATCTTTGCCCAGGGTCACGTACCCGCCGGCGTCGGGTAAAAGCTCGTCGACGTAAAATCTGTGAAACCGCGTGGTTTGCGCTTCCCTCGCAGCGGTGACGCCTCCGTCGGCGGCGCCGACCGCGGTCTCGCCGCCACCGTTCGAGGCGCGAACTTGTATCAAGTGACGGTGCGTTCTCGAGACGAACGCACGCGAGCTAGCGCACACAGAGTTGCGGCGCGTGGACAGACCCTTGGTGCTGTTGATGCGTGGGATTTGGATTTCACGAGGGGCGCCCAACCGCCGACCGCCGACTACGAAGAATCCATCACATGGCTCGGGACCGTGTCCACTCACGCAGTGTACGCTCGCTCCCGCGCGCCGGAGGTTCGGTCTCACGACGCGCGGTCGGAGCAGCAAACTCGGCGTGCCGCGCGACGCCATCGCGCGGAGCATGACGAGCCAGTGCCGTGGGGTGCGACTGAGAGTGAATGTGAGTATTGGAATCGAATATTTATTTCAGGATCTGAAATAAAAGTTCAGCGCACTACAACTCCCAATACGTTCCTAAAGGACTAGTTATGCGTTGCTATTACGAAAATACCTATATACGTCGCATCTATATGCATTAGTCGCCTTTACTTTCATTCCGTTCCGCGAGCGCCGCCCCCATTGTTTCGTTGACGGCGCTGAGAATAAAAGTAGCCCCGACGATCCGCGCACCTCGCGCGCCTATTCCCTTCCACAGCGATTTCAAGCCTCCCTCTTTCACCGCCGCGAGTGCGGTACCTGCGTAACTCAACCCCCCGAAACGAGCACCCCCTTCGCCACCAGTGGGTATAGGAACCGATGTAGAGATGTTCTTCAGAGTTGAAGCGCTACTCGCACCAGTCGCATTTGACGCTCGATCACCCTTTCCCAAGTTGCTCTGCATCAGCGTCTTGACCATGTCCATGGGCTGCGTCGCTACCGCGGCGCCTACGCCGGACACGATCGCACACCCGGCGAAAACACCCTTGTCTCCCAGCTGCGAGTGTATATCAGGATAGTTTACTTTCACGAAATCTCTCAACACAGGCACTGCGCACAGGTACCCGCAAGAATAAAACGCCTCGCGTCCGACGGTCAAATACGAACCTCTTGACAAAATACCGAACCCGTGTTCGTTGATTATCCGCCTCGCCGTCCCGACTATAGAGCCCCCGAACTTCTGCTGCTGGATTTGGCACAAATCCAAGGGTTGGATGAGACACGCGGATAACGCGCCGGCGCACCACGCCGCGGCGAGCCGCCGTGACGGGGGTAATGTTTCTTCAGTGGCAGTGCATGCGGTGGAGGAGGATGACGCTGAGTCCGTGTCATCAGCTCGATTCCGCGTTACGTCTACGTCAACCTCAAACGCGCGTTCGAATCTTCGCGCCGCACCGAACTGCACTACCGTCATCGGGACGCACATCAGCACACCAGCGCCCCACCCGCGGTACCACACCACCGGATTTAGGGGCAACGAACGACCATCCTGTACGAAGTTCTTGAGCGTGTGCAAAGGCTGCTGCACCGTGACCTCTACCAGCCCCGCGAACGCCCCGATGCCAGCCTGCGTCGCGGGGTCCAGGCTCGCCGCCATGTTTGGAATCTAAACTTCCCCCGAAGTCGTGCCACCGCCGAGCGCCACCGCGCTATGAGGTCGTGGCTTTTCGTGAAACTCCTATCTGTCCACGAAATAATATTTTCGAGATCGCGTCGCAAGCCCGATTTCGAGTCACTCGACGCGGCACACAGGTGGAAAATGTCCGCGCTCGGTTTGTCGACAATGCGTCGTGTCGCGAGGGACGCTTTGCAGTGCATGCGTTTGCAGACGGGTAGGTCGTACGCCGTCGCGGGGCGTGTTCACTGGACCGACCGCCCTGTTGTTTCTGAACCTATTTGCGATTTCACGGCTACTGGATCTTCGCCCGCTTCGTTCGGGTGGGCGGCTCCGGGGCGCACCAGGGGCGTGCACTCCAGCGCTCCCGCGTCCTTCGCGGCAGATCCAAGCTTCGCGGAAGTCACGAACGAGAACGATACCGACGAGGATCCCACCGACCATCCATCGTCTCAGTACGATTTCGCGAACAAACCCTCCCGCGGGATTAACCAGTGGAAACGCGCGCGCAAAAAAGCGGCGTGGATCAAAGCCAATGCGACTGTACATAGGGAAAACAAAACAAAAAGAGCGGAGGAGCGGGAGGCGAAACGCTTAGAGAAGTGGAGAACCATCTCGCAGACGCAAAGGGCGTGGAACGAAATGAAAAGGGTTCAAGCCACGGAAATAGTCACGGAAGGCGCGAAGGCAGAGTCGAAATAGATGTAATATTATTTGGTCTCATTGCAATTCTGAATTCACCTCCCCGCCCCCTCCGTGAGACACGCGGGCGCCTCCCCCTCGTTGAAGTTGTCTAAAACGTCCTTGACTTTGCAGAACTTGACCACCGAACTGTACTTCCCTATAATGGGCTTCAGGATGGCCCAGATGGGCTTGAACGCCCACGGGCTATCCACCGCCGCGACTTGCTCCAAGCGCTTCGGGTAATACTTTCTGAACACGTCCAGGATGCAAAACTTCGCTAGGTCCAAATCCGCGTTCGCGCCGCTGAAGCCGCGCATGTCCCAAACCGCGTAGATGCCTCCGGAGCCTTTTTCACTTTCGTCCATCATCGTGAGGCACTTTTCAACCGCCCACACGGCGTGCTTCTGCGCCGCGTCCAAGTCTCGGTTTTTCAGAATGTGTTTTGAGATTTCAACCACGATCACGGCTCTTCCCTCCTTGTCAAGGTGCGGGTGCACGTACGCGGCGTTGTCCTTCAGGGAGGCTTGGATGTCGTTCTCGGTAATATGACCCAAGTCTTGTCGCCACCGCAGGAACTGTTCTAACTTAATGGCCGCGGCGTCGGCGTCCATTTTGCGATCGCGCAGGAACCAAACCACGGTCTCATCATCCACGGCGGGGCATCCGTCATTGGCGTCCAACACCGCGCGCACTTTCGCCAAACCCGCGGCTTCCTCTTCCGCGCTACCAACCGCGTTCACGACCTTGTCACCGACAGTCTCCTCGGATGCGTGTGTGATCAGGCTGTGACCGCGCGAAAACGTGCTCACCGGTTTGACTATCCGAGAGAATGAGGGGTTTCGTGTGAATCGTGTCGCGGACGCTTTAATGGGATGACGCGCGATCACGGTCGAGGCGCGTCGATTTCCCACGACCCTGGGCAACGCCGCGCAGATGGACACGGCCGCCATCGGGCTCATCGTGCGGTGCGGATCCACGAGCCCGGGGGGTAGGCGGGGACGCGCGAGTCAGCAATGGGGTGCCGCGGCGATGGAAGTAGATAGATAACCTGTCGTGCTTCGCCGCGTCAGCGGAAACAATCCGATTTGGAAGAGGCATGCGGAGTGGAGGCGGAACTAGTCCACAGACCGTCAACGAAATGTCAAAATGAGGGACATACACCAGATCACGCACTCGCTCGTCCCCTTTTGATGGAAGAAACTTTATTACATCTCTCTAGCATCCGCCGACTCGATCGCGCGGGATCAACCGCAGTTCGCTGCCGTGTTTCAGGAACACGTTTCCACTGGTTTGACCAGGGTTGATGCCGACGCCGTCTGGGGAAAGGAAATGATTGAGGGGTGGTTTGTCAGTGTCGTTTGGGCGTGGGGTCGGCGGGCGGAACTTCATTCATGTCAAGCACCGACTCGGAACGAAATGACGGGACATCATTTCGGCAACACGACTAACTCCTTACCGTTGGTAATGATGGCGCTCGTGGCCGCGGGCACCTTGAACTCCTCCGCCGCGTACTTCAGCACCGCGGTGAACGGCGCCTCCTCGGGGACGCTCAAACTGTTGGGACAGGAAGGAAGGGGTGGAGGGTCAGTCGTTGGATTGAGAATGGCATCAAAGAGAAACTTCGTCGTCGTGTGCTGGACGGGACCCCGTGGACTCCGCGAGGGAGGTGTCTGCGCACGCAATAAAAACACGTACACTCGGAACGGCAACTTGGGGTCCGACGTGAGCGTGATCTTGAAAGAAACCTTCGACATGGTGATGGAAGGGTTCGGTGACGCGCAACCCGGTGTGTGCCGATGATTCGATTGCTGAAACAAGTCCGCGGCCCGCCTGAAATATGAAGCGGAAAAAGAAGTCTGAAGCTTGTCCCTAGTATACCGTTCCTCGTCTCGAATTACACCCACACTAAACCTTCCCCCTAAAGCGACTACTCAGTACCCTACGTACAAAATCAGTTCCCCCTGAGCCAGCGAATGACGCGCTGCAGCGAAGCGCGGGATTCTTCGCTGATGCTCTCTAAACTTTCGTGAAACGTCCGGAACCGCTCTAGGACGCCAGCCAGTGATTCGAACCCACCTTTCGGGAGGGTACACCCAAGATCCGCACGAAGCGCGGGCTGGTTCTCCACGAGAAACGCCACTAGCAGCGCGGCGTACGCCTGCGTGATCAAACCGTTGCCCTCCTTGTCGCGTGCGGTCAACATCTCAGCGGTGACCTCGCCCGAAGTGTCATCGGCGTTGTCAGATTCCTTCTTACTGTTGCTGGTATCATCCTCTCCGTCGTTTTCCTTCGGCAACAGGTCCCCGAATTCATCAACAGGCCCCGCCCCCCCACTCCTCACGAAAATCGACGCCAGCAGCTCAACCAAACCAACGTGTCGCGTCGTGAGCTCTTTCACCGCGGCGGCGGTCCTTTTCTTCTTCGCGACTGACGCGCACGTGCTTTTCTTTTGCGATTTTTTGTTCGCCGAGGTGTCTGACTGTTTATCCATACGCGACGCGGAGTGGCCTTCCATCGCGCCCGCGTCCGCTTCAAGCGCCCTGAGCGTTTTGCACGAATCTTGATCCATCTCCGCGATGTTCACCAGGAAACACAGCGCTGCGTTTAGCATATCGTGGCCGGTGTCTTCCGCAGCGTTTGCGTTGCTTTCGTTTTTGTTGGAGTTATCTCCCCGCCGTCGAGAAAGTTTGGTCTCGTCGGCTCGTGACCCTCCCGCTCGTGCGGCGGCCATTTTCCGCGCCTTGGCGTCAGGCCCCGCGCATGGAAGCAAACCCTCCAGCGCGGCGCACCACGGAACCAGCGCCGCCGCGGTTTCCAAGCCCCCCGCGTTGCGTACCGCGGCGCACCCGGTTGGGTTTTCGTTCGTAAGGTTTGTCAAGACGCAAACCGCCGCGCGAAGCGTCCCGGCGGCGAGCCTCGGATCCGCGCCCAGCCCTCCCGAACGCCGCGTCACGACTCCACACACCGAACCGCCCGCAGACGTGGCGTGCGTTGCCGTCGCCGCCGCCGCCGCCAAAGTGGGAATCGTGCGCAGCAACGTGTGCACCATGGTCCAAGGAGCGACGTCGCCGTTTTTTTGCGCATCAGGGCCGTCGTCGAGCCACGCGATGGACGCGTCCACCGCCGCGGCGACGTTCGAGAAGTTAAACGTGGGCGTGTCCGCGGGGGGTACGCCTGGTGGAGCGGGCGAGCCCATCGCAGTGTCCACTTGTTCAAAAATTTTAGGTGACATGTCGCCAATATCCCCAACCTGGGCGATGGCGCTCGCCACTAAGCCCGCCCTGGATACACTCTTCTTCGCTCCGGGCGACGGCGTCAGCAAAAGCGCCTCGGCGGTGCGGAACCGCTTCGCGAGAGTCACTTCGTCCTCCTCTTGGTCATCGTTGTGTCCCGATTCACCCCCCTTGCGCCGCTTCGTACCCGTGCTGCCCTTCTCCTCAGACCCTGAGGAACCCGCGGGAGACAGCTCTATGCCGGTCACCCTCACCTTGCCTACCACGTCTTGAAGAACGTCGGGCTCGTTGTTTTTGTCTTCTGCTTTTTTCGTTTGCCGCACCCGGGGCGCCGGCGCTGGCGACGCGATCGCGTCGTTCGTGCGCATGGGCACCAAGGTGGATAAGATGGTATCAGCACCTGGATGCTTCAAATTAGGTCCTGGCGCCAAACTTCCGGACACGCACGCCTCCGCGCAACTGGACGACCCGAACGTCGCCGCCTCAGCGACGCGCATGCACCGGAACAAGCGCGCCATCGCCCGCGACGCGCCCTTGGATTCCTCTTGATCAGTGGCGAGTTGCGCGTCCTTTTCAGGAGTTGTGGTAGTCGCTTCAGGAGCTACCACCTCCTCCTCGTCCGGAGGTCCTCCAACCGTGGGCCTGGAAAAACAGTTCCCTCCTGCCTCCACGATTTCACGCGCCGCTTCATCCGCCAACCTCGCGCACTCCAGCATCGCCCCCCGAGACGCGAGGCGTTCCTTGAAGTTGCCCCACCCGGCGATAGCGGCTTCATCAGCAGCCTCGGCTTTTGCTTCTAACGCAGCGTCGTGAACGTTTTCGTCATCTTCGTGCTCCACGTCATCGTGTCCGTCAGTATGTGTTTTTCTTTCAGCCTCAGTCTCCGCCCTCGACCGGCGCTGCGCGTCTCGCTGCGACGCGCGCGCCGCAGTGCGCTCGATCTGCGCCAGCGCCCTGTGCGCGGCGAGCAGCGCTAGCGTGGGCGCATCCGCGGCTTCGTGCGGAAGGAACTTCAAGCTTCGAAGCGCATCCCGGGTGGTTTTCATTGCCTTGGCCTCGGCGCTGTCCGCCAGGAGCGCGCCGAACCCGCCACCTCCCAGCCCAAGTTTTTTCCGCGCCCCGGTGTTTTTTGCGTCCTTCACCTCGCCCTCCACTGACCGGAACTCCACGTGCCGCATGAGCCCGGCGAGAATGCCCGCCACGTCCCGCTCCGCATAAGTCACCGTGGCCTCGCTCGCTCTTAATTCCAGCGTGCTCAAATAAAGCAACGCCGCGGCTGATAAACCGAGCGCCGGGGACTTTTCGTTTTTCTCCTTCAAAGCGCGCGCGATGACCCCGGCGTCTTCGTCTTTTTGTCCGCCGAGTTTCGCCTGGACGCCCACCACGGAGGCGCACAAATCGAGCGCAGCACGACACACTCTTGGCGCCAAGCCGTGCTGCGCCAGCGCGCGCCTGTACCTCGCATCCGCGCATATCGCGACCAGCGATGAGGCGCATGCGAGGCGACCCGCCACGGGCGCGTCGTCGCTCAATCCACTCAAAGCGTACTGCGCTTCGTCAAGCGCGGCGAGTTGGTCGCTCGACTCGGGAACGCTCGAGTTATTTCCAAACTTAGCAGGACTCGGAGATGCCTCAGCCATCGCTGCGGAGGGCGAGTGCGCGGGAACGTACTGATTGTTTATAGGCGGTTTTTTACCGCCACTCGCGTCCATGGGCGACGCGCTCGGCGACCGCGACATCGGCGTAGACCGTTTAGCCCACTCGGGGCTATGCACGGTTGCGTTTGGTTTGGTATCGCCAGTCGCGTCAGTGCGTTTTCTATCGACCACAGGTGACGTGGCAGGCGACCCGCCGAACACGCCCCAGGCGGGCTTGGGGCCGGGCGACTGCGTTGCGTTATCTTTTTGATCCAAAGACTCGTCCTCATCGTCGCCGTCGCCAAAGCTGAACGGGTCGTTTCGTTTCATTTTCGCTTCTTCATCCTGTTCAGGGCTCCGCCTGCCGTATGCCGGTACGTCCATTTCATCCTCGTCGTCCTCCTCGTCCAGCGTGAACGCGTCAACCTCCGCGAAGGTTACTCGGCGGCGCTTGCCGGGCGTCGGCAGAAACGGATCGATTGGCGTTCCGAGCTTTCCATTATTAGCGAGCTTCCCATTGGTATCTCTTTTACCTCCGTCTCCGGGTAAGTCGTTATATTGACTCGGAACTTTCGCGTCTCGCGCCGCGCCGAACACACCCAGCGACGCACTCGGGGACTTGGAGTTGGATCCAGGGGACTTGCGTCGCCCCGCGGTCGCCGGCGACGACGACCGGGCCCTGTCGTTCACTTTTGGTTTCGTCCTGTTCAGGGGAGATCTGGTCGAGGGCGACATGGGCGCCTCCTTCAACGCCGCATCTCTTGAAGTCTCAAAGTCGAACGTGTCCGGCTTGGATTTCGCGTTCCGGGTTGCCTTTTGCTTGGAATCTGCTGAAGGCTTGTCCGCCGATGCGGGGCCTTGTGTGTTTGCGTCGACGCCCATCGAGCCATTTCCTTTTCCGCGCGCAGCTGCCGATCCCACGGCTCCGCCACCACGCGTCGCATCTTTCCCATCCACAGTAGCGGGCTTCTTCAGGAAACCCTTGATACTCGCCTGGCGACGAGCCTTACCCCGGCGCTCGTAGATCTTCGACAGGAACCCCATGTCGGTGGGGCCGATGCCGATGCCGAGCTCGGGCCTGCGCTTCCGAAATTGAAATTCAAACTGACTAAAGTGCCTCCTCGCAACGCGGGCCCGAGCCGTCCCTCCGGCCACGGCAAACGCTCCGCGGCGCGAGGCTCGATGCGCGATACTCCAACCTTGACGCTGCGGTCGAAGGCGTGCGTCCGCGCGGTCACCACGCACGTCGCTCTGAAGTCCTCGACGTGGGAAGCCAAGTCGTAATAAGCACCCGACGTCGTGGCGTTGTTTGGCGCCCATCTCATTCTCGGACCGATCGAGGCCGACCGGGAGAGACCTTTGAGATTTCGTGCGCTTGAAACCGTTTGCGTGTGGTTTTTCAAAGAGGCTTCCCGTGAATTTTGCGGTGGAAATTCGCGCGAGCTCTGACATTGGTGCCAGCTTGGCTGGAATATCTTGGAGAAGGAGAGCCGACTGGGACTCGTCGCACCTCCAAACTCCAGCGTGGTGGCTGCCGTGCACACCGCGACGCGCTCGCGCCCGCACACGTGTCCGCCCAACCGCGTACGGAGGGTGGCGGCGTGGTGTGCAGACTGGACGCGCAACGTAACCTTCCAACGCGGTGAACGTTTTCAGATTTGTGTTGGATTCCGAAAGTCGTTTGACGCGACTGAAGCGTTGAAGTGAAGTGTCCCCTGGCTGGTCTGCTCCGCGTGGCCGTGTCCGCGTGTTCTTGACGGTCAAGAAACCTACAGATCACACCTCAACCTGTGCTTGCCTTCCACTCGGAACATCAATGACGTCGTTACCCCCCCGCCCCCCCCCGGCGAGTGGAGTCGGCGGAGGCACATCAAATTCGTTCGGCCCATCGAATGTCTTCTCCGTGCGCGAGCTTCGCGATTCCCTGCAATCGCGTGCCCGGGACCTTGAAACAAAAGCCAGCGATGCGGCGGCGGCGATGCAGAAACGTTTAAGTTCTGGTAGTCTATTCGAAGGAAATCAGCAAGAAATTGGAAACCCTAAAAACGCGTTCGTGGAACTAGCACGGCGGCCGGCGAAGCAAGTAGCGGATACCGCCACGAAACTCCTAACGTCAGACGACAATGCGCTGATTCGCGGAGTCAAGACGAGCGTGAGGAGCGCGGCGGTCGGTATGCGGCGTGTACGGACCGCGGATGATCTCAGTAATGGATCGATTGATGAAGGCGCTGACGGTTCAGATTCCCCTCAACTTCGTCCTCAACTCGGGGCTTTTCAGTTGCCCCCGCGGCTGGCGGCAGCGCCGAGCGCGTTGCGGGAAAAAATCGACCAGACCCTTCCCGAGTGGGACGTGTTCAAGTCTCTGAAATGCGACAGTACGGGTGGTAAAAAATCGTTCACGAAATGGACCCCACCTCAACGGGGTTCATTCGGGGAAATCAGACAGTACATCCCAGGCAGTAACAGCGGTCAGGGCTTGGACGATTTGCTCAGGAACATCGAGGCGAAAATCGAACAGAAGATGCCCGGTGTTTTCTCAAAAGAAAGCGGTGGCTTCCCGACTGCGGACTTCACGCCCAGTGAGCTGTTGAGCAAGGTGCACGACGCAGGTAATGCGGCGGTGCGAGAGTGGCTGTCAGCTGCGCGTGAAAAAACAGAGACCGCGGGAGGTCCGTCAACGAAATCAAGAAGTCGCGGGAAGATGAACGCTACGAACAGAGCGGCGTCCATGACGGAAGCGGAGTTCAGGGAAGCGGAAGCTGCGGCGAGGCTGATCCAAGAGATGCGAAACGCGAGCGGCGCGGATACCGATGTCGGTGGTGATGAGGAGAAATACGGTGTATCGTCATCACCTACATCTCCTACGTCGCAATCTAGCTCACCGGCGACATCACCCACGACTACGTTGACTGCTATGCCCAAAACTGACGAAGTACCTACGGATACTACGTCCGACTTGTCCTCTCCGCAGTCGATCGCGACGCTTCCCAAGCCCGCGGACGAGCGCCGAAGGCTTTCCACAGATGCGGTGTCAGGGACTGGAAGGACAGACATCACAGGTTTCGGTCCTATAGACACACCTAACGAACGTAAATCCATGCGTTCCCCTGGCCGGTCCGTGGCGATCGTCACCACCGCCTCGCTTCCCTGGATGACCGGTACCGCGGTGAACCCGTTGCTGCGAGCGGCGTACCTGAGCAAACGCGGCGGCCACGACGTTACCTTAGTCGTGCCGTGGCTCCCCCCCGAGGAACAGCAACTGATTCACCCGTCCGTTGTGTTTGAAACACCCGAGCAGCAAGACACGTACGTGCGAAAGTGGGTCATTGACCGGTGCGGCTTCGACCCCACCTCGATGAAACTTGACTTCTACCCCGGGCGGTACGCCAAGGACAAGTACTCGATAATCCCCGTGGGCGACGTTTCGAAATACATAAAGTCGAAAAATAAAGATGTCGCGGTGCTGGAGGAGCCGGAGCACTTGAACTGGTACCATAGCGGTAACCGGTGGAGCGATACGTTCGAACACGTCGTCGGAGTAGTACACACCAACTACCTGGAATACGCCCGTCTGGAGGAACACGGCAAGGTAAAGGAAGCGGCAATGCGGTTCGTGAATTCCTGGGTGTCACGGATGCACTGCCACAAAATCATAAAACTCTCAGACGCGGTGCAGGACTTCCCGCGGAGCGAAACGGTCAACGTTCACGGGGTGTCGCCTGTTTTTCTCGAGGTTGGCAGGCGGAAAGCCACCGCGGCGGCGCAAGCCTCCGCGGCGGAGTGCGACCCGGACGCGGCCGCGGCGCAGGTGGTGGGACGGACCGTGAGCAAAGCGCTGGCGTCGCTCAGCGCCAGGTCCGAACGCCGCAAGAACGCAAAGAAGAATGAGAACAAAGATGAAAATGATTCAGAAACCCTGAACACCCCCGAACCCATCCACCCGTCCAAAGAGGTGTTCACCAAGGGGTGTTACTTCCTCGGGAAGGTTGTGTGGGGCAAGGGCTTCCACGAGCTTCTGCAACGCGTGGAGGAGCACAACGTCAGTTCCGACGGCGCAGAATTCAAATTGGAGATGGACGTTTTTGGGTCGGGGGAAGATTTTGGATCTGTTTGCGAAAAGTCAAAAGAGAAGAATCTACCGCTGAATTTCAAAGGCCGAGCCGACCACGCCTCTGATCGAATGCACGACTATAAGGTGTTCATTAACCCTTCGCTATCGGATGTGGTGGCGACTACGAGTGCAGAGGCGCTGGCGATGGGCAAGTACGTGATTTGCGCCAAGCACGCGAGCAACGCGTTCTTCTCCACGTTTCCAAACTGCTTGACTTACGACTCGCCTGAGGAGTTCAGCAAGTGCGTGAAGAAAGCGCTGAGTAGCGACCCGACGCCGTTGTCTGTACGGGACCGGTACAGATTGTCGTGGGAAGCCGCTACTGATCGGTTTTTAGACGCAGCTGAATTGGGGGCGGAACAGACCCACGGCCCGGGGAGTCAGAAAAGGGACCGTATCGCGGAAGCCGCCGCGCACGCGCTGCACTCGTCCATGGCCCGCGCCGAGCCGTTAAGAAGAGCAGCAGGGGCGGGGGAAAACACAATGATCGGCCCGGAGGTGGTGGACGGGAAGTGGACGCCACCGTGGGTGAGACGAGGGTGAGGGATAGAACGGATAGAACAATGAAAGACAATGAAGACATGACTTGACGCGAAACACTTTGTCTTTCTGTATCTCCTAAGCTCTACGCTGCAATCGCCCTGGTCGCTTTATTAGGCTTTCGCCTGTTAGACGTCGTTCGTATCCCTGTTTGCGGTGGTGCGGGTTCTTTTGGCTTTGGTGAGGGCTTTTTTGGTGAGGGCTTTTTTGGGGACGCCTTCGCAGGCTGTGTCTTTTGCTTTTTTTTGGGCGCCGCCGCTGGAGGGTCGTTCTTGGGTTTGTTTTTGCTGCCGGGAGGTCTCCCAAGCTTCTTCCTCTCCAACGGAGCCGCGGGCTTTGCCACGGGGTTCTTCCTCGATCTACCCCGTTTCTTCTTCACAGGTCCAGCCGTAGGCGCTAGAGCGGGCGCGGGCATTGCAAACACGGTCTTTTCTTCCGCAGACTTCTTATTTTTACTCCCCTTCGGCCTCCCACGTTTTTTCGTTTCCGGCGGAGCCTCAGGCTCGCCCTGGGTTTCGCCCTCCCCTTCAGTGGTGACCGGAGGTTGTGCTTGAAGCGCGGATGCCGCGTTCGGGGAGCCCGTCGTCTCCGCAACACATGAAGCTTCGACGTTGGTGGTCGGCTCCATCGCAAGAGGTTGCGCGGTGCCTCACTGACAATAAAAAGTAGTGGCTTCTCGGACAACGATTTCTAGGAACTCGCGAAAGGATCTCGTGATAGCTTTCGACCGCGTCGTGGCTACGTCACGACTTGTTTCTAGGAAGGATAAGCACACGCGCACGCGCGGCACTTGGACCGCGCCGTGTAGCCATGCGCCACCGTTTACGCACAGTGCTCTTCGCGCTCTTCTTGATCCTCTGTCTCGCGTGCGCCGATGCGCAGCGGAGCTCGACGGGGCGGAGGAGCTCGGCGGGTCGGTCAAATACTCGTTCGTCTGCTGGCAGGCAGTCAGCAGGCAGAAGCTTCGGTGCCAGGAGCGGAGGACGCGGTGTCTCTTCGCGTGGCGCCGCGGGTCGAGCCTCCCAAGTACGTTCTCGAAGTGTACCTTCAACACGACAAGCGGGTGCGCGCGTTGGCGTGAACACAGCTGCGCGCGCCGCGCGCGGAACGCGCCAGGCCCAGCCACGTGCGTCTGCGTCTCGTGCAGTATCCTCCCGCGACAGTTTTGGCACGAGCGCTGCGGTTCCGCGTCGTACTCAGACCAACGCCCGGCTCGGAGCCGGCGCGCGCTACGAAGCTAGGCGAGCCCCTGTCGAAGCCGCCCGCGAAGCTGCACCGCGTGCTCTCGGGGGCGCCGAAGCCGTACCGCGTGTCGCCGCGCGCGCACGCCCTGGACTCGCAAACGCGTTGGCCGACCAGGACGCCTTGCCCGCCGCGTATCGCACCGTCGAGGCGGACCGCCCGCCCGGCGTTGAGTCGCGAGCCGAGACAGCACGTGAATCGTCAGCACGTGAATCGACACCCCGAGTCGACGTATGGCATCGTGGTGATACACGTTTCACGAACGCAGTGACAGATACGGGTGATACGAAGCCACCGCCGCAACTCCAGAATCCAAAAAGCGGAGCACGCTATGAAACCTTACCCGAAGAAAACACCGTCAGCGACGCGGTTGGCGAACGCGGTGAGGTTAACGAATTGAAAGCTCCGAGTCGAATGGAAATGAAGGAACGTGAGTCAA
>TARA_B110000977_G_C11091304_1_pt1 | contig 15148 bp, 13 predicted proteins | sample TARA_B110000977 | Tara Oceans TARA_B110000977 (sample SAMEA4397798) | marine metagenome | biome: Polar Biome; feature: [SRF] surface water layer (ENVO:00010504); material: water (ENVO:00002006), including particulate matter (ENVO:01000060) such as... | depth 5 m | reverse complement strand
CCCCACCCCATCTCAACAGCAAACCACCGCCACGACCGTGGCTTCGTTCATGGCGCTCCTCGCCGTGACCGGCACTCCCCTCGCCGCTAAGGCGGACGACTTCGCCCCCCCTGCTGAGGCCCCCACCTCGGCGCTGGCGCAGTTCCAGCAAAAAGCTCAATCGGCTTTCGAAGGAGACGCCCTCAGCGCACCCACCACCTCCGCCACCCCGGTCGACGGCCTCCCCGAAGGAAACAACTGGCGGTACTCCGAGTTCATCAATGCCGTGATGAAGGGCAAGGTTGAGCGCGTGCGGTTCAGCAAGGATGGGTCCGCCTTGCAACTCACCGCCGTCGACGGCCGCCGCGCGTCAGTCACCCTGCCCAACGACCCCGAGCTCGTCGACATCCTTGCGAAGAATGGCGTGGACATTTCCGTCAGCGAAGGCGACCAGCAAGGCAACGCCGCATCACTGTTCGGCAACCTGCTGTTCCCCCTGCTCGCGTTCGGCGGTCTGTTCTTCCTGTTCCGCAGAGCGCAAGGCGGCGAAGGCGGAGGCGGCTTCGGCGGGATGGGCGGTGGCGGCGGCCCCATGGACTTCGGCAAGAGCAAATCCAAGTTCCAGGAGGTCCCGGAAACTGGGGTCACCTTCGTGGACGTCGCCGGTGTAGACGGCGCCAAGCTTGAGCTCCAAGAAGTTGTGGACTTCCTCAAGAACCCGGACAAGTACACCGCCCTCGGCGCGAAGATCCCCAAGGGGTGCCTTCTCGTCGGCCCCCCCGGTACCGGTAAAACGCTGCTCGCCAAGGCGGTCGCGGGCGAAGCCGGCGTTCCGTTCTTCTCGTGCGCCGCCTCGGAGTTTGTGGAGATGTTCGTCGGTGTCGGTGCGTCCCGCGTCCGTGACCTGTTCGAAAAGGCCAAATCAAAGGCCCCGTGCATCGTGTTCATCGACGAAATCGACGCCGTGGGTCGCCAAAGAGGCGCCGGCATGGGCGGAGGAAATGACGAGCGCGAACAAACCATCAACCAGCTTCTCACCGAGATGGACGGCTTCGAAGGGAACACCGGCGTGATTGTCCTGGCGGCGACGAACAGGCCCGACGTGCTCGACAGCGCGCTCCTCAGACCCGGTCGCTTCGACAGGCAGGTGACCGTGGACTTGCCCGACGTCGCGGGCAGAATCAGAATCCTCAAGGTGCACGCCAGGGGCAAGACCATCGGCAAGGACGTCGATTACGACAAGGTCGCGCGCAGAACGCCTGGTTTCTCCGGCGCCGCGCTGCAGAACCTTCTCAACGAAGCTGCTATTCTCGCCGCCCGTCGTGAACTTACCGAGATCTCCAAGGAAGAGATTGCCGATGCCTTGGAAAAAATCGTCGCCGGGGCCGCCAAGGAGGGCGCCGTGATGAGCGAACAGAAGAAGAAACTCGTGGCGTACCACGAAGCCGGCCACGCCATTGTCGGCGCGCTGATGCCCGAGTATGACCCCGTGGCGAAAATCTCAATCGTCCCCCGTGGCAACGCGGGAGGGTTGACGTTCTTCGCGCCTTCGGAAGAGCGCCTGGAGTCTGGCCTGTACAGCCGCAACTACCTGGAGAACCAGATGGCCGTGGCTATGGGCGGGCGTGTCGCTGAAGAACTGATCTTCGGCGCCGAGAACGTCACCACTGGCGCGTCCGGTGACTTCCAGCAAGTTTCTTCAACCGCGCGCATGATGGTGGAACAGATGGGCTTCTCTGAAAAGATTGGCCAGATTGCGTTGAAAACGGGGGGTGGGCAGTCGTTTCTCGGCGGCGATGCGGGCAGAGCCGCTGATTACTCCCAGACCACCGCCAACTTGGTGGACGCGGAGGTAAAGGAGTTGGTGGAGAAGGCGTACCGTAGGGCGAAGGACCTGGTGACCGAGAATATCTCCTGCCTGCACGCTGTCGCCGACGTCCTCCTGGACAAGGAGAACATCGACGGTGACGAGTTTGAACAAATCATGCTCGCCAACAGAGCCGAGCTGTACCTCAAGGAGGACAATATGGACATCGAAGTGCCATTCAAGGCGGCGTAAGGGGTGTACTGGGATGATTTTTTGGGGGGTCAGCGCGACCCCAAATATGGAAGGTGAAATAAAAAGATTGGCGGGCTTGTTTTTTTTTATTGCAAGTCGCCGCATAGAGCTCTAGTGATGTAATGACGAAGTGTCACACTTTGAACGAATACTACTTGTTTGACGATATATAGGTGCGACTGTGCCCATTACACTTCTCTCACTTCTCTCTGTCGGAACCTAAGTCAGACGAGTATTGTTGAATTCGCGGCTGACATAAAAAGCATTCATTTCTTTCCTAATCGTTTCCCCTTGCCATTGAACTTCTTCTTGTTGCTCCCGAGGTTTCCCCGCCCGTTCTTCCCGCCACTGCCAGCGTACCCGGGGTTGACGATCCGCACCAGCCAGCTACGTATAGAACGGACCCCGTTCCCCACAATCTTCTTCAATTCCTTCACAGGACTCACCCCGTGCACGCTTTCTACTTGGTTGTTCACCGCGCGCAACGCCAACAGCAAAAACGCCCATTCGATGACGCGGGTGGGGTCCACAAAAGAGTGTGACCTGTCATCCGCAATCCCCGTCGCTTTGGAGTACGACTTCTCGAGTTGCGCGTTCCGGCGCTTACCCGAAGAGCCGGCCATCAAAGGGAATACGACTGCCGCGCAGCGCGTAGTGCGACAGAGACATTAGAAACCCCGCGTTCACCAACTTTTTCGTTCTGAGTTAAAATAAGTTTGCGTAGTTGGCACCCCAGTCCCCTATGGCGCTCGTGGGCGGCGGCAGCGTCGACGGGGGCGATGCGTTCACACGCGACGACTGCGTGGTACCCAAGCTCTTCACGCTGATGCTTGACTCCGCGAGGTAGGTGATGCTTTCCAGTATTTCGTGCTCCCCATTCGCTACTCGATCTCATCTCGTGGCTTTTTCAAGTCATCTTCCCTCGCTCACCCTCCCTCCCCGCAGACCGTCTCCCACCCCCTCCCCCAGTGGCCGTTCCCTATTCAGCTTCCCCAAGAACCCGACGGTGAGTAGGTTCCACTCGGTGTGGGTCCAGGGCGTGGTGGTATACAGCGATGTTACCAAACACGACAAACTCCTCGTCCTCGATGATGGCACTGGACCTCCTGTTGTGCTGTTTGTGAATGACAAAACAACATCAACGCATTCGTTCCGGCAAGGCGAGTTTTTGAACTCGTTCCCGAAAGCAGGGGACTACGTAGGGTGCGTTGGGGAGGTAGTAGGCAGTGGCGGGGTGGGGACTGGTGCAGGGGACAATAACGGTACTGTAGTCAACGGTACTGATACCAACACCTCCCGAATAACTCCAGCGCGATACGCGCTGCGGGCGGTTCGTCTCCACGACCTCTCTAACGAGCCGGACCGCGAGGCGATGTGGAACGTAGAGGTAGTCGAGGCGTTTCGAGTGCTGGAGTTAGCGGGGTTAGAAACGGAGTAGCAGGAGATGGGGACTGTATGGGTATTTAGTGGACATACAATCGTGTTCGTCATAAAATCGTACTCATAAGTCATTCTCACTACGCGACTCTGTACTGCGGGTAGCGTTCCACGAAGGACACGAGACTTTGCACCGGTTCCGCGACTCGCAGTGCCACGCCGGAGCAGGGCTGGGCTATTTTTTTGAGAACTACACCAAGGAAACCGCCGGTTCGCTTCGTGCGTCGGGCGATCCACAGGAAGAACCTTTTCCGTCGCGAAACGTTGCCACCGGTGCCGTGTCCGCGTCTCTCGTTCAACCCCAGCGCGTCGAAGCTACGTTCAACCAAGAGCTCCTGTTCCAGCTTCAGCTCGATTTCGTCAAGCACGCCTCCCTCCCCTCCAATCACGTCCCCTACTGACCTGGCACCTAGTATTCCGAGCCAGGTGAGCAGCGCGGCGCTGTGCGCATTGGTCACCTTGCGCGCTGCGGCTTGAAAAAAACGCAACACTTTGTTCCCGCCCCGCGCTTCCCTGGATCCCCAAATTCTCAACTCAGTCGCCGCGACCATAATCAGCACTTGCGTAGGGTTAAACAGCCGGGGGATTCCCTCCGCCGCGATAACCGTGTTCGTGGCGATTTGCCACCACACTTTCTTGTACAGCTTGATTCGGTCTGTGGCGTGTGGGGAGAACCAGCGGCCACAATCATTTTTGAAATCATCCATGGTGAGCTTTTTGGATAACTTGTACTTGGCTTTGCAAACGGCGCACCGTGTACGTCGCGCCCCTGAGTTCGCCACGGAGATGTTCTGCCACTGCCGGAGACACCCGACGTGCACCCATTTCTGCGTGCCGTCGCACAGACATGGGGCTACTAACTCGTCGTGCGAAGCGTCCCGGGTGGGCACGCCTCTTTTGCGGCGCGGAGATGGGGCGAGCGCGGCGCGTTGGTCTTCGTCGTCGTCGCCGACGAAGCAGAACCGGCACACACGCCCGCAGGTGCTTGAGGACGACTCAGGTGACTCAGGTTGAGGGACGTGTTGTACGATACCTGCGTCAACCGCACCGGATGTGCTGGCAGTAGTGCCATCGTCGCGTCCGCTGAGGCGAGACGACACTTCGTTAAGGCGTTGAAGGCCTTGAAGCAGTATGGCTTCGTCGCTGGCCTGACTCTCATAATCAGGGGCTTCGTCGGTTCGGTTGGCCGGAACTTCAATGACCGGGTCGTGGTCGTCCAAAGCCGCGGGCGGGTCATCCCCATCGCCCCTCTGCGCCCTGCGGTGCATGCGCCTTAACGTCAGGCCCGCGGCGATGAACGCCACGACGTTCCCGGCAGGGGGGCGGGGGGACCACTCAAGCGCGAGAACATCCCCAAGGTCAACCTCCATGCTATGCTGAGTCAACCTCAGATCTCGTCAGAATTGTTTCCCTTCGTCGAAGGTGCACGTCCCTCCTCGAGACTTCCCCTCTCGTATCGCTTCGCGTACCCGAGGACTCGCGGACGTCACAGGACAAGACGCCACACGAAAGCGTGCGCGCCCTCCGCGCGCTCGCCAATGTGCCGCACGTCGGGAACCCTTCGAATATTTGGCCAAACGGCGAGTTTCGAGGAGCGGACAGGGGAGTGCCGTAATTTTCCTCGTCCCGAAAACCGTCCCGGGATCGACCGTCCCGGGACACACCACGCGCGGCGTGATGCCTCACGCGACGGTGTTCCGCGGTTCCTCCGCCGCGCGTTTCCTGCTGGTGTGTATCATTTTGCTGTCGTGGACGGGCACAGCGCAGGTGCGTGTTTATGTTAGTCATTGAACGCACCGTCCCGACGTCCCCAGTTTTCTTGCTTCGTCCCCGTCCCGAAACACTTCTGTCTTGTTCTTGTGTCCACAGTCCCTAATACTCTGCATCCCCTCCCTAAACCAACAGGCCAAATCCAAAGCCGCGAACCGGCGCACGCAGAGCCTGGACCGTGAGGTAAATGCGAAACGCGCGGAGTGCGAGAGTATAGGGAGAGGTGACGTAGAGTGCACTGTAAGCGCAATCGCGATGGACAATTGCGTTTTGCGGTGTATTTCGTCTCGATGTTACAACGCCGTGTACGGCGACGACGCGTTAGAGGAGGGTGAAATAGACGTGCAACGGGGGCGGACGTTCAGGAGCTGCGCGAGGACTGAGCTACGCGATGCGAAGCAACGGGAAACCGAGGAACAGCGGAGAGCCAGTGAGAGGGAAGAGCGAGCAGATAATCTATGACAGTAGTTGGGAAGTAAATTATGAAAGTAGTTCCGCGGAAGTCAATCATTCACAACACTGTCAAGTCGTCTCATTGTTCCTCTGCCTCAACCGCCAGCTCCGGTTCCGAAAACAGCCCGGCTTTTTCTTTATAGTACATTGTAGCCATTAACACGCAGTCCGCGGTAAACACCGCGGGGAAGCTTTTCCACACGATCGGGATTAAAACGTTGATCAGCGGAATGGCGATAAACAAAAAGTTCAGCGCTTCTTTTTCGTTCGGCTCGCACTCGCGCGCCCGCAACGACGGCACTGCGAACATCCACACGCTCCACATGCCCATTAATCTGGCGATGTCGGGCTGGTCGGAAGGTAGGATCACGTTGAACGACAGAAGCGCTCCAACGACTAAACTCAAGTACGCCTGTGCGCCGAAAATCGTGTACAGCGTGCTGCCCTTGAACGCCGGGTTTTTTTTGCCTCCGAGAGCAGCTGCGTCTCCGGATCCTCGTGGGGCGAAGGTCTCAGCGATCTTCTTCGCGGACTTCGCAACCTCCTTCTCCACGTCCAGTTCCTTTTCCTCGGTGGCGCGGCATCGCAGGGAAGGGCGGGATAGTTGGGTGCGGTCCTTGCGGACGACGGGAGAGGCGCGGACCGAAACGGGGCGCACGGTGCTACGCACAGAGGCAGACGCCCTTACGGGCACCGCGAAACGGAACGCGTGTGTTGCGATCATCGTGACGAAGTTATCCGTGCCGAACGATGGGTGAGAGGTGACGTTTGTGTGTACTCCTTTCGACAGCACCTGAACGCGTGAGGACGACGACACGAGGGTGAGGTCGGCGTGTGCGAGGCTCAGTGCGTGCTGATGCAGGCGCGCGTGAGACTGAGGCGACTGCGGTGGACTTCCGAGACAAGCTGGCATTGAACACGTGGCCCGGACTTGAGATTTCGCAGCAGATCCTAAGATTTAAATACAAACACTCACTCGTCAGGCACTTCGAACCTCGACGTGACGTCCGGGCCTGCATTCGTCTCCACGGAAAGCACAGAGGGCCGTTTCGGAGGCACGTATGCCGTACCACCCACTCCATCAAGCGCGTCCGACCCGAATTTTGACTCAGCGCGCGGCGATGACGCGACGCCTCTTCCTCTGCCGCCCCTTCCGCGGCTCGTGCTGCTCAGCGCTTTCTGAGTCAACCTCGGCGACAGGAGCGAAGGGCTCCCCACGTTCATCCTGCTCTCCATTCCGTCGTGGAACGTACCGGTGCCGTCCAAGGTGCCGTGCAGCTGCTTGTGCGGTGAGACGACCTGTTTCGTTTGAGGGTTCCCCACTCGTTCGTTGATATTCCTCGGACTATTTGCCCCCACGGGCGAGGGAAAGTCGCGCCACCCGCCCGGTGATAACGGGCCCGGCGACAACGCGCCCGGCGACCCCGGGACAAACAAATCCCCCGGCGACCCCAACCGTGCTGGTTTCTCCCCCTTATCACTTCCAGGAAAGTCGAACCCGTGGTCCACGGTACCTTCGCCCAAGTTCGCGATCGTCTCGAGGTGCTGCTGGTGGTGCTGGTGGCTGTTGGTGCGGGACAAGGTTGAATCCATCATTTGATTTTTACTGTTTGGCGAATCTAATTTTTTTCGCCTCTCTTCCCCTCCTCGTCTCCTTTCCAGCCGTTTCAAAAACACGCGCTCTCGTGTGGTGATTTCCTTGTCATTTAACGTAACCAGCGACTCACCCAGCACGATAATTTTCTCGCGCGTTTTCTTTTCCGTGGTTTCGAACGGGTTGCCGACAGAATGTAAATCACGCAACTTCCCGCACCGTGCCAACACCAGCTCCAAATCGCAAATCGAACGTACCCCGCAGTTTTTTATATTCAAGTGCTTTAATGATCTCAATAACGATACCGACTCTGTCTCAGCCAATACGTTATGACTAATATCCAGGTGAAGTAACGAACCCGCGATGGCCTCGACGGTTTGAACGTCGAACGACAAAGCGGGTTGAGATTGTTTGGACTCATTCTCATTAGATGCCTTGCTAGAATCCTCAAAATATTTTTGGTTACTCGCGTGCAGCGCTTTCAGGTTGACACACCCACCGAGGCCGTCGATTTTGCGTAAACAGTTGCCGTCTAGGTACAGCTTCTCCAAGGTACCGCATGTATCGAGGCCGGTTATTATACTTATGTTGTTGTTCTGCAGGTGGAGGTGCGTGAGGTGTCGCGTTTTACACAGTCCACTCATGCTAGTAATCAAATTGTCATACAGGTACAACACCCGAACACCAGGGCACACTTGAGGGATAACTTCTAAATTCGACCCTATATCTCTGTTTTCAAGGGGAACATGAGTCAACCTCGCGAGGTATTGATCAACTTTTTCGTTCAAAGCTCTCTTTGAACCCGCACGGGAGACACACTGCAACACCATCTCGCGGGTGACATCCTTCCCATAAGGGGCTTTTTCATGGGAGGTGGAAAGGTCATCGTTCCCGTCCTTCGCCTTCTCATCAGAAGCATTACCAAACACTGACGCCTCGGGCTCCGTGTACGCCACCAGGGAAGGGACGTCGCGCGCCATATCGTCGGTGTACCCTGCTACAGGCACCCGCGAACTGCGGAGGAGGGGCAAGAATCGCGCCTCTGTGGATTCACGAAAAATCGGAGACGTTGAGAAACTGACGTTTCGACGAAATGGCAAATGGAGAACGCGCTCTCGCTAACGCCGGAGACACTCTCGCGCGCGCCGACGACGCACGTCCCAGCCGCGCACTCTGGTCGGACCGCACGTCGATATGGTACGTCGCCCCTCGTGTATCTTCCCCCGTCTGCTGTGGAGTCGCGCACGTGTGTAGCTTGAGCGAAGGCGTCCATCATCCCACGCGCGTGAAAGCGCTGAGCGATGCTTTTTTGGCAACGGCACGGCACCCGCGCTGACTGGCTTGGGAGCTGTAGACCGACCACCGAACACCGTGGACGTGAATTACCAGTCCACCGATACACGTGTAACGCACTCGTGTCGCCCATGCCGTGCTCTAGGTGTCGCACACCGTGCACTCGCGAAACGCCGGACTCGTCTGGTCAACGTCGGCAAACGACAAAAGCCGCGGTGTCCGACGAAATTAGAAATAAATCTCCAGCGCCTTCTCGCCGATACCTGACCTTTCTCGAGCCCTTCTCAACCCTTCTATGCCTCCACAGGCGACCGAACAGAAGAAGGAAGCGTTCCGCAAGTATCTTGAGTCCGCGGGGGTTATCGATAGCTTGACGAAAGTGTTGGTCTCATTATACGAAGAGCCCGACAAGCCGGCGACGGCGATTGATTTCCTGAAAGCCAACCTGGGCGGCCCCACCCCCGCTGAGTTCGAAGCTTTGACCGAGGAAAAAAATGCGTTAGCCTCGGAGTTGGAAACCTGTAAAAAGGAACTTGCGGAGGCGCAGGCCAAGCTGGAAGCCGCGGAAGGAGCGGGAGACGCGCCCGCGGAGGAAGCGCCCGCGGAGTAAGATGGCGAGTTAGTGAACTTACAGTCATGAGTATGACTTCTAGCTAGGTGCCCTTGCTATTGATGTAATGATATACATAATTCAGCACTAAAACCCTACTTACCCGTTACAGATACAAGGAGTTCGCAAACACGATTCCGTGCCTCATGGATTCCGCCCCTCGTTCGAACTTGTTCGCGAGCGCATCGTCGCCCACGGAAAGCGCCGCGCCTCTTAATTCCATCATCAGCTCGTCCAGCCGTCGCATCGCCCGCGTGATGGTTCCCTCGAACAAGTCCGTTTTTTTGTGCACGTCATCGAAGTTTCCCCCTTTACTCCAGGCATAAGTTACCTCCACTAGCGTAACTTTGAAGCTCTCTTCGTATTCGTCAACGTCGATTGGGATCTTGCATTGTTTTTGCGCTTCGCCAACGAGACGAGCGGTTGTTTTTAATTGAGCAACAGGTTCGCTCAACGCGTCCCTCACAGATCGGTCGTGAATGTCCTCGTTCTCCTTGGACTTCTCGCACGGGATGAACATGGAGCACAGGGCGACGAGTTCATGATGACCCAATTTAGCAAACACGCCGTTGAACATGAGTTCCGTGACTAATAACTCATCCGCGGTGTCGATCCAACACGCGGCGCGGCCTTTCAGTTTCAACACCAAGTCATCGTCGACGTGGTCTAGCTTTTTTAAAACCTCCGCCCTTGAACTCAACTCTGACCGGAACTTACTCAGCTCGGTGGCGTTGATTTTTGTGGTTAGACTGGTTTCGGTGTCAATCAGGTGTGCTATCTTTTCCGCGCGTTTCAAAGCCTTTTCGCTGGCTTTACTACCCTTACCCGAAGTGTCACTTTTCTTATCGCGGAACAAATGGTGTTGTTTTATTTGGGTATCTATTGAGGTTAACCTTTCTTTTAACCCTATGAACTCACCGTCAGTGATGCCCAAGTCCACAACCGGGTCCACGGTTGGCATCTCGACACCACTGTTATCGAACTGTAAATAAAGCTCATCGATGGCTTTGCCCATGGCGTCCAGTGAGGACCGGTCGTTCAAGTTTTTTCCAGATAAATCCAAAACACAAGTCGTAAACTTTTCGATGAGTTTCAAATTCACAGGGAGGACGTGCACCTGTGCGCCGTTTTCTAAAACGCCCGTTTTCGGGTCTCTACTTGCTGGGTGTACAGTCCCCTGCTCCGCCCCAGGCGCAAAAAACAAAATGCAGTCCACCACGTACGCTTCGGGGGGGGAGTCAGTTGACGGTGTCAATTGAGTAGTATCGCCGTCGATGCGCCCGGCGTGCAGCACCACACCGTAGCCCCACTCCACCGATCCTTCCCGGACCTTCACCACCCGTCCAGGTTTCAACATACCTTTAGAGAATAATAGACTAGGTTTGAGCACTTCAACGCGCATTGAATCTTCTATTTCTCTCTTTTGGGTCCTCAAGTTTGCAAAATCATTCTCGCTACTACTAGTAGCGTCGATTAATTTTTGCTTTTCACTCTTTGTATTTTCCAGCTCTTCCCTCCACACAGGGACGCTCTCCGTGTGCTGGAAGTGGTGAAAGCTCTTGCCGATGACGTACTCGGTGTCCATGGCGCCTGATGCGCGTTTCAGTAAATTCAAAATCTGGTAATACGTCAGACGGAACTCTGAGTCTAAAGCTTGAGGCGCCCCCAGCACCATGCTCTCGACGTCGTCCCGTCCCATCTTCTGGTCCACCATCATGATACATGTGCCGAACGGATCCTTGCCTCGTCGGCCCGCCCTGCCGGACATCTGCGTATACTCCCCCGGTGCGATGACCCGTTCCTCTACCCCGTCGAACTTCTTGAACGCCGTGAACACGACGCACCGCGCGGGCATGTTCAAGCCCATGGCGAACGTCTCGGTGGCGAACAAAACTTTCAACAATCCTTCGCCGAATAAAATCTCCACAATTTCTTTAACCACCGGTAATAGACCACTGTGATGAATGCCTATTCCTCGTTCCAGGACCGGTAATATCTTCGTAACAGCTGCCAATTCTCGATCCTCTGGCAGTAAGCTCTGAATCGCACAGCTGTACACCTCTCTTATTGAAGCTTTCTCTTCATCGCTCGTTAAATTCAAACTCGTTAAACTCTTGGGGTGCTCCTCGCACTCCCGCCGCGAGAAGGAAAACACAATCGCCGGGAGTAACTTTTTGCTCAACACGTGCTTGAACAAGTTGAGCATGTCCTCGCCGCCTTCGCCGGGGTTGTTGCCTCTGCCTCGACCTCTGCCGCCTCCTCTGCCGCCTCCGCGACCTCCTCTACCCCTACCTCCTCCGCCACTGGCTTTGTCAACCTCTAATCTATCAAGCTCTTGCGTCAACATTTGAAAATTTCCCTCATTGATGTTCCGCTCGGCGTCCACGACCAGTAGGGGCTTCTTACCCCCCCTCGGAAACGCATAATGTAACAGCGGAGTAGGCCGGTGGTCCGTGTACACCACGTGGCACGGGTGCGCATGAAGCTTCGTGATCCACTTCGCAAACTGAAACGCGTTTGGAAGCGTGGCGGATAAAAAAACCATCCGCGCGTTTTTCGGACAAAATATTATAGTTTCTTCCCAAATCACTCCGCGTTCCCGGTCCCGCATGTAGTGCACCTCGTCGAAAATGATCCACTTCACCTCACGGATTATGTCGGATCCGCGGTATAGCATAGAGCGAAGCACTTCGGTGGTCATCACGACGCACGTCGCGTTTTGGTTGATCGAGACGTCGCCGGTCATTAATCCAACCTCAGATCCATCGTCGCCCCCAAACTCCTCGGTGAGTTCCCGAAACTTTTGGTTACTCAGCGCTTTTAATGGACTCGTGTATATCACGCGTTGCTTGTCTCGAAAGGCCATAGCTATGGCGTACTCCGCTACTACCGTTTTGCCCGCGCTCGTGTGCGCTGCTACCATCACGGACTCGTCGCGCTCAAGCACCGCGACGCTCGTCTCTTGGAAGGGATCTAGTTGGAATTCGTACTCTTTGGCTCGTCTGCCTTTGTAGGTTGGGGACCTCAACGCAGCCTCATCCCCAACCCAGCCAGGGGGTATCGCGACTTGGTGCACGCAGGATTTGGGTGGGGTTGTTTGGTTGGTGTCATCGTCACCGTCAGCATCCCTTCCCATCTTCTGATCCTTCTCTGTGTTGGTCCGGTCATCTCCCAACATCTCCTCAACTCGCTTACGCTTTTTCGCCGCATCTCGCACCGCGCTTGACACCGCGCTCGGTGCGCTCTGCGCCGTGGGCATGTCCGCCGGCGACGCATCGACATCACCAACACTCACTTCAGCCGGTTTCTTCCTCTTCTTCTTCGGCGGCATCGTGGAAGACCGCCGAGAAGGGGGGCCGCGCGCGCGGTAATCTGAAGCCACGACCGCCGCTTCGATGACCTCCTCTCGGCGGCGCTTTGCGAACAGAACTCATCGCGGGAAGAAATGCGGATGGCGGAACTAGTCCACAGACCGTCAACAGAAAATCAAAATGAGGGACACCAGATCACGCAGAGTCGCAGACCACAAACGAAACGCGTACAGTCAGCAGCCGGTCGACTTTCGAGATGCCTCTCACTCACGCGCTGCACCGCGCACGTTTTTCCACGCGCAACCACGCTTCCCACGACGTCGTTCGTTCACCCCGAAGGTCTCAAAACGAGTTCTTTCGTCCGCCCCCGCTGTCTACGTAAGACACCGCGGTAGTCAACCGCCAACGCACGCGCCGTCTTTTGGCAGACGAAAAAGTCGGAGCAATGGGGGCGTATCTGTCACAGCCCATCACGGACAAGGAAAGCACGGATGGGGAGGATGGCCGGTTCAAGTACGGCACCACCGCGATGCAGGGGTGGAGGACGAACATGGAGGTACGTCGGGTTACGGGTGCATGGCGCGTAAGCGGTGCCAAAAGCCACAGCTTCGCAACTCACCCACTCTACCAAACCGTCAATTTTCGATTCCGCCGGCGCGTCACCGACCGCGGGAAACCTTTTTCTCCCGCGGCCGCCACGCGATCTCACCCCCTTGTCCAAACTTAATGACTGACCAAATACCCCCACAATTCACCCTTTACAGGACGCGCACGCCACAGTGCTGGGCCTTGACGAAGACACTGCGTTCTTCGGCGTGTACGATGGCCACGGAGGAAAGGAGGTACGCGCGCTCAATCGCCATCCGACGTGGATCTCTGACGGCACGGTCGATATTTTGCTTTTTAGATTCAATTCCGAGGGAATGCACTTTTCAGACTCAACAAGTACCTGCTGTTCCTTTCAACCGGAAGACTGACCCACTCTATCCACCTTCAAACACTTTATCAGGTCGCCATCTACGTCTCCCGGTACCTGCACGAGGTTTTCAAGAATTCAGAGGCATACAAGCGCGGCGACGTCGGGCAGGGTTTGATTGATAGTTTTCTCGCCATGGACACGAACATGATTGACGTGTCCGCGAGGGAAGAATTGACGGCTTTGGCTGGTAAGAGCGAGGAAGGACGGGCTGGAGATGTTGCAAGCAAGATGCGCCAGGCAATCATCGCACGCGCCCGGGCGAACGGCGAGGATATCGATGTGAACGATGACGGGGGTAACTCGATGCCGTGGGATGGACCTCAAGCGGGCAGCACGTGCGTTGTGTCGGTGATCAAAGGGAACACGTTGACCACAGCGAACGCGGGGGATAGTCGTGCAGTGCTGTGTAGAAAGGGCCGAGCCGTTGCGTTATCCCGCGACCACAAACCAATGGACGAGGACGAACGCGCGCGTATTCAAAATGCGGGAGGGTTTGTGCAAGAGGGCCGGGTCAACGGGAGCCTCGCTCTTTCCCGAGCCATCGGTGACCTCGAATACAAACAGAGCAAGCAACTCAGCGCTGAGCTTCAAATCGTCACCGCGCACCCTGAAATCACCACTTTTGAGTTACAGGAAGGCGACGAGTTTTTAGTAATCGCGTGCGACGGTATTTGGGACGTGTTAACGAACCAACAGACCGTGGACTACGTCCGGCAAAGACTCGACGCTAAAATCCCGCTTTCAAAAATTTGCGAACAACTCGCGGACGAGTGCATGGCGCCCGACACGAAAGGAACAGGAATCGGGTGCGACAACATGTCCGTGGTGATCGTGCTTTTGAAAGACTTCGCGTTCGTCACGGGGGGGGACGGGGAACAAGTGCTGCGAGAAGCGGTGGACCAGTGAAAGATATGAGTTTGAGAGGCGGTGAGGAATATTGGAGGATGTCGAAAAGCATCCAGATCCAAAAGAGAATTGTTTATGGGCGCGCGATCACTCGCGCTCACACTATTATAATCGGGAAGAGGGTAAGAGAGTTAGAGACGGTCAATGGACACGGGGCATAGGGTATAGGGTTAAACCTTCAATACATATCAAAATCAATAATTGCGTATTTATATCTTATGAGTCTTATTCTCCTCGACTCTTGCCACCTGTTTACATACATTACTTTCACCGTTCACTTCACCGTCTTTATTCATATTTACATCCTCGTCGTTCCCGCTGACCGCCGCCTCGTTTTAGGTTTACTCGGGTTAGGGTTTACAGGATGTTTAGGGTTTAGGGCTTTCTTGTTCTTTAGGACTTTTTTGCTCTTTAGGGCTTTCTTAGGGTTCTTAGGGTTCTTACCTTTACCCTCAACATTACCCTCCTCCTCGTCGTTCTCGCGTTCGATCTGTTCGCCGAGGTTCATGATCATTGGTCGCCAGATCCGCACGCGCGCGTTGATGAACCAGTTGCTTACCTGCGCCCGGGTCATGTCCGTTGCAATCGCCAACTCATCACGCTGCGCATCGTCAGGGTACGGGTGGTCGAAGTGATCCACTAAAAAGTCACGCAAGGGCTGCGTGCGCTGCGATTGTGAGTTGAACTTGAACAAGCCTTTGCCCACGGAGTCGGAGTCGTCGTCAGAGACATCCTCGTCTTTGCGCGTGGCGTTTTT
>TARA_B110000977_G_scaffold25120_2_pt1 | contig 15166 bp, 7 predicted proteins | sample TARA_B110000977 | Tara Oceans TARA_B110000977 (sample SAMEA4397798) | marine metagenome | biome: Polar Biome; feature: [SRF] surface water layer (ENVO:00010504); material: water (ENVO:00002006), including particulate matter (ENVO:01000060) such as... | depth 5 m | reverse complement strand
CTCCCCGCGGGTGTCTTTTACCGTCACGGACTCGAGCTTCCAGTTAGGGGACAAGCCTGAGTTGTCGTGTCCGATCTTGATGGAACCAATCTCACCCAAAAACAACGACTCCACGGTAAAAACATCAACGCCGCCTCTGTTGAAATCGTCACTCGAAACGTCCAGCGACCGGACGCCGGTGTCGGATTTTTCGCCAAACACCTGGATCCACACGTTCGCGTCCGTCCCTGATCCGCGATCCGTGGAGGTTTTGACCGTGATGGTGTACCGCCAGACGTCAGTTTGAGGTATTGAATCCAACGATGAAACTGGCAGAAGGGTTTTCGGCGTGTTTGCGGTGATGACGTCGCCGCACCAGAAGACAACCTTGTCAAAATCACCAGCGTTTGTTTTCGAAAATTCAACCATTTTTAAACCCCACTCCATTCCGCCCGTCACGCCCGCTCCGTCGTGCGTAACTGTGGCTTGTTTTATTGTTGCGAATGCAGGCCCAGGTACCGTAAACACGTCCACCGCGCCCCGCTTGAAGTCCTCCTCTCCGGCTTCAAGAGGCACGGGGCCCATTACAAGTTCATTTCCATTTGCATCGCTCCCGACGAGCGTCACCGAAACATTCGCGTCTGTGCCGGCGCCTTTTGTGTCACTGGTGTGCGTCGTGATTTCGTACGCGCAAACAGTCTCAGAGTTGTCATTCAAATCCCCCGTGGGATACAAAACATGCGAGATCATGTTGGGAGCCTTGTTCTCGTCGAACCACTTGTTCACGGCGAAGTTGTAAATGTCTCCTGAAGCCATGTTCTCGATAACCAAGTCCTTGCAGTGCCACGACGGGTCGGTTCCGAACGCGTTTTCCGTAGAGTTGTCGTGGCCGAGGCGAATTTTGGAAATAGTTCTGACGTCGAGCGTTTCAAGGTGAAACACGTCTTGCTTTCCCTTTGAGAAGTTATCGCTCGAGTTCTCTAAAGGCAAGACACCAGTGTCTATCCCATCAACACCGAATATCGTCAAACTTACGTTCGCGCCCGTCGCGGAGCCTTTCAAGTCGCTCGTGTTTACGGTTACCTTATATTTTGCGGTCGACTTTTTTACAGCGTCGTCCACGGAGAACATCACGGAAGGCGTTTTCGTATCCAGCCAGTCGTCGTATTGGAACCGCGTCTCAGCCAATTCATCGAGGCTCAGGTTCGTGATCGCGATTGTACGCAAGCACCACGCAGAGCCGTTTTCCACACCAATCACGCACCCCGTCACGACCCCGACGTTTTTCGTCTCCAGGAGGAACGTATCCGCCGCGGCGCGTTGGAAGTTGTCAGGCGAGTTTTCGAGAATTAACGAATCTGTAATCACTTGCTCTCCCCCCAAATCTCCAACTAATTGTATGGTCACTGTGCCGTCCGTTCCCGCGGCTCGAGTGTCACTAGTGTGTACTGTTACCTTATATCCCGCGTTATTTTTAACACCGTCGGTTTCGCGAAGCAAAGTTACTGGAGCTCCGCCTTTGACCCAATCCTGGTGGTGGAAAAACGATTGCGCACCAGACGTATCATCCAGGTTCGCAACCTGTATTGATTTCAAGTGCCAATCTGTTTTGCCATCAATGCCGTCGTGCGTGACTTCCACTTTGTCAAGCACTCCAATTTCGATGTCTGATACTAAAAAGACATCCGTGGAACCTCTTTTGAAAGCATCCGACGCGTTCGTTAGAAGTTTCATCGACGTTTCTTTGACAGTTTCCGTTTCAGATTCTTTGCCGATTAGGCGCAGGGAAACGTTCGCTTCCGTTCCCGCTGCTCGAACGTCCGAGGTCTTGACAGTGACTCTATACGACACCAGCTTCACTGTAGGCGCACCATCAGGCGTCAGCACGATTTTCGACGCAAAGATAGGCTCTCTTTGTTTCCCGATCCAGCAGTTTGGAGAAAAGAGTTCGCTCACGTTACTTTTCACGTTGTGGACTTTTATCGTCGAGACGTGCCAGTCCGGGTCAACATTATTAACGTTTGATTCGTCGTGTCCCACCAAGATGTGCTTGATAGCCCCGACGTTCGGCTTGCCAACAAGCGTGAACGTGTCACTGTTGCCTTGTTTGAACACATTTTCTGAGTTGTCTGCATCAAGAGCTAACTCTCCGGTATCGCCGAGTTCACCAACAACTTGCACAAACACGTTAGCGTTTGTCCCCGCGTCTTTCAAATCACTCGTCAAAACTTCCACTCTGTAAATAGTCACGTCTGATTCCGGGTCCAGCGATGCTTCCACGTTGATGACCTGAGTCGTCTTATGTGGAGCTTGGGTCTTGTCGAACCAGGAGTTGACGGGGAAGACGAAGCGTCGCTCAGGATCTTGTAGGTTCCACACGGTCACGAAGTCGCAGCGCCACGAACTTCCTTCACCCGAGCCGTCGACGCTCAACTCAACCGCGATCAAATCTGAGAACAAGTCATCACTCACTGGACCCACTTCGAAGGAATCCAAAGCGGCACGTTGGAAGCTGGTCTTATCGTTTCCGTTGTTCAGCTTGAACTGCCTGCTCCTCAATTCGCGGCCGTTTTCAGAAACGCCGATTAAGGTTACGTGAATGTTCGCATCTGAACCCGCGAACTTGACGTCGCTGGTTTTGGTTTCAATCCCGTAAAAGGTTTTGTGCGAATTTTTGGAATTTCCCCCGTCAGTGGGTGTCAAGGTAACTTCAGTAACACCTTCTTCACTGTCCGTGTCAAGCCACCGTCCGCCTGGTTTTCCAGGTAGGCCTGCGTCGAAGGTTATCAGTGTATCATCTTTATCCAGCTCACTGACTAAAATTCGATCCAAACACCACCCCGGTTCGCTCCCCGCGTCGTCGTGTCCGATTTTTATTGAAACCAACGCTCCAAGGTCAACCGATTTGACGAAGAAAACATCAATCGCGCCGCGTTCGAAGTTCAACCTCGAGTTGCTCAACCTTTGCTTGCCGGAAGTGCCATGTTCGCCCGTTATTTCGATGAACACATTCGCATCCGTAGCCGCGTACTGGACGTCACACGTGTGCGTCTGTATTCTGTAGGTTATTTTGGTAACGGCGGGCTTGGCGTACTTGGGCAACGGGAAAATGTCAACTGCGTTTTCCTGATTCTCGAGCCAAATTCCTTTCGGCGGCAAGTCAAAGGGAACCACTTCCCCTGTTTCAACCGAACGCACGGAGACTCCCTCTATGCACCATGCGGGCCCGAAACCAACGTTATCGTGTCCTATGCGTGCTTTCTTGACACCACTGCCCATACCCGCGATACTCAGTACGAAGCTATCAGTTTTTCCGCGCGTAAAGTTATCGCTCGCGTTGTCCAAATTCCGCATGCCGCTTGACTTGCCGTTTTCGCCAAACACCTCGATGGACACGTTCGCGTCCGTGCCTGATCCTTTCTGGTCACTAGTCTTAACAGTCACGACGTACGTCTTGTCCAGCAATAGGCTTGATTTTAGTGCGGAAGCTTCTTCTTTGGAAGGCAGTAGCGTGACGTGCGTCTCGCCTCCGCGTTGCCGATCCAGCCACACGCCTTGCGGCCAAAGCGTCTTTTCCCACCCCTTTGTGACGTTCGAAATCGTGACGCTTTTGAGAAGCCACCCTGGGGAATCGCCAGCGTCGTTGTGTCCTATTTTTAGATGTGTCAGGGTGCCGATGTCGTTGGCTCGGACCGGGAACACGTCAACGGAATTCCGCTTGAAGTTGTCAGGCGAGGTGTCTAAATACGTCTCACGGATGACGGATGTTTTGCCGTCGCTCGTCGACCCGGCGGCGCTGAACAAAACGCTACTCGATGTCCCTGCCCCTTTCGCGTCACCCGTGTGCACGGTGACTAAATAGTCACACAGAGTAGTTACCGAAGAAGTTTTACCTTCATCATCATCTTGCATATATTCAGCCAAAGCAGCTGCCTCCACTGCTGACAAATCCCCCCCTCGCGGAATCGTGACTTTGGGAAGAGGGTCTTTCCGAACGTACGGCCTGGGTTCTTTTATTCGCTTCGTCGAACCTTTCTGTTCTATCGCGGATTCATCGAGGCGCCATTGCATCACGCTGCGGTCGAACCCACCGGTGGTGATCAGGTACGCGCCTTCAGATGCAAACTTGACGTTCGTTATGTTTTGGCTGTGGGCTATGTAACCGATTGATTCGCCGACTGGCTTTCTGGCGAGGCCTGGTCGGTCGCGCCACCTCATGGCCCTGAATGGGGCATGCTTCACAACACAGGGATAGTTGTATAACTTTACTTTGCCTGAGTCGTCGACGGCTGCGAGGAGTTCGCCTTTGTTTCTGCGTCCCATTGAGTCCCTTCCAGGCACAGGCCCCCGGTCCACAGACGTGATATCCGTCCCTCCAGGCACCTTCTCCCCCGGTTTAGTCGCACCCCAGATACCCATCACTGAGAACCCCAACGTACACGTCTGCGTGTCCCACTTTTCGTCCCTCAAAGATTCACGAACCTGCTTGCCTGAATTAGCGTCGTAGTAGAGTAACTCGTACGCCGCGCACGTCGATTGCAACACGTGTCGCTCCGGGATTTTCTTGTCGAATGTTGACCAATCCAGGTGTGTGATGTACGAGCTGTGACCTTTTAATCGATGCAGCCTGTGGTACATCACGCCTACGGAACGTCCAGGAACGGCACTCCCCGTTACGTCGTAAATGTCAATGAAAGTATCCCTCGACCCGACCGCTAACAGTGACCCGTCCGGCGAGTACCGCACCACGTCGATTTGCTCGTTCATGTGGTGGAACTCGCACCGAGTGTCGTCAGGTCTTTGGATCACTTGTTTAAACTGCCCGGTGACGATGTTTTTGTAGCTCAGAATTAGAAGGCAGCCGTCCTTACACCCCACGGCGACGTGCTTGCCGTCGGGGGAAAACGCACACGAACTCGCAGGGTGGTGTAGCGTCACCTTCGCTTTCAGCATTTTCAAATTCGAATTCCACAGGTGGAGCTTGCCTGACTCGGCGCCAGTGGCGAAAACGTGCGTGTCTTTAGGGTGCACTGCTAATGCTTTGACGTCTCCTGCATGCCCATAGCTCATTGGGTGCGCGCCGTTGACATCGTCGATTTCCCAGATGTCGCACCGGTTCGTGCCGAGCATCACGTCGCTGGAATGTTTGTGGCAATCCAGGGCTCTTATCGTGGGCGGGGTCTTGTGGTCATCGCCGGTGAGCGAACGTGTGGTGTGCGGGGTTGCAATGAACGTTTTGCTCCTGCACGCCCCGGTCAGCGCCGCGGTGGCCCACCACATGACTTTGCCGTCGCTGCCTGTGGTGACTAGCGTCTCGCCGTCGTCGCGCACGCACATCGCGCGGATTCCCGACAACTGCAAATCGCCGCCGCTGATGGATGGGACTAATGGGCCTTCGGCGTGTGCTTCAATCTCCCGGATACACAGCAGCCCCTTCGTACCCGTGTGCCACAGCAAAAGCGATCCACTCCGCGTCCCCGTAACCAACACAGCCCCTCCGTAAAGCTTCGCATCCTCGCCTCGCGGGGGTAGCCACGCAACGGATGTGACGTCGCACGGCTGCACCGTCGGTGTAAACAAACCCACTTCCGAAACCCCCCTCTTCCCGTCTTTGCCGTAAAACTCGGACCCTTTGCCGTAATCCACATGGTCTTTGTCCGGAATAACTCGCGTGCCATCTTGGATAACCTTCTCGCTGTCGTGGTGTAGCCGCCACAACCGGACATGCTTCGCCCCATAAGTCACGAACTCGCTCCACTCGTGTTTTGAATCCGTCGTGTCGTATTTGTCAAACTTACCGTACGGGTTCCAGGACGCGCCGTAGACGTGCGGGAAGGAATCGCCCTTGCCCCCCTTACCGACGGTGATCAAGCCAGGGAAGGAGGTCTCGTCAAGCTCGCTTGGCGCGCCTTTTCTTGTGTTCGCAAGCTCGTTCAAGGTCTGATCAGCAAGTTTCCAATCGAAAACGTGCACGGTGTGGTCCGCGTTGTTGGTGACTGCGACTAATCTTTCTCCATCATCAGAAAAAGCTAATGCAATGACCGCAGGAACGTTCTCAAACGGAAGCTGCGCAACCTTCCCCCTGATTTTGCCTTTTTTCTTGTCAACAGTGGTATCCCAGATGCACACGATGGGGCATTGTGTACCGGTACCTTGTTGCCCGGTAGCCACCAGCTTTTTGCCAGGGTGCATCGCCATGCAACGGATGTCGTTGTCGTGGCCGTGAAAAAAGTACTGCTTGTGCACGTGTCGGTCGAAAACAACGCCGACGGCGGCGGTGTAGTACACGGCGTGGTCGTCTTCGTTGTAGAACAGGTTGTTGCTAGTGTTCTGTAAGCCGCCGTAGCCGTACACCCAGTCCAATGTCAAGCCTTCCTTTGGAGGTTTAGCGGACCTGGCGGCCAATTTGGGGTCCCACGCGCTCGGCGCATAGACACCTCGTCTGCAGGGAAAATATTTAATCCGCCCGTTGAATCTGTACTCTTTTGTGTTGTTGGCTTCGTACGCCCCCGTTCGTTTCTCTTCCATCGCTAGGACTCTGTTTCTTGACTCCAGACAAGCAGTAATAAACAAGTCAACCGGCATCCGCCCGGTCCTGTCTTCCCCGTACTTCGCGAAGAACGCGTCGGTAACCTTTGCAGTGAGTTTTGTTCCTAACCGATCCCAGACTTCTGCGAACTCATTGCGCGAACATAAACCCGGTACACCTTGTTGTTCGCTGCTCACGACGTTGAACGCCTTCTTTAACAAGTCTCTTTCCGATTGGTTGAAGCTCGCGTATGCGGCGAGTTTCTTTTTTAACTCGAGTTCCTTGGCCTGAAGTTCTTTTGATATAGTCTCGCGATCGGCGGATGAAACGTTTGTGCTGAGCGACGTGCGCGCGCGCTTTCCATCCACAGGGTCCACCTTGTCTCTCCGCACGTCGCCCCACTTCGACGTGGACCACAACGCGGGGAGGTCGCGCTCGTGGTCTGGGATGTTTGTGCTTGGTAGGGATTCGCGTTTCGTCACCACCGGCCGCACCGTCCAGTTCTTGCTGGAAAGGGGAGCGGATGAAGTATTTGTGCCGCTAGAAGACGCGCCGGGCGCGGTGCGTCCGGAGGAAACCGCGGGCGGGGGGAGTTTGGAAGACGTCCTACCCCTGGTGGACATACCAATAGTGCGGTTTGAATGCTCGTTGGGAGCCATGGCGTAGGCTGTGTGTCGTAGAGGCGTAGAGGGATCCTCTCACGCGACGTCAGGAATCGGCTCTCGAAAGTTGCCGTTGGTCCCGAAATCCGCCGAGATTCGGTCCAACCGATGGGTCTAGCTCAACCCTGACCCGGAACGGTCGACTTCTCGGGACAACGGTTCTCACTACCGCACGCACGTGTGAGGCGTATACGAAGCGTACGCTCGTCGCCGGAAGCGTGCGTCTTCGTGTGGCGACCGCGAGCGTTGGACGCGCCCAGAAACAATTTGGCAGTGCCTTCTCCAAGAAAAACGGCCAACTTTTTTGACGTCTCGTCCGACAATTTTGAGATGGGCTCTTCGAGGGAGGTACCCTCCCTCTCCCGCGCATTCAGGCATCGCGCATGCTCTCCCCCCCCCGCGAACAAGCTCGTAATGCGCGCCAACGTCAACGGCCACGGCGGGTTCAACGCTAAATACCTCTTAAGGTCGGTACTCGGGTTGCAAGGTCCGCCCGGAGACTTTACCTATCCAACTCATCTTAAGGGTTCCTTTGAGGACGATACGCAAGATGACGACCCGGACGCGTCCTCCACAACAACAAGCAGACATGCTTTCGACCCTAGCGTGTACGGCAAGGACTACGCGATGCGTAACCACATCCGCGCGCAAGATGGGAGCGATTCGTTGCTTTCCTTCGGCATCGCGGGGAAGGTTTGGTTCGGACTCGTGAATGAAGAATCGTGGTGGCGCGTCGTGGCGCTTGAGATATTCACGGCGGGCTTGAAAAGAAAATGTCACCCTATCCCCGGATACTCTACGGACACAGCTTCCAAGATTCTTACCGCGTGATCAGGGACCCGGACACGAGTAACCCCGTCACCAGCGAACCGCGGTTCCTGTGTGACCTCGACGCGTTCGTGCGCACGGAGAAGCAAGACAAGGACTTTCGGTTCCAGAATTACGCAGTTTGAGGGGTTTTTTTTCGAAAGCTACGTAAGATGGAAACAAGACTATACCTTCACATCTACCTTCTACTCTTTTTCCCCCCCTTCTCCCGGGTCCCCTTGGTGCTTTCCTTCAGGTCCACTTCTGACAGGAACACGGAACCGCCCCCCCCTTGCTTGCCCAGCGTTTGCGACGCACTACCCCCTCTCCCGAAGTACGTCGCCGCCGCGCCTTTCGCGTCGCCCTTCGGGACATTCATTTTAAACCGCCCGGCACTTGGATCGGCGTCGATGTCGGCGGTGCCGTACTGCGCCTCGCCTTCCGCGTCGATGCCTAGTGCTCTGAACGGGTTGAACGCCTCCACAGAGTCTTCCTCTTCGCTGGAGACGTCGGATTCAGAGGACACGTCGTCGTCGGAGTGGGCAGTGAGAAGAGCAGTCTTTGCATTTTCTCCACCGGTCGCTTCTTGTAATGATTCCCTCTCCTGCACATCCTTACTCGTCTCCACCTCTCGGCCGTCCACGCCGATGTGCCTTCGTATTTTTGGTTCGCCTTCCGGCGGCGGTACCGCGTACGGAAGTCTTCCCTCAAGCACCAAGGATAAGATCGTGATCCCTGAGGTAAACGTATCAGGGTTACCCCCTCTGGTGAACCCGCGCATCTTGCCGTACGCCCTGCAAAGCGACATGGGCGACCACGGGATTTTCTGGTCCAGCAAATCCTCGTCGCCCCGCAACAGTTCAAGCACCTCCGGGTCGAACTCGGTTTGATTCGGGACTTTCAGGGAGGTGGTGAGGGACGTAGCCAGGGCATCCGCGAGAGCACGGTCACGGGAAGACGAAGAATTTTGTGATGCAGTATCAGCACTTGCATTCACCAAACCTCTCCACCTCTCCGACGTCGCGTCTCTTAGCTCGGCGAGCCACCGCACCGCTGAGTACGGTTCCCGCACCACGGGCAGTGGCACCAACCCCCCCACGATCTGTTCCGCCAGCCCCACGTCTATCCGGGGGAACACCAACCCCGGGGAGTCGCAAAGACACGTGTCATCATCTAGAATCAACGTCTGTAGCGTCTTCGTGTGCCCAGGCGTCGCCTTGACGCTAACCGCTTTGCGCCCCAAAATGTAATTCACCATCGACGACTTACCCACGTTCGGGTGCCCGACCAAGCCGATCATAACTCGGCCGTCTTTGGCGCGCATGGCTTCCTCTGCTTCTTGCTGAAGCGCCGCAGCGGTGGTGTCATCGGTAGCTTCGTCGTCGTCATCATCGTCGTTCCACTGTGAATTATTTTCACCCTGGCTAATTACTCCTACACCTTTATCATTCAACGCCGCCTTTGCTTCGAGCTCCTCCGCCGCGTCCTCTGCGGCAGCGGCGGCTTCCTCTTCCTTTTCTTGAGAACTCGCAGTGACGTTCCTTTTGCCTTTCTTGGCGAGTTCGCGGCACACCTGTAATAAAGCGACGTGCCCTACTCGAAAAGCCCTGGTCTGAATAGGGTTCTCAGTTTCTTCATTGACATTGCTTTCCTCTTCATCCTCTTCCGAGTCGTACTCTGACCCCGAGGGCGAGACATCCGACTGATTCAATTCATCGTCGCTCGCCAGCATTAACGCGCCGTCTCTCATGTTTCGTGCTTGTCTCTCCCGCGCGCTGGCATAGTCCGAGTCCCCTGCCTTTGCGACTTGGTCAGGAACGCCTATTGTGTTCTTGGTTGCCCTCTGCCCACCAGCGCCGCCGCCGCCGTCTTTGGAGGTGAACCCCACCACGGCGTCGACGCCGGGGAGCGCCGCTAACAAATGCTCCGCCCACGCCTCCGCCGCGGCCCTGGGTATGGCATCTACCTTGTTCAGCACCAACACAAGGGGTTTCTTTAAGCGGCGGGTGACATGCGCGTAGAGGGCGGGGGGGGTGTGTAACAGCGGGTGCCTGGCGTCCACCACCAACACCGCGACGTCGGCGCGCTCTAAAACTCGCCACAACTGCCGCCACACTTCGATGTTTTGCTCAAACGCGGGGGCGTACCCTTTTCCGGAGTCGATCAAGCGTCTCTTGACGGACGCGATCCACCTGACGAAGGCTTTGCGTTCCCGTGAGTGCAGTCGCCCGGAATTCAGCTCGTAGTCCCACTTCGGCCGCGCCGGCATCAGCGTCACGGCACTCCGCGTTAAATCAAAATTGCACGTGCGCATCTCGGAAAACGCGACTGACGGGGAAAATAAAGCTCGCCTCGCATCCCGTACTCTGCGCTCCACGTCGTACGTGGCTTCCCCCGCTAACACCGTGGTAGCGGCGCGCTTATACGTTCCGCCCTTACCCTTCCCCTTCTTCTTGTAGTTCCCCACGTTGGTTGATTTTAAGTTCAAGGACTCCACCGTGAACACAGTCGTGGCCATGCCTTCCCGTGCATCAATTCGGCCATCCCCGGACGTGTCAATCAGCGCCGCTTCCCGAACACCGTGCGTCATGTTACCTGCCTTCCGCCGCTCCATCTGCTGCGCCATGCGAGCCACGTGTGAGCTCTTTTTCTTGGGAGGCATCGTGGGGGGGCAAGAGAACAGAGCCTAACGCACCACCACGCGCACACAACTGTGGTCGATGAGCGGCGGCGGCGGCGACTCTCGGAAAAAACTTTTAAAGAAAACGACGATTGGAGCTGACGAGTGTTTTTACATGTACGTTCTTGTGTGTTCATTCATTCTTCACTCACTTCTCTCCACTGGTGCTTGCGTAGCTGCAAAAACAACAAAAGCACTGCTTCCTCAGTATAGCTCTAGCACCTTGCCCGCGATCGCGAGCGTTGCGGCGCCGAGCAGCCCAAGCTTCGCGGCGTCGACCACCCCGCCTGCGGCTTTCTTGGCGAGCCCGCCCGCGGCGTTGATTAGCGCGAGTGTCACCAGCGCTCCGCCCACGACTTCCAGCCCAAGCGTCTGCTGTTCAGCCGTTAGGGCTGAATCAAGCGTGGCTTTCGTTGCGGACGCGCCAGTCACAACCGCGCCTAGCTCTTCGCTCGGGTCCCCGGGGTTGAGGTAGTACCCAGCGGTGCCTATTGCTAACAGCAGAAACACCGGCGGGCCCCAACCGATTGTCGGCGGCGAGTCTCGCGTCGCCAACGTCCCGGTGGCATTGTACGCCTTCACTCCGATCTCTCCCCCGGGGAACCCACCAGCCATGCCTCCGAAATCCTTGCTGAGGTCGACTTCCTTGGTACCCTTCCTGCCTCCGTACACAGGCTTCCACTCTTTCGGTTTGCTCGCCTCGTCGTCCGCCAGTCGCTCGTCCCTGTATTTCCACAGCCCCTTCTCGCCGCCCGCGAACCCGCCAACGAGCGTGCCGTCGCCATCCCGTCCCGTTTTGCTCACGAAGCCATCCTTGTCATCCGGAATGTACCGGCCCTGGCCCACGTACAGGTCGTCGCCGCCGGTGGGTTTGTACCCTGGCGAGGATGATGCGCCGCCAGCCTTACCGGGGACCTCAAACTTCGGCACGGACACGTTCGGCAGGTCGATCTTCGGCACATCGGGAAGGTTGCTCTTCAGCTCATTGATCTTGTCGTTCAAACTCGCGGGCTGGCGCACATCGCGGCGTTTGGGTGCGGTCGTGCGCACGCCGGGCGCCACGCGGAGAGTGGCGAAGGACACGACGGCCGACATGTGTCTCGATGAGCCGGGTGACCGAGGAGGGACGCGAGGCGGAGAGTGACGCTGATCACAAGATTATCCGATGCCAGTTGGCAGGAAGCAATCGGCAACTTCGCTCAAACCGCCGACGCCGTTTTCGCGACTCACAAAATCTCAGTTCCCCCGCCCCTTCGTGCACACCACGTCCGCGCGACCGCCTTTCGGTGGTGGCCCGTGGACGCGGGGGTTGTGTAGCAACCTTTCACGGCCCTCGCGATGGCGGATGAGGACCCATACTTCGTGCTCGGGCTAGACCCCCGCGCTGATTTGACGGATGGCGAAATCAAAAAAGCGTACCGAAAAAAGGCGCTCGTGCTTCACCCTGATAAGCGCAAGGACAGCGAGCGGGAAGTGGCTCAAAGGGAATTCGACGCCCTTCAAAAGGCGTACGACATTTTGTTAGACCCCGCTGCGCGGAAGGCTCTTGAGGACCTCGCGAAGGCGCGGGCGGCGACGCGAGCCCGGTTCGATGCGCAAGATTTAAAGCGACGAAAGTTGCGGGAAGATTTAGAGCGCCGCGAACGCGTTGCGGCGGTTGGCAAAACGGAAGAGGAGGAGGCGCAGGAACGGTTACAGAAAGAGCTCGTTCGGCTGCGGCGGGATTTTGCGGTGAGGAAGAAGGGGTTCGACAATGGGAGATTGGGGGGGGAGAGGAATGAAAGATGTGGTACCGGTAACAGTACTGATGGAAATCCCTCGTCGTCGAAAGAAAATGAAAAACATAAAACAGAAACCCAAAACATACCCACCTCCGTCCCTGAGCACTTACTCAGAGCCGTGAAGGTGACGTGGCGTTCGGAGGTGTCCAACTACCCCGTTCAAAAGCTCCGCGAAGTATACGGAAAGCACGGAGAAATCGAGGACGTGGTGATTCGCGATTCCAAAAAGTTGAAGAGCAAAAAATCGGCGCTTCTGGTTTTTCGGGACGTGGGAGGAGCGCAACGGGCGGCGAACGCGGTGAACGGCGATAAGGCGAATCCCTTGGTGACAGTAAGAGCGGTGAATGGAACAGCTGGCGGTACTGTCAATGGTACTACTAGTACTGCTCACCAGTCATCAGAGCCAGAAACAGTTCCAAAAAGTAGTAGTACTAGTGACGCGAAAACGCCCGGAAGCGGTACCACACCCGCCGCTCCAACCGCAGAACCCTTCCCCCACGACTCGCAAGGGAACCCTGTTAACCGCGATTACGAAAGCGTAGTTTTAGACAGGATGCGCAGAGCACAGGAGAAGGCCCGAATCATAGCGCAAATGGAAGCGGAAGACGCGGTAGACGGGGAGTACGTAGCGAGGTATTAAGAGAGGTTGAATTTAATTATTTTTCAATCGCGTCTGCGTTACAAGGTCATCTCATCAGAAAACATCGAGTGACATCTCTAATTCTGTCAAATCTCTCTCACCTCCCTTCTAATTCTTCATCGCGTGCCGCTGCGTTATTTCCTTGGCTTTCGCCAGCGCCGCGGTTTCGTCTTCAAGCCAGTGTTTCGCGATCTTTTCGGACAAAGGGTCTTCGGGGTTGGGGGAGGAGAGCAACGCCTGGATACTTATCAAAACAGTCCTGATCTGCAGCGCGGGTGACCACTTGTCCTTCAGAATATCCAAACAGATCCTGCCTAGGCTGTCGATGTTGGGGTGGTAGATTTTTGTCAAGAATCTCACCTTCGGCGCAGCCATGGGGTACTCTTCTGGTAAAAAAAGTTCGAGCTCGAAAACGCCGCCTTCGTACGGGCTATCCTGCGGCCCGAGAATCATCACGCTGAAGTATCGCAAATTGTCCTCCTGCGGCTGCGCGCTTATTCCGGGGGAGGGCTCGGCGAGAAGCCGCTGGGTCTCCTGTGAGGGTTAGGGTTAGGGTTTGTGAGGGTTAGAGTTGAGGATTTAGGGTTCATAGGAGTTTGAGTTATGATGTGATGACGCTCATGAGAAGACACTCGAAGCTCATGAAAAAACATCTCTAATCTCAGCCACTGGAAAACCACTTTGAACCGCTTCTGGTGAGGAACAAATCTCGTTGGGTGAAGCCATCGTCTTCCCCTTTCGTCCACGTGTGGCGGATCTCGTGTGGTCCGTATCGCGTTCAAACAGTATATCAATCTTTACCTTGATGATTCGGCGCGGAAGCGCGGTCGCAGCGGACGCCATGGTTTCAAGACTGACAGCGTGTGTTCAATCTACTTTGGATGTAGCGCCAGAGAGTCACGCGGTTTGTTCCTCGCGATCTCGTGTGCCAGATCTGACGCGGTGACGGTGGTGGTCACACTTAGTGGCGGTGCCCTCGAGTGTCGTGCACTGGGGCGAGTCTGGGGGTGGCGCGGAGCGAACGACGCGCGCGGTACGCGACGGGAACGCGGCACGGTATGGCGCCCTTTGGACGCAGGCACGCGGAGTTAGGACATCTTGAATTAGTCCAAAGCTTGCCACTTTTAGATTTCCAGAAGTGGAAGTTGGGGGTTTCAAGCCGTGAAAAGCGAGGCGAGACACTGCTAGGTGCGCGCAGTGCCGCATCGCACATACGCACTGTCATGGCGGTATCGACGCGCCGTTCTTCCCCGGCACGGATTCCGCGCGACGGAAATGCCACAACGGGTGGTTTCGTGTTTTGCGTGCTTCTCGCGTTGCAGTACGCGCTTCAGCCTTTTCTGAACGGCAGGTGCATCTCCCCCGGGGTGAACAAACTGTCGCTCGTGCTCGGCACGGAGGTGGCGAAGATCGTCATCGCGGCTGTTTTGATGACCATAGAAGGCCCGGGGTCGTTCCGAAGGACGTTCAAAGGTTGGACCTTACAAGCCGCGTCGTTGTCTCTGCTGCCAAGCTTGGTGTACGCGGTGCAGAACTACTTGCTGGTGGTGGGCGCCTCGTTGTTGGACGGGGTAACCTTCAACTGCCTGAATCAGAGCAAGTTGATATCAACTGCGTTCTTCGTGTGGGCGGTGTTCGGGGTGACGCAGAGCGGGGTGCAAATGATGGCACTAGCAGGGCTGCTGTGCGCGACGATGCTGTTGCAGGAGGGAGGGAACGGGAGTGGAGGAGGAAAGAGTGGAGGACAACATGACGACTCATCATCGAATCAATTAAATCAATCGTACGGAGTACTCGCCGTTTTATTCGCGAGCGCTTTGTCCGGCGTCGCCAGCGCGGCAACGCAGTTTTCGTTACAGAAACTTGGCCGTACGAGTACCGCGTTGACAGTGGAGATGGCGTGTGCTGCGATTCCGTGCCTTTTGATTGCGAATTTAATGTCCAACGGTGTGGAAGGTATGGAAGGATTCTTCCATGGGTGGACGTTGAAAACTGTCGCCCCAATCATCAGTAGCGCTGTTGGCGGCATCTTCGTCGGGCAAATCACCAAGCACCTGGGCGGCGTGGCGAAGGGCTTTTCCATCGTCG
>TARA_B110000977_G_scaffold8842_1_pt1 | contig 15171 bp, 8 predicted proteins | sample TARA_B110000977 | Tara Oceans TARA_B110000977 (sample SAMEA4397798) | marine metagenome | biome: Polar Biome; feature: [SRF] surface water layer (ENVO:00010504); material: water (ENVO:00002006), including particulate matter (ENVO:01000060) such as... | depth 5 m | reverse complement strand
TGTCTCTTTTTTTAACATAAAGTTTGTGATTTTTGGTGCAAATGATTCTCACCTGCTGAGCGTCCAGGTGGTATAGTTCTTCGTCGTGACAATCAAAGATGTACTTGTTCGTGGGATGGACGTAATCCAGGTACTGACCGTCTCGAAGTGTCGCAACTTTGTGCTGCAGCGTGATATCTCTCAATTGCACCCACCCGTCGGACGTCATCACGTAGCTGGAGACAGAGATGCAAAATTTGTCACCGACTTGAGGAATGCGCTGTTCTCGAATGCGTGTTTTGGCTGTTTGTCCACCGTTGGTATTTTGAAACAAGATAGTGGAATCGACGACCCCTGCCGACTTTTTGTTTTTGACAACATGTGGGTGGTCTTTACCCGGCGTCACATTGCAAAAAATGGCCCCGCCCTTTGCGATGTTGGTGTTGGGTGTACTCAAGCCGTCACTGTCCAAATCCGACGTCACATTGCCATACGTCTCTTGTTTTTTGAATTCAGAAGCAGGAGCTTGGCGGGTTGACGAATTGGATTTGGCATAGGTTCGAAATGTGGTCGACCTGCCAAATCCACGCTCGACAGCGGAACGATTAAACAGCAGTGAATCTTCCTGGTTGTAGCCTCCAAAACACATGATTGCGACGATGGCTTGCATTCCAGCGGGCAACTCGTCACCTTTTAATGCCTTGGCAACACGAGTAGTGACCAATGGTTTTTGTGGGTAGTGAATGATATGTCCATTGGTGTCGAAACGCTTGGCAAAATTGGTAGAATAGACTCCCATTGCTTGCTTGCCCATCGCGCATTGGTAGACGTTGCGAGGAGATTGATTGTGGTCGGGGTAGGGAATGGTCGAAGCCAGTGTTCCCAATATAAGAGCGGGGTCCAGTTCGCAGTGGGTATGGTCCGGTTCCAATTCTTCCGGTCGCAAAGCAATCAGAGCGGTCTGCTCTTCATAAATCGAAAGATTTTCAACCACACCCAACGAAAACAGGTCGTCCCATCGCAGTCTTTCTGCCTTTAAATCAAGCACTTGTTCCTCAGTAATCAAAATTTGACCATCTTTGACCACAAACACTGGCCTCGATACACGACCAGAATCCGTCCACAAATATAAATTCGAATCTTCCAGTGCTATACAAATGTCGGATGAAATGGTACGTGCTCTCCTTTCACGACGCAACAACAGTGCCAGCGCCGTTGCGTCTTCCACTGTGGCAACAGGTGCCCCATTGTGAAAGACCAAGGAACAACCCCCTTGCAAATGATGTTCAGAGACCAAGCGCATCAGCATTTCGGTGGTGCATTGAGTAGTAATGTACGTCGACAGTGCCAACTGTTTGACCAACCCACAGGGACCTCCTTCGGGGGTTTCGCTTGGACACATGTAACCCCATTGATTCCCGTACAACAGTCGAGGTGCGATAATTTTCTGTTGGGAATCAATCCCAGTATCTACTCGCCGCAACTGAGAAATGCAAGAAATGTACGTGTTTCGATTCAACAGTTGGGAGACACCCACACGACCGGCAAAAGCCGACGATTTGATTTTCCAATTGCCGGTCGCCAATGCATATTTGATGCCATCCGTTATGTGCTGCGGCTGAATCAAACGATGGGGACGCAACTTTTTATTTTTATTCAACAGAGCCACCGCAGATTTTTTGACAATATTCAACATCTGATAAAACAAATGGACAAACATCGTGCCCATCATAGCACCTGCAGTATCCAAACGCTTGGCACTGACATGGTCACGGTCATGAAAAGGTTGGCGACCGTGCAAACAATTTAAATACAACGACCACTGCAAACACAATTGCAAACATTTCATTTCGGGCGCCATATTCGGATACACACGTCGTCCCAACAACAATGCCGGGTCGTCACAATACTGATCCAACCATTCCAAAGCAGACGCTTGAGTCAGTGCCACAGATGCGTCTTCTACCGACTGACTGGCGTCTTTCGCATCGACATGGAGCTGCCAGGCATCTCCAACACCACCCAGGGCACGCCACAAAATCAAAATAGGAATTTCAGTTTCCATTCCAGGCAAAGTAACACGAAAAGGTGAACTACCAAATTTACGAACGATAATACGCATGGTAGAGACACGGTGGGCTACCGCGTCGTACTCGGCGTGGTAGACACAGTCTTTGGCGGAAAAACAAAAGATAATATTGGGAGAAATTCGCTCCTGAACCACCAACGTTTTCTCACGACCGTTGACAATGAAATACCCACCAGGGTCGTGAGGACACTCTCCTTCACGGTAGTCGTCGCCACTGGCACGAATGCTACACAATGAAGACCGTACCATTACAGGCATTCGTGCAAAAAATACATCGGTATGCTTTTCACTACCACCAGGAAATACATGCTCCACATTCACATACATCGGTGCGGAATACATCAAATCACGCAATCGAGCCTCCATAGGGGTGCAACGGCGGATATCGCCATTCTTTTCAATAAACGAAGCCATGCCAAATCGAGGCGAACTGATTTTAATGACATGTGGCTCGACATCACCATCAAAACAATCAAGTGAAGCTTTGACTTCGATTGGACGGTGGTTGTTGATAGTAGCAGGCACAATGCGAGACACGAAATCGTCGAACGAATACAAAGCCTGACGGGTTAACGACACATCACGAAACAAAGAATCAACCACATCTTGCTGCATTTTTGTGGTAATGATTTGTCAGACGGTAACCAAAAATTCATATATGTGTTATTTATATTCAAGAGTCGACATCTCATAGTAATACTCCAATTGTTTTTTTTGAAATGTAGGAGATTCCCAAAATATACGACGATGGACTGGCAAAGCCAATTCTACCACTCTTCTATCTTCAATTTTAATTTTGACATGCGTTACAAGAAGGACACGCACTAGCCGTAACAACAAAGCACTGCGGAAGATTTCGCCACCACCAATTATATATGTATGCTGAGGCCCTGACAAACACATCGCGGAGGCCAAAGTAGTGCACCAATGGACAGAATCAGAACCATGTGGTTTGAAACGACTCACGACAATGATGCTACCACAATTTGACGGTTTACAAGCCAACGAATCCCACGTTTTACGCCCCATTACAAGAACACCACCTTGTGTATGCATGCTAAACCACATCCGGTCGTATTCCCAAGGTATCTCGTTGTTTAAACCAATAACACCATTTGACGAAACTGCAACAATCAAATGCACAGTCATTTCAAACAAAAAAAAATCAACTAAATACTTTGTTTTTATAAATACTTTGTTTTTTTTAAAAAGACAACACCTGACTACCGCACACCCACTCGCCGTTTTTAAAACAGAATCTGCTTCTCTTTTGTTTCTTTCCTGGACATAGACTTTTCATTTCTTCGACGACAATTGAACCAAATCTGGAATCAACTACTTTTACAGCTCTGACAGTTAATTTGTCACGAATGGCAGCGACGCTACCCTCCAATGGTGGCAAACACAAACTCAACGGCGTTGTGTACATACGGTCGAAAGAATTCACAAACGTTTGAACTGATTTAGCAAAATGAAGACCAAGAGAACCCTTTCTTAATTTTTTGAAAATATTCAAAGCATCACGAAGCACAAGTCTTTCTTCGTAATTTTCACCAGATGGTTCAAACTTTCGTTTGGGTCGAACAAACACTTCTTGGACGCTTTCTTCTTGGACGCTTTCTTCTTCTTCCGCGCTTTCTTCTTCCGCGCTTTCTTCTTCCGCGCTTTCTTTGCTTTCGTTGACTTCTTCTTCCGCGCTTTCGTCGACTCCAACAGACAGAAGGGAACCATGTCCAGTGGGGTTGTCGTTGTCAATGGCTTCGATGGCTTCGATGGCTTCGACGGCTTCAACGCTGATCAGTGGGTCAAACGTTAAACTGTGGTCGGGGTCGTCGACACCAGATGGTGCATCAACAGGCAGAAGGGGACGAAGCCACTGGGCTTCGTCGTTGCCAGTGTCGTTGCCATTGACTTTGGTGGCTTCGGTGGCTGCGGCGGCTTCGGTGGCTTCGGTGGCTTCGATGGCTGCGACGGCTTCTTCAGCGCTGATCAATGGACCAAAGATCAACGATCCAAACGTTAAGTCGTGGCCGGTGTCGTCGACCCACGGTCGTGCATGATCAAAAGACCCGAATGGGAGATTTTCAAACCCCCAGTGGTTGTCGTCGGCCAATTGCAACGACGACAACTCGAAAGGAACATCATCAAGACCGGTGGGTGGAAAATTCATTACAAAGATTGAGCTGGATATCTTAAATGAAGAGGGGGCAGTCCTGGATGTGGGTCGGAACGACATTCCTTACAAGTTGCATCTGCATAGCGGTTTTTAGAAGACTCGAAGGGCTCGAAGACTCGAATATTCCCTGTTCCCATCAGTCAAAAAAAAAATTCCGCATTTTAAAATCGATTTGAGTCATCCATCCCCTCTCATCCACCTTTCGTACTGACCACCCATCGTACCCTGTCCGTAATCATGCCATGCACCTGTCATCCATTTCTACTGGGTGGACACTGCGTTGCTTCCTCTGAGCACCAACAATGTGTATCGTTTGCTGGGTTGGTCAAGTACAACTACTTGACCAATCTTCCAATCGGTGTTCAGACGGTAACGTCCATTTGGAAGAAAGCATTTCCAAAACATGGCACTACTGGCCACTACCCACCTTGGAAACGAATCCAAGACATGTTTGACGACACAGCTACAAGACCGATGAACGAAGCTCGCCTCGTTGTTGCATTTATCAAAGCAGTCGACGAGTAAATGAGCAGTCGACGAGTTTACGGTGGTCAGACGGTAACGTCCATTTGGAAGAAAGCATTTCCAAAGGCACTACTGGCCACTACCCACCTTGGAAACGAATCCAAGACATGTTTGACGACACAGCTACAAGACCGATGAACGAAGCTCGTCTCGTTGTTGCATTTATCAAAGCAGTCGACAAGTAAATGAGCAGTCGACGAGTTTACGGTGAATGGATGTTTAAAATATTTAAATCTTATTTTTTTTGGAGTATCAATGTGTAAAGTTGTCTATTTTTTTCTTCAAGCCGCATGCCTCGACGTCATTGTGAATTTCAAGACTGTTCAACAGCTCGACGGTGGAAACCAATGCCAATACTGCCGACATGGGTTTGGTTGGCACAAAAGAATCGAACAGTTTGTTTCTCCCCGCCTGTACCAGGTGTACAGTCACAAATACATTCCAATGGTACCACCACTGCCATGGTCTATTTCTTAGAGTACTTGTAGAGTGGTTGTGCAGCCATTGCTGGAAATGCTTCGACGTCGGACACCACCATTCGAAAACGCTGCAACAACTGTATATCGCAGTCAGAGTAGCCAGTGGCCACTTCTGCGTCCTTTTTGGCAGCTTCCTTGGGCAGTACATCTACCTCACTCTCGACGTATACATTTCTAATACCATTGACCTTGTTGTACCATGTTTTACAATTGTAGGCATATGTAAAGACTTCCATCTTTGTCAATTTTGTCGGTCAACTTAAATACTGTCCCACATTTGTACTGAGCATTGTTATGGATAAATGTCCATTGAGTAGGCGGAGAGGTAGACATGTTTTCACATATCATCGACATATTTTAGTTTGAAAGTTGACGACTGTACAACTACAAATGCCTTCTCACCTGGCTTCGACCAAGTCCACCAAGGCAGTTATGACTTCATTGAGGGTTTTTTCCCACGGCAAATTGTATTTGGAGATGAATCGTACCATCAACAATGAGTGGATGTACCGCCAATATGACCAACAGTGTACTGGTGCTGCACCGAGCTGGTCCCAATGTCGTTTTACAGATAATAAGGGTTTTGTGCGTGATACAACGACTCATCAAATTATCCACTACCCGATACCGGCAATATCTGAACCAGGAAGACGTAATCAAAAAAAGAGGAGAAAAAAAATAAAAAGAACAGGAAAGTTGGGGACATTGTGGCGACAGTACAAAAAATCTAGATAATAGAATAATTATTGTTTTGATTGTGTATTGATAAACTGTAATACGGACTGTGGTGTCATCGACGACCACTCGTAGTAACCCATCAAGTAGTCAAATGTTTTGGGTCTGTGGTTCAACCCGTGACTGTGTGAATAGTGCCCTCGTATTTTCTGATTGCATGTGGACATTTTGTAAAGTTGCATGGCCGCAGTGTCTTTCACAGCCCATTTTTTTAACATTTTCTTACTCTCCTGTTCATACCGCTGCATCAATGGTCTGTAAATCTTGTCCATAAACCGTGGTACTTGTGCCAGTGTGTGTCCCAACGTTCTAAGAAAAATACAGCAGTCGACTGATTTGTTTGAGCAATATTGAGCCCGAGTGGTGTCGTACAAATGGCGTGGCACTGAAATGTTTCGACCTTGGTATTGCAGGCAAGACCAGTCAAAATCAATCAATTTGACGGTATTGGTCGCCGATTCGTAATAAATGTTGGAAATGTGACAGTCCCGATGTGTAAAATTGACCTTTTTGTGTATGTTTAGTAATGCTTGACACACGTCGATGACCATCTGTGTCACCTCTTTGTCTTTTGTCGTGTTCATTCGCATGAACGATGTGACGGAGATGGATGTGAGTTGTTCGGAACAGACGACCAGTTGGTTGTTGGTGGCCATACCAATGAAATACAATTTTGGAAAATATTGCGGGCATTGTGACCTCAAACAGTGGTGTATGACTGCTTCAATGATGTACCGTAATTGTGTCATTGGTTTTGTGGTCATCTTTAACACTACTCGATTGCTTAGATGTCGCGCGTTTAGTACAACTCCGGCATGTCCCTTGTGTTGGACAGAGTTGCGCATGTCCACCGTTTTGAAAGCGTGTGAGGCATCGTGTTGCAGCAGTACGACTGGCAGTTGTTCGAGGAATGTCTTGATGCAGTGAGCAAAGGCGTAGAGTGAAACTGTATGATTTGTGTGCAGGGTCGAGATGTGAGTCTGTTCCGTTTTTCCTCGAATTGTGGCAAACATGCCGTTTGTTTTTTCGACAACCATCACGTCGTGGGGATTTTCAAATACGGGCAACCCTTGATGAAAACATTGGATGTAGTTTTCAACATGATGGGCTTTGGCCCCCAGTACGGACTGGACTTTGACATGTTTGATGCATTTTTTGACATCAAAACCGAAAGGACTCGATTCGTCAGAAAATTTTCTTTTGGGCATTTAGAATAGACTTTTTTTTCTTTATTTGAGAATAAGTTGTTTATAGTTTCCAATCTCTAATTGATTAATCACATATTATCAACATGTCCGAAAGAATGTATGTCCCCGAAACAATTGAAGAATTCAATGCCAGAAATGGTGCGATTGTGTCTACAATCGACAATCGCTTCACTTCCGACAGTTTAAAGTTCTCCAAATGCAAAACAAACGACAAAAGCAAGAAAGTTGGTTCGGGGTACATTGTACAAATTGGTGATGTCAGTATCACAAAAAGAACAAAAATTAGAACAATTAATAGATTGCTCCAAGAGTCTTCGCCCACCGTTAAAATTGTGGAAATGTACCCCACTCGATTTTGCAGCAACTGCAGACGTTCTTCTTGGCAATTTGTAGAAATGGAACGAAATGGCCATGCGACCTGTCGCGGTTGTGGCACCGTCCAACATTCGTCGAAATCGAATGTTGGCACGTTGTATTTGAACGACGACGGGCATTCTAACAAATCGATGTTGGAATTTACTCCTGGAATGGACCTCCACGACACCTGTTTGACCAAGAATGGTAAACGAATGGACGGCGGCAACCAACGACCTACCTCTCACTTGCGCAACTATTGGCGCATTCAGAAGAAGGTGGACGGCATTGCTCAGTTTTGGCATTTTGTCGGAATTGACAGCATTGTAGCGTCTGCCAAACACAAATTGAAGAAATTTTACCACATGATTCACGACAGTGTCAGTTCCGACAATAGTCGCAAAATGCCTCACGGTGGCGCGGCATTGGCGGGCGCCTGTTTTTACTGTGCCGTGTTGGAATTTGAAAAACGAACGGGTTACAAAACCGTTTGTACATTGCCCGCCATTCAAGAAATGGCCCAAACCGAAGTTGACCGGTCTAAATGCAGAAAAACCCGAGATGTCACCGATTTGGTCCTTTTAAAATATGCCAAAATTCTCCAGAATCGTGGCATTTGTCACGCCATCGTGCCACAAATTGGGGCAGAAACATTGAAATTTACCTCCACCTCGGCAGGGCTGGAACATTCACGAATGGCCTTGTTTTCGGAATGTCAGCCAGTCAAATTTCATTTGCCATCGAAAGCCAGCTGGGGCCTGACCATTGGTGACACGCACGACGGCGTTCTCTACGTTGACAACGTCGAGACAAACGGTGCTGCTTGGAACAGCGGATTACGCAATGGAGATTACATCTTTCAACTGCAAGGCAAGACTGTAGTGACTACAACTGCCCCCGTTGATTTTTTGAGAAAAGTAGTCGAGACCAAAAAAACCACAACTGAACAACAAATTGCCCTTAGTATCATGCGTAAAAATCAGTGATATAAAACTATTTAGGTAACTATTTAGGTAACTATTCTCTTTACAATTTTAATGCTGTATTTGTTCCTCCTTCTTGTGTATGTTCATGCATACCTCGAAGAACAGATTGAAATCTCTGCAGACAGTCGGCTCTCAGCAGTTTCAACCAATTGTACGGTGTATTCCAATTCCAACGGTACCCAACTACTTTTACACGACTCGACACAACTTTTCAACGTACCCGAACGGGAGAAAGAAGACATCTACTTTAATCGTTTTCATACCAATGTATCTAGTGAGATTGTCGTCGTCAACAATGACTGTGACTTAATCCTTTTTGGTTTCCCAGAACAAAACCGAGTAGCACTGTGGCGACCATACAACAACAGTATCACATACATCGTGCCCAAAGACTCGCAACACCAACACTTTACGGACAATGTTATTGAAATACCGATTTCCAATACTGTGAAACGGTTTGGGTTTTCGCTGGATATCCAAGGTCAGTCGTGGGTCGTGGGTGCACCCGGTAGAAAAACGGACAAATTAGGCGACAACGGGTCTCCCGGATATGCTTTTGTATTTGAAGGAAACAAACTCCATTCGTGCAAGTCGATGTACGAAATGAGTTGCTATCCAGAGAAGACGGGATGTGTCTCCGGTATCGAAGCATTTGTTAACTACTACGGCAAACTCAAATCGCCCTGGGCCAAGATGCTTGTGCCCGACTACGGTTCGGTCAACTGGAAATACAATTATACCGACAGCAAACAATTAGACATCACAGACGTGGCGAAAGCACAAAAGTTGTGTTTGCCCATGGAGATACCCTACTACAAAGGGGGCAAAATGGACCAGCAAGAATACGACCATCATCGGGAAGTATTTCAACAATTTGGATACGCAGTTGCATTGTCGGGCGCACTGCACGAACCAGGGTCGGCCCTGTACATTTCGGCACCTGGCGACACCAGTAGATTCATGGAAAACAACGACGGTGACAACTACGGACGAGTATACATGTGGGACAATGTGATTTGGCCAATTGATTCGTTGTCAGATGTAACATGGTGGCAGCCCAACGCATTCACACCGTTGCAATTACCACTGGAACTGGCTACTTACCAAGCATTTGGTCGGGATATAGCCGCTTCGCGCAATACGTTGGCAATATCTGCTTATCCACTCTACGAAGATACCAAAAATCCTTTCATCGTATTGTACACATGCTCGGAAGCAACCCTATCAAACTGCAAAGAAACTGGCGGCATTTCCATTGACGATATCCGTGGCAATCCACTCAGTTATTTGGATGCCGACCAGATAACCTACTTGGACGGCAAAACTTCCGACTACGTGCCTGTTCCCCCTGACGACTTTCAAAATGCATTTATTGGCAACAACATTGGGATTGTGGGAAGCAACGTCATTGTGGCCGACCCACAAAACAACAACGTATACCGATTCAGTACAGATGGCGAATGGCGCGAACTGCACAAATTGAAGACGGAGCACAGTGCGAAAACTTCTTTTACCACCAATTCCGAACATTGGGTTGCTGAAACTGGTGAGAACAAACTAACACACTATTGGTCTTGTCCACCAGGACATACTGGCCCACGTCATCAATGTATTCCAGCCCAACATGCCTACTACTCCGACGACGGTTGGGAATTGTACAGTTATCCCTGTATTCGGAATTATACAACAACTGAAACCGGAAGGTGGTATTGTGACCCATGGTCGGTGCCGGTCGTACCGGGGCCAACGTGGGCGGAGACCGTCTTGATTATGGCCATTGTCATCAGCACCACTGTCATGTGTTGTATACTGGTGGGCGTGTGGCAATATACTGTCCCTCTGACGTACGAATCAGTGTTGACGTACGACCCTTCATTTGCTGGTGTGGATGACATTGTTTTTTAACCGTATATATACTACTTCACGTCGGCAAATGTCTGTCTTGCACAACTTTAAAATTGAAAAAATTTATGGCGAACGTGTCAAAAGGGGGCACAAGGAATACCACATCAAGTGGGTCGGTTATGGTGACGACGAAGACACTTGGGAACCGGAAACAGATTTGATTCATGATGGTCACCAAAAAGATTTGGATGCGTACAAGAAAGCCAAAAAAATAAAGAAAAAGAAAGCCAAGAAAACAAGCCTCCGTCTGGAGGTCGTCGGTACAAAAAATATAGAGGAACAAATCGAGGAGCGACGCATCGCCGCCTCTGCTAACGGTCAAATAATTGATTTGACCAAAGTACAAAAGAAAAAAGTCAAGACCACTAGTCGGCCTTATCCGTCGTCCACGCCTCGTTTTAGAAAGAAAACAAAACCCAAGAAAAAGAAACCCAGAGTAGACAATTTGGAAGAGAGAATCAGAGCACGAATGGCAAGGAGCCTGCGGAAAACCACCCTACAGCGAGACAATAGAATGTTAATATTTTAGACATATGTGATTTTAAGTATAAACAACTGTACAGAGTCAATCGACTATGCCCACTTTTCAACATATCGGTACTGCTCGTCACCGAGCCGACGATTACACAATGACTTTGGTTTTGTATGGACGACAAGCTGACGGTCAATCGGTTGCGGTGACCGTTCGAGACTTGAAAGCATATGGTTTTGTGAAGGGAAATTGTGACCAAAACTTTCAACAACAAATTGCACGAGTACTTCAATGGTGGATGTCAATGAAAGCATCAGAGAGGTCGGCCGCAAAATACAAAAGAGAAAACGATTGCATCAAAGAACCCAAGGACATCTATTTTCAATGGGACACTTTTTGGTTTGAGAAATGTGCAGTCAGTCCGAGCGACATTAAATGGACAAAAACACAGGGGCATAATATACGAGCAGTCAGAGACGGTCACGGTCCCACCGTCTACCGATTTGAAACTAACCGTTACGACATTTGGAGTGCGCTACTCACCATCATGAAAGATGTAAGAGAGACACATTTGAAATTATTGCAGTTTTGGCGGAAGATGTCTAAATTGTCAACCGAGATGCGTCAAAAACCAGTGTATCTTAATACCCGATTGGAATTGTACGAAACAATGTTTAAGCCGGAGCTGGTGTGGATGGTCGACCGCCAACTACCGGCTTGTTCGTGGATGACTGTCAACAATTCGCTGAAAGCAGTGACCAAGTTTTGTCAAATCAATCTGATTTGTGACAGCAACGATGTGGTACCATGTCACACTCCACCGATTCCCATGGCACCCTTTCGTGTATTGTCCTACGACATTGAAGCAGTGCCGCACATCAATCCAGTCACTGAAGAATGCGAATTCCCAGACCCCGGACGCGATTCGATATCAACCATTGGGGTCTGTTCGTTTGACATGGTTTCCGGAACAATGGAGCAAACAGTGTTCATGCTTGAAATCAAAGGCCAGGAACAGTGTAAACAGCTGCCACCGTTGACTGCTGCCCAGAAAACGGACGACTATGACCCGTCTACCACCACAGTCCACTCTTTTTTATCCGAGTTGACAATGTTGGAAGCGTTTGCCGAGCACATTCGTACCTACGACCCTGAAATTATTACAGGATACAATGTCCTGAATTTTGACAATGTGTATTTGATTCGTCGCATTCAGGCATTGTGTGGTTGTGGTGATGACAACCCCTACTGTTCCAACTGTTCTATTACTCGGACATTTTCACGAGTCAATCGACCGTCAGTATTGAAAAAAAAATATACCCATTCCAAACAGCGAGGTGGACAAGAATCTTGGGAAGCTTGGATTGAAGGCCGTGAATGGATGGACATTTACAGAGTGGTGATGTCTGACCACAAACTACGGTCCTACAAACTGGACAACGTTTGTCTAGAACTACTTGGCACTCAGAAAATGCACATTGCTTACGAAGATATACCCAGGCACCAAGAGACTCCGGACGGTCGTACATTTCTGGCCCAGTATTGTGTTAAAGATGCTTGGTTGCCGTGTCAAATCATTGTTCAACGATGCAAAGTGATCAACGCCATTCAGATGGCACAAGTGACCGGATGCTTGCTGACCACCATTTTGCACCGTGGTCAGCAAATAAGAACAATGGTACTGATGCTGAGACAACTCAAAGAACGCCAGCGTCAAAATGGCATACGCTGGTTTTTGCCAGACGAATCGGCTTCCAAAAAAATTGTAGACGGTGGTTTTGAAGGCGCGGTGGTCATCACACCAAAGCCGGGATATTATCAGACTCCAGTCGTCACACTGGATTTTGCATCGCTGTATCCCTCCATTATGCGAGCATACAACATGTGCTTCTCGACCCTGGTCCCTTCGTACACCGAGGCACAACGACAGCGACTCCGATGGTCCGCCGAAACACATAATATCAAGGACCCCACCGATCCCAACTATCCCGAGGTTCGTCCAGTCCGTTCGTTTACCTACCCCGAAGGTGGGCCATTCGAATACAAATTACAAAAGACAGATGTTTGTTTTATTACAAGCAAAAGACGTGTCGGGATTTTACCAGAGATTTTAGAGCAGTTGTTGAACGAACGCAAACGAGTCAAAAAAATGAGGAAAAAGTACGGAGAGAAATCCATGGACTATGCTGTTCTAGATGGTCGTCAATTGGCACTCAAAGTCTGTGCCAATTCGGTCTACGGGTTTACAGGTGTCGGTAGAGGGTACTTGGGCGAAAAAAGAATTGCATCGTCAGTGACCAGAGTTGGTCGCGGCATGGCCAATCACACCAAATTTATGTGTGAAGACAAATACAAAGAACACGGCCTGGAAATTGTCTACGGAGACACGGTCAGTCTACTTTTAGCCGGAGACCAACATATTTGTCTGACATCGTTTTTTTTTTCTCAGGATTCCGTCTTTGCCAATATCCCCAAGTCCATGTGCGACACCAACTGCTCACAGGAAGAACTTATTGCCAAAGTCGACAAAATCGGTACAGAAATGGGACAATTTTGTACACAAGCATTTTTACCACCCAACGATTTGGAGTACGAAAAATTCTATTATCCAATACTGCTCAAAGGAAAAAAACGATATGCGGGACACAAATTTGAACCAGGCCTTGCACCCAAACTGGATGTCAAAGGATTTGAATGCGTGCGCAGAGATTTTGCACCCATTGTCAGCAAAACACAAAAACAAATACTGATAATGTTGTGCAAACAAAACAACGTACAGGGTGCCATCGAGTACGCGAGGGCCACCGTTCTCAAACTATTGAGAAATCAAGTACCAATTGAAGATTTGACCATGTCCAAACAACTGACACGCAAACCAGAAGAATACAAAAATCCTGCACCACATACAGAATTGGCAAAACGCTTAATGGCAACACAGCCAGCACACATTGCTCCAAAACCCGGCGACCGCATTGAGTACTTGATTAGGCCAGGCTTCAAAGGAGAAAAAACATACCAACGCGCGGTCACGCCCGAAGACGTACAGGAAGGTAGGGCTTCCGCAGATACACGTTGGTATTTGTCAAATCAACTACAGAAACCACTGCAGCGGATTTTTGAAATGGTCATGGACAATTCCGGTGAAATATTCGAAGTTACCACAGTGCATCAATCCCAAACAGCATCAAATGCAATGATGGAAACTTTTGTTCAAAGGACAGCACGCACAACATACAAACGAAAGATGGAGGAACAAATACCACAGAGGAAAAAAAAGAAAGCAATGAAGATGATGGATTTAAAATTATTTTTTAATTAAAGTTATTTTTATAATTTGGGAAGTTGAAATTTATTCTAATTTGGGAAGAAGTGCAGCCAATTGAGACCTCATTTTATTCAATGATTTTTCAGGTTTAAGACCATGATGTTCTAAAAATGCCCGAACCTTATCGCGGTTCAAACCACCCTGACTTTTGTATTTGCCTTCAATCGTTTTTTTTATTTCTTCCAATGTTGGTTCGTCATCAATTGCAACGCGGTATTGGTTCAACAATTTGCGATTCTTTTTCGTCGTGGCTTTCTTGACATCTTTTAAACCCTTGCTTTCCAAAAACGCAGCTATTGATGGTCCGTTCATTCCACCTTTACTTTTAGAGTTGCTACCACCCTTTTCGCTCGCCAAATTTATCTTTTTCTGCAGACTGTCAAACAATCCTTCCGATGAATCAAATTGGTCGCTTTTTGTTTCGCCACTATTATCGTCGTCAGAGTCATCGTCAGCAGAGTCATCGTCGTCAGAGAACTGTACAACTTTGTAATCGGAATCCAACGGATCCTTCTCGTTTATTCTTTCATTCAATTCGACGATTTCTTCTTCCAACTCCTCCATTTGTCCCTGCCTCAATTCCCTTGCACCATCATCTAATTCTTTGTTCGTTAAGATGGCTCTGATATTCGTAATTTCCTTGTCATAATGTTTGATCTTCTCTTCTATTTCCTTTCTTTTGACCAACCATTTTCTTTCGGCCCTTCTTTCAGCCTTTCTTTTGGCTCTTCTTTCAGCCTTTATTTTGGCTCTTCTTTCGGCTTTAGCCTCTTTTTCAGCTTTTCTTTTGGCCATTTTTTCGTTTAAACGTGCCTCTTTATATTCCTCTTTTCTTTTTTGTTCTTGTAGCTGTTCGTCGGCCATGCGCCGCTGAAGCGCGATTTCCGCTTGCTGTTTTGCGGCCTGCTCTTCAATGGCCATGCGCTGCTGACGCTCGA
>TARA_B110000977_G_scaffold199468_1_pt1 | contig 15200 bp, 11 predicted proteins | sample TARA_B110000977 | Tara Oceans TARA_B110000977 (sample SAMEA4397798) | marine metagenome | biome: Polar Biome; feature: [SRF] surface water layer (ENVO:00010504); material: water (ENVO:00002006), including particulate matter (ENVO:01000060) such as... | depth 5 m | reverse complement strand
GCTCAATTGGCAGAGCGACGGTCTCCAAAACCGTAGGTTGGGGGTTCAAGTCCCTCCTGGCCTGCCAGTCTGTATCGTTGTCGAGGAAGATTAAATGGCAGAATCAACGGAACAAATGGGTTCAGGCATAGACATCATTAAGTTAGGTGTCTCTGCACTGGTAATTATCGCGGCTATCGCAGGGTTTTATCACTTTGCTGAGCAGCCGCAGCTATACCGTGTGCTAGGCCTGCTCGTTCTCGTTATCTCTGCTGCGGCAATCGCCTTGACGACAGCAAAAGGCCAGGCATTGACTGGCTTTATGCGCACTTCACGTACAGAAGTACGGAAGATGGTTTGGCCAACACGAGCAGAAACGATACAAACTACAGGTGTAGTCGTTGTCGTGGTGTTATTGGTCGGCGTTTTTTTATGGTTGCTTGATATGCTACTTGGCTGGCTCATGCAGCTGGTCATCGGTTAACTGGGGTAAGATAAGTAATGTCACTTAGATGGTATGTAGTCCACGCCTACTCGGGATTCGAGAACCAAGTGAAGCGCTCATTAGAAGAGCGCATTCAACGCTTTGGCATGGAAGACAAGTTCGGTGAGATTCTAGTGCCGATGGAAGAAGTTGTTGAGATGCGTGAAGGGCAGAAAAAACGCAGCGAGCGTAAGTTCTTCCCTGGTTATGTGTTAGTGCAAATGGATATGGAAGATGAATCTTGGCATTTGGTGAAAGATGCACCAAAAGTTCTAGGTTTTATTGGTGGTACGTCAGATAGTCCAGCACCGATCCAAGACCACGAAGCTGAAGCAATATTGCAGCGTATTCAAGAAGGTGTTGATAAGCCGAGACCTAAGGTTCTATTTGAGCCTGGTGAGGTTGTGCGGGTAACCGATGGGCCATTTAATGACTTTAACGGCGTTGTCGAAGAAGTTAATTATGAAAAGAGCCGTATGTTAGTTGCCGTTCAGATTTTTGGCCGTTCTACGCCTGTTGAACTAGAGTTTGGACAGGTAGAGAAAGGTTAGGTTATAAGAATTAGACTGTGGTCTAGTTCAGCAGATGTAAGGAGTGGTGGCTCAAAGCCAGCCTCCAATTTAAAACTAGCACGGGGAGCGTTCCATTGAATATGGCCGCGATTGCACCCGTAGGAGAGTGTCATGGCTAAAAAAATCGAAGCCTATATCAAGCTTCAAGTTCCGGCTAATGAAGCCAACCCTAGTCCACCGGTAGGTCCTGCATTGGGCCAGCACGGCGTCAATATCATGGAGTTCTGTAAAGCGTTCAATGCGCAGACACAGAGTCTTGAGAAAGGCATGCCTGTACCGGTCGTAATTACAGTTTATAGTGATCGAAGTTTCACTTTCATTATGAAAACTCCGCCGGCAGCTGTTTTGTTATTAAAGGCGGTCGGTCTAACTAAAGGCAGCGGCACACCAAACACTGATAAAGTGGGTAAAGTGACGCGTGCGCAGTTAGAAGAAATTGCGAAGACTAAAGAACCTGATCTAACCGCCACTGATATGGATGCTGCAGTTCGCACCATAGCAGGGAGTGCGCGTAGCATGGGTCTCGAGGTTGAGGGAGTAAACTAAAATGGCTAAAGCAGGAAAGAAAATTACGCAGGCACGTGCCAACATCGATAGCGAAAAGGTCTATGCCCCAGTCGATGCGATGCAACTCGTTAAAGATAACGCCGCTGCCAAGTTTGTTGAGTCAGTAGATGTTGCCGTTAACCTTGGTGTTGACCCTAAGAAGTCTGATCAAGTCGTTCGTGGCGCTAGTGTATTGCCAAACGGAACCGGAAAAGTCGTTCGAGTGGCGGTTTTTGCACAGGGTGACCAAGCAAAAGCAGCAACAGAAGCAGGCGCTGATATTGTAGGCTTTGAAGATCTAGCAGAAACCATTAAAAAAGGTGAAATGGATTTTGATGTGGTTATTGCATCACCAGACGCTATGCGAATCGTTGGTCAACTAGGTCAGATCCTAGGACCACGTGGTCTGATGCCTAACCCTAAAGTAGGGACAGTTACCCCAGATGTTGCGGGTGCTGTGAATAATGCTAAAGCAGGACAGGTACGTTACCGTGCAGATAAGGCCGGTATTGTTCATTGCAGCATTGGAAAAGTAGATTTTGAACCACAAAAACTGGTTGAAAATCTAGCCACTTTGATTGCTGACTTAGTCAAGGCTAAGCCTTCGGCAGCTAAAGGCATCTACCTGAAGAGCGTTGTTGTTTCTTCAACCATGGGTGCTGGCGTACAACTTGATCAATCGGCGTTAGATTAGACTTTACAACGTTCGATATCAGCTTTGGCTACTAGCTTAAGTAGCTGCAAAGACTTTGGGCTGTTTCGGGAGACCGAACGGCCGTCAAAGATCGCTGGTACAAGTGAGAACTTGTTTAAACGATAGGCCAGCGTAGACGGTGGCTCCATATCAGGATAACCCTGAGTTGGAACACTGCAATACGGATCGGAATTTTCCGGTCTTTAGCAACTTTGAACAGAAGGCAAAGCCTACTGTTTGAGTCAACTTAGGAGAACTAAACTGTGGCACTAAACCTAGAAGACAAAAAGAAGGTTGTCTCTGAGGTTGCTGCGGTTGCTGCTGAAGCTCACTCGGCGGTTGCCGCTGAGTATCGTGGACTTGAAGTTGATGCCTTAACCGAATTACGTAAGAAAGCCCGTGAAGGCGGTGTTTATCTTCGAGTGGTGAAAAATACACTTGCTAGGCGTGCGGTTGCAGGCACTGAATTTGAGTGCATGAGTGACGGTTTCGTAGGGCCCTTACTACTTGCGTTTTCGCAAGAAGATCCGGGTGCTGCGGCGCGTGTCATTAAAGACTTCGGTACAGAACATGATCTGTTAAAAGTCACAATGCTTGCAATTGGTGGGGAATTATTACAACCCACTGATCTTGAGCGTTTGGCTAGCCTACCGACTAAGGATCAGGCAATCAGCATGTTAATGGCAGTCATGAAGGCACCAGTCGAGAAATTTGTTCGAACACTGGCTGAACCTCATGGAAAAATGGTTCGCACCGTTGCTGCTATACGCGACCAAAAGCAAGCTTAAGAAGTTACACATACTAGTTAATTGATTTAGGAGTTTATGAAAATGGCTGTATCTCAAGATGAAATTTTAGAAACAATTTCCAATATGTCAGTGATGGAGGTTGTTGACCTCATTTCTGCAATGGAAGAGAAGTTCGGTGTATCAGCAGCAGCCGCAGTAGCAGCAGCTCCAGCGGCAGCAGCAGCTGGCGAAGCAGTAGCAGAGCAGACTGAGTTTGATGTTGTTATGAGTAGCTTCGGCAGTAACAAAGTATCAGTGATTAAAGTAGTACGCGCTGCAACTGGCTTAGGCTTGAAAGAAGCGAAAGAAATGGTAGAAGGCGCACCGTCTACAATTAAGGAAGGCGCGACTAAGGATGATGCAGAAGACATGAAGAAACTGCTTGAAGAAGCCGGTGCTACTGTCGAACTGAAGTAATCGCACACTGTTTCACGTGCTAGTAAGATAGACGTATGCAACGCACGCACAGCCTAAAAGCTGCGCGTGCGTTCGCTCGTTTTCGTAATTTAGATAGTTAGTTTATGCCCGTACACGAGGGAGGCTCGATGCAATATAGTTTCACCGAAAAGAAAAGAGTTCGTAAAGATTTCGGTAAGCGTCCACAGATTTTGGAAGTGCCGTACATGCTGCAGCTGCAGATTGCGTCATACCGCCAATTTTTGCAGTTGGATACTAGTATCGAAGAACGCGCAGAAGCTGGGCTTCATAGTGCTTTCAGGTCTGTATTTCCGATTGACAGCTACTCAGGCAATGTTGTTCTTGAATACGTTAGTTATCGTCTCGGAACGCCAAAGTTTGATGTCAAAGAGTGTCAGCTTCGTGGCTTAAACTACTCCGCGCCATTGCGCGTGACTGTGCGACTGGTGATCTACGATAAAGAAGCACCTGCCAGTCAGAAAAAAGTAAAAGACATTAAAGAGCAAGAAGTCTACATGGGCGAATTGCCGCTGATGACCGACACCGGTACCTTCATAATTAATGGTACTGACCGTGTTATCGTCTCGCAATTACATCGTTCGCCAGGTGTTTTCTTCGACCATGACAAGGGTAAGACCCACTCGTCAGGCAAGTTACTCTATTCAGCACGCATCATCCCTTATCGTGGATCATGGCTGGATATGGAATTTGATCCAAAAGATTGTTTATTTGTTCGTATTGACCGTCGCCGAAAGCTTCCTGCGACTGTGTTACTACGTGCATTGGGTTATGAGACACCAGAAATTCTGTCGATGTTTTTTGACACCCACAAAATTAAGATCAGTAAGAAAGGCTTTGAATTAGCGCTTATCCCTGAGCGACTCCGTGGTGAAGTAGCTACGTTTGATGTTGAAGTTGCGGGTAAGGTATTAGTTGAAGCGGGTCGACGCATTACTATGCGTCATGTGCGTAGCCTTACTGAAGCTAAGATTAAGAGTTTAATTGTTCCTGCTGATTACTTGATAGGTAAAGTAATTGCTAAAGATATAGTTGACCAAGAAACTGGTGAGCTGATCTTTGCAGCTAACGAAGAGTTAGTTGAAGAGAATGTTATTAAGTTGACCGAAAGTGGCATCAAAGAATTCGAAGTTCTATATACGAATGAAATTGATCGTGGTCCTTTCATATCTCAGACACTCTCTATTGATTCAACAGCAACTGAATTAGAGGCGCAGGTAGAAATCTATCGCATGATGCGCCCAGGTGAGCCACCAACTAAAGATTCTGCGCAGTCACTTTTCAATAATATGTTTTTCTCTGACGATCGTTATGACCTGTCAGCAGTAGGACGTATGAAATTTAACCGCCGCTTAGGTCGTGAAGAGACTAAGGGTACGGGTACTTTAAGCAAGGATGACATCCTCGATGTCATGAAAGTGCTGATTAATATCCGTAATGGTGATGGCATGGTGGATGATATTGATCACCTCGGTAACCGTCGAATTCGTTGCGTTGGCGAGATGGCTGAAAATGTCTTCCGTGTTGGTCTTGTGCGAGTAGAGCGTGCTGTTAAAGAACGCCTAACACTTGCAGAATCAGAAGGCTTAATGCCTCAGGAAATGATCAATGCCAAGCCAGTAGCTGCTGCCATCAAAGAATTCTTTGGTTCTAGTCAGTTATCGCAGTTCATGGATCAAAATAATCCGCTATCTGAAGTGACGCATAAGCGTCGTATCTCAGCGTTAGGCCCAGGTGGCTTAACCCGTGAACGCGCAGGTTTCGAAGTGCGTGATGTTCATCCAACTCATTACGGTCGAGTTTGCCCGATTGAGACTCCTGAAGGTCCAAACATTGGTTTGATCAACTCGCTCGCGATTTATGCGCGAACAAACGAGTATGGTTTCTTAGAAACACCTTATCGCAAGGTTAATAAGAGCAAGGTAACTGATCAGATTGATTACTTATCGGCTATTGAAGAAAGCCAATTTGTAATTGCTCAAGCGAATGCTAGCTTAAATGAAAAAGGTGCCTTAGTTGACGAGTTGGTTTCATGTCGTCACCTAAATGAATTCTCTTTGTCTACCCCAGACAAAGTTGAGTACATGGATGTTTCACCGAAACAGATTGTTTCAGTAGCCGCGGCTCTGATTCCATTCCTCGAGCATGATGATGCAAACCGAGCCTTGATGGGTTCGAATATGCAACGTCAAGCAGTGCCGACCTTGCGTGCAGAAAAACCATTAGTTGGAACGGGTATTGAACGCGCCCTTGCCATTGATTCAGGTGCTTCAGTTATCGCCAAACGTGGTGGTGTTGTCGACAGTGTTGATGCCGGTCGTGTTGTTGTCCGTGTGCGTGATGAAGAAACACTTAGTGGTGAGTCAGGCGTTGATATCTACTCCTTGACTAAGTACACCCGTTCTAACCAAAACACCTGTATTAACCAACGTCCATTGGTTCGACCAGGTGACACTATTAGTAAGAATGACGTCTTAGCTGACGGTCCATCTACTGATATGGGTGAACTAGCGCTAGGGCAAAATATGCTAATCGCATTTATGCCTTGGAATGGTTACAACTTTGAGGATTCAATTCTCTTATCCGAGCGTGTCGCTGAAGAAGATCGTTTCACCACCATTCATATAGAAGAAATGAGTAGTGTTGCACGTGATACCAAGTTAGGTGCAGAAGAAATTACTGCAGACATTCCAAATGTCAGTGAAGGTCTACTGGCTAAGCTTGATGACTCAGGCATCGTCTACGTAGGCGCAGAAGTTAAACCTGGTGATATCTTGGTTGGTAAAGTAACACCTAAGGGTGAGACCCAGCTAACACCGGAAGAAAAGCTTCTAAGAGCAATTTTTGGTGAAAAAGCATCTGACGTAAAAGACACCTCGTTGCGTGTTCCTTCAGGTATGGAAGGCACGGTTATCGATGTTCGTGTATTCACTCGCGATGGTGTTGAGAAAGATCGCCGAGCATTACAGATTGAAGAAGCGGAGATTGAGCAGGTTAAGAAAGACTTGCGTGATCAAATTCGTATCTATGAAGAAGACGTCTTTAGTCGTGTACAACGTCTGATTACCAATAAAGTATCTGAGGGTGGTCCGGAAGGATTAGCAGCAGGTAGTAAGGTGACTGCACAATATTTGCAAGAGCTAACACGCCAACGTTGGTTTGAAATACGTATGCGTGATGAGACTGTAAATGAAAAGCTTGAGCAGTTAGCAAAAAGTCTAAATGTTCAGCGTGAAGTCTGTGATAACCGCCTCATTGAGCAGAGAGATAAAATCACTGCGGGTGATGACCTCGCTCCTGGCGTGTTGAAGATGGTTAAGGTTTACCTTGCTGTTAAACGTCATATGCAGCCTGGTGACAAGATGGCTGGTCGTCACGGAAACAAAGGTGTGGTCTCTATGATCGTGCCAGTAGAAGATATGCCGCATTCAAAAGACGGTACGCCAGTTGATATCGTCTTGAACCCACTGGGTGTTCCATCACGTATGAACGTCGGTCAGGTTTTAGAAGTCCACCTAGGTTGGGCAGCTAAAGGTCTTGGCTTGAAGATCAAAGGCATGATGGAAAATAATGGCACAGTAACTGAATTACGTGACTTCTTGGATCAGATTTATAACCAAGATGAAGGGACTTCTGTTGACCTGTCTCAGTTCAGTGATGATGAAATTGTTGAGCTTTCTACTAACCTACAAGGTGGTGTGCCTATGGCAACACCAGTCTTTGATGGTGCTGATGAAAGCGAGATTAAACGCATGTTAGCCTTGGCTGACTTGCCTGAAAGTGGTCAAACTCAATTGATTGATGGCCGAACAGGTCAGGACTTCGAACGTCATGTAACGGTTGGTTATATGCATATGTTGAAGTTGAATCACTTGGTTGACGACAAAATGCATGCACGTTCAACTGGACCGTATAGTTTAGTAACGCAGCAACCATTAGGTGGTAAAGCACAGTTCGGTGGTCAGCGATTTGGTGAGATGGAAGTCTGGGCACTTGAAGCTTATGGTGCGACTTACACCCTGCAGGAAATGCTAACCGTGAAGTCGGATGATGTTGCTGGTCGAAACAAGATGTATAAAAACATTGTTGATAACGACCATCAAATGGAAGCAGGTATGCCAGAGTCGTTCAATGTATTGATGAAAGAGATTAGATCTCTCGGTATCAATATTGAACTAGAGCTGAATGACTAAGGGCTCGGTTTACGAGCCTTTGCATAACCTATTTGAAATTTTTGCGTACACTCGTTAGGAGACGCGATGAAAGATTTACTTAATCTACTCAAGCAACAAGGACAGGTTGAAGATTTCGACGCCATTAAAGTTGGCCTCGCTTCACCCGATATGATTCGTTCTTGGTCGTTCGGCGAAGTTAAAAAGCCGGAGACGATCAACTATCGAACATTTAAGCCTGAGCGTGACGGCCTATTTTGTGCCAAGATTTTTGGTCCGATTAAGGACTATGAATGCCTCTGTGGTAAATATAAGCGCTTAAAGCACCGCGGTGTTGTCTGTGAGAAGTGTGGCGTTGAAGTCACACAGACTAAAGTTCGTCGTGAGCGAATGGGCCACATTGAACTGGCCTGTCCAGTTGCACATATTTGGTTCTTAAAATCACTGCCATCACGTATCGGTCTTTTACTAGACATGACACTGCGTGAAATTGAACGCATTTTATACTTTGAGGCCTTTGTCGTAACTGACCCAGGTATGACTGAGCTAGAAACTAAGCAGCTGTTGTCAGAAGAAGCATACCTAGAGAATATAGAAGAGCATGGTGATGAGTTCCGTGCAGGTATGGGTGCTGAAGCTATCTATGAACTAATGATGCAAGTCGACATGAAGTCGCAGATAGTTCAATTACGTGAAGATATCGTAACAACTCGTTCTGAAGCTAAATTGAAGCGCTACTCTAAGCGACTAAAGCTTGTTGAGAACTTAGTTGAATCAGGTAATAAGCCTGAGTGGATGATCCTCACCGTTCTACCGATACTACCGCCTGACTTACGCCCGTTAGTACCTTTGGATGGGGGTCGTTTTGCGACTTCAGATCTGAACGATCTCTATCGTCGTGTGATCAACCGAAATAATCGTCTGAAACGACTGCTTGAGCTCAACGCACCTGACATTATTGTGCGTAACGAAAAGCGTATGCTGCAAGAGTCTGTTGATGCCTTGTTAGATAACGGCCGTCGCGGTCGTGCGATAACCGGTACTAATAAGCGTCCGTTGAAGTCACTTGCTGACATGATCAAAGGTAAGCAGGGTCGTTTCCGTCAAAACTTGCTTGGCAAACGTGTGGATTACTCTGGCCGATCAGTCATTGTTTGTGGTCCTACACTGCGCTTACACCAGTGTGGTTTACCGAAGAAGATGGCGCTTGAGTTATTTAAGCCATTCGTCTTTAGTAAGCTAATGTTGCGTGGCATTGCACCGACTATTAAGGCATGTAAAAAAATTGTTGAACGCGAAGGCGCCGAAGTCTGGGATATCCTTGACGGTGTCATTCGTGAACATCCAGTAATGTTGAACCGTGCACCAACGCTTCACCGGTTGGGTATTCAAGCTTTCGAGCCTATTCTGATTGAAGGCAAGGCTATTCAATTACATCCGCTTGTATGTTCAGCCTTTAATGCTGACTTTGACGGTGATCAGATGGCGGTACACGTACCGTTATCAATTGAAGCCCAGTTAGAAAGTCGCGCTTTAATGATGTCGACTAATAATATTTTATCGCCAGCTAACGGCGAGCCAATTATTGTGCCTTCACAAGATATCGTTTTAGGCCTTTACTACATGACGCGTGAGCGTATTAATTCTAAAGGTGAAGGCATGGTCTTCGCTGATGTGGATGAAGTGCGTCGAGCTTATGAAACAGAAGTTGCTAGTCTGCACGCTAAAGTTAGAGTGCGTATCACGCATAAGATGAAAAATGAAGCGGGTGAATTAGAAGCAAAAACAGAGCTTGTTGATTCAACTGTAGGTCGTGCGCTTATGGCGACCATACTTCCAGCGGGTCTCGATTTCAGTCACGTCAATCAAGATCTTAACAAGCGTGCAATCTCTAAATTAATTAACGCTTGTTATCGTCAAGTAGGCCTTAAAGAGACCGTAATTTTTGCCGATCAGTTGATGTATACCGGCTTTAAGTTCGCTACGCGATCAGGTGTTTCATTCTGTTCAGATGACATGGTCATCCCAGCAGAGAAAAAAGATATCCTGAATGCAGCTGAGCAAGAAGTAAAAGAAATTGAGCAGCAATACTCATCAGGTTTAGTAACCAAAGGTGAGCGCTATAATAAAGTGGTCGATATCTGGTCACACACGAATGACAAAGTAGCTCGTTCGATGATGGAGAAGCTGGGTAAAGAGCAGATTGAAGATGCTGATGGCAAACTTCATACACAGCCTTCTTTCAACTCTATCTACATGATGGCTGACTCAGGAGCTCGAGGCTCAGCAGCGCAGATTCGACAGCTTGCTGGAATGCGAGGCTTGATGGCGAAACCGGATGGTTCAATTATTGAAACTCCGATTACAGCCAACTTCCGTGAAGGTTTGAACGTATTACAGTACTTCATCTCAACCCACGGTGCGCGTAAAGGATTGGCTGATACCGCACTGAAGACAGCAAACTCGGGTTACTTAACTCGACGTTTAGTCGATGTGGCACAGGACTTAGTAATTACTGAGCATAACTGTGGAACAGACAAGGGTATTGTCATGAATCCGATCATTGAGGGTGGTGACGTTGTCTCACCTCTCAGTGAGCGTGTGTTAGGCCGTGTCGTCGCGAAAGACGTAATGGATGCGAAAGGTAAGACGGTTCTTATCCCTGCTGAGACGTTGTTAGACGAGGCCTGGGTTGCCAGCCTTGAAGAGTTAGGTATTGATGAGATTTTTGTGCGCACACCTATTATCTGTGAAACACGACATGGTGTGTGTTCAATGTGTTACGGCCGAGACCTAGCACGTGGGCACTTGATCAACGGCGGTGAAGCTGTCGGTGTCATGGCGGCTCAGTCTATTGGTGAGCCAGGTACACAGCTAACCATGCGTACCTTCCATATTGGTGGTGCAGCAAGTCGTGCAGCTTCGACTAATAGCATCACACCGAAAGGTTCAGGCAAGATCCGCTTACACAATATTAAGTTGGTTAAACATATCGATGGCCATAATGTTGCCGTTTCTAGATCGGGTGAATTAGGTCTAGTTGATGAAGTCGGTCGTGAGCGCGAGCGTTATAAGGTGCCTTATGGTGCGTCTATCAGCGTCAACGAAGGTGAAGCAGTGCAGGCTGGACAAGTAGTTGCTAACTGGGATCCACACACTCACCCGATTATTTCGGAAGTAGCCGGTCAGGTGAAGCTCTCAGATTTTGTTGATGGTGTAACCGTCAATAAGCACACTGATGAAGTCACTGGACTGAGCTCAACTGTTATTTCTGACCCTAAGAGTCGTCCATCAGCAGGTAAAGACCTGCGTCCAATGGTGCGTCTAGAAGATGACAAGGGTAATGAGTTGTTCTTAGCGGACACTGAAATACCAGCACAATATGTACTTCCAGCAGGCGCAATTGTGAGTCTGAATGATGGTGCTCAGGTGGGTGTAGGTGATGTTATCGCGCGTATACCGCAGGAATCATCGAAAACACGTGATATTACTGGTGGTCTACCACGAGTTGCTGACTTATTTGAAGGTCGAAAACCAAAAGAGCCTGCAGTTCTGGCGCAAGCCACAGGTACGGTTAGCTTTGGTAAAGAAACCAAGGGTAAGCAGCGTTTAGTGATCAAATGTGAAAATAACGAAGAGATCGAAGAGTTAATTCCAAAGTGGCGCCATGTGACAGTGTTTGAAGGTGAGCATGTCGAACGTGGTGAAATGGTAGTCGATGGCGAACCAAGCCCACATGACATTCTGCGTTTGCTGGGTGTTAAGGATTTAGCCGAGTACTTAGTTAAAGAAGTTCAGGATGTTTATCGCTTACAAGGCGTTAAAATCAACGATAAGCACATCGAGGTGATTATTCGCCAGATGTTGCGCAAAGTTGAAGTGGTTGATCCGGGTGATACCAATCTACTACGTGGCGAGCAAGTTGAGCGTTCACACATCTATGCGTTAAATGATGAAATGGAAAGTAAGAATCTTACCCAAGCTGAGTATGCCCCTGTGTTATTGGGTATTACGAAGGCATCATTGGTAACAGAATCCTTTATTTCTGCGGCATCATTCCAAGAAACAACACGTGTTCTTACCGAGGCAGCAGTACGTGGCTCGAAAGATAATCTACGTGGATTGAAAGAAAATGTGATTGTAGGCCGATTGATTCCAGCGGGTACTGGCTTGGCTTATCATGAGCAACGACGTAAGGCCCGAGAGGCTTTACAACTTAATCTTACTGTTGAGCCGATGATGGCACAGCCGGAAGTAACTGAAACGGAAGAGAGTCCTACGGATGATGTAGCGACAGATTAGGAGTTAAGCGCTCGTATTTCCTTGACAGCGCTATACCCAGCTCCTAAAATCTCGCCACTCTGCGATAGGTCGATCTCGCCATTGACCTATCGTTCATTATTTAGGCGGAGCAAGTAAAGATATATGACTACGGTAAACCAGTTAGTACGTAAACCTCGAAAGAGTAAAGTGTACAAAAGTAACGTGCCTGCCCTTGAAGCATGTCCTCAAAAGCGTGGCGTATGTACTCGTGTATATACAACAACGCCAAAGAAGCCAAACTCTGCACTACGTAAAGTGGCCAGAGTGCGACTAACCAATGGTTTTGAAGTGTCTTCATACATTGGTGGTGAAGGTCACAATCTACAAGAACACTCGGTAGTTTTGATTCGTGGTGGTCGTGTAAAAGATTTGCCTGGTGTGCGTTATCACACAGTACGTGGCAGCCTAGATACTCAAGGTGTGCAGAACCGCAGAAAAGGTCGTTCTAAATACGGCACGAAGCGCGTTAAATAATAAGAATTTGATCGGTAACCAACGAGTTGCCTAAATAAATACAGAATAAGCCCAAGCGAGCTAATACATACTATGCCAAGACGTAGAGAAGTCCCAAAACGCGAAGTAATACCTGATCCTAAGTACGGAAATGTGCAGATTGCTAAATTCGTAAATATCCTAATGCAAGCGGGTAAGAAATCGACTGCAGAGCGTATTGTTTATCAAGCAATTGATGAAATTACCGCGAAAAAGGGTAGAGACGGCCTAGAAATCTTCATTGAAGCACTCGATAAGGTTAGACCTCCGGTAGAAGTTAAGTCTCGCCGTGTTGGTGGAGCAACCTATCAGGTGCCGGTAGAAGTTCGTCCTATGCGTCAAGGTGCATTAGCGATGCGTTGGATTGTAGACTCAGCGCGAAAGCGTGGTGAAAAGTCGATGATTAATAAGCTTGCAGGCGAGTTGATGGATGCGTCTGAAAATAAAGGTTCTGCAATGAAAAAGCGTGAAGATACTTTACGTATGGCAGAGGCGAATAAAGCGTTTTCTCATTACCGTTGGTAATTTAGTAACGCGGATAAGAAAAAATGGCACGTACGACGCCTATCGAACGATATCGTAATATCGGAATTATGGCGCATATTGATGCCGGGAAGACGACCACCACGGAGCGGATTCTTTTTTACACTGGGGTATCGCATAAGATTGGCGAGGTTCATGACGGTGCAGCTGTCATGGATTGGATGGAGCAAGAGCAAGAGCGTGGTATTACTATCACCTCGGCTGCGACCACCTGCTTTTGGAAGGGCATGGATCAGCAATTTGATCAGCATCGTATCAATATTATTGATACGCCCGGCCACGTGGATTTCACTATTGAAGTTGAACGATCGCTACGCGTCCTAGATGGCGCCTGTGCGGTCTTCTGTGCTGTTGGTGGGGTTGAGCCTCAGTCAGAGACCGTTTGGCGACAGGCGGACAAGTATCATGTGCCACGAATGGCCTTCATCAATAAGATGGACCGTTCGGGGGCTGATTTCAAGCGCGTGTTAGAACAGGTTCGAGATCGACTAGGTGCATCGCCGGTTGCAATGCAGTTACCGATAGGCGCAGAAGAAAACTTTGCTGGGGTTGTTGACCTCATTACATTACGCGCAATCTATTGGAGTGAAGCAGACGCTGGTACGAGTTACGAGGCGCGCGAAATTCCAACAGAGATGCAGGCAGACTGCATAGCTGCGCGAGAAGACTTGCTTGAAGCCGCGGCAGAAGGCTCTGAAGAAATAATGGATGCCTACTTGAACACTGGTGAGCTTGATATCGAGCAAATCTATGCAGGCATTCGCAGTCGCACCATTGCGGGTGACATTGTGCCAACCTTTTGTGGGTCGGCCTTTAAAAACAAAGGCGTGCAGGCACTATTAGATGCCATTGTCCGTTATATGCCAGCGCCAACCGATGTGCCCGCAATAACTGGCGTATTGGATGATGATGAGGAATCAGAAGGTATTCGATTATCATCCGACTCTGAACCTTTTGCGGCACTCGCGTTTAAGATTGCGACAGATCCCTTTGTTGGGACCTTAACTTTCTTTCGCGTCTACTCGGGTAGTTTGAAAACTGGAGACAGTGTTTTTAACCCGATTAAAGGTAAAAAAGAGCGAATTGGTAGACTGCTTCAAATGCATGCTAACTCGCGCGAAGAATTAAAAGAGGTTCACGCTGGCGATATCGCTGCAGCTGTTGGGCTTAGAGATGTCACCACTGGTGAAACCCTGTGTGCTAAGGATGCCGTTATAACCCTTGAGCGAATGGAGTTCCCAGAACCTGTTATCTCTGTAGTTGTTGAACCAAGAACGACGGGTGACCAGGCGAAGATGGCCGTTGCGCTGGAGAAGTTAGCGCAAGAAGACCCTTCATTTAAGGTCATGACTGACGAAGAGTCGGGGCAGATTATTATCTCTGGAATGGGAGAACTGCATCTCGATATTATTGTTGATCGTATGAAACGCGAATTTAAGGTCGATGCAAACGTCGGCACGCCACAAGTGGCCTTTCGCGAGACGATCCGTGAAACAGTTGAACAAGAATATAAGTTTGAGCGTGAAACAGGAGGACGTGGACAATATGGCCATGTTTTCTTACGCCTAGAGCCGGCTGAACTTGGTAGTGGCTTTGAGTTTGTAGATGAAAGTGCAGAGGGTGTTATTCCAAAAGAATTCATCCCGGCTATAGAAAAAGGCGTATTTGAATCGATGCAAAGTGGTGTCACAGCCGGTTATCCGATGGTAGACCTCAAGGTCACCCTGTTTAACGGTTCGGCTCACGATGTTGACTCATCAGAAATGGCCTTTAAGATTGCCGCGTCTATCGGCTTTAAAGAGGGCGCTAGACGCGCAGATCCATGCCTGCTAGAGCCAATAATGGCGGTAGAGGTAGTGACACCAGAAGACCATATGGGTGACGTTGTTGGCGATTTAAACCGTCGACGAGGAATTGTTGCTGGCATGGATGACGCTCCTGCGGGTAAAATCGTGCGCGCAGAAGTGCCATTGAGAGAAATGTTTGGTTATGCGACTGATTTGCGCTCAGCGACTCAGGGGCGCGCAACCTATGCAATGCAGTTTGAAAAGTATGCAGAAGCGCCAGCGAGTGTGGTGACTGCTGTATCTAGAGCTTATTAGTAAATTAATTACGTTAAATAGAGAGAGGTAGCGATCAATGTCTAAAGAAAAGTTCGAACGAACGAAACCC
>TARA_B110000977_G_scaffold169275_1_pt1 | contig 15228 bp, 11 predicted proteins | sample TARA_B110000977 | Tara Oceans TARA_B110000977 (sample SAMEA4397798) | marine metagenome | biome: Polar Biome; feature: [SRF] surface water layer (ENVO:00010504); material: water (ENVO:00002006), including particulate matter (ENVO:01000060) such as... | depth 5 m | reverse complement strand
ATGGTACATATACCCACAAACCAAAAAAAGAAAGCGATATTATCTGTGAGCGTAAAAAATCTTTTGGCCTCTTCTAAAGGATTCCAAATTTGAATGGCCCTTGTATCGGAGGGAGCAACGGTGTGTTTTGCTTTCAAATGCCTGGTCATCCTTTCTTTAAAAGCCAATGATTGCGCTACTGCTGCGTCAAAATTATCAAGAACTGGTAGCGTAAAAGAGAGGTTTTGTAAATGATCCGTTCCCTCAAAGACTACTTGAGCAGTACTCATGGGAATGAACATTCTATTTTCTTCTTGTTCTCCTGAGGGATCAGAATAAATCCCTACTATTTTAAAAGGTATACCAGAAAGTTGTATCATTTCTCCAATGACCTGATCTTTTTTATCGAAAACTTCCGCTTTAATCTTTTGACCAATAACAACTACTTTGGTCTTCTGTTCTATATCTTTTGAGTTAATAAAGCGACCTTGGACCATAGATTCATTTTCAATAAATTGCATGGATGGATAAGTACCCGCCAATTCATAGGCCAAAACTTCGTTCTGATACACTGCACTGACCCCACGAATAAAAAGAAAAGCGGCCATATACTCAATGTCTTCAGAAAACAACTGGCTCACTTGATCAAAATCTTCGTTACGAAGCTGCACATAGCGACCAGGATTTAAACCTTTATAAGCCACGGTGGTTTCTCCAGGCCAAACCCATACACTGGTTGCGGCGTCTTCCTCGAATTCATGGGCAATACCATTGCGCATACCCTGACCGAAACCCAATAAAATAACGAGTATAAAAATACCAGAGGCCACAGAGATTCCTGTCAAAAAAGTACGGAGTTTATTTTTAGAGATGGCTTCAAAGATTTCTTGCCACCTTTCAAGGTCAAACATAACAAAGTTGTGTTGTTATAAAGACGTATGAAAACAAAAAACGTTACAAATAAAACCAGAAAAAATTATTTCTAAATGTCAAAAATTAGTTATTACCTTATATTAAAGAATAACACAAAAGTATAAAGCAGTACAAAAAAAGGACAAAGCAATATCTTTTTCATTGTGAAAAGATCAAAATGCTACACTACTGGGGTCCTCATTTTCCTGTAAATCGCTATCCCAATACCCGCAATCAGAACATAAGGAATAGCCATAAGGTACACAATCCCATCATTAATCCCTTCTGCCACGTCCGCATTCCCCTCGGACTCCAAAACAGCTCTGCACATGGCGCATTGGGCCAATGCTTCTTGTGGAACGATCAAAAAAGCACCAAAGATTAAAGCAAATATTAATGGGCGGGCAACAAAAGAATTTTTCGTCATCTAAGTATTATGAAAGGTAATAGGGCGCTATCATTAAATACACAACCACTCCAGTAACGGCAACGTACAACCAAATTGGAAAAGTAATTTTAGCGAGTTTTTTATGTGCCTCAAATTGCTTTAAATAGGCTTTTGCATATGTTTTTAACACCAAAGGGATAATGGCAATGGAAAGCACTATATGGGTGATAAGAATGAAAAAATAAATCGTTCTCATAACACCTTCTCCTCCATAAGGCGTAGAGTCAGAAGTCATGTGATAAGCCACATACATGACCAAAAATAATAAAGAGAATACAATGGCAGTAGTCATTAAATACTGGTGTCTTTGCCTTTGCCCGTTTTTAATAGCCAAAACAGCTAAGACCAAAACAACAGCTGTAAGACCATTGATGGTAGCATATACGGGAGGTAACATAGATAATGGCGCTACTCCAGGGATCTTTATACCAAATAAAATAGCTACAACAACTGGTATGGCTATTGAAACTATAGTAATCAGGGTATTAAAACGTTTTTCTTTTTTAAGTTGATCTTCCATATTATTTCTCTAAAAGTTTTTTAATATCCGTAATTAAAGCTTCTATTTGGTCAGTCTCTCCATGGTCATTCACCCCTATCTCATGGTCAATAGCACCTCTATAATAAATAATTGGGTTTCCAAACTCATCTACCCTTGATCTTATAAATCCATTTTTGTCTACTAAGGCAAACATTCCTGCATGCTCAAAACCACCCGGAGCATTTGGCATTTGTTGTGCAAAGATATTAAAACCTTCATTAGCTAAATCGTAAACCTCCTCCAATGGACCACTCATTAAATGCCAATCCATATTAACCACCCCATAACGTTCTGCGTATTTTTTTAATACCGATGGCGTATCGTTAAAAGGATCTATACTAAAAGAGGCTATTCCGAAATTTTCACGATCCAACAATTGGTCTTGAACATAGATAAGGTTCTTATTCATGATGGGACAAATGGTAGGACAAGAGGCAAAGAAAAACTCCACAACAAATACCTTGTTTTTATAATCTATATCAGAAACAAGTATACTGTCCTGATTGTAAAAACTAAAAGGAGGTACTTTCCTTTTATCGCCATTAAGGGTAATATAAGCTAGATCTCCACTATTGTTAGCAATACTCAAACGTTCTGAAGTAACTACAGCGCCTGAGGTAAATCGGTCTACTATAGATGGAATAACGAGTATCCCAAAAATCAAAACAACAAATGAAACCCAAACATACGTGTACTTTTTAGCTGCCATAATTATTATAAGTCTTTGTATTGGTTGTTCTTTTTAAGCGCCATTCTGTATTCCGCTAAAAGAATCTTAACGTCGTCTATCATCGTTTTGGTTAAAAGAGATACCTCTGTGGCATTGTATCCATAGAGCGCCTCGTCTTGTCCAGTGGCCTTTCTACCCCTTAAATGTTGGGCTTTATCTATAATATATACTTGATCTGTACCTAAAGAAGCGTCTAGACGCTCAGGCACTTGCAAACTTTCAAAATGGGCCTGAATTTGCTCAGGGGTCAAGAAAATAAAACGCCAAGCTCCAACCTCACCAATAGCAGCAAGTTCTTGCATCACATCTGCTAACTGCTCCTGTGCCCCTTCTGGAAGTACCATAAGCATTTGAAAATCTTTGAATTCCGAAAAACGCTTGTAAATCTTTTGATTGAGGTTAAACAAATTCACCTGCCTCTGACTGAGATCAGACCCTAAGTACCCTACAATTGAAATTTTATTTGCCAAAAGAACGCCCGCTTCATTCTCAGGAAGCTCCTTAACTGCTACATTCATAATGGGCAACCTACCAAAATTATTCACTCCAGAGGCAAAAAAAAGGTAAGCCACTAAAGGAAGCACAAACAACACCCCTAAAACAAATGTCTTTTTAACTTGAGCGGTCTTCATGATAGCATTTTTTTGATTTTAAATCTTTGTAAAAATAAAAAAAGGCGGATTAAAAAACCGCCTTTTAAAGATACTATTTGGTCTTAGTTAAAATTCCCATTTAATAAATCCAGACTTATAAATGTCATAAATATAATTCCCTTCTACTAAAAGGATAAAAGAAAGGTATCCGATAAGAAAAACACCCGTCCAAACTACGGCCCTTCTAAGGCCTGTTTTTTCATCTCTTAGGTGCATAAAATCCCAAGCGATATAGTAGGCTTTTACTAGGGTAAGGATAATGAAAATCCAGTTCAGCAATTTCATTGCTAAAAAACTATTTTGAGATAAGACCTCTGGCTTTATAATACCCAAGGCAACTTCAATAGCTGTGATAATTGATAAAAACAACAATACACCCCAGATCTTCTGAATATTTGATTTAAAGGTTACAAGGCCTCTAAAAATTGATAATTTATGTTCGTGTCCCATGATAGTGAATTATGCTTAAATTAAACGAGGTAAAAGAAAGTAAATACAAATACCCATACTAAATCTACAAAGTGCCAGTACAAACCAACCTTTTCAACCATTTCATAATGGCCTCTTTTCTCATAGGTTCCCAAAAGAACATTGAAGAAAATAATAAGGTTAATCAAGACGCCTGTAAATACGTGAAAACCATGGAAACCTGTAATAAAGAAAAAGAAATCAGCGAACAACCTACTTCCATACTCGTTCTGAATTAAATTAGCCCCCTCAACTACTTGAGTTGCAGAAGTCAGTTTACTTAAACTTTCTTCTCTTGACAATAGCGTTTTCTCACCTTTAGCAGTGATTTTCTCCGTCCTAATCAATACATTTTCATGTGCCTCTACCCCAGCAACGACTTCTTCTAAACTAAAACTTGGAAGCGCTTTTTCTGAGCTAAACCAAATACCGTTTTTAGATTCGTGCTGTGTTCTATGCGAAGGCAAAGTGGCTGCAAAATCTCTAATCGCCAAACGCTCTCCTGTATTGGCGTCTACAAACTGAAGGATTCTTCCTCCTTTAGTCTCTAGTGCCCCAAAATCTCCTTTGATGAAAGTAGCCCATTCCCAAGCTTGAGAACCAACAAATATAATGCCTCCAATTACAGTCAGGAACATATACCAAGTCACCGCAGTCTTTTTCATCTTATGCCCTGCATCTACTGCCAACACCATAGTCACAGAAGACATAATCAAAACAAAGGTCATGAAGGCCACATAATACATAGGGTAGTTCCCATGAAAGAACGGTACGTGGGTAAACACCTCGTCTGCAATAGGCCAAGATTCAATAAACTTGAACCTAGAAAATCCGTAAGCAACTAAAAATCCAGAAAAAGTAATGGCGTCTGACAGGAGAAAAAACCACATCATCATCTTACCATAGCTGGCATCTAATGGCTTATTTCCACCTCCCCAAACGGGCGCACTCTGTGCATTTGTAACCGTAGTATCCATAAAATAGTATTCGTATTAAATAAATTTTGTCAAATTTACATCATTATTGATCGAAAGACAATTATTTGGTTTTAAAAAAAAGCAGTTTTTTTCAGGATTTGACTTGAGCTAAAATGTTGCCTTGCAGCTGATTTTATCTGTCTTTAAGCAAAAAAGTAAAAAAACACCACCAGATAAACCCACAAGACATCTAAAAAGTGCCAAAAGGTCTCGCCCAAGCTAATGCCTAAATAATCCTGAGGACTATATCTACCCCTTAATTGGTTTACAATAACCACCACTAAGCTAATCAAGCCTGCTACCAAGTGAAGGATGTGAACAAAGGCAATCAAAAAGATATAGGAAAGCGTTACATTACTTGTAGGGCCTGTAAAATAATACCCCATAGCGATCATATCTGAAAAACCCGCAAACTGAAGCCCAATAAACGCAATTCCTAAACCAAGTGTTATGATCAGTAGGGCAGAAGTATTTTTAGCACGCCCTAAAACCACTAATCTTTTTGCCAAGCCATAAGTAAAACTACTGATAATTAACAGTATGGTGCTGTATAAAAAGGGGGTAGGCAACACAAAGTCTTGCAACCAGTCTTCTCTTGAACTACTGACTATAAACGCAGATGTCCAACCAGCAAAACCCATCACTAAACTAATTATTCCAAACCAGAGCATCATTTTTTTTGCCCTAGCACTTTTACTTTCTACTGTCCCTTTTGTAAGATCCATCGTATATTTTTTTATTGTAAAAACTTATCTGCCACATACACTATTTGTAACAAACTTATATATATCACACTGGCTAACATGAGCGCTTTTGCTTCTTTTTGTCCGCCTTTGTCGTATAATCTCAGTGCATAAAGCAACATCACTACACCCATGATTCCAACTATAATGGCTGCCGGAATAGAAAGCACCAATAGTCCAGTAACGCCTAAAACAGGGAAGACAGAAATGACCAGCATCCAAAAAGTATACATAATGATCTGAAGTGCTGTCTTCTTATCCTTCTTGCCTGTTGGAAGCATTTTAAAACCTCCCTTTTGATAGTCGTCGTCTAACAACCAAGCCAATGCCCAAAAATGTGGGAATTGCCAGAAAAACTGAATCATAAAAAGGGTCCCCGGTTCAATACCGAAGCTATTTGTTTCTGACACCCAACCCAACATAAAAGGAATAGCCCCTGGAATGGCTCCAACAAAAACAGACAAGGGTGTTAATGTTTTTAGGGGCGTATAAACACTGGTGTATAAGAATATAGATATGGCTCCAAACATCGCTGTTTTAGGACTCAACACATAGAGAGAAACCAATCCTAATACAGTGAGCAGGGTCGCTATAATCAGCGCTGTTTGAGTACTGATCCTATTGGTTGGTAGTGGCCTATTCGCTGTGCGATTCATCAGTGCATCTAAATCTTTTTCAATGACCTGATTAAAAGCATTTGAGGCACCTACCATGGCATAACCACCGAGAGAAAGCAACAAAATATGTGAAAAAGAAACAGTTTCTGCCGCTAGCAAATAACCTGCCACTGCGGAAAACACCACACTAATGGCCAGCCGCATCTTTGTAATCTCTTTAAAAACCACTAAAACCCCTTGTTTGGGCACGGGTTTATCTTGGGTTTCTAATACAACTTCTCGAGCAGACATATCTATAGGGCAATAAGGGGGCAAAGATACATTGCAAGGGGTGCATTTGCAATTATTATAACGCATTTATAACACCCAAATTTAAAATGAAGTAGGGATCAAAAAAAAATTGCGCCTAAAGGCGCAATTTTTGTGTATTTTAGATCTCTATGGAGGCTACTGTAATTTAAAAGTAATTGGAATACTAAAAGGCACCCTTACTGGTCTACCTCTTTGTTTTCCTGGGATCATTTTAGGAAGCTTCTCAATAATTCTAAGCGCTTCTGCTTCTAAATTTTTATCTGGGCCACGGTACCTGATGTTTCCAATAGAACCATCTTTTTGGATGGTGAACATCACATTTACCCTACCTTGAACACCCATTTCTTGGGCAATTTCAGGATAACGGAAATTTCTTCTAATATGCTTCTGCATCATCGCGTTAAAACAAGCCCTTACTGCTGCAGGTCCTTTGCTTTTTTCAGACTCACAACCTGGGAATATAGGCACATCTTCAATCACCGCAAATGGAATAGATAAATCGTCATCAAAATCCTCTTCTACAACATCGTCTATCTCAATCACATCTTCTTGAGAAGTCTCTGTAGATTCAATCACGGTTTCTTCTATCTCTTCCTCATCTTCTACAACTTCAATAATTTCTGGTGCAGCTGGCGGTGGCGGTGGTGGTGGTGTTTTAATCTGTTCCGTCATTGGAACCTCTTCATCTAACTGGTCCTCTACATTTAATGTGAAGTCAAAGTTATTATCTTCATCATACGTTTTCCACTCCAAAGCTTGCCATGTTAGAAACATAGTTACACAAAGTCCTATAACAAAGTACAGGCCAATGTTTTTGGTTAAATCTGCTTTGGGATTCTTTTTTGGTTCCATAATAATCGGTTTAGTGATCGCTAATTTAAAACTTTATTTATAAAAAAAACAACTAATTTTTTTCATTTTCTTGATTGAAGCGCTTAATTAACTCAAACGAAAGCAATACTGCTATCAAAACACCTAGGGTATTGGCTAATCCATCTTGCCATTCGCCAAATCTACCTGGGACTAAATTTTCTTGAATAACTTCAATGACCGTGCCATAAAAAATATGAAAAAAGGCGCTGACCCAAACAAGCGTATGCATAGAGGCTCGTTTTTCAAAAAACAAGGCCAAAGAAAATAACCCTTGCAACAGCAAGTAAAATCCAGTGTGGGCTAGCTTGTCAAAGTATGGAATAGGCGGCAAAGATTTCGCTACCATAGGCGTAAGGCTCAAATAAGTCAAAAGACCTAAAAAACAAAAATACCCTAGCCATAAAAAGATTCTTTTAGGCACCTATTAACGCTTTGTAATCTAGGTCTGAAAGCAAATCGTCAATCTCAGAAGCATTTGAAATTTTAAATTTAATCATCCATCCAGCTTCGTAAGGATCTGAATTTACATCCTCAGGAGTGTCTTCCAAACCTTCATTAAATTCAATGACCTCTCCTGATAAAGGGAGGAATAAATCAGACACGGTTTTTACGGCTTCTACTGTACCAAAAACGGCATCCTTTTCCAGACTTTCATCCAAAGTATCTACCTCAACATATACAATGTCTCCCAATTCTGATTGGGCAAAATCTGTAATTCCAACAGTCGCTATATCTCCGTCAATTTTAACCCACTCGTGGTCTTTTGTATACTTTAATTCTGCTGGTATATTCATCTTAAAACGATTAGTTATTTCGCAAATGTAACCCAATTTAAAGCGCCATACAAGACCCTAAAAGAAGTTTTTATCAATTTCCAAAATTGTACCTCAAACTAATCCCTGTATTGATAAGACTCTGAGGAAAGGCTGTAGATACCGCGTATTTTGAGAAAGTGAAATCGTAAAAGAAAAGCGCGTTTAAATTCTGACTCAGCGCGTATTCTGCCCTTAGTTTAGCAGACAAGAAATACTGACCAGCACTCACCTGAGTATTATCCAATTCTAGGTTGCGAATAAGGGTGTAATTGTCTCTAAGACTCAAATCTGCTTTAATATTTAAATCGCTCTTTAAGCGTTGTTTAGACCCCCCTATATTAGTGACAAACTGCACGTCTTTAATTCTGTAGCCCACACCTAAAGTAAATTCTTTTCCTTGAATTTCTGTGAGTAAATTATTATCAAAACTCATAGAAAGTGCCCGATCCATTTTCATTTCAAAGAGCATGCTTAAATTATTTTTACTCTCAAAATCAATACGTACTAAAGGATTAAACTCATCATTTAACACCAGGTTATTAAAAATATAATCAGGCCTTACATCCAAGGTTTCTGGGTTAAATGTACTGTTCTCTTTTTCTAAATTGGTCGCATAAGAATTCACACTATAGGCCGCCCTATACCCATGGCTAATTGTAAATCTGGTAAAATGGTCTTTAAACCAATCCAAACGCATGAGTCCAGTATACTTCATATTCCAATTTGGAATAGGGGTTTTATCAAAAGCAGAAAGGCCCACTTTCTCTGGAGACACCCCTGTGTAAGCAGCAATAAAAGAAGCCAATAGTACCTGTTGACTGGTTTTACCATAAGATTGCGGAAAACCATTAGCGTCTAGATCTGTTGGCAATTCAGGACGCGCAGCAGACAGCCTGTTGGCAATGGTCAATCTATTTGCCTTAAAAGATTCAAAGTTCTCAGAAAATTCTTGTGTTCCAGAAGAGAAGAAAGTCTTTATCATCATGGTCGACATACTAAAATTCCCTTGGGTATTTCCCAATAATGACTCGTAATTAAAAGTAATTGCATCAGGTTGATCAATCCTAAAAGTCTCCCTTAAGTTACTAGTGTACTGTTTGTCCGCAAAGAGGTCAATAGTTAGACCTGGAATAGGTTGGGCTGTGGCATTTAATTTAATTTGACTGTTGTGGGTACTCAAAAACGGTTCATTAAAATTTTCAAAAGTAGTGAGCCACCCCCTCCTCGCAGCATTAAATCGCACCTCAGATTGGCTTCCAAAAACAAAACCCATACTAGGCCTATTGGTTCCTAAGAAGCCTATTCGTTGGGTAAAACCAGGCAAAAACTTCCCGTTATTTTCTGAATAATTAAAGGTCACTCGTTTGACCATAGTGGTCAGGTTGAGGAAAAAATTAGCCGCATCGGCCGGAGGCCTAGAAGTCGTATTGGTGTCAAAAGGATTCTGAGAACGGCTTGTACTAGTGGCCTTTTTTCTCCCATTCAATCCTAAAAATTGATACAATCGCTGCATGCCTAAGCCTGCAGTTACATTGTGTGTGTTGGCATTTTGAACCGTATTCATTTCCTCACCGGCCACTTGCCTCAAGGCCTCTCCCCCTCGCTGCCACTCAAAATTGGCCGTATAAGAATACTGGGCGTTAATGAAATTTAAAAAAGGAAATTTTGCGAATGGCAGCTCGTAATTCAACTGTAATTCCTGGACAAATCTATTGGACTCACCATAGTCAAAAAAACCATCCCATATGGCGTGATCTTCATTAATACCGCTTTGCTCATTGTCCAATTCATTAAAATAATTTCGCACAATATTGTTAGAAGCCGCTGTTAAATTAAGCCGTAGTGATTTGGTCACATTTTGATTAATAGCGTACTGCCAATTAAATAGATAATTGCGCTGTTGTAAGAAAGGCAAAGCCAAAAGATCCTCTCCGCCACTGCGAACCTCTCTGAATTGCTGCTGGCTAAAAGAGCGGTCAATAGTCGCGTTCACCGAAAAACTGTTGGGCAGAAGATTCAGATTTACATCCTTTAGCCACTTCCAATACCTACTGGTGAGTATAGAATCTTTTTTGGCGAGCGGCGCCAATACCAAAGGCTTAAAATTGTGGCCGTAAACAAAGCCTGTTTTAAGCTGCTGGTCTTCTAATTTTTGTATTTCAAAATCCCGATGCTCCGTATGGTTATAGGCATAATTCAAGGTGAAATTATCCAAATTATAAAAGCGCTTGGGGAGATTTTCCTCAGAGACAGTGTTTTTCCTCACCCCTAACATGCTGAGACTCGTTCGCTTGGTATAGGTCTCTGCTTGCTGCGCTATTACTTTGGCTATTTGGCCGTTGGCCGACGCCGCAATGCGGTCCTCCAGCTTTAAATCTTCATAAACAGGATCGAACTCCGGACTGCTTTTGGTTTCAGAAATGCCATAATTTAAAGGCAATTGTACCCCCCAATCCTCAGGAAATAATTTCCCGACATTAATCTGAGTGACCAAATCATAAGACAAGGCGTCTTCTCTGGCGCGCTCGTTGGGCATTTGATCTAGGGCCCCAAAACCACTGCTGCTTTTAGCGCCATTGGCTGAAATAGAAACAAGGTCTGCTATATTAGCATCCAAAGCAGCAATGGCTGCCCAGCCGCCCTGATTGTCTAAGCCAGCAAGGCGCAATTCATTGAACCAAACCTCTGCACGTTGGGCTTTATTAGATACGTTTTTAACCCCTACCATAATACCCCTGAGGTTTCCGAGCGAAGGATTTCCTTTGATTCCTATCCTAAGTACTCCCGCTGTTCTGGGCGCCAAAGCGTCTACAGCAATTAAACTACCGCCAATATAGTCGTAGTAAGTGAGTTGGTTTAAACTTTGATTCGCAATACCCAAAGATTTAATTTGTGCTAAAATAGCTACTGGAATGTCTAATTCGTTGGCAGATGGCCATACTTCTTCTGGACTATTAGCCCCGTGTGGGGTTAAATTTAAAGGCAATTCTACCTGATAGAAATTTTCTGAAAAATCAGTACCCATCCTTAAAAAACCAACCATTGGCTGCTCGGCAATAGAGAAATCTGTTTCAACAATTTGTTCTGCATGTATAAACATCTTCAGCCTTTTGTATTGACGAAGGTCAAATTGAGTGTTTTTAAAAACCCCTCTTGCGTCTTGTGGCGCCAACTGTTTAACGACCAATGACAAGGACTGTTCGTTTTGCCTTATAATGGTGTTGTTGTTATTGAGCTGCTCTCTAAGCACTCCAGGCGGTAAGGCATACGCAATAGGAACTCTGGTGCTGTTCTCCTCTACATTAACCGTATTCACCTCTAATTGGGTGCCAATATCTAGAGGGGTAATTAAAGGGTCTGTTTGTAGCGCACCCTGATACACCCGCCAATCTCCTCTGACCAAATCCAAACTGGCAAAACGCAATAATACTGGGGCAGAGAAATTGGTCAAATACATGCGAATAAAACTCATTGACCTAAAATCTGCAATCCCTCCTACCGCATTGGTAAAGTTGCTCAGTGGTATCTTGTATTGAATCCACCTGGTAGGCAACTGTTGGCCATTGGGTAGTTTAGAACTCAGGCCTTCCTTAATATCTGTCACAAAAGGATCGTTTATATCCGTACCAGGTTTAATAGTAATTCTATACTCGTAATAACTATTCACGGTATTCATGGTCAAATCCCTATCAATATCTTCCACATCCGGAAGGGTGGTAGACCCCCTCTTGGTATTGGTCACAGCCACGGGTGCGTTGCCCTGGGGATTGTTGAAATCCAAGTATCGCTCTGGTATGCTTCCCTGCCTATCTAAATAATACCTGAAATTATCTCCAGCTGGATCCTCTCCAGAATTGTTTGTATATACCTCCCTTTCCTCTTGATCGCTGAGTCCGTCTAGACCAATATCTTGTTGGGTTCGGTGTTGTGCATTAGCGTCAAAAGCATAGACCAAAGATTGGGTCGCTGGAACTTTCCCCCAGGAAGAAGGCGCCACAAGAACTTCTTGCCCTTCCAAAGGCAATCCGTTTTCATATTGCTTGCGACCATCTTTTAAAATATCTTCTGAAATATTCCCGATATTCAACACCAGTTCTCCTCCATCACTCCCCACGCCGTCTAGATAAGGATCCATGACCCAGAACTGTACGAATTCAATATTGGCTTGTTCGAAATTTGTGGTGGTCAGTGGCCTCATGACCCCCCCCCATTTCTGACTTTCCGAAAGGGCATTGTAATTTCCATTATTGTTGTAAGGCCCTTTATTCTCGGGGTAATAAGCCAAATCTAGGGTAGGATTTACTGTCGTTTGCCCTTGGGCAATGTCGGTCTGAGGAAATACCTCATCAATAAAAATACGCCTACTGGCTTGGGTAGAAATATCGTTATTATTCACCCCAGAGGGACGCTGAAAGGTGTAAAAAATAGGATCAATGGTATACCAGGCCAATTTACCTCTACCGTAACCATTCCTAAGGTTTTGGGGGTCTTCAGGAGAGGCTCCATATAAATTGGCGCCGTCTGGCGCAAACTCTAAGGGGGTACTGGCCAGTGACCAGCCCAAAGCGCTTCGAATATCTATCAATGATTGTGCCCCTTCAAAATCATCTAAATAAGTGGTTGTCTCTCCCCTAAAATCTGCATTTCTTGGGGCTCCAGGAGCTAAAAAGGCGACTTCTCCTCTGAGCGACAGCATAGAAGGCACTTCTGTTTTTACATTGGGCAGATAATTGGCCCAACGGGTCAGAAATGGAAGTGAGGTAGTTAAATTGGTGTTGAAACCAAAAATGGTGTTGTTTACCGCTTCTGTACCGTAATTAGATTTCTGTGTGAGTGGGCGTTCATTGAGATTCAATAATGTTCCCCCTAAGGTGAAATTGTCTGAAAACTGGTGCATGACATTCACTCCAGTAAAACGTCTATTCTGTTGGCCAAACACTGCGTTGTCTTCTACTGAAATTTCAATGGGCACATTAGAGGCCTGTAAACTTGGATCCAACAGCTGAACGGAGCCTGCGGTATAATTCACTGTGTAATCTAGTCCCTCCTGCAACAACCTTCCACCTGCAGTAACCCTAACAGAACCTCTTGGTACGTTTAATGCTCCAATGGGGATTCCATTAAAACCTTCTGATTTAAATTGACCTTTTAAAATAAACTTATTCTTCTCTGGTTCTTGCAATGCAGCAGCCTTGGTGCCATTATATAAAGATCTAAACACGTATTTCTTCTGATGTGCGGTGAAATTTTCTTCTCCCAGAGCGTCGTAATCTCCGCCACCTAAAACCTTAAATAAGTGATTGCCAAAAGGCTCCACTGTGGTGAAAATGATATTCCCGTTTTCTGTGTTTACTGTTTTTCCAGGTAAGAAGTCAAAGAAACCATCACCGCCTTCCTGCACATCTTGATAGGCATTTAACCGGTCTAAATTAAATACCTCTAATAAAATTCTCTCGTTTAATGGCTTTGGGCTTTGTGGCCAATTTGGGGCATTTTCCACTGCGGTAATATAATTTCTTGGACTGGGATCTGCATAGATAATGTTAAACCTAAAATCTTCTTGACTCAAAGAATAAGCCCCTACCGGATAAATATTTTTCATCATCAGATCCCAAATAGGATCCTTTACTTGCGTAATATTGCTTTTCAGCAATTTCACTACTAGGGTATTGTTTATGATGGGTTGATTGGTTGTAGCAATATTATTGGCAGAAACCCCTCCATTGGCAAACTCACCCACCTGAAACACTTTCCCTAAGTAAGTGTACTGAAAAGCCACCCCCAAAACCTCATCCGAAGACAATTGCTGGCTCAGTGAAATATACCCCAAACTAGGATGAAAAGTAAAATCCCTTTGTTCGTCTAATTTTCTGGCATTTTCCAAAATAGCGTAATCAAAACCTTGATTGGCTTTATAGCCTGGAATATCAAAACCTGTCTCTACAGTGGCTATTTCGCGAATATTGTCATTCAAAAACCCACCCCTACTCATATTTTCAGGGTTTAAGGCATTTTTCTCATTCGAAGGTAACAGGCTCGCTTCTGTGGTATTGATAAACCCAGCAGCAGGAACACCCAAACGTCCCATCCTTGTTTTACCTATCGCAGCCTCTCCTAAATCTTGAAGGGCCACTACATTTCTAATGTTTTGTGTTTGCTGGGAGCGGTTGGTTACCCAAACCTCTATTCTGGTAATTTGTACCTGGCTATTGACAAAGGGGTAATCTGCTAGTGCTTGGTTGTATTGGTCTCTAAAAAAATGGGACAAGAAAAAATGCTTGTCCTCTTCATAATCTAATGCTGTTAGGGAGAAGTCAGTAAGGGTTCCGCCACCTCGAGCCATCACAGAACTGTTTTGGGAGCGTTGTTCAGAGAGTACTGCGGTAATTTGGGTACGACCAAATTGCAACTGTGTCTTTACCCCAAAAAGACTTTGTGCTCCGGTAATTAAACTACTGTTGAGGGGCATATTCACATTACCCACTTCAATATTCCTTAAAATATTGTCTGCGTTTGGATTAAAAAATTGGTCTTTGGCCGCATTGAGTGCATTAACCGCAGAGGGATCTTCTAGCAGTCCTTGGTTTTGGACAGATTGAGCCAAGCCTCCAACCCTGGTTTGTCCCAAGGTGTTTTTTGCATTGTCTAACAATTCATCTGGTGCAACACCCACCACATCCTTCACTGTAGGTGGCACGTAGGCAATTTTAATCAGGTTTTGAAAATCAAAGGTTGCCTGAGTATCATAACTTGCATTCACTGAAAGCCGCTCTCCAATTTTTCCCATGAGATTTAAACTAATCTGCTGCTCAAAATCAAAAGACAAATTGCTTCTATTTCTGGGAGACAGCGCGGGATTGTCGTTTTTCTGCCATAAAATGCCCATATCTACTCCCACAGATCCTTGGGCGTCAAAGCTAATCTCGTCTCCCCCAAAAATAGTTTTTAACAAGTCATTTTGCAGGCTAAATGAGGGCAATAGGTTTCTAACAGACAAATCTGTCGCATTTTGGTCTCCGCTCATGGCCGCTATCTTCTCCTTGAAATAGGCTTGAATATTTTCTTTTTCTACCATGGCCCAATAGGCCTTTGGAGAAAGCACCAATGGAAGGTCAAATTGGTACCCTGCTAGGCCACCCACTAACTCATATAACTGAAGG
>TARA_B110000977_G_scaffold40745_2_pt1 | contig 15245 bp, 22 predicted proteins | sample TARA_B110000977 | Tara Oceans TARA_B110000977 (sample SAMEA4397798) | marine metagenome | biome: Polar Biome; feature: [SRF] surface water layer (ENVO:00010504); material: water (ENVO:00002006), including particulate matter (ENVO:01000060) such as... | depth 5 m | reverse complement strand
ACAAGGGTTAATTGAGGTTGTAGAAGGCGATAGACCAAGAATAGATTTTAGTAATGATGCTAATGGTGCTTTATTGTTAGAGCCATCGAGGAGTAATTTAGTTACTTATAGTGAGGATTTTAGTAATGCTTATTGGAGTAAAAGTGGTTCTTCAATTACGAGTGATTCAGTAATATCTCCAGATGGAACTTTAAATGCAGATAAATTAGTTGAAAATTCAGATACAGTTGAACATTTTTTAAGACGAAGTCTGTCAAATCCGACTGGGTTTTATTTTTGGAGTGTTTTTGTTAAAGCAGACGAAAGAAAATATGTAGTATTAAGAACAAATGCAGATGGTGGTGCTTACAAAAACGCTTGTTTTGACGTTGAATTAGGTGTTGTTGTTTATGATGGATTACATCAAAGCCGTGCAAGAATAGAATCATTTGAAGATGATTGGTTTAGGGTTAGTGGTTATGTTAAAGAAACATCTGGAACATCAAGGAATTATCAAATACACGTTAGCAATTCTGCAATAATAGATAATGGTGCTATATCATATGATGGAGATGGAACAAGCGGAGTTTACATCTACGGAGCACAATTAGAAGAAGGCAGTTACGCTACATCGTATATTCCAACACAAGGCTCTACTGTTACTCGTGTAGCTGATACTGCAAGTGGTTCTGGTAATAGCGAAGTGTTTAATGATAGTGAGGGAGTGTTGTTTGCTAATATAGCTGCTTTAACACAAGATAATGATGATACTGTTGAACTATGTATAAATAATGGTACAACAAATAACAGATTATCAATATCTTTTCAAACCGCAACTAATGCTTTAAGAGTAGTAGCCAGAGTAAGTGGAGTTAATCAAGTAAATCGGACTAAGACATTAAGCGATATTACATTATTTAATAAAATAGCGTTTAAATATAAGCAAAACGATTATTCCGTATTTGTAAATGGGTTTGAAATTTTAACAGATACAATTGGAACTACATTCCCAACATCCACACTTAATACATTTGATTTTGACCGAGCGGATGGCGGCACACCTTTCTACGGAAAGACAAAACAAATAGGTTACTATAATACAATTTTGACGGATTTAGAGCTAGAAACACTTACATCTTACAGAACTTGGTTATCAATGGTAAATGAATTAAATTTAAACGTAATATACAATGGCTAAGACATTAGAATTAGGGAATGGAAAATGGGCAACTGGTAAAGATACTGTACTTGCTTATAATGATGAGAACAATAACTTTAAGCCTTTACTATTTGACTTTACAAGAGCATCAAATGCAACTGTAGTAAACAAAGCTGGTTTAATAGAAACAGTTGGTAGTGGAGAACCAAGAATAGACTTTAAGGATGATGCTAAAGGTGCTTTATTGTTAGAGCCGAGTAGGACTAATAATTTACTACAATCTAATCAATTTGATACAACTTGGATAGATTCTATTACAACTAAGACAAGTGGATATTTAGGTTTAGATGGCACTAATAGTGCTTGGTTATTAACTAAAACTGCAAGCTCTAATGCTAATATAAGACAAAACATAACCTTTAGTGGTACTCATACGTTTAGTGTTTATTTAAAGAAAGGCACATTCACAAGTGTAACACTACGTTCAACTGGAGGTTTAGATGCAAGGGTTGAAATTAATTTAATTGACGGAACAACAAGTGGAGAGGTAAACGCTACATCTGTTAAAACTGAATTAGTAGGTAATGATTGGTGGAGATGTTCTTTAACTTTTGAAGCAGCAGTCAATACGGCAGTCAGAATATACCCAGATTTAATTGCTGGTACAACTGCTGGGGATATTTACATCTGGGGCGCACAATTAGAACAAGGCAGTTACGCTACATCGTATATTCCTACATATGGAAGTGCAGTAACGAGGGTTGCAGATAATTCAAGTCTAACTCCGCCAGATGGTATAATATCACTAACAGAAGGAACTTTTTACGTTGAATATCCAAACATCGACAATACGTTCGCTTATATTGCATTGTCTCAATCTGGTAATTATGTTGATAGAATGCTTATTTATTCATCTGGAAATAATAGATTAAGTGCAAATTTTAAACAGTCTGGTACTCTAAAGTTAAGCGGTCTTACAAGTGCGATTCAAGGTGTTGTAAAAGCTGCGTTATCTTATTCGCCAACTGGAAGTGTTTTTTATGTTAATGGAACGCAAATCGCAACTGGAACGTCTTCATCTTTTGGAATACTTAATGAAGTTGAATTAAATAGTTCAAGTCAAGTTGGTTGTAAATTAACTCAAATAAAAAACTATAATACAAGATTATCAAACGCAGAATTAATCGCATTAACAACAATATAAGAGTAACAATTACACACATTAATTTAACAAGAGTAAATAATAAAATTATGAGCATAACAGTAAAAAAATACGAATTTCCTAGCGAATCAGTTGCATACGATTTGATTATAGGATTAGGCGTTGAAACCGATGAAGATGGAAATGAATATCCAATTCACAAAAACACAATTGTAAAACTTGGCAATATAGTTATAACTCCGGGCGAATATGATGAAGAAGGAGACGAAATAACTGCGCCAATATTAAGCGACAACTATTGTATTGACGTTCTTTGGAATGACAAAGAAGATATTGCAATTGAAGATTGGTCTGCTTACGAAGTGATTGTTGAAGGACAAGGCGTTCATTCATTTTTCGGCGTTAGTTATAGCGCATAATCATAAATAAATATTTTCGTATATTTACAAAAAATTAATAATTATAAAATCACAATATGGCTACAACCGGAGTATTTAACGGAACTAACTTAATTTTAACAGTTGAAGGTGTAACAGTTGGACACACTACGAGTTGTTCAATGTCTTTATCAATGGACACGCCAGAGGCTACAACTAAAGATTCAAACGGATTCTCTGAATATATCGGAGGCGTAAAAGGTGGTGAAATATCTTTTGAAGGTTTAATTGCTTATGACGATACTGCAAACGCTATCGAAATGGCCGATTATCTTTTAGCAAGAACTGCATTAACTTGCGTGTTTGGAACTGCTGAAACTGGAGACGCGGTTTATACTGCCGAAGCATTTTTATCTAGTGTTGAAATGTCTGCTGAAATGGAATCTGCCGTAACTTATAGCGGATCATTAACCATAACCGGAGCAATAGTAAAATCAACAAACTAATTAAATTTAGTTTTTTATCATATAGAGCCGCCGTCATAAATTGGCGTCGGCTTTTTTTTATATTAATTTAAACCTAATAGAATGACAAACAAAAAAAGGGGTTACATTGACATAAGAGTCGGTAACAAAAACAGAACATTACATTTTTCAATGAACTTTTGGTCGGAATTTACCGAGCAATTAGGGATTTCACTTCAAGACATTGGCGATGCTTTTCAAAACGGAATATCTATAAAAGGACTTCGCGCCTTAGTTTATTCAGCAATTTTAGCAAACGACCAAGAACAAAACAACGAAATCGATTATAATTTATTTACTGTAGGCGCTTGGTTAGACGAATTAGACGCCGATAAAATAAATGATATTGTTGAGGTTATGATGCAATCAAAAATCCTAGGGAATAGCTTACAAGGCGATACTTTAGAAAAGGGAAAGCGTCAGCCGTCAAAGAAACAATAGATTTTGAAAGTTTAACCAATCATTATATTGGTTTAGTTGGTATTAAACCGGATGATTTTTGGCGGCAAACGTGGCGCGAGAACGCTTTAGTTGCTCAATCCTATCATAACAACGTAAATTTAGCTTGGGAGCAAACGCGATATGTTTCTGTAATGATTCATAATGTACAATGCGAAAAAAAATCGCAGATGCTACAACCGGATGAATTGTTTCAATTGCCTAGCGATATTGCAATAAAAAAGAAACGAGCAGAGCCAAAATCAACGCGTAAAGAAATGGAAACATTTTTGGCAAAATATAATTCAATGACTAATAAAAAGACGTTAAAATAAAAGCGTCTTTTTTTTTGTATTTTTGTTTCAACTTATTTAATACTATGGCAGATCAAAACTTAAAAATAAATATCACTGGAGATTCGTCTAAATTGTCAAGCGCTCTTTCGTCGGCATCTTCTAAACTTTCTGCATTCGGTTCTAAAATGCAAGGCGTTGGAAAATCATTAACGACTCGATTGACTTTGCCTTTGGCAATTGCTGGAGGTGCTGCAATAAAATTCGCAAGTGATTTTCAAGAATCAATGAACAAGGTAGATGTTGCTTTTGGTAAATCTAAAAAAGAAGTAAAAGACTTTGCAAAAACTACACTAAAACAATTTGGTATTGCGGAAGGTAGTGCATTGGATATGGCTGCTTTATTTGGCGATATGGCAACTTCTATGGGATTGAATCAAAACGCTGCATCCGATATGAGTACTTCTCTAGTTGGTTTGGCTGGTGATTTAGCGTCTTTTAAAAATATTGGCATAGAACAAGCGACAACGGCATTGGCTGGAGTTTTTACCGGCGAAACCGAATCATTAAAAAGATTAGGTATTGTTATGACGGAAGCGAACTTAAAAAGTTTCGCAATGGAAAAAGGAATGAATTCCAATATAAAAACAATGACACAAGCGCAAAAAGTAGCGTTGCGTTATAAGTTTATAATGGAATCAACCTCAAATGCACAAGGCGATTTTGGTAGAACAAGCGGAGGCGCTGCGAATCAAATGAGGATTTTTCAAGAATCGATGAAAGAATTGTCTGCAAAATTTGGACAAGAAATTTTACCAGCATTTACGAAATTAGTAACTTTTGCAAATGGTTTATTGCAAAAATTTAGCGAATTAAGCCCAACAACAAAAAAACTAATAGTAATTTTTGCCGGTGTTGCTGCTGCTTTAGGGCCGGTTATTTATATTCTAGGAACATTATTAACGATAGCTCCGGCTATTGGTACTGCTTTAGCTTTTTTAACTGGGCCGATTGGTTTAGTTATAGCCGGATTAACTGCAATATCTGTTGTAATTTATAAAAATTGGGCTGGTATAAAACAAGCGCTTGTTAATATTGGAAACTATTTTATTGATTTATACAATAATTCATTGCCGATTCAATTAGCAGTAAACGCGCTAATAATGAATTTTAAAAATATGTTAGCAGTTGGAAAATTTGTTTTTTCTACGTTTCTAACAATAATCAAAACTTTTGCAAGTAATTTTATTACAATATTTAAAGGTATTGGAGACATTTTAATCGGTGTTTTTACCTTTGACAAAGATAAAATTGTACAAGGTTTTACGGATTTAACAACTGGATTAAAAAACAACTTTACAAACGCATTTGATGCAATTAAAACAGACGCCTCAATTTTAGGTGGTTCTGTTGTAGATAATTTTAATGAAGCGTTAAAAAGCAAAACAATTGCTAAAATTGTTATACCGGTTGAAATGGCCGTAAGTGGTGGCGCAAGTACTTCTAGTGATGGTGCTGGAGGCGGTGGCGGAGTTCCAACGCAAGGCGCGGCAACTTCTGGACTTTCTGGAATAAGTAGTGCCGGAATACAGACACCGATTAGCGATATGATTGAAGCCGATACTGCAAGGATGCCGCAAGCATTTGCAGAACAACAAGCAGTTTTAGCTCAAAATAGATTAACGGCTTTAGAGAAAGCTGCACAATTTGCCCAACAAATTAATCAAATAATTAGCGGAGGACTTGCAAATTTAGCATCTGGTATAGGTTCTGCGTTAGGTAATGCAATTTCTAGCGGTGGTAACTTAGCAAAAAGTTTGTCAAAAGTTGTTTTGGGTACTATTGGAGGTATGGCCGTTCAATTAGGAAAATTGGCAATCGGAATAGGTACTACATTAAAGTTAGTAAAAAAAGCATTAGAGAACGTACATCCGGCAATTGCTATTGCTGGAGGTATTGCATTGGTTGCTTTAGGTACTTTATTTAAAAATAAAGCATCTTCGATAGGCGGAGGCGGTGGCGGAAGTTTTGGTGGCGGAAGTGGAAGTAGCTATACCGGAGGAAATGCCGCCGGAGGTGGTGGCGGAACTGCTTTTGCGAATGGTGGTATTGTAAGCGGCCCAACAATGGGATTAGTTGGCGAATATCCGGGAGCAAGACAAAATCCAGAGGTTATAGCGCCATTGAACAAATTACAATCTATTATTGGAAAATCTAATAACGGCGGAAATTTAAACGTAACCGGCCAAGTTAGAATTGACGGACAAGATTTATTGATTGCAATAGAACGCGCAAACGAAACCGCGGGAAGAATTTACTAAAATAAAAATATGGCATACGGCGTCAAATACAGATTAGAATTTTCCGATGTTTTAGGATTTGGAAAAAAAGTTGAAATATTTAAAAAAGATTATGTTGGCGATGTTCTTCCAATGATAGGAGGCGCAAATCCATTGACAATTTCTTGGCAATCGTCAAACGATTTTTATAAACCAATAATCGGATCAAAATGTCAATTGTCTTTATTTGTAACAGACGAGGTTTCGTATGATGACTTTTATAAATTTGATGAACGCGAATATAAAGTAGTTGTTTACTATCCGCAAACACAATCCGGTTTGTATTCGGATAGAGTTTCAGACGATGGCGGAAATATAGAATCAATTGAATGTGTTGAATCTAAAATTGATGAAAATTTAGTAACCTCGACAAATTTCAGAAGAAACGTTTTAAATGATGGGGGTTTTTTTGAATCAATAGAATGTTTATCAAGTAAAATAACAGATGAAAAAAATGTTATTTGGTCTGAATATTGGTCTGGCTTTTTGGTTGTAGATAGATATAAAGAAAAAATGATATCACCTCCTTTTGCGGTAACTTTTAACGCTTTTGATGGTCTAGGTACGTTAAACAATTTCAATAGCTCAATTGGCTATAATAATAACAACGCGCCAGTAAACAAAACAAATTTAGAGCGTATATCTGAAATACTGCAAAATTTAGATTTAGATTTAGATATTTATATTGCATCTGACATAAAATTCAGAACATTTGGCCCAGTTACAACAAGCGAATACGAAGATATTACAACTTTAGATGTTGGATTTGATGAAATGATTGGCGAGTATGGTTTAAGAACTGCAAAAGACCAACTAGAATTGATTTTAAAACAATTTAATTTAAGAATATATCAATCGTATAATAAGTGGTACATTGTAGAGGTAACAAATATTTTTGATTATTATGTTAAAGATATTATTTACAATGAAGTGCAATCTGGAACAACTTCGACAAATATTCGAGAGAAAATACTTACACAATACGAAAGTACATCACAAGAATATATCGATTTTAGGACATTTAATTATTTAGGCGCTAGTATTGGAAAAGAAAGACAACAAGTTCTTTATGATAATAAAAATGATTTAAAAGCAATTAATAATAATTTATCGCGCGAATATTTACAAGGTGCATCAGAAATTCACACAGTTGGAAGTTATTTAAAAACTAGAAACGCATTTTATAATTCTGGTTTTGAATATGGAAACTATGGATTTGATATTTTGACAGATTTATCGCTTAATCCTTATGCAGAAATAGCAACCGACGAAATATCTTTTAAAGGTAGGCGATCAATGAAACTTACGGACATTGCGCCAATTAGTGGATTTACTCAAATGTTTCAATTTACAACGGAGGTATTTAATCCGCAAGAGGTAAAATATGCTGATTTTAGTTGTAAATTAAAATACTATTTTAGTTTTTTAAATTCACAAAATTCAAATGTTTCGGCAATTTTTCAATATTCAATTTTTACAGTTCTTGGAAGTACCGGTTATTTTTGGGATGCTGCAAGTGGGAAATTTTCTTCAACTTATGGCGGAACAAATTTAATAACAACAACAACGCCGAATAAATGGGTTGATTTATCAATATCTTTAAGCGATACCGATTTAAATATTGGAACAGATACAACCGCGACAATTAAGTTTGTTATATCTAACACAAAATGTTCGGATGCTGATTATGATACAACGTATTATGATAATATGCAGATATTGCAATCTAAAACATCGGCAGACCAATCAAATCAAACATTTATTGCAAAACTTACAAATACCGGTGTTAATACAACAATAAAAACAATCAACAGAATACCAGACCAAAAAGCTGGATATTTTAGAACTAGAGAAGCAAATCCGAGTGCTACATTTAAGCCAAATAGTATTGATTTAATGACTGTTTTAAATAGAAACGTTGCCAATGATTATAGAGATTTTATAACTCGTTACAACGGAACTTTTAGAAACTTAAAAAGAGAGCCGTTATCTATACACAATAAAATTTGGTTTAGTTGGCCCGGAATTGAAACCGATCCGCAATCTACTATAATTGACGGATTGACATATAATGTAAAAAATGCTGAATTTAATGTAAACGCACATTTACCAAATAATGATGATGATACACCAACAACTAACATAATAAATTAAACTTTTCCTTTGTTTTGTTTGTCAGCCGTCGTTTAACAACTTTGTTAATCGGCGGTTTTTTTGCAAATATTTTTGTTATTTGAAAATATTTTTTGTATTTTTGCGTAAATAAAACAAAGAAAATATGTTCGAGAACAATTTTAAGGCCGAAATGAAAAGGCTAAATTTAAAACGTTATGACGTTTGCAAACTTTTAGATTGCACAATGCCAACTTTGAAATCACGTTTAACAAATCCGGAAACTTTTACAATATCCGAAGTACTTATTTTGAAACATTCTAAGTTTGAAATTAGGTCTTTAATTGATTTAATAAATAGGTAAATTATGGAATCAATTCAATGGATATTAATTGCGGCGCTTGTTGTAATAGTATCAAAGTTTATTGCAAGAAAACTATGGTCAGATGATTGGCCAGAACATTAAAAATTAAAGGAAACAATTATGAAGAAAATTAACATCAAAGGAAAAGAGTACATTACAGTAAACGAGCGTTTAATTTATTTTAGAAATAAAGATGAATTTAAAGGCTTTGGAATCAAAGAAGATATTGTAACAATTGACGAAAAAGAAGGTATTTTTAAAGTAACTATTTACAATACTAATTTAGAGCCGATTGTATCGGCACACGCGCAAGAATATAGAGATTCATCTTACATAAACAAAACTTCTTTTGTTGAAAATGGGTTTACCTCTGCGTTAGGTCGGGCGCTTGGCTATTTAGGTATTGGAATTGATACATCGATTGCATCGGCTAACGAGGTACAAAACGCGGTTAATAACCAAAAAGAAACGCCAACAGACAACAGAAATTGGCTTACAGAATCACAATTGAACGCAACTTTAAAGGCTACAAAAGACCAAGCTGAAAAGGTTTTAAAGACGTTTAAAATGAAAAAAGAATACAGACAACAAATAGTAAATAAGTTTAATTTAAAATAAGTAAAACAATGAGTAAAGAGACAATCTACTGCGGAGGCGGTAAGCAAGTAAAAGGAGAATACGGAACTTTTAGAGCCGTTACAATTAATTTATCAAATTTACCGGCAGAACATATTTTTGAATATGAGGGTAAAAAATACGTAAAGCTAAATATCAGCGATAAAAAAGAGGCTGATCAATACGGCAAAGATGTTTCGGTTTCTGTAAATACTTGGAAACCAGAGCAGCAATCGGAAGCGAAAGCGCCAGTTGCACAAGCGGCAAATGATTTACCTTTTTAACATAAAATGTAGGTAAAAACTAAAAGCGGTTTCATTATGGAATCGCTTTTTTTTTAAAATAATTTTGTAAAATGAAAATATTTTTTTAATTTAGTCAAATATTAATTAAATTATAAACAAAATGGAAAACGAATTAATTAAATTTTTGACAATGCAAGTTCAAGCATTAAGAGAACAAAACGAAAAATTGCAACAAATTTTAAAAGAACAAACAGACTACATCTGTGATAATAGATTGTAAAAATATGGAAACAAAACAAAAGGAAATTAAGGCGGTATTTGATTCAAACGAAAAATACCATTCATCGCAAGGAATAAGCGCATCGGGTTTAAAAGCAATTTATAAAAAATCGGTCTACCATTTTTTAAATCAAAAGCCTTTTGAATCTTCTGCAATGGCGTTGGGTACTGCCGTTCATTGCGCGATGCTAGAGCCGGAACTTTATTATAAAGACTTTCACGTTATGCCAAAGATTGACAGACGTACAAAGGTCGGAAAAGAGCAATTTGCAATCGAGCAAGAAAAGGCGGAAAATAAACAATTAGTTGCGTTTGAAGATCACAACAAAATAACCGCAATTTTAAACAACTTTAGAAATCACGATTTGGCTCAAAAGTATTGCAAAGGCGAAATTGAGTTATCGCATTACTTAGAACAAAACGATTTAAAAGTAAGAGTTCGACCGGATTGTTTGAATAGAGTTGAAAACTTTATTTCAGACGTTAAAACTTGCCAAGACAATTCACCAATGGCATTTAAAAGAGACGTTTATAAATATGCCTATCATTTACAAGCGGCGTTTTATTCCGATATGTTAGGAGTGCCGGCAGAGAATTTCAGATTTATCGCCGTTGAAACAAATTATCCGTTTTCCGTTGAGGTTTATGGATTAAGTGATACAATGATTGAGCAAGGTCGAAACGCTTGGAAACGTGCTTTAAATGATTGGAAAATATACAAAGATACCGGTATTGTTTCGGGTTTTATATGGAATGATTTTTCAGATGATGGTAGTTTAATTTTATAAAATATGATAGAAAATTTAGAAATATTAAGAAACTTAGTTATATTATATGCGAATGTTGATCCGATGGAAAAGAAAAGACTTAGAAATATAGTAGACGCAAAAAAAATGTTTTGTTTAATTGCTTTTGAAAATATAAGAGGTTTTAAATATGTTAAAATAGGCGAATTTTTAGGTATTCATCACGCAACAGTAATACATCACGTTAAAAGCGCCAAAGATTTATTAGATAGTGATTATTTTTTTAAAGAAATATTTAGTAAAATAGAAAGTGAATTTGCTTTAGTAAATAAAAGCATACCTAAAAAAGATTTAGAAAGTGAAATAAATATTTTAAGTATGAAATTAGATGAATTACTTAGACGATTTATTGACAATGAAATTAGTGAACAAAATTTAAAACTACAACAAAATAAAATTTAAAATTATGCCAGAATTAAAAATTAAAATTGAAAAAACAAAAAAAGATTATTATAAAGTTACACTTGAAAAAGAAAATAAAATGTTTTATGCAGAATTAGAGCGTTCTGAGATAAGAAATCTTATTGGCGTTTTGGATAATACAATATAAATGGCAAGAGTTAATCCATATCAAAAGTATTTAAAAGGCGAAGATTTGTTACAAAGGGCCGTTATGAATTATATTGAAATGCAATATCCTAAAGCAATATTTACGCATCCAATGAATGAGGGCAAAAGGTCGCCATTTGAACAATATAAAATGAAATATTTAGGAGCAAAGCCGGGAATACCGGATTTACTTATATTTACTCCTAATTCTGAAAAGAGCGGTTTAGCGATAGAATTAAAACATAAGTATAATAAACCGACACCGAATCAAAAAGAATGGCTTAAATGGCTTGAAAAATGCAATTGGGAGGTAATTTGGCTTAATAATTTAGACGACTGCATTGAAACAATAGATAAATACTTTAAAAAAATTTAAAAACTATGAAATATCACACAATCTATTTTGATGCATATAATCAAAAAGTAAGATGGACACAAAGTTCATCTGGCGAATTAGGTGCAACTTATAATTATATTGGAAAATCAACAAGAGTTGAATTCGATTTGCTTGTTGAACTGCTTTGGTACAAGTTTGAAGATGACGAAATACCATTGGAAGATTTCAAAAAAATATTCGATGAATTGCGTTCTTTTTGCGATTCGGTTAAATATAATTTGATTTTGTGATAATTTTTTTTTAATTTTGAAAATGCGTCGCGGCATAAAACATTTAATACTCTACTGATGAAGCGACCGCGACCGCTGATTCGGTAGGGTTATTTTTTTTATATGGAAAACAAGAAAAATTATTACGCAATAATACCGGCAAACGTTAGATATTCTAAAAACCTAAAGGCGAATGAGAAACTAATGTATGGCGAATTAACCGCCTTGGCCAATGAAAAAGGTTTTTGTTACGCCTCAAATGAATACTTTGCTAAATTATACGATGTCTCAAAAGTTAGTGTTTCAAAATGGGTTTCTAACTTAGCAAAAAACGATTTTATAAGGCTAAAAATGATATATCTGCCAAATTCAAAACAGATAAAAGAACGACGTATTTACATCACACCCCCCACAAAGAAAAGTTTAATACCTATTAAAGAAAAGTTAAACACCCCCCACAAAGAAAAGTTAAAGGATATATATATATCTAGTATTAATAATAATATAAAAGATAATAATACCACAAAATCAAAAACGCCAATATTTAATGAACTTTCAGTAAAAGCGTTTCCGCATTTTGTAGCTTTATTTCCATTAAGTTATAAACCTAAAACAAAGGCGCAAGAAAACAAGTGGTTAGACTGCCTAGATAAATTGCAAAGAATAGATAAATATAATTTACGAGACGTTTACAACGTGGCAAAAGAATTAAGAGACGATGAATTTTGGCAAAAGAATTTTCTTAGTATTTTAAAATTTAGAAACACCGATAAAAACGGAATAAAATATATTGATCGTTTTATGACTTCTTACAAATCAAAACAAAAGCCAATTGGCTACAATAAAATAAAAGGCCTCATTGAGTATTATATTTATACATCACCGGCAAACGGAGAAAAAGAATTGGGAGCAAAAACAAAAAGCGGAAAGTTATTTGAATTCCATTTAAAACAAAACCTCCAAACAAAAGAATTTCAAGAGTTAAAAGAATATATTAAAAACGGAAATAAATAATAAATATGGAAACAATGGAAGAAAAAATACAAAAGATTTTAAGGAAAATTGACAAATATTCCGAAAAACTAAGATTACAACCAAACCTTAATGATTTTCAAAAAATAATTATTAGAATAAAAATCAACAAGGCAAAACGAAAATTAAAATTATTAATTACTAAAATTTAAACAATGGAAGAAACAATAAAAGAAATCGAACAATATTTAAAAGTAACATATCCAGACGATTGGTTTTTGTTAAAAAAAATAGAAATACTAAAAGTAGATGTTGAGATTAAAGTAAAAAAATCACAAATTGAATTTTATAATAAATTTATTAAAAAATAAAAAATGAATATCACAGAAAAACAATTGGAAAAAATAAGCGGTGCAATTTTAACTTCATTCATTAACTTACACTTTTTAGAAGAAGCCAAAAATACTGGCCTATTTCAAAGGCGAATTAAACAAAACGTAAATAGAACTATTGATGATTTGCTTTATATTGAGACTCAGTACTATAATAAAGTCGAATCCGTAGACGAAAAAGGTTTAAGCGACAAACTTATCGCTAACAAATTAGAGTTCCTTAAATGGCTTTTAAATGAGTTTGATTTTAATGATTTTTGTAAAATTCAAGAGGTTTGCAAAGCGTATTCATTTGACAAAGAAAAATTGACAGACGTATCGGATGCAATTTTAACAGAAAACGGCTCGGAAGTATTTGAATAAAATTACTAAAATGACACAATTAGAAACTATAAATTTTATCAATAAAAGAGTAGGTACAAAATTAATTGAACACGATTACATTTTTAATCCTTACGACGCATTTGATAAAAATTACATAGTAGAAATTAAAAACAGAAGAGCCAATTATAAAGAGCCATTTTTAGAGGTTAATAAAACGCTTATAAATCTAAAGTTGGCAAAAAAACAAAACAAAGAGTATTTATACGTTCAACAAGACGATACTGGCGTTTATGTATTTAATATCAGTAAAATAGATTTAAATAGTATTTATAAAAGATTTTACAACGTACCGGCAACAACTGATTTCAGTAATAACAAAAGAGTAAACAAAGAATTTTGGATATTGACTAAATCACTAGCAACTAAATTAATAATATAAAAAACAATCAATAATTTTTTAATATTGAAAATATTTTTTTAATTTAGCAAAAACAAAAAAGGAAAACTTAATGAAAACATTTCAAGACTTCAACATTGATGTCGGCAATAAATCGACCGGCAAAATTAAAACTCAATGCCCTAAATGCAGCCAAACACGAAAAAATAAACGAGATAAATGTCTTTCAGTAGATTTAGACAAGGGTTTATTTAATTGTCATAATTGCGGTTATAGTGGCACAACTAAATTTGAGAAAAAAGAAGATTACATTGTACCTCAAAAAATAAAAGTTAATTTATCCGAACAGATTGTCGACTGGTTTAAAACTAGGGCCATAACAGAGCCAACTTTAAAACATTGGAAAATAGGTCAATCAATGGAATATTTTCCGCAAGTTGGTAAAAAAAGACGCGCAATAAATTTCAACTATTATCGTGAAAATGATTTAGTAAATGTAAAATATAGAGATTCGGAAAAGAATTTCAAAATGGTTTCTGGTGCTGAATTAATATTCTACGGCTTAGATAATATTAAGACAATGGAGAAAATTTATATTGTCGAAGGCGAAATGGATGCTTTAAGTCTACACGAGGCCGGTATCTATTCCGTTTGCTCTGTTCCAAACGGAGCGTCTAAAGGAAATCAACGCCTTGAATATTTAGATAATTGTTTCGAGTATTTTAAAGATAAAACTGAAATCATTCTTTGTACCGATAACGACAATCCGGGAATTGAACTCCGAAACGAACTCGCAAGAAGATTTGGCGCGTATAGATGCAAATACGTTGATTTCGGCGATTATAATGATGCTAACGAGATACTAACATCAAAAGGGGGTGAAACGCTTAGAAACGTTATTAAAGAGGCTAAAAACTTTCCTTTAGAGGGTGTGTTAAATATTTCAGATATTTGGCAGTCGGTTTTAAATTACAATGAAGCCGGTGTGAAAAACTATTCAATCGGTTTGCCCGGTTCGGATAACTATTTTAAAATGTCGCTTGGCGAATGGACAGTTGTTACTGGTATTCCAAATAGTGGAAAATCCGACGTTATGGATCAAATATTTTGCAACCTCGCAATTGATAACGATATGCGATGCGGTATTTTTGCGCCCGAATCATTTCCATACGAGGGCCATATAAAAAGAATCGCAAATAAATTAAACGAAACCAATTGTAATAGTGAGCAATTAAACAATACAAAAGATTTTATAGAAGACCATTTCTTTTGGGTAAAAATAGATTTAGAAAATTTAACATTAAAATCAATTT
>TARA_B110000977_G_scaffold201872_1_pt1 | contig 15263 bp, 11 predicted proteins | sample TARA_B110000977 | Tara Oceans TARA_B110000977 (sample SAMEA4397798) | marine metagenome | biome: Polar Biome; feature: [SRF] surface water layer (ENVO:00010504); material: water (ENVO:00002006), including particulate matter (ENVO:01000060) such as... | depth 5 m | reverse complement strand
CTCCACTTGTCCTTTTGCAGCCGGGGCTTGATGAGCAGCTTCATGGTTGAGAGGGAAGTTGGACGGAAGGGCGTCGTCGTTGTGCGACACGCGAAAGTGGCTCGAGCGTTTTCGTTTGACGCGACTTCGTTTTTGCCTCGTGAGTTCCGCCCCAGGACAACACAGTTACTGTCGCGCCGGCGCCATGCCCCCGCGCTCGGCGCCCGTGGGGGTGCTCCACCGGGTGCTCGCGCACCTCCGGTCCCCTCCGTCGAGGGTTCGCGGGCGTCGCCCCCCGCGCATTTTCGCCGCGGGCGCCGCCGCGCGAAGAACCGCGCGTGAAACGCGACGAAGGTCGGCCATCATCCAGGAGGACAAACATCCAAGCCAGGCGGCGGTTGGGTTCTGTCGAAGGTGCGCGGATGTGCACCGGTTGACGCGCTCGGCGGCTGCGGAGACGGAAGCACACAAACTGATGGCTAGAATACGAGACGCAGGAAGGCTTGATTTCGACAGCGACACCCCCGACCCCCGATTCACGGTGGCAAAGATGTACGAACAAGGCGGCGGCGGCAAGATGCTAGGCGTGCTGATTGCGCAGCGGATTAGTGTCGCGGATGACAAAAAACCAGAGGCCTCCGATGCATCCTCCTCAAACCACCCAGACCCGGAATACGTCATAATCAAGGCCTTCTCCGGCCAGCTTTACGGCGAGTGGCGGGTTCCCGGGTGGGCCCTGCCGCTGTGCGCGTTGACGCACGACAACCCAAAGTACGTCGCCGAGCATAAACGCATCGCGGCGCGAACGAAACAGGCGAGGGGTCTGAAAGCAAGTGCTGAGGAGCTGGAGCACGACTTGAAGTTAGAGCACAAAAAGTGGGATACAGAGATACAGGAGGTGTCCAAGCAGGTCAAGCAGGCCCGGGATTTGAGGCGCGCGCGAAGGCGTGAGGCGGAGGCGACTACCGCTGCTGCCGAAAACGATGAAGACGAAGACTCATACGCGCTCGAGCATCAGCTCGCCGAGGAGAGTCGTGCTGGCAAACGCCAACTCGCACGTCTTCGTGAAGAGAAATTATCAGCAATATATCCGTCTGAAGCCGCGCTCGCTGTGGCGAAAGAAGAAATCAAACGGCTTAGGGACGAACACCGGTCGATGAGCGCGTCGCTGCTCGCGGAGATTTTTGAGTCGTACCGCCTGCCCAACTTCCGCAACGACGGAGGGTTCGGCGAGCGACTAAGATTAGAGTCGGATGATGCACACGGCTCGGGTGATACACAATCGTCACTAAGCGCTCCGACCGTAGGCGCGAAGCTGCAAGAGTGTTTCGTGGAGGATGAGGAATTATGGCCAGACGCGAGTTTAGGCGTGACGGAACAGAAGGTAGAAAAAACTGATACAAACGCTCCCACAAAAAACACCAACCTCCCGTGCGGATGCGGCGACTGCTGCGCCCCCAAGCTGCTCGCGGAGTGCGCGTTGCGCGGTTTGAAACCGCTGGCAATAGCGGAGGTGTGGATGGGTTCTGCTACCCGGAAGCAAGGCGACCGAACCGAAGGTGAGTTTTACGGCGCCTGTCGCGGCCGGTGTCGGCCGATATTAGGACACATGCTGTGCGGAGTCGACGCGTTACGAAGTGGGGGGCCCATACGGGTATGAGTTGTAGGTAGAAAGTGATTTAAACGCATTTTGAGTTAGAGTAGGAACGAATAAGGAGACGCCCCCGGACCCTCGAGATGCCTAAGCCGTCGGCGGGAGCGGCGCGCGCCGAGAGTCGGAGACTTTTGCAACGAGAGTGAGGAGGTAGGACGAAATTTCCATTCGGAGACTAAATGCTCATACGCGCCATGGCAAAATTTGCTCTCCAACACCCCTGACTGTCTCTACGCTTCACTTCGCGGGGCACCGGCAGCGATGTCGGGCACGATGACCCCCGCGAAGCCCGGCGGGGTTCCGTACAAGACCGTTGAGGAGCTTTCGAAAGAGCTCGGGTGGTCGTGGTACCAGTGGCGTTTGTTCTTTTTCGTCGGCCTGTGCGTCGCCGCGGATTCAATAGAGGTGAATCTGCTTTCATTCATCTCCGTGGAAGCCACGAAGGACTGGCAGTTGGAGGAGTTCTGGGAAGACACTGTGGCGGCGGCTGTTTTCGGGGGTGAAGTAGTGGGGTGTGCTTTGTTCGGGTTGTTCGCGGACCGTTATGGGCGGCTTCCCGCGTTCTGTATGGGCGTCGCGTTCGTGTCCGCGTTCGGAGTAGCGAGCTCGCTCGCGGCAAACTTGAATCAACTCGTAGTGATGAGGTTCGGCGTCGGGTTAGGCATAGGCGGGTTCACCGTTCCCTTCGACCTGTTAGCGGAAACGTGCCCCGCGAATCTTCGCGGGTTGGTGCTGTGCGCGCTGTGGACGTTCTGGACGCTCGGGAGCGTAGTGCTGAACGTAATGGCAGCGCACTGCTTGAAGGATGTGGATGGCCCAGGGGGAAGCACTCCTCTTGGATGGAGGTGGCTCACTTTCTTGGCCGCGATCCCCCCAATCATTTCCCTACTGGGTATACCAGTAGTGGACGAGAGTCCCGCATGGCTCGCGGCAAGAGGCAGAGGCGCAGAAGCCAAGGAAATCATAATGCGAGCGGCGAAAGTGAACGGCGTCCAAATGGACCCTAACTTCGAAGTGGCACCCGAACCCAAAAACGAAGCCGGCGTCGCGCAACTCTTCGACGAATCCAACGTGTTTCGAACCGCGTGCCTTTGGACGCTGAACTTCACGTCGCACTTTGCGTACTACGGGGTGGTTTTGTTTTTACCTCGGATTTTGGGCGCATCCGCGTCAGATCCGTACAACTTCGACGCACTTTTAATATCCTGCATAGGCGAAGTCATAGGATCCATAGGGGCGTGCGCGTTTGTGCAAACAGTGGCGAGGCGGAAGTTACTCGCCGCCGCGTCATTTTTATTAGCGCTGTCTGTGCCCGTGGTGTTGTTATCCGGCGTGCCCGGGTGGGCGATGATGGTCGCCGCGCTCGTGGCGAGAGGCTCAGCGAACGTCGCGTCGTCGCTAACCTGGATCGTCACGCCGGAGGGGTACAACGTGGAGGTGAGGGCGACGGGGCACTCGTGGGGGAACCTGTTGGCGAGGGTTGGCGCGCTCACCACGACGTATTGGGGAGGCGCCGCCGTGGCGGAACCAGTCAAGGTTGGATCCTACGTGTTCGTCGCCGCGGCGATGGCTGCAATTGCGGCGGTGATGCCGGAGGGGGTGATGGTCGGGTCACGGCCGGAGCGAATAGGCGATAGCAAGGAACGGGAGAAGGGGTACGGAGCGACGTAGACTTAAAATTTCATATTTTTTGTGAAAAGCACAATCGATTTGTTACGTGCGCTCATAGTCTCGGGTGTGCCGACGCGGTGTGAGGGTCGCGATGACCCTCGGACCCCCCGTAGCGGGGTCCGAGCACAGAGGCTCGGACGTCGCCGCGGTTCTCGCGATGCTGGAAGCGTCCACGGACTACTGGCGCGTGCGCCGCGCGGTGAAGGAAGCGGTCGTGAAGCCATCCATGCGACTCACCACTCCGGAGGATTTCGAAAAGGACGTGCGGCGTTTGATGGAGGCATCGGGGCTGGCGAATCGTTTGCGGAACTTCGCGTTCGTCGCGCGTGGCAAGATTCCCAAAGACGACGTGTCCGATGTTGAACGCGTACACCGAGCTGGGACGAACACAGAGGCGTCACGAGTCGAAACACATTCGAACCACGTGCACACGACGGTTGGCGAAAGCTTTCCAAACGACGCAGGAGGGTACGATTCCGACGACGCGAGGGAAGCCGCGGGGGCGTCATCCTCCGTCATCACCTGCCGACGTTTGTGGAGACGCGAAGTCATCGATCGTTTGCTGCGACTCGCTGAAACGACCGGCGTACCGCTAGCGGAGCACACACATCGTACAACAACAACGGAAGGTTCTTCTGTGAAAAACACAAAAGGGAAACAACGACTCCTCGGCTGGGAAACCTCAAACTCGAAATTCGCACTGGAAGAGTACTCACTTTCCGCGAGTGACGCGCTGGAACTCGCGGACTTCACCGCGCAACTTCCATCGCAAATCGAACACGTGTACGACCACGGGGATCTTTTCAAACTCGTCGGCGGTGACGCATCGGGGAATAATTTCAGAAATAATAAAACGATGACCTCGTCTCTTTTGTCGCAAATGAAACCGCCGAGTGGACGTGAAATACGACGATTCTTAAAGGACCTAGCACCTGAAATGAAACAGTGCGGGATGGACGACCGGTGGGATTCAAAGTTCTCGAGTGAGCGATCGACACTGGCAGAGCAGTTAGTCAGCAGTAACGACAATACAAACGTTTGTCGTGTTTATCTCCGCGGCGGCGCGCCGAATGAATTCCGAGCGCAGCTGTGGCGGAATGCCTTGGGCGTGGGGGGCAGTGACATGAAGCTGTCTTTTCGGGAAGAGTACACGAGTGCGATAAAAGATGCCCGTGTCACCACGATGCTAACTGATTTGCTGTGCGTATCGGACGTGCGTTTGTTGTGCAACCACCCAAGTTTTTTCCCGTTTGAAGAAACCTTGAGAGCGGCGCTCGTAGCGTTTGTCAGGGACATCACGGTTCCAAACCTGTGCAAGCAATTGAAAGTACGCACGGGCCACCCAGACGTATATGTTGTGGTACAGGGTGAAGATGGGGAACAAGGAAAAACAAGAAAAAACACCCGCTATCCCCCTTCCGGCGTCGTTCCCTTCCTCGGCTTGGCTAAATTAATGGCGCCGCTGTGTTTCCTGTACGAGCACCCCGCGGACATCGCCGGGGTGTTCAAACACCTGTACGTCACTGTATTTAAAAGGCTACACACGATTGATGATTGCACGTTTCCAAAACCCGCCTTACCCAATTTACTCAACATGTTCGACAACGAAATGTCAGACAAAGAACCCTCGTTGTGTTTCCACTTGACGCGAATAAAGTGTCCCGCCGCGAAACTAGTCACGCCGTGGCTACTTTCTGGGTTTGCCAGTTTCCTGTCCACAAAAGAAACGCTTTTGCTATGGGACCGGGTGATTGGGTTTGATTCACTGGTGCTACTCAGTGTCGCAGCGTGCGCCATCATCACTCTTCGTAAAAACGCCCTGCTCGCGGCGACGAACGAAACAGAAGCGTTTGAGTGCGTCGGGGATTTGAGTGTCGTGAAAATTGTTCCGCTCGTGCAAAAGTTTTTGTTGCAGACTAAAAGCATACAGGAGGATGGGTCCGAGTCAAGTGAATATGAATCATATGGTTCCGAATCATCACTTCGTTCCGAAACACAGGGGTCCGCAGACTTCGAGCTGAGCGCCTCCAGCGAAGACGAAGTGGCAGAGTATTAGGATAACTTTTTAGAATAGCAATAGACATCGTTAAGGTGATGAGATAGTTTTAAGGATATGACATCGTCTATAAATATTACTATTAATCCTCTACCACTAATCGATCAATAAGCCGCACTATCGAATCCACCACATCATGCAGTCGGAACCGCGCATCCGCGACGTTCGAGGCGTGGTTGTTACCGATTATACTGAAGGCGATGGTGCCTAATTCTTTCGTTGCGTGTTTACTGAAGTAACCGCTTAAAGATTCGACGCCGCTCATGGAGCCCGTCTTGGCGCGAATCGAACCGTGGAGGTCGTTTAGACGATTATCTAACGTACCAGCGAGTTTCTGCTTCTTTTCCGTTGACTGTTCGTCCATAGACGCGTCGTCGTCAGCACTGAGTAGTCTCCCTTCAATTTCAGGGAGACTTTCCAGAAAAGTAGTGAAGGGTTTACGTTTTTCGCCCAGCGCGAAAGGGCCTGTATTAGTTACATCAGAACCAGCCTCCTCCGCTTCCAACGCAGCGCCCTCCACTGCACTCAAAACCATCGCAACGAACGCCCGTGGAGGCGCAACGTTGTGCCTTGATAGCCCACTGCCGTCCACGAACCGGACACGTTTCGGCGCTGCGCTCGTTTTGATTTCCAAATCGGAATCGACGCCTCGCGAAGTTCCACCAGTCACGACGCATTTATCTCGACAAAAAACGGAACTCCACCCCGTGAGCCACCGCCCCGAGTCTTTGCCAGAAGCACACGTGCGTAGCAGTTGCTCTGATGTCAAATTTTCGCTGTCCCGTACTGTTTTTTGAACGAAATGGCAAACAGGTTGTGAGTCGTGTACCGCCCATTTGTTTGGATTTCTTTGTTTTTCGACTTCACCAGACTCGATTTCTAATCCGTGAATACCCGAGCGAATATTCGAAAAGCGACCTCCCGGAGGCGGTATGCATCCGCAACTCATCTCGATGACCTCAGCACCATGATGCAGGCTCGGTGACGCGTCCCTTGTCTGCTTATCCCTTATCACAGCTCGACAAGCATCTCGAAATCGAACTCGCGGCGATTGCGAAAACTTTTCATCCGGGTTTCGAAGCACGCCCATGAGACTTGTAAGGTTTCCATCGAGCACGGCACGTGAAGGTGGAGCTGCCCAGTCGTGCCCTAAATCACCCACTTCCCACGTGCCCGGAACGCCCTCTTCACGCCAAGGGGTGCCGCCTAGTTGTGTGCGTGACGCGTCGACGTCGTCTGCGGAAACGTTAGATGCTTCCAACGCTTTGGTCAGTAACCTTTCCAAGTCGGAAGTGGTGAAACTCGGATCCCCGCACGGGTGGATACAGATTGCTCTTCGGTTTGGCGTCTCTTTGTCTTCCATTGCTTTGTCTTCCCTCGGTACGTCGATAACGTGTGCGTGTGTGCGGAACCTGTGGTTCTCCCCGACGTGCGACACCACCAACGATGCGAGCGCGGTGAACAGCTTTACGTTTGACGCCGGGCAAAGTGCCGTGTCGGGGTTCACGGATGCGATGTCCCTTCCCAGACCGGTTGAGTAAACCAGGACGCCCCACACCGCGGGCTCAAGGTCCAGCACATCGTTGATACGTCCCTGGAGCTTACCGACATCGAACGGCGAGCGGTCAGCACCGGACGCTGGCGAGGCCGACGCCATGACCTCTGCGAGGATGCAATCCCCTAATTCACTTTTTGCTTTTTATCTGAAGAGGAGGAGGCTACGAACTATTCGAGACCCGAATCCCGACATCGACTAGAACATAGTCCCTCTGTTTTGTGAGGAATTAAATCGTCGTTTCGTGTTTCCATCATGTTTTCTGGAATCTCTGCACTTTTCGCGCGCATCAGATATTTACTCTGCGCCCCGAAATAAACAAGATGTTAATGCCGGCATCCCCACAACCCCACGCACCACCAACACACCCAAGACGCTCACAGCAATGTCCGCGCAATCCACCATGATGTCCCTTACCGCCCGCCCCGTGATGGCGGGCAAGCGCGTCGCCGCCAAGTCCGTAAGGTACGCCTCTATGTCACATTTGCGATCCGCTTTTCCAAACGCGTTGTTTTTTTTTCGGCGCGAATCGGCGGCAAACAATGAGCGACGCTGAAGGGTGACTGCACCTCGATGCGGTGGCGAACACGAGCGCACCGTTGATACACGTTTAAGTCACCGCACATGCACTGTTTGCCTCACTCTTCAGTCCCTATGGACGCTCGTCCTTCCGATCGCGGCCCGAAACCGGAGCTCTTGAAGACGATTCTTTTCGGGAAACGCGCCCAAAAGCGAATGACAGAAGGTCGCGGGGCTTTTTGAGAGCGCTTTTCGAGTATCTGTCGAGTTGCTTTTTTGGTGCACGCATACATACACCGCCAATCCAACTTCATCGCTGACCTTAATTTCCTTTTCACGTCCTCCCACAGGTCCGTGCCCGTCCGCACCGCCGCCCCCGTGCGCGCCTCCGCCGAGGAAACCGAGGCCCCCAAGAAGATCCGCGTCGGGGTCAACGGCTTCGGCCGCATCGGCCGCCTCGTGATGCGCGCGTGCCTCCAGCGCTCCGACATCGAAGTCGTCGCGGTGAACGACCCGTTCGTCACCGCGGAGTACATGGCGTACATGTTCAAGTATGACACGGTTCACGGCAAGTTCATCGGCACCGCGGAGGCGGTGACTACCGAGTGCAGCGACGAGGAGTGCCCTGTTGAGTTCATGGTGGACGGCAAACCAATCGGCGTGTTCCAGGAGAGGGATCCCGAAAACATCCCGTGGGGATCGCTCGGCGTGGACTACGTCGTCGAATCAACTGGCGTGTTCACCTCCATGGACATGGCCCAGAAGCACATCAAGGCTGGCGCCAAGAAGGTTGTTATTTCGGCCCCGTCCGCGGACGCGCCTATGTTCGTCATGGGCGTCAACTCTGATCAATACACCCCCGACTTGAACATCGTGTCCAACGCGTCATGCACCACCAACTGCCTCGCACCGCTCGCCAAGATCATCGACGACAACTACGGCATCCTGGAAGGCCTGATGACCACCGTGCACGCCACGACTGCTACCCAAAAGACCGTCGACGGCCCGTCCATGAAGGACTGGAGAGGCGGCCGAGGCGCTGGTGCGAACATCATCCCCTCCTCAACCGGCGCCGCGAAAGCCGTGGGGAAGGTTCTTCCCCAGCTCGACGGCAAGCTCACCGGGATGGCGTTCCGCGTGCCCACGCAAGACGTCTCCGTCGTGGACCTCACCGTGCGCCTCAAGAACGGCGCCTCGTACGAAGACATCTGCGCCACGATCAAGAAAGCCTCGGAAGAAGGCGAACTCAAGGGGATCATGGGTTACACCGAGGATGCCGTGGTGAGCGCGGACTTCATCGGCGACGACCGCTCCTCTGTGTTCGACGCCAAGGCTGGCATTTCACTCAGCAAGGATTTCGTCAAGCTCGTGTCGTGGTATGACAACGAGTGGGGGTACTCCAACCGCGTCGTGGACCTGATCGCACACATGGACGCGCTGGAAGGGCCCGCCGCGTTCATCAAGTCCAATGTCGTCACGCCGGCCAAGTCCGCATCAGACAAGGGCGCCGCCGCGAAGTAAGAGGTACTAGTACCTCAAGCGAGAACTAAATAGATTGTAACGCAACCATTCTTCATTTTTATTGTGAACGCACAAACCGCACCACATCTCCCATCGGTCGTCACAGATCGCGACACCCGTACGCGTTAGGTCACACGTACTTCGTTTATCTCCTCACTTGTCATGGCTCACGCCTTGCTTAACGCTGTGCGATTCCCGCCCACCACCCGCGTATCAGCCTCGGCGTCGGCTCAGGGTAAGAGCAAGGCGGCGCGCGGTGTGGTTTCCCCGAAAGACGATAAGATGGCCCAGTCTCGGCGCGGTTTCGTCGCTGGGTCGATCGGCTTGGCGCTCGCCACCCCCCTGACTAAATCCGCCAACGCGGAAGGTGATTTCACGGACGGCCCGGACGGTATCCGGTACCAAGACGTGAAGCAAGGCACTGGGGCTGAACCTTTCGAAGGCGACGTGTTGAAGGTGAACTACCAGCTGGATGTGGATGGCAAAAAAGTTGATTTCGCTAAATTTTTTGTATTCAGCGGGGGCGCCGGCGAGGTGATTAAAGGGTGGGACATGTCCGTCATGGGGGCTGGCGACATGCCTCCCATGAAAATCGGAGGAACACGTAAGGTTTTGATTCCAGCAGCCTTGGGGTATGGGTCGAAAGGAGCGGGGTGCTCAGGGTCGACCGGCGAGTGCCGCATCCCGCCTGACTCGGTGCTGGAATTCACGATTGAGCTCGTCGGAATCAAAGGCATGTAGATGAGGGTTGATAGGTAAACATTGATAGGGATGGGCCGAGACGACGATTGATTTATAGGCAAACACACGATTTCTGGGTATCAGCATAGCTCACATGTCTCTCACATAGCTCCTCCAACTGAAAATAACCCTCTCTACGCCAGCGCGGCGACTGCTTTCTTCGCCGCGTCGTCTAAATCGTCCGCAGCGATGATGTCCATCCCGCTCGCTTTCAGGATCTCCTTCCCCGCTTCGACGTTGGTGCCCTCCAACCTGACGATCAACGGCACCTGGATGCCAACCTCCCTCGCCGCGTTGACGATCCCGCTCGCGATGACGTCGCACTTCATGATCCCGCCGAAGATATTCACCAGAAGCGCTTTTACTTTCGTATCAGCGGTGAGAATTTTAAACGCCTCGACGACTTGCTGTTCGGACGCGTTGCCCCCCACGTCGAGGAAGTTCGCGGGCGAGGCGCCGTGCAGGGAGATAATGTCCATGGTGGCCATCGCCAGCCCGGCGCCGTTCACCATGCACCCGATGTTCCCGTCCAGGCCGATGTAGTTAAGGTCGAACTTCCCGGCGGCGACCTCGCGCGGATCTTCCTGCGAGTGGTCCCGCAGCGCGAACAGCTCTTTTTGGCGGTACTCCGCGTTGTCGTCGAAATTGAGCTTCGCGTCCGCGGCTACTAGCAGTTTCGTGTCCGTTTCCGCGAGGGGGTTGACCTCTAACATCGTGCAATCACTGGATTTGAACACGTCGTACAGGGCCTGTAACTGCTTGGCGGCGTCGTCTTTGTCGCCGCTGACTTGTAACCCGTCCGCCAACTCAAGCGCCTGTTCCGTGGTCAGCCCCTTTGCAAGGTCAATCTTCATCTTGATGATCTTCTCGGGGTGCGATTCTGCCAGGTCTTCAATCGACGTGCCGCCCTCTGAGCACGCGATGATCATGGGGCCCGCGCTTTGCCGGTCCAGCAAAATCGCGAAGTACATCTCGTTCACCAGTTTCAGCTTTTCGGCGACGAGCAACGCGTTAACAGGTTTGCCCGCCTCGCCCGTCTGTTTCGTCACCAACACCTGGCCCAGCATCTTCTCGGAAAGAGCCTTCGCGTCACCTGCGGGGACGATGTGCACGCCGCCCTGTAGGCCGCTCTTGAACGTGCCCAGGCCGCGGCCGCCGGCGAGCACCTGGAGGAAGAGAGGGGAGAGATTTGTGAGGATGTGAAAAAATCAAAACGTCGTCTTTGCACTCCCGTTTCTCGCGCACAGATTTGAACCGAAAAGATGGGGTCGTGCGTACCTGGCTCTTCACCACGACCTCTCCGGATTCCCCGCTGAGCTTTGCGGCCGCGGCGGCAACCCCCTCGGGGGTGTGGCACGCGATGCCGGGGGGGACGCGCACGCCGTACTTGGCCATCAGCTCGGCGCCCTGTTCAAAACGATGAAAAAAGTGGGGCGCATGGTCAGAAGAGTAACAACGGCAGCGATTTGGGAGAATGATGTTTTGGGTGATGCGAGGCGTACCTGGTACTCGTGTACGTTGAGGTATCTGACTTGCTGGAGCTGGCGCACTTCAGGGGCGAGCCGTCCGCCGCCCCGGAGGAAGCCGGCGAGAACCGCGGCGTGGCGCAGCATCGTGCGCGTAGGTGTGATGAGCGAGTTTGTCACGACGTCCCATTTTAAGATTTTTTCTCAAAACTAATTCGAAGGCCAAGCGAAAGATTCATAAAAAGAAGGTCTAAAAATAACAACGCTACGTCTCGCTTTCTCTTTGAATTCCAGTTACTTCATAAAATCTGTCATCCCAAGCTTGTCCGCCAAGCCACCGACCCACTCTTCCTCGATGAACCCTCTTCTCGGATCGATGAGCGCCGAGTTGATGAATCCGCTTTTCACGGCGCCCGCGACGTTGTCCGCTGAATCGTCCACGAACATTACGTTTCTTATTATTTTTTGCCACTCGCCATACTCAATCTGATCCTTCGTCACCCCAAACGTCTTCTCAACCAGCGCTGTCAGCTGAGGCACCTTGCCTCCCGGCACGACGTGCCCGTCAAGTGTGCCGTGCTGTGACGGCGTGCTTATGTTTTCGCGTCCGAAAATGATCTGTTGCTGCTCTTCGCTTTCAGCGTCGTTCTCAAAGATTCGATCCATGTACGCTTGAATCACTTCGTACTGTCCGAACGACGCGATCGCGACTTTGACGTCTTCTTCGACGCATCGTAGTACGAAGTGTTTGAAAAATTTTAAATCCGCCACGTCGCTTTCCAGGTCCCGCTCCGCAACGGCCTCGGGTGCGATCCGTTCGCCCCAGGAGTGTATGGAGAGGATAGTAAGGTCGAAGTCAAACACCACGAGGGTGATTTGTGTTTCGGTGTATGCGTGAATTTCGTTTTGGGTGCCGTCGTTTGGTGCACTCTTGTCCTCTTCGTGTTCGGACGTGGACGGGTCGCCGGACACGGACCCGGAGGGGGACGACGAGTCGCGCGACATCCAGAGCTCGCCAGTACCGTACCACAGAAAACGCCACGCGCCACAGGAAGTGAGTCCTGATGACGAAAACACGTAAAATTGGTCGTGAGTCGGTGCCGAGCTTGAAAATATTTCGAGAGTCGACCAGCCCACAACGCAGTGTTTCGACGCGCGCGTGGTCGACATGGCGAGCGCCGAGCGGTCACCTGGGTCGCCTGCGTCGGCATCACCCGTGTCTCTGAAGTTCGGGTTGCTCGTGGTGGGCGCGGCGGCGGCGCTGTCCACGCACTTCGCCTGGCGCGCCAAGGCTACGAATGTGTTTAAAGCCTCGTACGCAGCGACGTGGCTGACGTTAGGCACCTCCACGATCTTATACGTGCAGCCCGACCGGGAGGAGCTAGAACAAAAGTTACGAGCCTCGGCGTCCGCGCGCAATTTAGGACAAGGAATGACACCCGTGTCAACTGAAGCCCGAGAGGCGCAGATTCGAGCCCTGAAAGGCGCCTCACTCGTGGGCGAAGAGCCGAGGCGATGAAGTGGGGATGCCATATTTTTTAGCTACCTAGAATTAAATACCTAGTTGCGGAACACACCGCAAAAGTCCTACCAGTTCCGCCACTCCGCTATTTCGTCCCCTCTCCTGTTTCCTCCAAGCACCGCTCGCACGTACATGCAAACCCGTAGGCGAATTTCAGTTTCTCTCGTCGCGCCGTGACGGGCGCGTCGCAGTCCACGTACGTGATTGTTAAAGGTTCGTTTGGCAAAATGACCCGCGCCGCAGTCAACGACATTCGCCCATCCGTCAGCCAACGCACTTCCACGTTGGGACAACACGAGTGGTTCAGCAACGAAGGCGCGGCGTACAACGCGGTGCCAGAGGCGGTTCCAGAAACAGCAGACGTCATCGCCGCCTCCAGGGTCTCTGCGAAGGAACTGTTGTTACTCGAAGAGGCGTGTCCGTGGCCGTGGTCGTGACCGCACGCACCGGACGCCGTGCCGTCGCCGTGGTCGTGTCCGCATCCGCCGTCTGGAGTTTCAATCTGCCCCCCCCCCACACTGCTCGGCGGAATCTCCACTCGAAAGGAGTTCAAGTGCATCCGGGCCAACACCCCGACGTACCAATCCCGGTCCAGGCCTTCGAGGGAAAAAGAGGAGGAGGGGGAGTTCCCGGAACCGCCGTCGCTGCCATCATCGTTTCTATTTTTTTGTCGCGCAGCGCCCACCGCCGCCATGGCGACCCCCCTGGTCAACGCCACGCGTAACATGGCGTGTTCCTCGAGCCAGTCCTCCGGGGCCACGCCGGGCGGGAAGTTCACCTTGACCAAGGCGTCCGTTACCGTAGGGGAAACGGAACCTTGCGCCACGGCGTACGCCAGCCGCGCCGCAGCGAGTGGAAATTTCAATGAATGCGAAGCGCAGCGTCTCACCAGCGGCGCCGCCGCGTCGCCCACCGCGGTTTCCACTTCATGATACGTGGAACTCGCGCTGGATGCGCAGGCTTGTCCACAAAAATGGCCAGCCACACCCCCTCCGTCGTTCCCGCCGTGCGTGCGTATCCATTCACTTTTTTTATCCGCGCGTAACGGCGCTAAGCAGTGGTAGCAGTTCGTGCGTAGATTGCGGAGCGTGGGGTGCGCGACTAACGGCGTGGCGGTGTGGATGTTTTCGCCCGCGGGGATGAAACGTGCGGCGTACAGGCCTCGTCCTGAAGTTTCGGTCTGGCCCACGAACACGGGAAGGCCAGCGGTCATGGCCTCCAGCGATGAAGTGTCTTTGCTCTCGTCTTGGACGAGACGCGAGAACCAACGCGCGTCGAGAACGGCACACGACGGTCGTCGGCACAGCCGTGATGGCGCGGCGAGCAAGGCCGCTTTTATGCATCCGGCTCTAGAGGAAATCCATATCATCCGAGTCCTCACGCGCGCGCGTGCAGCGTCGAATGATGCGTCACCTCACGGTGCGACCGTGGCACGGCACTGCAATGAGTGTCGTTTTTTTATTCTTTGGAGTTCTGATGTCTCCATTGAATCATAACCCGTGACACACGCTCGGCGACGCGCCACTTGTATCGCGGCTGGTGCGCGTGAACACCCGTAGTTGGCATTTCAAACCTAGGATCTGTACAAGTGCGTGTGCTATCGCGGCCGCTGGATACGCGGACACGTCCTTGGCGATGTATCGCGCATCCGGCGTGGCGGGCGTGCCCGCAGGGCGTCTCGTGTTTGTCTTCGTGTTTTCGATGCTCGTGACGTTCACGTCTAGCGACGCGACAGACGAGTGCTACTGCGACGGGTGGTACAGCACGAACACTCGAACCATGGACTTCCCCACTACAAACTTTGGGGACCGGCTCATACCTGGGATGAGCTACGTCGGGGGACGGAGCACGACGTTTAACGGCATAGAGTGTTTGGCTTGGAAAGATGTGTTTGAGACGTGCACGGTTGGTTACAAAGAAGACGAGTTGGAGGCGCGCTTGGAAGACATGCGTTACGAACTCAAAGTACAAGGCTCCGCTTCAATCGCGCTGTCGCACCTTTTCAGTTATATGATTCCTGATCGCTTTGGGTTGCGGGACTTGGGTCCTAATCCGGGGGTGTTTGAGAACGCTGCGAACTCGAGCGTCGGACACAATCAATGCAGATCCGCGGTGGAAGGGGGGTTCATTAATCTGGAGCTGGCGACGACAAGTGGGCCGTTCTGTTTCGTGGACGCCACCGATCAACGAGCTGTTAACTTCACACGCGAGCGTGGGTGGATAAGTAACGGCACCGCAGGCGACGCGATTCGCGCTAATTGTCCGCAGATAACGGCGGTGCCTTGCGGAATCTCTCGGTGCGAACCCGACGTGACGTCCGAGGCGGAGGTGGGGTGCGCGCGGAGTGCGACGAATGGTGAAAGCGCGTCACCTGCTCAGTTGCTCATGGCGAACGGCGGGATGGAGCTGTGGGAGAGGCGATCGAACAGAAACGGGATTATGCGCAACGCAAGGATTGTGCAAAACCCACCCGACTGGTGGGCCGACGTCACGTACCAGGCGTATCCTGATTACGAAGACCTCCTTGCCTCGTATCCACCGGGTGCGAACCCGGCAGAGCCCAGGTTTTGGGATTTGTG
>TARA_B110000977_G_scaffold82512_1_pt1 | contig 15289 bp, 14 predicted proteins | sample TARA_B110000977 | Tara Oceans TARA_B110000977 (sample SAMEA4397798) | marine metagenome | biome: Polar Biome; feature: [SRF] surface water layer (ENVO:00010504); material: water (ENVO:00002006), including particulate matter (ENVO:01000060) such as... | depth 5 m | reverse complement strand
AAAGTGGTTTTCGATGGCGGGTCGTTTCGGGGCGCGCGGTCGCTCAACCCAAACCGGGTCGTAACACCAAAACCGAACGTTCCGGGTGTTACCAACGGCGATGGCACCACCCCCTCATACGGAGGCGCCGTGTTCGTGGTGAACGACGACCGGTCGCGAACGGAAGCCGAGCTTTTGGCGGCGCGCGCGGCGGTCGCGGGCACGACCGCGGCGGATTCCGTCACGGTACGTATTGCAGTTCACCGAATCCCGCCGACTGTTTACAGCCCCTGGTTGCGTGCACTACTAGTAACAAGTGCACTGATTATAATCTAACTCTCTGAATGTTTGCTCATACAAGTTACGAACATTACGAAAGACTGACACTTTCTGTTTACAAGCACAGGCGGGCGTGCCGCACAACGTGACTTTTTCCAAGTGTGTTTTTCTTGCAAACTCAGCACCGCACGGCGACGGCGGCGCGGTGTACGCGCGGACGTCAGGCCTGGGGTTCGTCATCTTCGACGACTGTTTGTTTCAAGGCAACAGCGCGGACTTTGGGTCGGGCGGCGCTGTGGCCGCGGTCGGCGGGCGGATAATTTTTCACGATTCAATCTTCGTTGGGAACGTCGCGAAAAACGCCGGCGCGGTTTCCCTGAACTGGGGCGGACTGGTGGGCGGGTGTTTGTTTTCGAACAACGTCGCGCTTGGCGGGAGCGGCGGCGCGGTTTTCGCCGCGCAGGCGGACTTAAATCCAACGGAGACGGTAAAAAACACCCCAAACGTCCAGGTACGTATGTCAGGCTTTCCCAAATCCCACCTCCCTGTTTTACCTCTAACGCTGGTGACTGTTCAGACCGATTACGGTGACTGTTGTCTATACATCGTCTAATACACGCGATATACGAGACTGACCCTTTTCGTTTACAAAAACAGCAGCCGGGTCGGATCCAAAACTCGAAGTTCGACGGCAACGCCGCGGCGGTCGCGGGCGGCGCCGTGTTTTCGGTGGGGGGCTGGCGGTTCTGGAACAACGAGTACGGGACGGGTGTTCCGAACACGGTGACCACTGGAAACGCGGAAGGAGGAGACACAATAGTGCCGCATCCCGATGTCTACGCGTGTTCCGTGGAAACCGGCGGCTCCGCGTGCGTAGCGTACACCCCCGAAACGGAGTTCGCGCAAATCCCCGAGTACGCGCCGTTCGCCACGCAGAACCTTCCGCAGGCGGTTTACGTCAGGCCGGCGGCGGTGGTTGAGGCTGCGATGGCGGTGGAGACTAACAGCGTGTCTGGGATTGTCCGGCCGGCGAATAGTTCGGAAGATGAAGCTGGTGTTGGTAGTGATAGTAGTACTGGTGGTACTGGTACCGGGTCTGATGCTAGCGCGGCGAGCGCGGGCGCGTATTAGGGGTTGTATCCGCGTTTGGTACGGTAGTGGTTTTAAAATATTCAGTAGCCCACGGAACTCTTTCTCTTTTTGGTTCGGAAACCGAACGCGCGGTGCGTTTCGGATTTCGACGCAGCCGGTGCTTTCGCGTCGAAGTCGTCATGAAACCGGGCGGCGCGGTTTTCCTCGTAAAGAATTTTAGAAAAGAGCTCGTCTCTGCTTTAAATTCACAGTCGCGCCGCGCCCCCCGTCTCGGTTTACTCGTCGATTCCGAAGTCCTCGAAGATCTCTAGAAACGCCTCGGGGGGCTGCGCGCCTGACACGCTTACTTTTTTTTTGCCGTCGCTCACGATGAAGTACGGTACCCCCGACACCCCGCGGCCGTACCGCTCAAGCGACTCGGTTGTTTCGCCCAGCCACAACGTCGGAACTTGTAATATCTCCCGAGTTTTCGTCCTGTCAAGTCCCGCGTTGTCCGCCGCGAGCTGTAACACCTCCTTGTCACACGGCGCCTTTTCTTCGCAGAAGTACGCCTTGAACATCTCCGTCATGAACGCGTCTTGCTTTTCAAGGGACTCGGTTTCCGCGTACGTCGCGAGGCGGTGGCCGTCCCTGGTAGGGCCGGTGTTGCCGCCCATGGAAAAGTCATCAACCCCGACTCGCTTGAACGCCACATCAAGCCGTTCAAGCATGGGAGGCAGCGCGTTCGCGCCGAATTTTGAGATGTAATACGCAAGCTTCTCGATGCCTTTCGTTTCCGCGTCTTCGGGAAAGTCGCCAGACGCAACGCCTTTGCTCCACACCGAGGGGGGCATCAAGTAGAACGGCCTCCACGTTTGCGTGAAGACGACGTCCTTGGCCGACGCCCGCGGTTTCACGGAGGCCAACGCTTTGCTTAGGTTGCGCTGGCCGACGTAGCACCACGGTCAGACGATATCGGAAACCACGTCGATGGTGATGGTTCGCTGCGCGGCCTTGGTGACCGCGGCGGCGGCGGCGACGACGGAAGCCATGGCTGCGCGGAGGGATGTGACACGAGAGTTGGGGGGCGTTTTCGCGAGATTTGCGAAACGCGTTATCAATGCCGAATAGCGTTACATTTTTAGGCGACGAAGAAGTCCAGGGTCAAAGAGCGAGACGGTCACAGGGGATCACAAGACACGCCACGACGAGGTTGTTGATAAGCATCGTTGTTGATAAAGCACCTTCTACTTTTTGGAAGTACTTCCCTATTCGTCACACGACGCCGCTTACCGAAACCCTTACGTTCGCCAGTGAATCTTCGCGTTTCTCCCCACAAGCCGCGACAAGATGTCATTCGCGGACGCGACGGGTTCCGATTTTGTGTGTGCCACCGCTTCTTCGTCCGCGTCGTGTGCCACCGCGTCCTTTTCCGCCTCCCCAACCTCCGCAGAGGAAGCGGTGTACGACACACCCCACTCCGCTTTGTCGTGCGCGTCGCACGTGCCGAGGTGCACGTGCAGGTCCCGGACGAGCTCGGAGAAGCTCAGCCTTTGTTCCATGGGCCCTTCGGTGACCATCTCCTCCTTCGAAAGCGACGCGGACAGAAAGTGACACGCCTTCGCGTACCGACACATGTCGTCATCCGGGTCGTTCGTGGACGAGAACCACACGTCCCGCCCGGTGGCTTTCGCGGCTTCGTAGATGTGCCCGAGAATCAACCCGTTCTTCGCAAGCGCGTCGTCGCTCATCATGTAAGCGTTCCCTACGCCGTCGTTGTACGTGAACCGGGAATCCGGAGCAGGGACACCGAAGTGCAGCACGCTTGACAGCTCAACCCTGGTGATGTACGGCCTGTTTACCAGGTACTGCTGCATCTGCGTGATCGCGTCCGCAATGTGCGGTATGTTTTTGAACTCGTCGTTTAGGTTGTCCCCCGCGCGGATGTGCACGATAAGCGTGCTGTGGTCGGGTACGTTACACGTCTCTTGCGCAATCGCGGTGACCATCCACTTGAAGTTATCCACGGCTTCGTTGAAGTGGTTCGGATACCAGTTTATTGTCCCGTCCGGTTTCTTGCCCTGATACCAATACAAGAAAGTGTCAGTCTTGTATGGGAACACAGTCGTCCGGGATTTGGGAAAGGACCAAGGCCGTACCTTCGCGCTGAGCAGACGTTCCAAAACCGTGCCTTTGAAGTTCGGGTCGTGCACCACCGCCTCCGCAGCTTGTTTGTACGTGGGCCCGAGACACGTCACGATGTCGTTCACCCGGTACTCGCTGTCGAACTGTAGCACCCAGGCGCAGAATGCGCACTGCGCCGCGTCCACCTTGCACGACGACCCCACGTTCGCCACGCTCCACTCGTTTTTCTCGTAAGCGGCGTTGTCCGTTTTACAAGGGTTGAACCGTAACGTACCGATGTGTTTCGGGTCCCAGGACGTCAACTCCACGGATGGCTGCGTCCCAAGCACCGCGATGCCCTCTTCGCCCTTCGACGTAGTGGACGCGCCGCCGAAGTGGAACGCGCCGGGGGCGGCGCCCAGTTTCGCCGTCGCGGCATGCATCGGAACGCCAATGGCGAACCCGCCATGGACAATTCCAGAAAACACGTCAGGCTTGTGTATGCGCACCGCCGCGGCCACGGCGAGTACGGTCACGGCGCACAGCGTGAGACCTGTGTGCGGCGGTGGTGGGAAATCGAAAAGGAGTCAGGGGCGAGGTTGGTGTCCGTTTTCGTGTTCCGTCCGCCGCGTCAGACGGGCGATTGGATTCGTGCTGTGCGAAAACAATGTCGGCCGAAACTGTCGAACGCGTCTCCTCCCCTACTACTTCGTAGCTTTGACGACAATGGGGTCTCTCCCTGGGGGACGGGCGGCGGGGGAGGCGCGCGTGTTCCGGGCGAGAACGTCCCGGTCGCGCGAGTCGAACGATCGCGTGTCATCCGCGACACGCGATCGCGCGTCGTCCGCGCGTTCGTTTGCATCGCGCGTACGGAAGGCCCTGCGTAGGGTAGTAGACACGCACCCTTGAGCGCTTGCGAAGAAGATTTGGGACGCCCCGCGATGGCCCCGCCGTTGGCCCCCGCCGTGTCCTTCGCCGTCCGCGTCAGCAACTGCTGGCGCTCGCCATCGCCGGCCATGCCGAAACGCGGACGCAGGTTCCGTGGAAACGAACGTCAGCACGCGCGGCGTGTCCCGAACACCCTGCGCGCGCACACAGTGGGGGCACGTCGTGTTGCCAACGTTAAACGCAGTATTCGTATGCAGGTCAGTCACGCCAGGGTGTTGACAAACAACGACACCGGTCAAGCTCGTTTCTTCATCGCTTGCGAAAATCTCACCCTCCTCCCAAACCAATCCAGTATCAAGTTTCACCGACACAAATGGCACACTGCTTTGTTGAATGCGCCGCGTGAAAGGGGAGAAAGGCTCCTAAAAATGAAACGGCGTTCTACACTCAAGCGCGCGATGCGCGAGGAGTCGGCGCCGCTGCTGAAGTCCTCCGGGACAGGTCGCGAGCCCGGTTCATTGCGTGCGTGGCGCACGCTCAATGCGGCGGCGTGCGTGTGCGCTTTGCTCGCGGTGGCGGGACTCGCCGCGGTGTTTCACGGGGGCAACACCCAACCCGCAGCACTCGGATCTGAACCACTCGGACGCGTTTCGGTCGGGTCGGCCTCGGGGTTCGTGCAGAACGAGTTCTCCAGCTTCGCCCCGGGGTGCCCGGCTGATATGCGGCACAACCAGTGCGGGCCGTTCGGGGAGTACTGCGGGTGCATTGCAATTAAAGAAGGGGTCGCGGCGGCGACGGGAAGGGCCATCGCCGAATCGCTTCTTCGGACGAACATTTTTTTCATCGGCGACAGCACCAGCAAGATGGCGGTGCAGCACGGGTGCCGCGCGCTGGTTGACCCGCTGGTGGATCCGCACGGCGCGTCTTGTTTCAGGGAGGACGGGATGCCCACGGTGTATGATACGCCCCGCAATTTAAGGCCGCTACGACCGGGACCGAGCCCGTTAGCGGTGAGCGATTCGTGCTGCGACGTCGGCGGTAGTTCACTGGTGGGCGGTTCGTGTTGCATGACGATGTTGGAAGCGATGACGGGCGGGTGGTGCGCCACGAAGGACGCCACAACCGGCGAGCTGGGGGGGTTGGGGTTCGTGCACGTCGCGTCCTCGTTCAAGGACACCCCGGAGGTGCCTTGTGAGTACCAGCACGCCCGCGATTTACCCACCCCGTTTGGCGAGAGGGCGGACGCCGCCGTGAATCAATTCGCGAAGCACGTCCGGGCGCAAACACAGAGACACAAAAAAACAGTCGTCGTGATCGACGTCAACGTCTGGATGGGCCTAGAGACGACGGACAAGGTGGAGCGGTACTACGGCACGATCGTTGACCGGACACGGGAGGCGATTCAAAAGAGCCAGCTGCCCACGGAAAACACCACTTTGATGCTGAAAACCCTGTACCAGTGCGGGGACGAAAACGCGTGGCACTGTTTGCGGAACAACGAAGGTAGGTGTTGCGCGTTTCCCAAATCCTGACACACCGTCGCCCATACTCGTACCAGAAGGGACTGTTACCTCTGCCCATACTCGTACAAGAAGGGACTGTTAACTCTGACTGTTTACTCATACACATGGCCCGAAAGACTGACACTTTCGGTTATTCGTATCAGCGGCGAAGAAGGTGGCGGCCGAAAAAAACGTCCCCGTTTTTGACTTCGCGCGCGCGTTTCAAAACCGCGGCCTGCACCCCGAAACCGCCCTGAGACGAGACGGGATTCACCAGATGCCGGAAACCGCGCTTTACGAGCTGTACGCGCTGCTTGACTTTGTTAAGGACTACCACGCGAAGAACTAAAGGGCTTGATAAACAGGGGACGTAGGCCCAGGGGAGCCTTTAGTGTAAATATAATTTCTTAATTGACCCATGATTTGTATCAACCCACCGAGGACCGAGCCCACCCTCGTGGAATAGGGACCCTCGCCGGCAGCGCTCTTGGCATGGGCTGGTAGGCTTCTGGGGACACGTACAAGTAGAGCGTCCCCAAAAATTCCTTCGGAGAATGATTTATTTTAACTCTGCAAATATCTTCACCGCCTTTTCCCGGTCAAGCCTGATTCTTCACCGCGGGTTACACCCTAGGTGAATCATTTGGTTGACCGGTACGCGCCGGTCGGCCACACGAATAAGAGAAATGTGGACTCGTCTCGTACTACAGACGTAGTTTGTAACCCCATTAACCGGTGCGTTCGACACGGCGTCGCACACCTTCCCGCGCGCGTAACGCGCGGCGACCGTTCCGTTTCGGCGACCGTTACGGAACATGTCTCCCACCCGGCCCGACGAGGGGGCACCTTTGTTACTGGCGACGCGCCCGGTGCCCGCCGTCTCTGGGTTTCCCCTGGGTCGGTGGATCTTACTGGGCGCGGTTTGCGCGTGCGCCTGCGTGGTCGTGGTGTTTCAGGTAGGGCAGGTCGTTTCTTTCGCCCCCGGCGGCGCCGGTTTCCACGCGCTTCTCGGGCAAAACCCGTACGGGCTTACCAAGGAGCTGCAACCGGAGCGGGTCACCCTGGTTGCGGCGTGCGCGTTGGTGGACGAGCGCATCCCCGCGTTCCAAACCGCCATCCAAAGCTGGGCCGCAGCGGCGACGGATTCCAACGCGGGCAAACGGTCCTTCGACCGCGTTATCATCGTGGACTGGTCAAGCGACGCGAACTTGTGGCAGCAGGTGTTGAATTTCTGGAACGTCGCGACGCCACTGGATTTCTACCGCGTGGGTGATGCGAGCGGGAACAAGATGGACTGGGTTCTTTCCAAGGCATACAACTTCGGGTTCGAAAAGGTCACGACGGATGTTATTTTGAAAGTCGATTGCGATACCTTCATCGCGCGGGGTTTGCTTGTGTTGAACCCGATCGAATCAACCGACGGGTCGAAAAAAGTCTTCAGGTACGGCGACTACAGAGCCGCGCGTGACGATAACGAGATCCACATCAACGGATGCGTCATGGCCACGAAGCAAACCATGAAAAACGTCAACTACTACGACGAACGCCTGCAGCAGTACGGGTGGGATGACACCAACTTCTACGACCGGTTGTTCGCGTCAGGCGCGACGCCGATGAACATCACGCGCGTCAACGGCGCTGGGAAAACCATGATCACGCACGTGTGGCACCCTCATTCGGACGCGACCCAGGACGAACGCGTGGTTTCGTCGTGCCAGAACCGGTGCGCGATTAACCACGTGGAGCGCAGAAACGCGTGGGCGGGTTTGCCCAGGAGCGTGTTTTGGAAAAACGACGCGCGCTTCCCCGGCGGGTACGCCCCGGAGAACAAACACATCTCGTTTGAAAACCACCGAGGAGGGGCGTTGCCTTCCGTGGAGGAGGTGCTCGGGGCGGAGACCGCGGGGTTGATTGAGACGTTCTGCAAAAACGCGGAGTACGCAAGCACCAAGTGCCACAACGGGTGCGACTGGAGTAACGGGTACATCCCGAGGGAGGAGCTCGCGTTTGACGCCGAGGTCAAGAGGGCGACGGCGCAGCTGCAGGCGCTAGGGGCGTAGGGTTGACACAGCTTGTGAATCATGCTACAGCGATTGAACCTGTCGTGACTCGTAACAAGTATAAGTACACTTTAAGATTACATTTGGACACTACTCCTCATTCATCCTCGGCCCTCGCTTTCATCTCTTGGCCTCTTTTTTGTTTCTTGTTGGTTTTGGGGTTTGTGTTTTTCTTCACTCGCGGCGACCCTCGGCCGCTTTTGTCCGCGCTACTCGATGACACTACCGACACCACTTTCTTCGCGTTGACTCGTTGCCACAGATCAGTTTCGCGTGGGTCGTCGAAGTGCGTCATCAAATCTTTCACGTCCGCTATGGAAACCGCGCCGTCTCCGTCCACGTCGAAGCAACGAACCATGGCTTCCGCTTCTTGCGTCGGGGACCGCGATTCCGTGTGTTTCACGAGCGCGGCGGTCACGTCTCTTGTGAACAGCAAGCCGTCGTTGTCGTTGTCCAGGTCTGTGAAACAAGCGTGCTCAAGAAGCTCGCTCCACCTTCTGCGCGCCAGGTGCTTCACGACCAGAATCTTGAACGGAATGCCGTCCGACCCGGAAATTGCGGACGGCGACGCGGAAGGCGAAGAATTTTCCGAAAAACGCGAACCCGGAGGTAACGCCTCGTCCAAGCGCGTTTGTGTGTCACTCGCGGAAGGTCTTCTTGCGTTACCACACAAAACACTCGAGATTTTCCGGCCAATATCCCGGAACGCGGGGATGTCATCCGCGCCGTCTAACAACCCAGCCCAGGTGACGACTCGGTACGTGCCGTTCGGGTCGAAAGCGCGCCCTCTCACGGTGTCCAGCGAAAAACAAGTCTCGCTTTTTCGCGAAACCGAAACGCCCTCGTCCCACTGCAAGTACCCGCCCCAGGACCCGCCCTCTCTGGATTTCCTTATCTGCTCCGCCTCAGAAAACGCAACCGCGCTCGCGAGCTCGTGGCCAATCATCTCAAGCGTAATAATGTTGTTCTCGAAAGGCACCTCGGTGACTAAATCGCCGTACGTCAGCGCGTCGCTTCCGTAAAAAGTGTTCCCCCGGATCCCGCCGCTGTTGTACAGACAAACGTCCGCGCGGCACTCGTCGCGAAGAATCCTGCGAGTTTGTAAAAGAAAAATCTCAGTCGGGACCGTGAGTTGTATGAGTGATTACGGGCGGACAATCGGCAAACAGTCGGGCGTACTCGGGTCGAACAGACAGCGTGTCGGGATTTGGGAAAGCCCCTGCACGTACGTAGCAAACATCGTGCCCAACGTGCACTGCCCGCTCCTGGAGTCTTTCGAGGACAGGGATGTAAAACCCAGCTTCACCGCGTGCTCGTGCAGCGAAAGCGTGTGTGCGTTTAGTCCCCGCAACACCTCACTTCTGTGCCAGATATCCGCGTCTATTTCCGGGCAAGTGCGGTACCCGCGAAGGGAAAACATTCGCGCGGCGACCCGCACGTTGGAACCAGGTCGGACCACCGCGACTTCGCCGCCCAGCTCGGCACCCGGGGCTTTTGGAAACGAATCGTCGTTATTTTCTATTTCCGAACTGTACTTGTCAGCATCTGACGCTTCAGATACTTCCGATTCCCGCAGTGTGGGTATCACGTTGTTCAAAGAGGCGGTGACACACGCGCGTGTCGCGTCCGTCACGAAACCGCACTCGGGTTCGTCGTTCGATTCTTCCTTGTCAGATGTTTCCGTAAACGCATCCTCCTCCTTGTACTTCCAAAGCCCTCCCCGTCCGAATTCATCGTGGTGTTTCCTCGCCGCGTCAAATACCGCGGACGCGTTGGCATCCGTCGCGGCCACCGTGGCCAGCGCCTGCGCCGCGGCGGTTGCGTCGCACTCGCCGCCGCGGTCGGTACCCCGGACGGAAACAAAAGGCACGTCAATGGTCACCACGATCACGTTCTCCGCGTCCATACCAGCCTTGACGCACAGCGTACCGGCTTCGGCGTTGACGCATTGCGTGGTGTGCGGTGTGCTGATGCCGTTCGCATCTACGTTCGATGCGATCTGCGCCGAAAAACCGTTCGCACCATGGCCCATGCGCCCCGCGAACGGCGTGTGCTCGTGCCCGCCCAGAATCGCCGCGATCTCGGGAACGTCCTCCGCCAAGCGCGCGTCTTCGGGAAGCGTCTGGTGCGTCAGGGCGATTATCGCGTCCACTTCGTTTCGCAACGCCCTCGCCGCGGCTCGCGCTAAGGGCACGCACTCCGCGAACACCACGCCTTTGGGTTTCTTCGCGCTTGACAACGGCGTCGAGGTGGTGCACAGCCCTAATAGCCCTATTTTCACCCCCCCGAGTTCCACGACCATGGACCGCGGAAGGCGGTCCATGAACTTACCCGCGGCGTCGTCGTCGACGTCGGGATGCGGAACTCCAATCGGCACTCCATCCCCGGACGCATTGGCAATCGCCTTGCGAGTAGCTACATCCGACGTGTTCTCCTCGCCTTCCGGGCACGCGAAGACGTTCGTGTTGATCACCGCGCAACGCAACTCGCCAAGCCGCGCGCCGAGAATCTCGATGGAGTGGTCGAACTGGCACGATTAACAAGAAAGTGTCAGTCTCTCGGCCACGTGTATGAGGGATTGGTATTACGTAAACAGTCGTGGTAACAGTCCGAGGGAATGCGCCCTTCTGGTCGTAATAGTCCCTTCGCAGGACGAGAATGGGTAATCGCACAGGCGGAATGTGTTCAGTGGGAAGTACGCACCTCGTGGTTCCCGAGACACGCGTGCGTGACCGGAATCGCGTTCATCGCGCTCACCGCGGCTGCGCCTAAATCAAGCGACGAAAGCAACGACGGAGACAGGAAGTCGCCGTTCAAAGTGCACAGCCAAACCTCGCCAGGCAGCACGTTGTCCTGGATGAAACACTTCAATGCGCTGAGGTTTTGAAGCTCGTACACTGAAAAGAGAAAAAAAAGGTGTCAGCGTTCTTGGCAATTTTTGTTCCACTGAATTTCTCGCGGGAACGGTCGAGTCACGCGTCGACTCATCATGATGACCCTTCGTGGGTGCTTGACATCAGTGGGTTCCCTGGAGCGTTTCACGAGACGCGCCAACACGACCACGACGACCACGACGACACGACCCGGGACACGATCGCGAGGTTCCCGTCCATCCTTCGCGGTGGCGCGTCGTCGTCGCGTCTTGTGGACCCTCGAAAACCAAAAACGAGAGATACGGGCCAGGCTGGCTTGAACGTTCAAATGGACCGTCGCCTTTCGTGTGTTTGTCTCCTGGCTGGAGACGCACCGTCGTTGACGCTGAAGATCTTCAGGCGTCGGGGGGCGTTGAGGGGACAGTCGGTACCGTCGGCACTGGCCAGCGCGAACGTCCGCACCGAGACGCGTGGTTGGTGAACCGGCCGCGCGCGTCCCGTCCGCAAAGAAACAACTCCAACTCGACGGGCACCCAAAACGTTGGCGCCAGATCTTTGTGAAGCACCCGCGCGTCGTCCGAACAAAGACGTATGTCGCGTCGCGGAACAACTCGCGCTCGACGCCATCGCCGCGCGCGGGCTCGTCGTGGACATCGCGGTCGTCCTCCAAGCGCGCGCGCGCCGGTGTGAAAGAAGGAGCACGCCGCGTCGGCACTTGGTCGTTTTGGTGTTTTGGATGTTTGAAAAGTTGCGATAAGATTCTCTCCGAGAAAGCGTTCGCAACTGAAAAGCGGCAACCACTCTTGCGGTCCGGCGCGGCGGTATGCGCGCCGCACCGCACCGCATCGCGCCGCGCGTCGGGCCGTCGCCGACACCGGCGTCGTCGCGCTGGCGATCAATACCTCGCCGCGCCCCGAAAACCCGCGTCTGCGCCTCTGACGAGCGCGACGCGCTTGGAGGCCAGGATTTTATCTACAGCCAGCGAAGCGGTGTTTCCGAGGATTTGTTCAAGGGAACCTTGCTCGGCGTGGACGCGGACTGCGCGACCGGTGACCTGCGAGCCAACACCGAGGCGCGGGACTTGACTCACCTGCGAGGTAAGTACCACGTCCCGACACGGTTCAAAAACAAGTTCGCAGCGCACGTCGCGAAGAACCTGCTTTGCGACGATGACGCGAATGAATGTGGTACCAGTGGCGGCACTACAACCCGAACGTCATCCGGGTTGCGCGCGAGCGGCGTGCCGTTGCTTCTGGGGGTTTGGGGAAGCAAGGGCTGCGGCAAGAGCTTCTCTCTTGAGTTGGCGTGCCGTGACATGAAAATCGCGCCGTTCATGGTGAGTGCTGGGGAGCTTGAAGACCCGGTGGCGGGCGAACCGGGCGCGTTGTTGCGACGGCGGTACTTAGCGGCGAGTAAGTACGCGACCATGCGGGGCGTCCCCACGGTGCTAATAATAAACGACCTGGACGCCGCCGTGGGCAGGTTCAAGGATGACAAATACACCGTGAACAACCAGATCGTCAGCGCAACCTTGATGAACCTGTGTGACAACCCTGCCGAGGTGAAGGTGGGCAGTAGCGCCAAGCGACGGGCGTGGGATTCGAGGGAGGAGTTTTCTCGTGATGAAAAAACAAACGTCGCCGAACGAGACGGCGTGTCGACGGAAAATCAAAACCGAACAATCAAGTGCGCCCGGGTCCCGATAATAGTCACCGGGAACGACTTCTCGCGTCTATACGCGCCCCTAACCAGAACGGGGCGCATGGACTTGTGGCACTGGGAACCGAGCCGGGGGGAGATCGCGGAGATGGTGCACGCGACGTTTGCGGATGACGACGACGAGCAAAAGGAAACCACGAATTTCGGGTACGCCGGAATCGCGGACGCCCAGGATTTAGTGAACGCGTTTCCCAACCAGCCCCTGGATTTCTTCACCGCGGTCCGGTCGCGGTGCGCGGATGACGCCATACGGGTTTGGCTTTCAAGGCAGTCCCCCGACACGATGCGCCGGTGTTTGGTCGGTGAAAGAAAAGGTGTCGCGAACAAAAAAAACGAACGAGACGACCCCGACGCGGTGTATTCAAAAACGTACGTGTCGAAAGTTGATTTACCGAAACAGGACGTGTCCCTCACCGCGCTTCTCAAAGCAGGTACGGAAATAGCCACGGAGCAGCAGCACGTGCTTGACCTGAACCTTGCCAGGGAGTACGTCAACGCGTGGACCCCGGAGGTAACGGCGGGTGAGGTTCGGGATCGGAAACGCGCGCGGGGTCTGAACGCGCGCGTGCCTGAAGCGCGAAACGTGCAGGAGAAATACCACGCGCGACTTAGGGAACGCGAGCTGGTGCGCAGAGCGGATGCCGAAAATGAGGCGTTACGCGAAACGGCCGAGCTCGCGACTCGGGCCGCGTCTCAAATGCTCGAAGCGTCCGCCATCGCTTCCCGAAAAGGCGAGCTGAGGAAACTCGCAATTGGCGTCAAGTTTGAGGAAGCGGCGCACTCCAATCGCCACGAAGACGAAGAACTCCAATTACCGTGGCTGGTTTGGGACTGCGTGGAGTGTTACCGGAAACGACAAGACGCGCCTACCGAGGTACTTTTCGTGGACGTGCGCCCACGGAAAGACTTCAACCGCGAAACCGTGAAGGGCGCGGTGAGTTGTCCAGCCGCGGTGGTCGGCGGGACGATCGCGACGCCGGCGGTGACAAACGACGTGGACGGAGCGGTGCGGGCGTTGATACACGAAGTTTCGCCGGCATGCTCCACCGTGGTCGTCATAGGCGACGGCGGAGGCGACGGTTCGTATTCGAGGCAAGCGTTACACGAGTTTCATTTGGCATTACAAAACGAACGTGCCACCGCAATTAGTCTCGTGGAAATGCGCGACGGCGCGCCTGGTTGGCTACACCGGTACACCCCGGGTGGGAAACCGCGCCCGCGCTACGTCGGTTACGGGAAAGACAACGAAGAAACCATGTTCACCGCGAGCAATTGATAGAATAGTCTATGATAGGTTAGTTATTAGTTACTTCGTGTTTTCCTTCGCGTAGGTACTACTTCCGGCGCTTTCGCGCCCCACAACAGCCAGTGTCGTCCCCATCGAATAATCGGCGCCCGTCTCTCCCGCCCCAAACCCTCGAAGGACGCGAACGTCAGCCAAGAAAGCGGCCCAATTGACGATGTGATGTGGAAGAACGCGTGCAACGGCAGTGGCAGGTCCTGTAGTGGGGAGTGGTGGTGGCCGTGACCGTGTGTGTGATGCAATTGGTTCCCGCAAAACACCTGCTCCGGAACCCACAGCGCTGAGATAAATAAAAGAAAGTGTCAGTCTTGCATGGGCAAACAGTCGTTGGATTTGGGAAATACAGTACCGCACCTAAAAATCCGCCCACGTACACCCCGAACGCGTACAGCACGTACGGCTTTGTTGTTTTCTTTGACGGCGATTCGTTCACCGCGGATAGGCTGGTGACCGCCACGGCTAACACGGTCGACGCGTACGCGACGAAAAACAGCTCGAAACCACCGTTGAGGTAGGCGGTTGTTATCGCCACGCAGTACAGCAACAAGCCGTACCCCAACCTTTTGCTTTTTTCGTCGCCATCTTTGTTAACCTTAAACCTCAAACTAGCCGCGATCCAGAGGAATATCGAGCTGCTGTACAGCATGGGAAGCTCATCTGCGATTTGCCCGAGTCTGGTTAACGTTCCGTGGAACGCGCACGATCCGAAACCCACCACCGCGAGCATCCACCCGGCCAGGGAGAAGCGGAACCCGTACCCGTGCTTGTGTGATTTTAGCGCGAACCATAATCCCACCGTTAGCGTGGGGACACTACTCAGCGCGTTCCAGAACTCCGCGACGTACGTACTGATGACGTAGTTTGACTCGCACCAGTCGTAGTTCGCCGTGACCGGGCCCCAGAAAGGGACCGAGGGGGGAGAGGCGGACATGACGAACACCAAGGGCGGGTGCTGCAGGAAGTGCAGTGGTGCGGATCGCTCTTGGAAAATGGTATTCCGCTTCAACCGACGAAATCCGAGGGGTTTTCCTTTAAAAACCTACCACTATCGACCCGTCCGAGCCGAGAAAAAACGCTCGAAACGCCAAAATCCCTCGTCGCTTCCGAGAACGAGGGACGTCTCTTCAGAGAGAGGACCACGACTCTTCTGAGAGGCACGCGCCCACAACGACGCTGCGCGCATATCGCACGACGCGTGCATGCCAAACGTGGACGCCGCGCAGCCTACATCGAGCGTGAGCGTCGTCGAGATCCTCTCCTCCGTTCATGGGCGGCAACGACGCCAAGAGCGTCTCATCAACAAGCGTGATCTGCAGGCGGCGGTGAAGTACGGCGAGAAGGAGGCCACCGTGAACTCGAAAGGAAAGAGGGGCTGGAAGTACACCTTCGCGGGCATTGTTTTCATCACGATTGAGTCCAGCACGAGAGAGATTACTTCTTGGCCACTTCCCGCGTTCGGCTTCGATGTTCCTTTGGTTCACATCACAGAAG
>TARA_B110000977_G_scaffold184906_1_pt1 | contig 15299 bp, 23 predicted proteins | sample TARA_B110000977 | Tara Oceans TARA_B110000977 (sample SAMEA4397798) | marine metagenome | biome: Polar Biome; feature: [SRF] surface water layer (ENVO:00010504); material: water (ENVO:00002006), including particulate matter (ENVO:01000060) such as... | depth 5 m | reverse complement strand
AAAAATGGCAGTCCCTTCATGAGCCCCGTGTTCACATCCGTCTTACGTGACTTCGTCGCGCCCCTGTTCCGTCGTCCAAAAGGATTGCAAGTCGCAGCCCTTTGCACGCGCGGCAGTGGTGCGGACAAACAGGTTTTGTTGGTCACAAGCCGTGGGACAGGCCGTTGGATCATCCCCAAAGGCTGGCCCATTCGCGGTCTGGCATCGTCCCAAGCCGCGTTGCAAGAAGCATGGGAAGAAGCAGGCGTCAAAGGTGCGACCGCCGACACTGACCCCATTGGCAGCTATGCCTATGACAAAACCATGGGCAGCGGCCTGCCTATGCCAGTGGAAACATTGGTCTATTCCGTCGCCGTGAACGGCCTTGAGAATGATTTCCCAGAAGCCGGACAGCGCAAACGCCAGTGGGTCACCCCGCAAGAAGCCGCCAACATGGTGGACGAACCTGAGCTTAAATCCATCCTGCGTGTTCTTCCCGTCTAAAAAATCAGCAAAAAGCATTGATTTGAAGCAGTGATGCTGACAAGTGTTTCGCCGACTTCAGGGGGACACCATGTCAGATAATAACGGCGATCTGCGCCATCTCGATACGCTAGACCGTGATCTGGCGCGCTTTTCTCGGCTTGAAATGGCAACACAGTACGCAGGACGGCCAATGGTTGGCCCCGCTATTTCGTTGTTGTTTATCGTGTTGGCTGGCCTCGCCGCCGCGCTGTTCTTTGGGCAAACCAACAATTCCATGATCGTGATCGTGGCGACCTGTTTGGGGGCTTACATGGCTCTCAACATTGGTGCGAACGACGTGGCCAACAACATGGGCCCCGCCGTGGGCGCGAATGCGTTAACCATGGGCGGCGCGATCGCGATCGCAGTTGTGTTTGAATCCGCTGGCGCATTGATTGCGGGCGGCGACGTTGTCAGCACAATTGCCAAAGGCATCATCGCGCCCGAAAGCATGGGGGACGCATCCACCTTTGTCTGGGCCATGATGGCCGCCCTTCTGTCGGCCGCGTTATGGGTGAACCTTGCCACATATGTCGGTGCACCTGTGTCGACGACCCATTCGGTTGTCGGGGGCGTGATGGGCGCTGGTATTGCGGCCGCCGGATTTGGGGCCGTCAGCTGGGACACAATGGGCGCGATTGCCGCGTCTTGGGTGATTTCCCCGGTGCTCGGCGGCGTGATTGCCGCGTTCTTCCTGTTCGTTATTAAATCCCGCATCATCTACACCGATGACAAGATTGCCGCTGCGCGCCGTTGGGTGCCCATTCTGGTGGGTATCATGGCGGGTGCGTTTGGGGCGTATCTCGCGCTCAAGGGCCTCAAGAAGCTGATCAAGATTGATATGCCCACGGCGTTGATGATCGGTCTTGGTATTGCGGTTTTGGTCTGGTTGGTGATGATCCCCGTGATCAAAAAACAGTCCGAAGGTCTGGAAAACCGCAACAAGTCCCTCAAGGTTTTGTTTGGCATACCGCTGGTCGTGTCTGCCGCGCTGCTGTCATTTGCCCACGGCGCCAACGACGTCGCCAATGCGGTCGGCCCACTTGCCGCGATTGTTCAAGTGTCCCAATCGGGAAATTTCACTGACAGCTTCGGCATCCCGTTCTGGGTCATGGTGATCGGCGCATTCGGTATCTCGTTCGGGCTATTCCTGTTCGGCCCCAAGCTGATCAAAATGGTCGGCAGCCAGATCACCAAATTGAACCCGATGCGCGCCTACTGCGTGGCCCTTTCAGCGGCCATCACGGTGATCGTGGCGTCATGGCTTGGTCTCCCCGTCAGCTCTACGCATATCGCTGTGGGTGGTGTGTTCGGGGTCGGCTTTTACCGTGAATACGATGCCGAACGTCGCCTGCGCCTTGCCCGCGAAGGGATGCCGGATCGCCCTGCTTATTCGGTCGAAGAACGCCGTCGCCGCAAGCTCGTGCGCCGGTCCCACTTCATGACGATCATCGCCGCATGGATCATCACGGTGCCCGCCGCAGCCCTTCTATCCGCGCTGATCTTCTTTGTGTTGAACTCGGTCCTCGGCGCGTAATCCCCGCACAGATTAAACCAACAGCGCCACCCCTGACTGGGGTGGCGTTTTCATGTCAGCGGGCCGAGCGTCACAAACATCTAACCTCAAACGCAAAACGCCGCCCACGAGGGAGCGGCGTTTCAGTCTTCCGAAATGGTAATGGCTTAGAAGCCAAGGCCTTCGTACTTTTTCTTGAACTTGGAAACGCGGCCACCAGTGTCCATCAGGCGTGCGCCTGCACCCGTCCATGCAGGGTGCACAGTTGGATCAATATCGAGCTGCAGGCTGTCGCCTTCTTTGCCCCATGTTGTTTTCATCTGGTACGGAGTGCCATCTGTCAGTTTGACTTCGATGACGTGGTAATCGGGGTGGATATCTTTTTTCATGATGCCAATCCTTACGCGTCTGCGCCGCTGGACAGCGGACGATAATTTGTTTTCTCGACGATACGTGCGGACTTACCGCGACGCGAACGGAGGTAGTACAACTTGGCGCGACGAACGCGACCACGACGAACAACAGTGATTTCGTCGATGTTGGTGGAATACAGCGGGAACACACGTTCAACGCCTTCACCGAATGAGATTTTGCGAACTGTGAAAGAACCAGCAATACCTTTGCCGTTCTTACGAGCGATACAAACGCCCTCGTAGTTCTGAACACGTGTACGAGTACCCTCGGTCACGCGAAAGCCAACACGGATCGTGTCACCGGCTTTGAAGTCTGGGATAGTCTTACCCAGTGCGGCGATTTGTTCCGCCTCGAGTTGTGCGATCAGGTTCATGATCGTCTCCTAATATTCACGCGGTTTATCCGCGGATGTGAGGGCTGCCAGAGCTTTGGTCTTCATCGGGTCGATCACGTCGCCCACCAAAGGTGTTAACTGCCTATGCTTTCTGTTGGGCGGGTTCGCGGTGAAGACGTCACGGCCATACCAAACAGGTCCAACGAATCCATTCGGATCGTTGACTAGCGCGGTATAGGGGGGGGAGGGCTGTGTGGCAAGGGGTTTGGACGGGCTGTATCGCGTCAAATCCGGCGGTCAGCCGTGCTCTGCCGCGACCTTTGCTTCCAGCTTGGAAAATACAGCGAGGACATCTTCCGGTGTCGCACGATCAAGCGCCCCATCAGCGACCTCATCCGCACTCCAAAGCCATGATTTTGCAGCGTCGTGCAGCATATCCCAATCCCCGAACATGCGGGTTTCAATCGGCCCCGACACAAGCTGCGTGATGTTGACGTGGCGATCATCGCGCGCGATGCGCTCATAGGTGGCGTCCACCATGTCGGCGGGGCCCTCAAGAAGCTGTAAGAAAACATCTTGGCGACACACCAGCGCGCCGGTGATTCCATCGCGGTTGTTACAGCGCCGCGCGTCCAAAAGAATGCCACTAAGAAGTGCGCTATCGTAGCCAAAGGGCTGGGACGAATAAATGACTTGTTTGAGTTCCATACACATATATACGCCGCGCGCTGGCAGATGTAACGGACAAACGATGCGGCTTATTCGCCGCTGTGTTTTGTCCATAAATCTGGTCGTCGGTCTTGCGTGATTTTCTCGGACATTTCACGCCGCCACTGCGCGACCTTTTTGTGATCTCCTGACGTCAGAACAGGTGGGATGTCGTGTCCTTCCCATGTCGCGGGTCGGGTATATTGCGGGTGTTCCAGAAGCCCGTTTGAATGGCTTTCCTCAATTGCGGAGTCCGAATTCCCCAACACACCCGGCAACAGGCGCACGCAGGCATCAATCAGGGTCATCGCAGGCAATTCACCCCCCGTCAGCACGTAATCGCCCATCGATATTTCGATGATGTCATAGTGGTCCAGCACCCGTTCATCGACCCCTTCAAAACGACCGCACAGCAATGTCACACCGTCCTGTTCGCTCAGGTCTTGGGCGATTTTCTGGGTAAACGGCACACCGCGCGGGGACAGATAAATCAGCGGCATCCGCCCCTTCGCGCGCCTGCGCGTATCCCCGATGGCATTGGCCACCACATCCGCGCGCAACACCATGCCCGCGCCACCACCCGACGGGGTATCATCAACATTGCGGTGCTTGCCGACGCCATAGCGGCGCAGGTCCGTCGCGTTCAGCTGCCAAATCCCGTCCTTGAGCGCCTTTCCCGTCAGGCTTTCGCCCAACAAACCGGGGAAGGCATCTGGAAACAGCGTGATAACTTGCGCAGTCCAAGCATGGGCAAGCTGTGGCTTACCCGTCATCAATTCTTGGGGCTTGGCGCTGACCTGCACGGACTTGCGGCCCATGGATTTGTTCGGTTTATCGGTCATGTCTGTGCCCTTTTCAAATGGTCGGCCTTGGCGGTTATTAATGCTGCGTCTGACAGACCTGCGCGGTTCAACGCAAGCAGATCATCGATCAGCGTATCATCGGGGCCTTTGTTCATCACGTCATGGGGTTTGAGGTGTTTGCGCAAATGCGCTGGCAGCTCAATCAGATCAATCAAGGGTCGCGCGGGGTTTTCATCCGCGTGTGCCAAATCCTCTAGATCGATCGTATAGACTGTGCCTGTGACAGCCTTGGCTACGGCTTCGGTCACATCGACCAGATTGGCGGCGCTGGCATAGGTTTGCATATACTCGGCCTCGTCCATCACCAGCCGTGTGGTGCGCAAATTGTGCGTATAGGTGGATCGCAGCCAATCGCTGTGGTCCCGCGTAATGAACAGAAATACGACATCGGCCTCATGGCCGAAAACATCGCAAATCACATCTTCAGCGCGCGCCATCAACGCTGGGGTCGCCTCGTATCCCGTGTGCCCATCGCGCCCCAGCATCCGCCCCGCAAGCTTTTCGTCCGTAATCAGGACACAGCGGTTCTTGGGCTCAATCGTGGTCAACACAGCGCGCAGGTCATCGCCGAACTGATCCAGCAACGCCGCCGTCTCAACCGTGAATACCGGATCGCCATGCGCGCGGCACCGTTCGCCAAATGCACAGGGAACACCAAGGCGCTACGGGGGTAAATATGTTTGCTGTTGGCGCGCAGGTAGTGCTGGGCGGACGTTGTGCCAGTCTTGTGAAAACCGGCGTGAACGATCACCCGCCGCCCTGGCATCACTCGGTCTCGGTTGGGTCGTCAAACAATCCGCGCGGGGGATCTAGCACAATACGGCCCGCGGCCAAATCAACTGTCGGCACGATGGTGGCGCTGAACGGCACCAACACGGTGTCTTTTTGCGCAGGGCTTATGATCTCAAGCAGATCTTCCGCGCCATTGGTTTGCACGGCCTTCACACGGCCCAATTCGTTGCCGCCCGTGTCATACGTCATGCAGCCAACCAGATCGGCGTGGTAAAATTCGTCATCGGGCAGGGACGGCAGTTGATCGCGCAAGGCGAACAATTCCATGCCGTTCAATCCGTCGGCTTCTTCTTTGGTGGTGATGCCGTCCACGCGCGCGATCAAGCTGCCTTTGGTCTGGCCCTTGATGACGATTGTGGTGATGACCACGCCGTCGCCGCGCGTCAGCGGCGTGTAATCCGCAATCGTTTCCGGATCGGCGCAAAAAGATTTTATGCGCACGTCCCCATGGACCCCAAAGGACCCCGATAACGCACCAACGATAATTCTGTCATCTGACATGATAATTCCTAGCGGTGGGGCAGCGCGATGCCGCCCCACCAGACCTGATTACTCAGTTGCTGTTTCTTCAGTCGCTGCTTCTTCAACAGGCGCTTCTTCTACAACAGGTGCTTCTTCAACTGCTGGTGCTGCTGCGGCTTCAGCGGCGGCCTCTGCTGCGGCTGCGGCTTTGGCGGCTTTTTCTTCGACGCGATCTTGTGCAGCTTTGCCCGGCGTACCCTTCTTAAGGTTCGCGCGATCTTTCTTTGGCAATACGCCAGCGGCTTCGAGGAAACGGGAAATGCGATCCGTTGGCTGTGCGCCTTCGCCCAACCAGTACTGAACACGTTCCATGTTCATTACAACACGGTCTTCCGCGTCCTTGGCGAGAAGCGGGTTATATGTGCCCAGCTTTTCAACGTAGCGACCATCGCGCGGCATGCGGGAATCCGCAGCAACAATACGGTAAAACGGGCGCTTCTTGGAGCCACCACGGGCGAGGCGAATTTTCATAGCCATGAGTTTAGTTTCCTTTGGGTTTGTCGATATGTGTTTTGTGATGCTGAATGACTTCAGCGATGATGAAGTTGAGGAACTTCTTGGCAAATTCGGGATCCAAGTGGGCCCCGTTTGCCAAATCTTCTAGCCGTGCGATCTGTGCGGCTTCGCGCGCGGGATCGGACGGGGGAAGGTCGTGGCTGGCTTTGAGTTTCCCCACAGCCTGCGTATGTTTGAACCGTTCACCCAGCGTATAAACGAGGATCGCATCAAGGCGGTCGATGCTGTGACGGTGTTCTTTGAGGATGTCGGCGGCGCGTTCAATGTCGCTCATGTCATCGCTCCCTTGTGGTGGCGCCAGATGTTCACGACGGTCCTGTCGTCTTCGTCGTAAAATTCACCGCCCGGCGCGTTGGCGATTTGTGTTTGTTTGGCGTCGAACGTGGCGCCCAGGGCGCGTGCAACGGCGACAGAAGGCGCGTTGCCCTCATCGATATGGGATTGCGCCGTGTTCGTGCCCAGACGGTCCCACATCATGGGAATGACTTTGCGCATCGCCTCGGTCACGTAGCCTTTGCCTTCATGGATGGCATCATACAGCGTCCAGCCGAATTCTGGTTCTGCGTGGCGCTGGGGGTGGAACACGCCAAAGCCGCCGATCGCGTGATCGGGCTGCGTTTTAAGCGCCGCGATGAAAAGACCATACCCGCGCAACATCCAATAGGCGCTAAGGTGTAGAAAATGGCTTTCGGCCATCTCGCGTGGGATTGGGCCGCCCGTAAACTTCGCACGCTCGGACGTTTTGAACGCGACATAGGCGTTCGCGTCAGAAAACTGCGGTGCGCGCAGGATCAGGCGTTCGGTCTCAAGCGTGGGGATAGTCACGGTCACGGTCATTTCTTTTTACCGAACCCCGACAGGCCGGGGGGCAGGGCCGCGCCGCCACCAAGGCCGGGCATGCCGCCAAATCCGCCGCTTGGCATCTTCGCGCCAAGTGCCTTGGCCGCTTCTTCCATCGCCGCAGGGTCGTTCATGTCGGGTGCGCCGCCTTTGCCGAACATGCCTTTCATGGCTTGCTTCAGCATCCCACCTTTGCCCATTTTACCCATCTTCTTCATCATGTCCGACATCTGGCGATGCATTTTGATCAGCTGGTTGAGTTCGCGCACTTCAAGGCCCGCACCAATCGCGATGCGTTTCTTGCGTGACGCCTGCAACAGCTGAGGGTTGGCACGTTCTTTCTTAGTCATCGAATTGATCAGCGCGATCTGGCGTTTGAGAACGCTGTCGTCCATGCCGGATTCTTCGATCTGTTTGGCGGCCTTTTTCATGCCAGGCATCATGCCCATCATGCCTTCCATGCCGCCCATTTTCATCATTTGGTCCAGCTGCATTTTCATGTCGTTCATGTTGAAGCGGCCCTTTTGGAACCGTTTCATCATGCGTTCGGCCTGATCGGCCTCAATCGTTTCTTGCGCCTTTTCGACCAGCGACACGATATCGCCCATGCCAAGGATACGGCCCGCGACGCGTTCGGCGTGGAATTCCTCAATCGCATCCATTTTTTCGCCAAGACCGACAAAGCGGATCGGGCGGCCTGTAACGGCGCGCATGGACAACGCAGCACCGCCGCGCCCGTCGCCGTCCATCCGTGTCAGGACCACACCGGAAATCCCGATACGTCCGTCAAAGTTTTCAGCGGTCGTCACGGCGTCTTGTCCGGTCAGACCGTCAACAACCAACAGCGTTTCGCGGGGCCCCGCAACATCGCGCACCGCTTCGACTTGTTGCATCAGTTCTTCGTCAATCGAAAGGCGTCCAGCAGTGTCGAGCATATAGACGTCATAGCCACCAAGGTTCGCCGTCGTCTTGGCGCGCTTGGCGATCTGCACAGGGTTTTCACCCTTCACGATGGGCAGCGTATCAACGCCGATTTGCACACCCAAAATCGCCAACTGCTCCATCGCGGCAGGGCGGTTCACGTCAAGCGATGCCATAAGGACTTTTTTGCCCTCACGCTCCGTCATGCGTTTCGCCAGCTTCGCGGTGGTTGTCGTTTTACCCGAACCTTGCAAACCGACCATCAGGATCGGCGCAGGTGGGTTGTCGATCTTCAGGGCACCGTCGCCACCGTCACCCGCAAGAACGTGCACCAATTCGTCGTGCACAATCTTCACAACCTGCTGACCGGGGGTCACAGATTTCGTAACAGACTGACCGGATGCCTTTTCTTGTACCGCTTTGATAAAATCACGCGCAACGGGCAGGGACACGTCAGCCTCAAGAAGGGCAACACGCACTTCGCGCAGGGCTGTCTTGACGTCGTCCTCGGACAACGCACCTTGCTTGGTGAGGCGATCAAAGACGCCGCCTAGGCGATCTGACAGTGACTCGAACATGGTAAGCGTCCTTTGCGTCGTTACATCATATGCCCCCAATATAGGGAGCGGCTCAAAGCAGTATAACCCCAGTGGGCGCAACGCGCTGACTGGGGGCGATCCTTACTCATGTAAGGACCGGAGGGACAAAGCTCTCCGGAGTTAGGTTGCGTTTAGGGTTTCGCCGCGCCTGAGTCAACAGATGGGTCAACAGAAGCGTCATCACGCGCGCGTCACGCTTTCATCCAATCGCTGACCTTGGCAGAAGCGGCCAAAGCATCGCCCGCAGGCACCGTGTGTTTGGCGATGTTGTGGCGCCCTTCGTCCATGCCGTCCCGCACATACAAGGCTATCATGCGGTTGGGGTCCTGATCGGCTGGGCCGTTGCGGGAATAGCGCATCACGCGGGTGGATTGGACCTCATCTAGGGGCCACGCGTGTCTGTGCATCCCTCAGATATCACGGTGGCGCAGCTCTGCCTCGCCCGTCGCGGCATTCAGCACCAACATGGATTTTTCGACGCGAAACAACGCGTAGGGGATCGAAATCCCCGCGGTCGCGGCCAGCCATGTGAAAAGCATCAAATTGGGCACAGTAGCGACGCTGACCAAAAGCGCGGCGGCCGCTATGCCAGCCAGTGAAATGATTGCTTAGAACAACGGCCCCTTCCAACGGGTAAACCGCAAGACCAATAAATCCGGTGTGTTGGTTGTTAATTTCACGCGGCCTCGCGCCAATCGTTCACATCGCGGGCCAGCATGCGGACGCGATGGATATGTTTTTTGTAGGTGTTCAAGTTGTAGCTGCCCAAATCCATTCCCTTGTCGATCCGCACATTCAAATAGCCGTACCGCGTCGCTGATGTTGCCGCAGATTCAATGTCCAACCTCTGACTGGCATAAAACAGGTCGATATTTGCCAAATCGAACCATTGGGACTGATACCGGAAAAACATCTTCCGCCGCAGTTCAAGCCGACCTGAGGTTTTGTTTAAGACCATCTGCGTGCGTCGTGGCGACATGATCGTAATTAAACCCAAAATCGCAGGAAACACCCCGACCAAAAGCCAAACCCAAAGCGGCGCATCGGTGCCGGGCAGCAGAAACAGAATCGAAAATATCAGCAAAAACAGCGGCGAAAACAGCAAAAAGCCGCCCCATTCGCGGCACTCGATAACCAATGTGTCTGGTGATTGTTGGGTGATTTTCATGGGCTGCAGTCAAACGCGGCCCATGAAAAGTGTCAATTCGTCGCCCGTGATCAAAGGCGTTTATGCGGGCCTGCGCGCCACAAGAACAACAGCCGACAAAACCCCCAGTACCAGTGCAGGCACGAACGATGGCCCAAGCAGTAGCAGATGAAACAAGACCGCGGCAATCATGGTGCAGACCAAAAGCGCCGCGCCGATCCATTGCATGCCGGGGACCCATAACAGAACCGCAGATCCGACTTCGATTGCGCCCGTAAGATAGCGGAACCATTGGCCCCACCCGATCGCGCCGAATGTGGCGACCATCATTTCTGCGCCCGCCAGTTTGGCCAATCCTGCCGCGCCAAAGGCCAGCGTCAAAAGGGCAGTGATGGCCAGCAGGCCGTATTTCTTAAGAGTAGGGGACATGATATTTTCCTTATTTGGTTTTATTGGATGATGTCTTTGGCCGCACGAACGTCGACGTCCGTAATCCCGATAAAGCCAAGAAACAGTTTGAGGTGAGGCGTGAGGAAATCCATCTGCGATCCTAAGGGCACACCGCCAGATGCGACCGCGACAATGGCATTTTTACCTTTCAAAAGCCCCTCAGGACCGTCGGGCAAATACTGAAACGTCACACGGGGCCGCGCGACCAGATCCATCCATGCCGGGACTCGCAAAGTTGTAGATCGGTGCGCCGATGATGATCGTGTCTGCCGCTTGGAGTTCAGCAACAAGCACGTCAGACAAGGCAAGGCGCGCTTTGTCGGCGTCCGACCGCGTTGCGGGATCAGTCAGGCGCGCATCTGCCCACGCGCCATCAATCTGGGGCAGGGGCGCGGCGGCTAGATCGCGGTATGTAACGAGGCCCCCGATCTCTGCGACCAACTTGGCAGACGCCGCGCGGCTGGTGCTGGTCGTAAGGTTGGCGGAAGAATCGATATGTAGAATGTGGATCATGCTGAAGTCCTCATGCAAGTGTGATGACAGGCATATGGCCTTTGCGCCCACGAACGCTATATCCAGTATTCAATAGTTGATGTTCAAATTTGCACAGGAAAGATCATGGACAACTGGGACGAAATCAGGACGGCCTTTCAAGTGGCCCGTATCGGGACCGTCAGCGGTGCGGCAGAAATTCTCAGAGTGCATCATGCCACCGTGATCCGTCATATTGATGCGCTTGAACAGCGGCTCGGGGTGAAATTGTTCCAACGCCACGCGCGCGGCTACACCGCAACAGAGGCAGGGCAGGATCTGATGCAGGTCGCCACGGCCACGGATGATCAATTCACGCAGCTTGCGGGTCGCATTCGCGGGCAGAGCGATGGTGTGTCAGGGGATTTGGTGGTTACATCATTGGTGATGTTATCGCCGGTGCTGACGCCAGTGCTGGCGCAATTTCGCCGCGAAAATCCCGATCTGACCGTGCGGTTCCTGACGGGTGCACGCCTGTTTCGTCTGGAATACGGCGAAGCCCATGTTGCCATCCGCGCCGGCGAAGCGCCAAGTCAACCAGACAATGTCGTCCAGCCGTTCTTTTCCCAAACCATGCATCTAGTCGCTGCCCCGTCTTACATCGAACAACATGGTACACCTGACGGTATCGATGATCTGGTCAATCACTGGTTCATAGGGCACGACAACATCGACAGCCGCGCGCCGTTCATTAGGTGGCTTGCCGAAAAAGTGCCGGAAAACCGCATCGTGTTTCGCATAACAGACGACCGCGCCATGGTTGATGCGGTCGTATCTGGTGCGGGCATCGGATTCGTGTCCACTTGGGACATGCGCCAGCATCCCGAGTTGATCGAGGTCATGCCGTCCCAAAAGGAATGGACTGCGCCTTTGTGGTTGGTGACCCATGTGGATTTGCACCGCACCACCAAGGTTCAGGCGTTTTTGAAGTTCTTGAAAGAGAAAGCGAGCGATTGGGAGGTCTAGTCGGTATCGGTTAGTTCAGCAGCTAAGAATCGTTCAAAATCGTCAAGGTTCACGGCTTCGAACTGCCCGAAGCTTTGCATCCAGATGGACGCTTCGCGCATCGCGTCCGGTTCCAGCTTGCACCACTTCACACGCCCGCGCTTTTCTTGGCTGATCAGTCCCGCTGCGGTCAGCACGCCCAGATGTTTTGAAATCGCAGCCAGCGACATCTCGAATGGGTCGGCCACATCTGTCACAGCCATATCGTCCTCAAGCAGCATCGCGAGGATGGCGCGGCGGGTGGGGTCGCCCAGGGCGGCAAACACAGTATCAAGGGGCATCGACATAGCCCCATGAAGCGCAAGGGGGCTGAAACGTCAACCAAATGGTTGAATATCGTAAAGGGCGCTGTGGGTGGGTCGTGTGCCAAATCGTGACGATTTTTATTCATAAATATACTTATAAAACAAAGTCTTGTGGCGCTCCAACTGTGCGTTGACTCTGCGCGCGCTTAACCCTAGAACCACGCCAACTACGGAAGGGGACTCCTCGTGACCGACCAGAACGATCCCGCTGACCGCCTCAAGGCGCTAGAAGCAAGGATCAAGGCGGCCAAGGGCGAGGAACGCAAACCCCACTCCGAGGAACATTATTCGCAGGCCAATATGGCATGGCGCATGGTGATTGAATTGGTAGCCGGTCTCGCGATCGGTTTTGGCATCGGGTACGGATTGGACGCTGTGTTCAACACCACGCCAATCTTTATGGTGCTGTTTATATTCTTCGGACTCGCAGCCGGTGTTAAAACCATGATGCGATCCGCCGCAGAGATGCAGAATGAAGCGTTGGCTAAAGAAGCTGACAAAGTGAAGGAAGACTGACGTGGCAGGCGAAGCAACAGAAGGCGGTGGACTCGAGTTTCACCCACTGGACCAATTCGAAGTGCACCGTTTGTTCGGCGAAGGACCAATCGATTGGTACACGATCACCAACGTAACCATGTGGATGGCGATTGCTGTCGTCTGCATCGTGTTGATGCTGGTTATCGGCACACGCAAACGCGCCGTTGTCCCAAACCGCATGCAGTCCATTGCTGAAACGCTCTATGGTTTCGTCTACACCATGGTCGAAGACGTAACGGGCAAAGACGGGATCAAGTATTTCCCTTATATCTTTACGCTGTTCATCTTCATCCTGATTTCGAACCTCCTTGGCCTACTGCCCATGTCGTTCACGACCACATCCCACATCGCGGTCACAGCGGTCCTGGCATTCGCCGTATTCTTCACCGTCACCATCATTGGTTTCGTAAAGAATGGCGCGGCGTTCCTGGGTCTGTTCTGGGTGTCGAGCGCGCCTCTGGCGCTGCGCCCGATCCTTGCAGTGATCGAAGTCATTTCCTACTTCGTGCGTCCGGTGAGCCACTCCATTCGTTTAGCGGGCAACCTGATGGCAGGTCACGCTGTTCTCAAGGTCTTCGCGGGCTTTGCACAGGTCGGCCTGCTGGTCGCGCCCATCGCAATCCTCGGCGTTGTCGCGATCTACGCGCTCGAAGTTCTCGTGTCTGCCATTCAGGCCTATGTATTCACAATTCTGACGTGCGTTTATCTGAAAGACGCGCTTCACCCGTCACACTAACCACCAAACTACTGAAAAATCGTAAGGAGATTTTACTATGGCTATCTTAGGCGAACTCGCACACATCGGCGCTGGCTTGGCTGCAATTGGTTCCGGCGCTGCCGCAATCGGTGTTGGTCACGTTGCTGGCAACTTCCTCGCAGGCGCACTGCGTAACCCTTCAGCCGCTGCTGGCCAGACTGCTACACTGTTCATCGGCATCGCATTTGCAGAAGCTTTGGGGATCTTTTCGTTCCTCGTAGCCCTTCTTCTGATGTTCGCGGTCTAAGGCATACGAACTAAGATCCTTACGCTCGGGGTCGGTCCATTGCGGCTGACCCCGATGTAAGACCCTAAGGCCCGTATCGCACCGCGATACAATCAGACAGATTCTCTATGAGGGACACTAACTATGGCTGATACACCAGCAGGAGCAGAAGCAGGCGGGGCAGGAATGCCGCAACTTGATTTCTCGACCTTCCCGAACCAGATTTTCTGGCTCGTGGTCACACTTCTTGTGATCTACTTCATCTTGTCCCGTGTGGCTTTACCACGCATTGGCGCGGTTTTGGCCGAACGTCAGGGTACGATAACAAACGACATTGCAGCAGCAGAAGAGCTCAAGCAGCGCGCGCTGGAGGCTGAGGCCGCCTACGACCAAGCCCTGCTAGATGCCCGTTCCGAAGCTGGTAAAATCGTTGCAGACGCCAAAGCAGACATTCAATCCGATCTGGATGTGCAAATGCAAAAGGCCGACGCTGAGATTGCCGCGCAAACAGCCGAAAGCGAAAAAGCGATCGGCGAAATCAATGCAGGTGCTGCTGACGCGGTGAAAGCCGTCGCCAAAGACACCGCAAAAGAAATCATCGCTGCATTTGGTGGCAAAGCTGACGCAAAGACAGTGACCGCTGCTGTTACTGCTCGGATGAAGAGGTAAGGACATGAAACTTAAACTCGCCGCCCTCATCACTTTGGCCGCATCGCCTGCCATGGCCGCGTCAAAGAACCCGTTTTCTGCCGACTTCTGGTCCTTGTCCAACACGGACATGATCGTTCTGATCGCCTTCGTCATTTTTGTCGGTGTGCTGATCAAGTTCGGCGTGCCCGGTATGCTGACCGGCATGTTGGACAAGCGCGCTGTCGGGATCAAATCTGATCTGGACGAGGCAAAGGCCCTGCGCGAAGAAGCACAGACATTGCTGGCCTCCTATGAGCGTAAGCAGCGTGAAGTTCAAGAACAGGCCGACCGCATCGTCGAGAACGCCAAAGAAGAAGCAACACTCGCCGCAATTCAGGCCAAAGAAGACATTGCCACATCCGTGACACGTCGTCTGGCCGCCGCTGAAGATCAAATCGCAAGTGCCAAGGCCTCTGCGATCCGCGATGTGCGCAATCAGGCTGTCAGCGTCGCTGTGGCCGCCGCACAAGACGTGATTGCCAAGCAGACAACGGCAGCCGATGCCAACAAGCTGATTGATGATGCAATCGTCGAAGTCGGAGCAAAACTGCATTGATCGAATTTACATAGTTTGGAACGGGCCTGCGCACATCGCGCGGGCCTTTTTCGTTTCAGGACCGCATTTCGTGGTCATACCGTTTTTGCGCAACCGCTTCGTTGCGGTCGGCCTTGTCCTGATCAAACAGCGCGTCTTCCACAAAGCCCAAATGCGCCTCAACCGCTTTGCGCGCGCCATCTGCATCACGGGCTTGCAGGGCATCGTTGATCCGTCGGTGCTGGTCCAACAACGTGTCGCGTGTCGTGCGTTGCTTGAACATGATCTGACGGTTGTAGAACACACCCTCGCGCAGCAATTGATACATCGATCGCATCATATGCAGCATGATGACGTTATGGCTCGCCTCGATAATGCTCAGGTGGAAGTCCGCATCAAGGCCTGCTTCCTCGCTCGGGTCACGTTTGGAATGCGCCGCTTCCATCTTCTTGAAAATCGCGTCGATGACCTTGAGGTCCGTATCCGTCCCCCGCATCGCAGCACGTTCAGCGGCCAATCCCTCCATATCGCGGCGAAACGCGATGTAGTCGAACACCGCCTCGCCGTGACCCGCAAACAGACGAACC
>TARA_B110000977_G_scaffold192510_1_pt1 | contig 15310 bp, 13 predicted proteins | sample TARA_B110000977 | Tara Oceans TARA_B110000977 (sample SAMEA4397798) | marine metagenome | biome: Polar Biome; feature: [SRF] surface water layer (ENVO:00010504); material: water (ENVO:00002006), including particulate matter (ENVO:01000060) such as... | depth 5 m | reverse complement strand
AGAATACCTATACTACCTATAAGAATACTCGCATGTATTACTACCACTACCACCCCTAAACTCTAGAAACCCGCTTTTTCCATGGCTTCGTCCAAGACCACCACCAAAATTTCGTACACCGAAAAGGAAATCGCCGCCATCGGGACAATTCGAATCGTCGCCGGCCCTAGGCCTTGGTACAACCCGCCTGCACCGCGTTCAGCGATAACCGACTTCGCGACTTGCAGTGCGCTGCCAGTTGCGCCAGCGGTGAGACGTCTCGAAATGCTCTCCATGGGGAACGCGAAGGTCTGCCCAGCGAGCGAAGCGACCGCGGCGCACGCAATGACGCTGCCGGCGCTCACTTTCCTTTCCTTCCTTTTGTCGTAGTTTCCCTTTCCTTTCCTTCCACTCCCCTCACTCTGCGCGTGTTTCGTTCGTTCCAGCTGCGCGCACCGTTCTTTCAGCAGGTCGAATATCCCGTACGTCAGCGCGGCTTCCGGGGCGATTCCAAGCAACGCGGGTTTGATTCCTCGGTACAGACCTCTTATGCCTTCGGTTTGAAGCACTGCGCGAAAAGCCAAGACTAACCCTCCCACTCCGCCTCGCAATGCCGCCGCGCCGAGAACGCCAACCCCCGCAGCACTGCTACTCACCGCCAATCGCGTGGTTAAGTTATCTAGGGGGAACAACAGTGCGGTGCTTGTTAAACCAGCGCCGGCGCCCGCGGCCATGGACTGGAACGCGCGCATCGATTTTCTTTTCTTATTTTTTGAGGTATTTCCGTCGTCATTAGTTTTATCGTCCTCGCTGTCTCCAATCCCACATTGTTTCCCTATGAAATCCTTGTACACTGAGAACGTGAAGAAATCCAAGCCTTTGGTGGGGGCGAACCGCACGACGTTTGTGAGGTTTCCCTTGAACAAAGCGCGCCACCCTTCGTTTCGCGCGAGACGAGCGCATTCGCCGAACAAACCCCCCTTTGCTTTCGCCACTCCATCCATCACACCACTCACCAAGCGTAGCCGGACGGTTTGAATAGGAGCCGTCGCGGTCCTTGAAATGCCCCCTCCGATCGCACCGGCTAATAGGTGCGCTGCGGGGTTGGCTTGCCGTTTCGGGGGGTCGGTGGACGTGACGCTCAGGCAGGACAGAACCTCGGAGGCGGAGGATGACGAGGCCGACGAGGTACGATCTCTTGTATTCTCGAACCGTCGGCCATCGTCCATGAGCCGCGCCTGGCTCTGCGACAACGATGCCAGCGCGGGGGTACCACCAATTGCACTTGGTCGACGCAGACGATGCATCCTCCTCACCGCCTGCGCCTAACCGAACGCCTCCCGAGGTACTCAGTCGTGTGGAGTGCTGTACCCTGTGAAGCGTCGTTTTTTCTGGGCCCGGCCAGACAACTGAATTGGACAATGTCCAGAATATTGCCGGCGGCTTGGCCATTACCAGACAGCACGCTCGACTGTTATCGTTTCAAAGCACAGCCTGTACGTGATTCATCTGTTTTGATGGTCGACGCGGACATGAGCCCTCGGCGCGAGCGATCCCGGTCCCTGTCACGGTCACGGGAGAGGTCGCGCTCTCGGTCGAGATCGCGAGGCAATGATGACAACAATCGCGCCCGCTCCCCTTCCCCCCCCCCGGCGGGGAACGCTCAACACTCCAAAGACCCGAACACCGAGACGATCGAGGTTTCCGAAGCGGACGCGGCGTTCGTGCTCGGCAGGGGAGGTAATACGAAGCGCAAGCTCGCGCGTGTTTCCGGTGCCAAGTTGGAGTTGCACGATTCGAAAAGCGGCGGCACTTCGGTGTTAGAAATCTCAGGGGATGATTCATCAAGACAACGCGCGAAGGATTACGTCAAGTACGTGTTAACCCAGCGCGTGGGCCCGGTGCACATCGACCCCGGAATGAAACGCGACGACATGTCAATCGTGCAGGTACCGGAGGACTGCGTCGGGTTCGTGATGGGCAAAGGAGGCCAAGTTTTAAGGGCGATGGAAGATGATTGGACGACGCTTATGTTTTTTGCCAAAAGTTCGTCGGGTGATGACACGGAGACTGTAGACAAAAAAGGCACCCCTCACTTCGGGGGTGAGATTCTTGCTATCTTCGGCACGAGACGCGGGCGACGTGGGTCGGAGCTGAAGGTGATGTCCGCAGTGGAGCACAAGAAGCCCGGGACGTTTCTTACTGCGAATGGAGACGCGTTGAAATCTCCGTTACAACAACCCGGCGACGACGAAAACGACGGGTTCGACTACGACTTGTTTCCGTTCCGGGGGGATGAGTTTTCGTACGCGCTTGGGGCGCGGGGGAGTACAAGGAAGAAACTGGCAGCTGCATCAGGCGCAATCATCGAGTATATCGCGCAAACTGCGGTGTTGGCGGGCAACGAGTCTGAACGCGCTCGAGGGAAAGATTACCTCACTTGGCTCCTGAAACAGAAGGAGCACGGCGCGATGGACGTGGAGTATGAGGGACGGGATGACGTCTCAGTGGTGGACGTCCCGAAGAACTGCATGGGTTATTTGACTGGATACAGGGGCGAGGGGCTTCGCGGCATCGAGCACGAAACCAGAACGTTTATCTTTTCAAACGGAGGGGGTGGGGGTGATACTCGTATGGACAATGATGACAAGAATACCTCCTCCGACGAGAAAAAAAAATCAAACTCCGAGACGCTTTTGATTTTCGGTGACGTCGCGAACGACCGCAAGCGCGCGGTGCGGATCGTGGAGGACCGGGTGGACCAGGCAAAACGGGGGGACATGCGACGGGACGACAGGGGAGGCCATGATGGTGATCGAGGCAGGGGCCGTGACGATCGAGGACGCGATGACCGACGGGACGACCGACGCCGCGACGACCGCCGGGAGTACAGGAGTCGATCGCCTCCGAGACGAGACTACGACCGACGCGACGACCGCAGAGACGACCGCGGACGACAGGACGACAGGTACGACCGGCGAAGCCCGGACAGACGATACCGAAGCCGGTCACCCGATGACCGTAGAGGACGAGGCAGGGGCAGTGACGTGTGCTTCGACTGGCAAAAAGGGCGGTGCAACCGCGACCGGTGCAAGTTCAAACACGAAAACGGGGGCAGGGACAGGTCGAGGGATCGAGGCGGTGGAAGAGATCAGGATCGAAACCGAGGACGAGACAACAGAAGAGATCGCGACAGGTCGTACTCACGAGAACGACGGTGAGGGGTATAGGAGTATAGCTGCTGAAATGATTAATATCCACATTCTATACTTGCTAATGCTATTAAAGCTATAAACCCGTCACTTCTTCGCCTTGGTACTACTTTTGTTCTTAAGCTTGGCGACGGTGCATTCAATCAACAGATCCCGCGCCGCGTTGTTAATACACTTGAACCGGTCGGGTCCGAGATGAATGCCCCCAAACCAGCGTGAAACGACGACGCACACGTTCTCACTGTCCGTGACTTTCAACAGGTGCGCCAAGCCCTTCCCCGCGCCGTGCTCGCCGTCGTCGTCGTGGTCGGAGTGGTGGTTGTTACCCACGGCGCATCGGTACGCTAACATGTTGTGCGACGCGCGGTCTATTTTGGAGTCGCTTTGAACTAAGTGGTTGAAAAATTTACTCGCCTCTTCAGGGCCTTTCAAGTCGGTTAATAGATGCGCCTGGAACGTGGATTTGCGCTCCACGAAAGGCACGCCGTGGTGAATGCGGCGGGTGAAATCATTCCTAGAAGTAGTCTCGGAGGTGTCTCCCGTTTGGCGTTCGTCTGACCCCGTGGTTACAGCGATGGCCGCGAGCTCGGCGGCAAGCGCGACTGGGTCAAACACCTCTTGTGCGGAGTTCTCGTTCTTCTGGTTATCACTGGCTGCGTCATCACCTGAAACATCACAAGCGTCCTCCCGCCACGCGTCGCACATTTGTCTTACCCTTTCAACAAAGGCAAACACGCACACTTCACCTGGAGTTTCATCGTACATCTCCTGCGCCGCAGTGACAGCGTCAGCGTGGAACGGTATCACATCGCACGGTCCCACTTCAGCGAGGAAACTGGTACGAGAAGGGTAGGTTTCCAGGGGTATACACCTTAGGGTGAGGAACTCGGGAGGCGGGGTACCGTCTGCGGAGAGGATCCACGGAGGTATCACGGCTTCAGAGGTATCAGAATCGGGATCGAGCAGAGGTATTCGAACAGTCCACACGCCGTCGCCGGAAGTAAAGTCATCGCCGTAAATTGAGGAAAGCGCTTCAGCCTCTTCAGCCTGGCGCTCCAGGTTCTCAGCACGCTCCTCCGCATCCATGGGGGACGCGGAGAGGCGCGGCCGGGAGTGAGAGAAAGATATTGGGGTTGGAGAAAAGACACATAAAAGAAAAAATGGTTTGCTAATAACGTTGCCATCGTGTTACCCTGTGGATCTATCTGTCCCCATCACCGGTTCCTCTCACGGCGCGGCAGCTGCGACAGCAGCCGCAGCGGCGGCATCAGCAGCCGCTTGTTCCCTCTTGTACTGCGTCTCGTACGCCGACTTCTCCGCCGCACGTTCCGCCTGAGGTGTTTCATGAGTATAGTTGGATGGATTGTGGAGGGGTTAGTTACTGTGGTGCATCGGTTGGGAAGGGACTGGCATCCTAGTCCTAGCCGCTCCTATCTTCCTAATCACGAAACGAGCATCAAGGGTTAATCGCGACGACGTGTCATTCGGAATGCGATAGAGTGCACCGGGGTTGCGACGGAGGATATACATCGGATCGTACCTGAATCTTCAATCGAAACCGTTCCTCAGCGGCTTCCGCAGGACTGTAGGCCGGACCTGGCATTTGGTACCGGGGGGGCGCCCCCGGTTCGGTGCCGGGCATGCACGGCGTGACCATGTTGCACTCCACGGCGTTTGCTTCGCCTCCCACGAACCCTGCAACGAGCGCGGCGCCCAAACCAAGCGCGGCACCGCGGCGCCCGACCGATTGCGATTGCACATCAGCCTTGGCCCCAGCGTAGACGCGCACACCTGCGCGACGCGCCGAGCGGTTCGACGACGCGATAGGTCCCCGCACGCGGATGGTGGAGGGCGCAGAGGTCAAAAGAGCAGGCATGGTACACGTACTGCGTGCCGAGTTATGAGGAGAAGTTGACCGGTGGAACAGTTAGGATAGGATTCCGATCGAAGTGATTTTCTGCGGGGTGAAATCCGGAGAAATAACATTACAACCACGAAACGACTCATCGTTCGTCGCGACAAAACCTATTGATTCCGTTTCCCTGTCCATCTCAACATACCCTTTCTATACACCACACATCCCTCACCTCGCGGATGTCCCGAACCCCTGGAAGTACGCTTCCCCGAACCGCCCGCTCCCGAACCGCTCTGCCCGGTCGCTCTGGTCGTTTTCGAATTTCTCCGCTCGCTGGCCAATCACCATGGCCAACACCGCTGCACGTTGCTCCGCTTTGAACTGTTCCACGCGCTCCGCGTTCATCTCGAGCGCACGCCTGGTGTTTTCGTAGTGCGATGCTGCTTGGCGTTCCTCTTCAGCGAAAGCAGCATCCGCGATTATTTTCAACCTGCGCTGCTCCGCTTGCGCGATTGCAGTGGCTTGCAACTCCTCAGCGCTCGCGCCTTTCCAGTGATCCGGCCGCACGCGTCTCCCCGGCGCCAGCGTGGAAACCGCCGCCACCGGGTTTTCCGTGAGGAACGCGGAGTTCTCGTTGTGTTCAAACTCGTAGTCATCAGCGGCTTTCTCGGACGCTTTCTGAGCCTGTAATAAAGAACGCCTTTCATCCGCCAGCCGCGCGTTTTCCTCCGCAGTCGCATTTGCATGTGCTTTTCTCGCATCAGCTTGCGCCTCCGCGACGTGCCTCTGGTACTCCTCCTGAGCTGCGATGAGGTCACCGTGCTGCTTTTTCTGCGCCCTCGCCTCTTGCCTCCTCATTTCCTTCTCCGCGGCCTGCGCCGCGTACCAAGCCGCAGCTTGTTTCGTCTGTGCCAAGCGCCGCTCGCCGGCGAACAAATCCTCCCCGGCGAACTTTTGCGCGCCGCTTGGGCCGGTGCGCGGGTCGTCATCGCCTAGTCTAGCAGGCCGTGAATCACGCCCCCCCGAAGGGTCACTCAAATCGAACTCCCTCCGCGTGCTTTTCTGTTGGTGCTCCGCGCGGTACTGCGCGATGTTCGCGTTCATGTCCCGCTGAATCTCCCTTCGCTCCTGCTCGAGCATCACTAAGCGTCGGTCCAACGTGCTTGCGAGCACATCGTGCGCGCGCTCGCGCTCCAGCTCCTGTGCCTGAAGAACCTTCTTCTCCGCGATCTGGGTGTCCAGCGCGGCAACGTCCACCTGGTGGGTTGGGGGAGGAGGGGAGGGAGGGTCAGTAAGACTGGATGCGCGTAACATGCAGTCAGTGTGTAATGCTCCAAGATGTCGAAAATGGTTCCCCCGTGCGACCGATTTGGGCAATGCGCGACCTCGAATCGCCTCGGACGTACCCCGGTCGTTCTGCGCTTGGCGTTGTGCACTAACGCTAAGCGGTCTCTGGCGTCGAACCGTCTGGTTCGGGGGAACGCGTCGCTCCCGATGGTGGGAAGAACCATGGTGCGCGTGCGGTGGGGCGCGACGCAAGTGACAATTTGACTTGAGCGAGCGAGACTCCTGAAAGACGAGTCGGTCCAAGAAAACAACCTGATCTGGTATCGGCGAACGATCACAGATTAACTCAAGAAACGACGAGTAAAAGTCCTGCCAATCCGTGGCTTCCGAGTGACGAGAGGTTTTTCCCGAGATCGACTCCAGAACCTCTCAGATCGGGAGGCCCGGTGGACGATCAAGATGGTCGCGGCCGCCGCCGATCCGGAGAAATCGGAAGCCGCTCCGCCACGGGGAAAGGTACGCGTTTGTTTGGTTCGAACGAGCACGTGGCGGGATCTCGGTGGTCCCTCCATTCTCGCCCCACCCTAGAATTCACGAAACCTCTTGGCGCCAAAACACGTGATCGAGTTAGGGTGCTACATCCGTGTGAAGAGCTTCGAGATGAACACCCTTAGTGGTGGAGTTATGTGGATCAGTACACACACTACGGTTATAACGACAAAAAGTAACCTTTCACTCCCCTCCCCCCTCCCCTCACACAACAGGGCAACAGCGCCCCCACGTTGGTCGCCCCCAAGAAGGTTGAAGAGGAGCCTGTGAAAACTACCGTGACCGCGGATGGCATTCGTCTCCCGATGGACATCGGCACGCGTGTGCAGTGCCGGTGGAGGGACGGCACGATGTACCCGGTGCGGGTGATCGAACGAAGACCCGGATCAAAAGAAGGCGTCCCGGAGGAGTACGAGTACTACGTGCATTACGAACAGTTCAATCGAAGGCTCGACACATGGGTCACCATCGCGGAGATGGATGTTAAATCAGCAGAGCAGGACGAGGCGGCCAAGAAACGCAAAGCAGAGGAGCACGACGAGGAGCACGCCGAGTTCGATCCCAATGCTCTTCGAGAGCACGAGGAGGTAACAAAAGTCCGGAACATTCTGAAAGTGGAATTGGGACGGCACGAGATGGACACGTGGTATTTCTCCCCCTTCCCGCCCGAGTACACCACATGTAAGAAGCTGTTCTTCTGCGAGTTCACGTTGAACTTCTTCAAACGCAAGGAACAGCTGCAGCGGCATTTACGGAAAACGGAGATGTACCACCCTCCTGGGGATGAGATTTATCGGAACACGGACAAGCGCGGTCGGACCGCGGCTTTTTTCGAAATTGACGGCAAGAAGGACAAGATGTTTTGCCAAAACTTGTGTTACCTGGCGAAGCTGTTTCTGGATCACAAAACGCTGTACTACGATGTGGATTTGTTTCTGTTTTATGTTTTGTGTGAGGTGGATGAACGGGGGTATCACATTGTGGGCTATTTCAGTAAGGAAAAGTGCTCAGAGGAGGGGTATAACTTGGCGTGTATTTTGTCGCTTCCCGCGTACCAGAGGAAAGGGTACGGCAAGATGCTGATTTCGTTTTCGTACGAGCTGAGTAAGAAAGAAGGGAAGGTTGGAACGCCTGAAAGGCCTTTGTCAGACCTTGGGCTGGTCTCGTACCGAGGCTACTGGACCAGAGAGCTCCTGGCAATCCTAAAGGATCAAACCCGCCAGGTGATGAGCATTAAAGACTTGAGCGAGCTGACCATGATCAAGACCGAGGATATCATCTCAACGCTGCAGCACCTCAACTTGCTCGCGTACCAAAAAGGCGCGTACGTCATTTGCGCCGCGGATGAGCTCATTGAGAAACACCTGAAAGCCGCGGGCTCCCCAGGCGTGGAAGTCGACCCCGCCAAGCTGATCTGGACACCCTACAACGCGGAGAAGGAGTACGCCAACTTCAAGGGGTAAGACGAGGTATGGACAAATGGAACACATTTTTGAATAAAATACACTTTACAATACAATAATAAAAATAAATTAGTCTCCGTCGTCGCCGTCGCCTTCGCCGTCGTCCGCGTTGTCGGTTTTGAAATCCCCCTCGCCGTATGCGCCTGATTGAGATAAAAGGTGCATCCCCACCATCTCGGTGTAGGTTTCGTACCACGCCAGCGATTCCGCGGCCTTCATGAACGAATTTTTAAAATTCCCAATGACGTAGATGAAAAACGCTTTCCGCGAAATTAAAATAAGCGCCTCCAGGCCAAACGTATTAATGAGAAACGCCATGCCCCAGGTTTGTATGTACAGGTCCTCTTCCCCAGGTCCTAGGTACTGGTAGATCAGGACGCCGTAGGTTAGAATCGTGTACCCGCCGAACATCCACACGAAGGAGGCTAGGAACCAGCCTTGTCGTTCGTACAGTCGGGCGTTCCACTTTAGTTTCTTGATGTACACTTTTCCTTCAGCCCTTACGTCGTCCACCGAGATTGTTTTTTTATCCGCGAACATGGTTTTGAATGCATCGCTTGCGTCTTGTTTCGGGGAAGTGACGTAGCTCCGCACGGCGATGCCCCACCGCCGCGAAGCGAAGTTCTTGGTGAGGCCGCGAATCGTGGGCGGGGGTTGCGTCGCGGCGCCGTTCGCAGCGGTACCCGCGTCTTTATCTTTTCTGCTCCCCCACCGCAGCTTCAGCCCCTTCGCCGCGGCGTCCAGCCGTCGTTCCTTTTCAACTTCGTCGGCATCGGACTCGTCGTCCGAGGACTCGGGAAGATCGCCGTGATTCACGACAGGCGGGAGCGTATGGACCCCTTCGCCTCGCGCCGTATCGTCTCTACTCGCGTTGACGAGCTCCGTCACGTTCGAAACGCCGATCGCGTCACTGAGAATCTGATGTGACTCGTACCCGGGGCTGCCCCTTGGCAAACCCGCCAGCGCCGAGACCGGGCCCGCGCGCTTGAGCGCCTCCACCAACTCTTTGAGCGTGCCCGGCAAGTGTTTCACGGTCGCGCAAATCGCCGCGACCGCCGCGCGTGCGTGCCGGGACCGGTGGTCCGCGAACGGAGGCAGAAACCGGGTTAGGTTTGCGTACGTCGATTTTACCATTCGTCGGCGCTCACCAACGCACCCGCGTTTTGGACGACGTCGACGTCCCGAACATCCACAAGGTCATCACCCAGTCTCACTCGCAATCCGGCAATCGCAAAACACACCGCGTAGGCTTCGTCGCGCGCGTCCCGGTCGCCTCTGAGTTTCGAAACCCTCGAGGCGTCCGTGACTAATGACTCGGACGCTTCGCGCAGCTTCTCGCACAAAACGTCCAGGCAGCCGGCTTCGATTGCGCGGCGATACTCCCGTGTGTCGTCCCGGACGGTGATCGCCACGGTGACGCACAAATCAGCCGTGGCTCTCGTGCCGCACCATGGGTGAAGTAGCGCACCTGCACACACCGTGAAGCCGTCTTCGACTCGAAACTCCGTCCTAGCGTCTTTGCCTCCGTCGCACGCGCGCGCCAGCAACGTCGCCGACGCGTGCAATATAGCGGTGACACTAGTTTGAGTGGAAGCACCCGCGGTTTGGTCAAGTACGTTGTTGTTGACACCTGTGCTACGCGACTCGTTGGCAAGTATCGCATCAACATCGCGCCCCACTGTGGCTCGTAGCACTGTGATAGACGCCGCGACCCCACAGCCTCCCGCACCGCCCTTCGCCGGGTTATCTATCATCGCGCAGTCAGCATCAGCGTCGCACGTCGCTACGGTCAAGGTTTTGCCATCAGCACTACACGTCGTGTTTCCCGACGGTGTGAATTCAGAATCACACACTATCGTGCATGACTTCCTTGAATCGAGTTTGTTGTTATTCGCCAACTTGGCTGTGCAACTCCCTGTGACATTTTCATCTCCAAGACCCGCCATTCGTTATTGAGGTGGATGCCATGTTACAGTTTTCTCCTTGGACCACGCTCGCAGCCCCCAGCAACACGACCACGACCAAGACTCTTTTCATCGAAGCGGGTCGCGAGTTTGTTGTTTTTCCAACCACGCGCGCGCGGTCTCTCCGCCGGTCGCATCCGGACCAGCGCGCCGCTGGCGGCTTCCCACGGAACCCCTCGGCGTGAGATATGACCTCGCGCGAAAAGCCACACCACGTGCGCCGACCCGCACGAGGCGATTGTGCCGCCGACTTTCCACAACGGGAGCTCGGGAGCTGAAGATGACAAGGAAAGCGCGAAACGCATGACAAATACTTCGAAAGAACGACACTTTATTAGGCTGAATTTCGTCAATTCACGGTATAATCCTGGTTCACGCACCTAGACTCCTTGAAAATCGACAGTCTAATTGACGAGTTAAAAATGACAAAATGGCTCCAGATTTTTAGGGTTCTGAAAAGAGGTGAACGTTCGTGACTGGTGCAGGGCATCATCGGTTGTGATCGGATCGGACCTAGGTCGCCGCGCGCCTTTCCTTCCTCCACTTCGCGTCGCGCACTTCGGAACGACGAACTGGTCCGCTTCCGCGTTCCGTCTTCAATCAAGATGATGCGCCGCGCTGCCGGGCAGCTTTTCCGCGCCCAGGCCCGATTCGGGGGCCGGGCCTCTTCTCTTCACCTCACCCCATCCGTGGGCGCTGTGCCGGTGTCAACCCTGGCGGCCAAGGATGCGTTCGCGTCTGTGATCGGGCGCGGGTTCCACTCCGCGCCCGCGTTGTCCGCCGGGATTTCCGCTCAGGAGCTTTCGTCGCTCCTTGAGGAACGCATCAGCGGGCACTACAGCGCGCTGGATATCGACGAAATCGGCCGCGTCCTGTCCGTCGGGGACGGCATCGCCCGTGTGTACGGCTTGAACAAGATCCAATCCGGCGAGATGGTCGAGTTCGCGTCTGGGGTCAAGGGCATGGCCCTGAACCTGGAGAACGACAACGTCGGGATCGTGTGCTTCGGAAGCGACACCACGATCAACGAAGGAGACATCGTCAAAAGAACAGGTACGCGCGCGAACCAACCAACCCCCCCCATCGAATAATCAAAACATCGATCGGGAACAATACCTACCGCTCGGTTGTTAGAAAATATCCAACTCGTATGGTGGGCAGTCATGGTTTTGTGTCTGGTCAAGTTTTTTTGAGGAAAAAAAAGCTGATATTGTCTCTTGAAGCCTTTCTTTGAACTTTCCATGACTCACCTTCTCCCTCCTTCTCCACCCTTCCCTACCCTTCCATCCCCTTCCCACAGGCGCCATCGTCGACGTCCCCGTGGGCAAGGGCATGCTCGGCCGCGTTGTTGACGGTTTGGGCAACGCCATCGACGGAAAAGGCGCGTTGACGGATGTGACGCAGCGCCGTGTGGAGATCAAAGCCCCTGGCATTATCGTCCGCAAGTCCGTGCACGAGCCCATGCAGACCGGGTTGAAAGCGGTTGATTCCCTCGTCCCCATCGGCAGAGGCCAGCGAGAGTTAATCATCGGTGACCGCCAAACCGGCAAAACCGCAATCGCGATTGACGCAATCATCAACCAGAAATCCATCAATGACGGGAACGACGAATCGAAGAAGCTGTACTGCGTTTATGTTGCCGTGGGCCAAAAGCGCTCCACCGTGGCGCAGCTGGTGAAGACCCTGGAGCAGAAAGGTGCGCTGGAGTACTCCATCATCGTCGCCGCCACCGCGTCCGACCCAGCGCCCCTGCAGTTCCTGGCGCCCTACTCAGGGTGCGCCATGGCGGAGTACTTCCGCGACAACGGCATGCACTCGCTGATCATCTACGACGACCTTTCCAAGCAGTCCGTGGCGTACAGGCAGATGTCCCTACTCCTGCGCCGCCCCCCCGGCCGCGAAGCGTTCCCTGGGGACGTGTTCTACCTGCACTCGCGTCTTTTAGAGCGCTCGGCAAAGATGTCTGACGACGTCGGCGCCGGGTCGATGACCGCGCTGCCCGTCGTCGAAACCCAGGGCGGGGACGTCTCCGCGTACATCCCCACGAACGTCATTTCCATCACGGACGGGCAGATTTTCCTCGAAACCGAGCTGTTCTTCAAGGGTATCCGCCCTGCTATCAACGTCGGTCTGTCCGTCTCTCGCGTCGGCGCCGCCGCGCAGATGAAAGCCATGAAACAAGTTTCCGGATCCCTGAAACTGGAGCTGGCGCAGTACCGCGAAGTCGCCGCGTTTGCGCAGTTCGGCTCCGACCTCGACGCTGCTACTCAGTACCTCCTAAACAGAGGCGCGCGTCTCACCGAAGTCCTGAAGCAAGGTCAGTTCGTCCCCATGCCCATTGAACAACAAGTCGTCGTGATCTACGCCGCCACCAAGGGCTACCTGGACAAGGTGAACATCCCCGACATCGGCGCGTTCGAGGAAGGCCTGCTGAAGGAAGTGTCCCCCGCCCTCCTAGAGACCATCAAGAAGGAACAGAACATCACCGACGCCACTGACGCCAAGCTCAAGGAGCTGTGTGAAGGGTACACCAAGGGGTTCATCGCGGCTAGGGCGTAAGGAAGGTGTGAGGTATGAGTGAAGAATCAGGTACTTGGGTACTGAAGAAGAAGAGAAGATGGAGGCGAAGTTTTTGGTTTCAAAAACTCGCCGCCGACAGTGTATTTGTTCCATCAACACGCGCAACATGCGTCTAGTTCTAGACGCTTCTTGTGAATAAAAAGCAGGCTTGCCTATACACGATTAAGATCTTAATATCTACTTCTATGTCTACCCTGAGCTAATTTCGAAGTGATTGACGTGGGGTGCGATGAATGCAGCTAGCGATAAACTCGGCTCGTGTTTCTGTCTCATCGCCAATGCAATTTTCAACCCGCACTCCGCATCCTGCGCGCCGTACATCACCTCTTGGGGCGTCAGCGTTTTCTTCTCCCAGTCTGTCATCGTCAGCGACTTGGTTTTGTGTGACAAAATAATACCGTGAATCGCCGCGAGTTTCTTTAGCGAGAACCCATCCGCGTCGGGGGTGAGTTTTTTGGCAACCTCGCCGAGGTCGCAGAAACTTATAAATTTTTCTTTCAGTCCTTCGCAACTCTGCACAAAACTCTCCCTGAAATCCCTTACCAGTTTCTTTACGTCCTCCTTCACTCCTATGCCTAGCAGCACGACGTTTGGGTGCGTTAGGAGTGCTATTATTTTTTCGTGAAGGCTTGGTTGTTTGACCAGCCGCGTTAGCAAAATAGTTCCGCTCGGTTCGCACAGCTGTAACAACGCCACGCAATTTGGAGTTTCGCCCTTGACGTAGTTCGGGCGCCACTCGATGTCGAACCCTATGCATAGATTTTTGTTCGTATTCAACCCCGACTCCAACCTTTCGCGCCACTCATCACACAACGTGGACGCGAAGCCCTGGTCCCGGGTGCACACCACGGAAGGCCCCGGGGTCCACTCCGGGTTCGGGCTGCGGATGTTCGCCAGCTCGAAGCACCGGCGACAAAACCACTCCTTGTCCACGGCGTCCCACTGGCACGTCTGGGGAGTACCCGAAACGCCGCACTCCGCGCACTTCGTGAGGAGTAACAAGGCATGCACACTCGAGGAGGGGGGGTCAGGCCGGCCACGCCACGACATCGCGCGCCTCCAAAGTGAGAAGATTGTTAATTCTTTTGAAAAGAACTTTCACTATCTATCGCTACGTCGTCACGCCCGCCGCTCTTCGCGTTTCGAGCGACGCTATGAGTTCTTGGAGGGCGGCTTTTTCTTGTCGTGCCTTGCCGTTTTCTATGTCTATCGTGTCGCTATTTTCCGAGGGTAATACTGCTGAGTCATCTTTGGTTGGTCCGTCGTAATCGCCGTCATCATCCAAATCCTTGTCCTCCTCATCATTCTCAACTCTACCACTTCTCACTCCCCGCAGCCGTCTGAAAAGCTCAAGCACATCGTCTTGCCCCTCTTGTCGCTGGAACAACTCCACCTCCGCGGCGTCGTGCTCGTCCTGCGTGCGTCTCGGGGTGACTCGAGGTTTATCTGCAGAGGGTGTGGAATGGATACTCTTCTTCTCGTGATGTAGCACCGGGAGTGCGGAGTTTAGAAATTGACTAAACTCATCGCTTTTCGAGGGGAACCGGCTGGGCGCGGTGACGATGATTGAAGTACGCGTCGGTTGGTCCGTTGCATCACCTGTTGTTGATGTTAGCGACACCCAAGCCTCACCTCCCCTCGCCCTTTCCGCGATTTCGGCGATCCATTTATTCGCCTTCACTACACGCGCGTCTATGGCACCCACCAACGCCCTTTGCGCCTCGACACGCTCTATGATGCCGTCCAACACCGAAGCGCTCGCCTTGTCCAGCTCAGTAAGCGCGGTGACGATTTGCGAATACGTCTCTTTTCGAGACACGTGCGCGGTGACCAGCGGCACCGCGAACGCGTGGTCCATCGTGACACCGCCGCGTGCACCACGGAGTGAGGGAAGAAAACGATTCAGTAAGGTGTTAGTTTTCTCAGAGCAGGTTTTGCATTTATAGTTTTACAGTTCAGTCACCTAGTACGCTACAACTTCGCCCTCGGTTTCAGCCCCGCCGCCTGCTTCATCTTTTTAAAAAACGCTTCAGGCAACGCGCGGTACTGCACGAACGCCGCTTTTCGCTCTTCGCTCCGGGCCTCGCCAAAGGGCTTTGAATAAGAATTTCCTAATCCCTTTTTTATCCGCGCTACGCTACTTTTTTTATTTTTTGCAATCGCAATCGCCAAACCCAATGCCTCGGCCATCAAAGCATCCTTCGGTATGTTCCCTTTGAAGCTTATGTTTGAAAGGGCATTCAATGACTTTGAATGGTTATTCGATACCTTGTCACTCCTATCACCCCTACCTCCACCAACCACCTCCACCACGAGCCCCCTTTCCTTCGCCTCTTGTGCCCGTATAGCGCGACACGCTAGCGACGCTCTGGACGCGGCGCCCGGTCCTATTATCCTATTAAGCTTCGAGGACAAGCCCCA
>TARA_B110000977_G_scaffold67828_1_pt1 | contig 15317 bp, 13 predicted proteins | sample TARA_B110000977 | Tara Oceans TARA_B110000977 (sample SAMEA4397798) | marine metagenome | biome: Polar Biome; feature: [SRF] surface water layer (ENVO:00010504); material: water (ENVO:00002006), including particulate matter (ENVO:01000060) such as... | depth 5 m | reverse complement strand
AAAATGGGGATACTTTATGGAATTACTATAGTGACAGCGTTTCTAGTAGTGGGAAATCTATAACTCAATTAAATAATCAAATTATTTTTTGTGGTAGCATCCATCCAATTCAACCAACCAATATTATTCCAAGAAATTATTATTTAGTAGGAGGAATAGACACTTCAGGAAGCCAGGCTTTTTATGCAGGTTTTAATTACTATACAGAGTATGAACACTCTTGTGTAGAAGTAATTAAGAAGCCAAACTCAAACAACTACTACTTAATTTCAAACATCCACCAATTTTCAAATAATAAGATTTATTATGCAGAACTAAATGGTCAATGGGTTCAAGGTGGAACTTCCAATATAAATGGTAATATAAACGATGTTGTAAATGGGTTAGATACTCTTATGTATAACAGTGGATTCGTAGCAATAGGAAATACTGTAGAAACAAATAATGGACTTACAGATATTTTTATATCCAAAACAGTTAACGGCACATGGGACAGTAATTACAGCAATAATAACTTACTAAACTATAATGAAATTGAATTGAATAAAACTGAGATTTATCCTAACCCAACGAGTGATTTTGTGGAAATTAATAATATAGGAACTGGAAGTGAAATTTCTATATATAATTTAAGTGGGGAATTAGTTGATCATTATATTTATAACCAAAGTAAATACAGTTTAAAACATTTAAAAGCAGGTATTTATTTAGTGGAAATTCTGCAAAACCTAAAGAAAGAGCATTTTAAAATTATCAAATTTTAAACATTGCAAGAAAGTAATATTCTTTGTTTCTATTGTAGAGATCATTGAATTTGTCCTTGGATAGTGGAGAAGATTCTTCAATAAATCCTTTCAAAGTGAAAAGAGAGTATTTAGAAATTTCAAAAAAATTAAAAATATCTTCGCAGGATGTATTGTAATAATCTGAAGCTCCTAGTCCATGTTCAAAAATAATAACAGGATGAAATTTCTCAATAATTTTGGTAGCTCCTTTTAATACTCCTAATTCACCACCTTCAACATCTATTTTAATTAAGTCCACTCTTTGCTCATTAATTAGCTGATGGTCTAAAGTACTAGTCTTAATTTTAATCTTACTAATTTTTTCTTCTTTGGGGTATGATCTCTTTTTAATCCCACTGTATGCAGGATTTGATACAACATGGTGGAAATCAGAATCTCCCAAATTATCAGAAATAGCAAAGTTTTTTACAATACATATATCTTTGTATTTAACTTTTAATTCATCGTATAAATATGGGATAGGTTCATAGGCAAAATGATTTCCATTTGGGGCTAGTTTTAAAGCCTGATCCATAACCTCTCCCTTATGACAACCAACATCTATAAAAGTCGATTGTTTTTCTAAAACAATATTCATTATTTTAAATGTCTGCAAATCATAACGCATGTTATGTGTAAAAGGAAAAATTTTTTTTACAGTGCTTTTAAGAAATTTTAAAATCATTTAAAACATAAATTTAATATTATTCAATGATAGTAAGTTCAGTTCTTCTATTCTTAGCTTTATTTGAAATAGAATTATTTTCTTCTAGGGGTTTGGTTTCCCCGTAGCCTTTAAATGAAAGTCTATCTTTAGAAATATTATTCTCTATCAACCAATTCACTACTGCTTTTGCTCTATTTATGGATAATTCTAAGTTAAAATCATCGTTTCCATCGCTATCGGTATGTCCACTTATTTCAATTTTTAAGTCAGGAGTGATTTGCAATAATTTTAATACTTTATTTAACTCCACTAAAGAAGATTTTTTGAGACCAGATTTACTCTTTTCAAAGAAAATATTTTCTAATACAAAAGTACCAGGTTTTACTTTCTCCAATTCAATTATTAAAAAACCATCTTTTGACAAACTCAAATTATCTCTGTAGATATTTCTAGAGTAAAACATATATCCTTCTTTTTCAGCATGTAAAGCAAAATCTATACTTTTTGGTACAGTAATTAAAAATTCGCCATTACCTGGTTTAGATTGCATTTGAGAAATAACATTGTCTTTTTCAAGATCTGACAATTGAAAATATGCTATTAACGGAGATTTTGTTTCTGCATCAATAATTTTACCCTTTAAATAGGTAATTGGCTGTGGCTTATACTTATCACTAACTATAAAACTATATAGGTCTAAATCTCCAAAACCACCTTCTCTATTAGACGAAAAATAACCTAAATCTCCTTTAGGGGAAATTATTAACGAATTTTCATTCACATAAGTATTTAAAGGATAGCCTAAGTTTGTTGGTTTAGACCAGCTGTCGTCCTCCAGTTTTCTAGACATATAAATATCCAATCCTCCCATACCTGGATGACCATTACTTGCAAAATAAAGAGTCTTTCCATCAGGGTGAATTTGAACAGATTCTTCTCTGTAAGGTGTGTTTATCTTAGAGGATATTTTTCTTGGGACTGACCATTCTCCATCTTCAGTGATAGTAGTTACATATATATCTTGATTATTTGGGTTTCTTCTTTGCCTATTGTAAGTCATTCCGCGTATAAAATAAAGTGTCTTTCCATCAGAAGAGAAAGATGGTTGGGTTTCCCAGTGTTTAGAATTAATTTTTGGACCTAGATTAACTGGTGTTGACCAATTTGTTCCATTATTTTGACTGTAAAATAAATCACAACTTCCATAGCCTTTTCTTCCACCTCCATACTGATAATCCCCTTTTGCTCCTGTTTCACAACCTACAAAAATTATGTACTGGCCATCAGAACTAAAAGTTGGAGCACCTTCATTATATTCACTATTTATGGCATTACTCACCAAAGAACTATTGGACCAATTACTATTTGAAGTTCTCTTAGAAATAAAAATATCTTCTTGTCTTCCTCCAGGTGCTGATATATCATTTACTCTTCTAGTAAATAAAAACGTAGAATCATCAGCAGTAATTGATGGAAAATACTCTGGTAATTCAGTATTTATTGAACTTCCTAAGTTTATTGGGTTAAAATCAACAGGATTCATAATAGCTTCTAATGCAAATTGACAATTCTCTATCATTCTATTAATTCTGCCCATATATCTCTCATCTGCTAATGGGGAATTTTTATATCTCACAGCATTTTTAAGACATTTTTTATAGCTACCTATAGATATATGCAGTCCGGCTAAATTATAATATTCAACCAAAGGAATTATTGGATTAACAGCCATCATTTTTTCTTTGTAAAAAATTGCACTATTTATATCTCCCATTTGTACTTTAATTTGAGATAATAAAAAATATGCTTCTGAAAATGTAGAATCCTTAGATAAGGATTTTATAAGATACTCTTCAGCACCAATTAGATTTCCTCTCCCATTTAGAGGGCTTATATCGTTATAACATGCTATGGCTTTTTCATAAAGCTTGATTGCTTTCTTGCTGTAGGTAGAATAAAGTGCACTTTGACCAGAATAAAAATTCAATAGAAAAAAAGAAATAATAAGCAATAAAAATCTTTTCATATACTAAGAAATATTTAAAAATTTATGGGACTGAATAGACAAACGCCATCTGGGATTTTCTTCTAAAAAGGAGAGTATATATGGGAGATTCTTATCTTTTTTAGACCATTCTGGTTGAATAAACAAATTGCAATTCTTATTTGTCATTTTCTTTTCATGCTCTAAAGCCCAGTCCAAATCGCTTTTTTGAAAAATAATTACTTTAAGTTCATCAGCTACATGATATATCTGATCCATTGGATCTTTGAATTTCTTGGGGCTAAAACATATCCAATCTAGATTATCTGGCAAGGGATTGGTTCCTGCTGTTTCAATTGCAGTATAAAAATTTTCTTTTTTAAGTTTATTTACCAAACCATTTAGGTTGTGCAAAGTGGGTTCTCCACCTGTAATAACTACAAATTTTGTTTTGTAATTCAGAGCCTGGTTTACAATACTATCTTCTGAAATACTTGGATGTAAATCAGAATCCCAGCTCTCTTTGACATCACACCAAAAACAACCAACATCACAGCCAGCCAAACGAATAAAAGTAGCTGGTTTTCCTGTATGAAATCCTTCTCCTTGTAAAGTATGAAATAATTCCATTAAAGGAAGTTTATGCACTTTATTTCCCATCTTCAAGTTTCTCACTTTCTTCTTTTTTCTTTTTTTGTTTTTCTTCCTTTGCTTTTTTGGCTTTTTCTCTTCTCAATTTTCTTTTCCCCTTTCTACTTTGACTAGCTTCAATGGAGGACTTATTTCTAAGCATATCATTGAATTTAATTTCTTCTTCGTGGTCTTTAACTACACCAAATCTATCGAATTCTAAAATCATCCAGATATTGCCTTTGCTAAATAAAACAAAGTCAGTTTTATTTCCATTTTCTAGATAATGCTCCCACTTACCATCTTTTAGACCTTCTTTCCACTGTCCAGTTTTTTTTAATTGCCCATTTTTGTAAAAAAACTCCCATCTGCCTGTTTCAACACCTTCATCCCAATGTTTCTCAAAAGATTTTTGACCATTTTTATGGAAATAAAACTCATCACCATCTACAACGCCATTTTTATAAAACTTAGACATTTTAAGAATACTATCCGGGTGAAAAGTAGTGTAAGAGCCATTAAAATTTCCTTCTTTATAGTTAATAATTTTCTTTGGTTTTCCATCTTCATAATAATAAGTTTGGGTACCATCTAACAAATTATCTTTATAGCTCAATGATTTGGAAGATTTGCCATTTTCATGAAAGTATAACCATTCACCTTCTCTGTCTCCCATATCATAGGTATTTCCCCATGCAACCTGACCATTTTCATGCCAATATCCCCAAGTTCCATTTTCAATCCCTTCTACATAAATGGATTTAACTTTAACTTTTCCATTTTTGTAGTAAGTAAAACACTCTCCATTTTCCTTTCCTAAAATAAAGTTGGTCTTTCTTTCTAATTTTCTATTGTCGTAATAAGCTACACAAGTACCAGTATAAGGTTTTCCAGATTTTTTATGAAATACGATAGTTGTTCCCTTAGACCATTCCAAATCTTTGTTGCAATCCAGAGCCTTTCGCTTGGAGACATAACCCATATCTTTAGTTTTTTGAGATCCCTTTACTACAAACTTAGGATCGTCTTGAGAAATAAAAGGGTTGAATAGGAATAACAAGATTAAAAACAAGAATGCTTTCATATATTAAAATTAGTAGTTTAAATATTAAATACGATAAAAAGCTACATATATTTGTCATATGAGTAATATTTCATATAAATCTGAGAGTATTTGTGCTATCTCTAGTCCACAAGGAGTTGGAGGTGTAGCACTTATAAGAACATCTGGAGATGATGCACTTTCCATAGTTAATTCTATTTTCTCAAAATCTCTTTTAGATATTCAAGGATACTCTGTATTGTATGGGGAAATTCTAGAAAAAAGTATAGAAATTGACCATGTCATTGTAACTGTTTTTAAAAACCCAAATTCTTTCACAGGTGAAAATGTAGTAGAAATTTCCTGTCATGGATCTGTTTATATTCAATATAAAATATTGGAACTTCTTTGTGAAAATGGTGCACGTTTAGCGTTACCAGGCGAGTTTTCCAAAAGAGCTTTTTTTAATGGGAAATTGGACCTTAGTCAAACGGAAGCAATTGCAGATTTAATAAACTCTAGATCGAGTGCAGCTCATGACATAGCTATTAAGCAAATGAGAGGTGGGTTTTCTTCTGAACTTAAAACTTTAAGAGGGAAATTAATTGACTTCGCATCTCTAATTGAATTAGAGCTAGATTTTTCAGAAGAAGATGTTGAATTTGCAGATAGAAAAAAATTATACGAATTTGTAGATGAATTGGTTAACCATTTAAATACTTTAAAAAATTCATTCAAATTGGGAAATGCGATTAAAAATGGTGTTTCCACTGTGATTGCAGGAAGACCAAATGCTGGAAAATCTACCCTTTTAAATAATTTACTTAATGAGGACAGGTCGATAATTTCTTCAATTGCCGGAACAACAAGAGATACTATTGAAGAAATTTTAAATATTAATGGTATAGACTTTAGGCTGGTAGATACTGCAGGAATTAGAAAAAGCACCGATGAAATAGAACTGATTGGAGTAAAAAAGACTTTAGAGAAAATCAGCACTTCATCTATGGTTATTTACATATACGATTGTTCCATTGTTTCTTTGGAAGAAGTCAATGAAGATTTAGAAAAATACTTTAAAAAGGAAATCCCTTGTTTAGTAATTGCCAATAAAATAGATTTAATAGACAACTTAAATAATATTCCAAAAAAGCATTTTAAGACCTCCTTAAGTATGGAGGTGAACATGGAAGATTTTAAAAATGAAATTTACAAACTATTCACTTCTCAAAATACCGACTACCAAGGGGTGATAATCAGTAATTTAAGACATTACGAAGCATTGGAGAATGCAAATAAGGAACTTTTAAAAGTTAAAACTGGATTGGACAACAATAGTTCAGGTGATTTTTTAGCAATGGATATAAGAGAAGCGCTTCAGCATATTGGAACTATCACGGGAGAAATCTCTTCGGATGAATTATTGGGAAATATTTTTGCTAATTTTTGTATTGGAAAGTAAGCAATAAAATAACATAATAAACCTGTAATTTAAAACTTCCAAATAGTAAATTAATTTAATTTTAATAACTGATTTTGAATAATTTAGAGTTATTTATAGCCAATAATTTTACTACTTTTTAAATCTATTTTTTTATAACTTTTCTCGTGTACATCTTCTTGATATACAGGCTCAGAATTAATAACACTATACATAAATCCACTACTAATAACTTCAGAAATAACACCTCTATACTTCAATGATTTAATTTTAAAAACAACTTGATCTCCTTGTTTTAAAAAATTAGCGGAAGAAAATTTAGACATATTATTTTCGTTTATGTCTAAAATCAATTTATCAGGATTTTCTGAAGCTATTAATAAATAACGATCACATGCTTTTTTCACTCCTAATTCACATGCTTTTTTATAATCTCTCATATAAGAAATTTCTGCATTTTCTTTTGCCAAAGCTCTTTTGTAATACGCTGAAGGAGAGAAAGAAGAAATTTGTGAAACTAAGTAAGACTGCTTAAATTTTATTTTTTTATTATTAAATGCATCTGCAGTACTATCTCTAGCTATAACAAGATCATAATCTATTATGGCTCCAATAAAATCTTTTAAAATAAATTTTGAATTACCCCTGTAGTAACAGGATTTTGTGTAGTTAATTTCATATCCATTAAAACCAGTAGCACTTGTAGAAGTGTATAATCTGTCAATCTCAGCTATAGCAATCCTATATTTTTGTAATTTATATGCTGTAAATGCTTTATAATAAGTTAATAAATCAGAAGCTTTTCTATAAGACTCTGAACTGAAGTTATAACTAATTCTATTATTTATAGTTTCTGATTCGCTAATTTCTAAACTTTTAATATAATCTGCCGTAGCATTTAAAGAGTCATTTAAAAGATAGAAGAATGCACCTCTATATAAATAATGGTGTACAAGCTGCTTGGGGGTAGAATCAATTTCTGTTATCATACTATCTAAAAAACTAATTCCTTCTTGATAATTTCCCATCATTGTCATATCAAAAAGGCTCATATGAGAATCTTGAGAAAAAGTTATAAAAGAGTTTAGAAAAATTAATAAGGAAAAAATAATCTTCATAGGTTTTTTTTTAAAAATTAAATAAATAAAAACATTGGTCTTAAATGATTATCAATTTTATTGAGTAATAAGTATAAATGCTAAAAGTGGACTTAGTTAAATAGAGAAGTACTTTTTAAATGAGCTATCATAGCTCAGTAAACGAGAAATCAAGACTAAACACGAAATGTATTAAAAACTAATTTCTTAGGAGCCGCAACCTATACAATCAAAATGAGAGTCTTCTGGTTTTACACCCTTTAATTTCATTTCTAAATTATGGATTTGATCCCTAATCTCCATATCCTCCATCATATTTCCAGTTAATTTAGTTTTTAATGATTCTATTTCTGTAGATAAGTTTGAAGATGCTTCCATTTTTTATAATATTTGATTCTAAAATAATTAGAAACTTTTAACTTCCATCCATTTATTTTAAGAAGTTTTTAAAATAATTTTCAACAATGGGATTTAACCTTTAAATATATCTTAAAATCAATTAATAACATTTATTTTCATACTTTACAAAATCATTTTAATGCATATAATATAATGAGAGCTCTAATATTTTTAGTTTGTTTTTTTGTGTCACAATCATTAATAAGTCAAGATTTACTAAGCCAAAGAAACATACAAATGGTTTATACAGAAACAACTGTTGAGGCAACTAAAAAAATTGAATACTATATAGATTCCATTCCAGAAATTAGAAATAAAATCAAAGATATTTCCTTAAAAAAATATATTTTCCTTACTGCAAAACAATACAAACCAGTTTTGAAGTATGTCGAAGAATTTACTACTGAAAGCATAGACAAACAAAATGAGTTTTTAGCTTTTAAAAATAAATGGTTTGAAAAATATTACAACATTGAGAAAATTTTTGATTTATGACAGGTATTTCTCTAAATACTATTAGAAATTATTTTTTGGTAATAATTCTTGTAACTATTCATACGATTCATTATACTCAATGCAATAATGGAACTAATTTTTTTCCAGCGACAGTGCAATACCCTACTTTGAATCAATGGTGGTCTGCAACTGCAAATAATTGGGCAGGAGAAATTATTAAAATTGGTGTTACTATGGGCGAAAACTATCAGTTTTCTACATGTGCAACTTATGGAAATGTACAAGCTAGTTACGATACAGAACTAACTTTAAGAGACCAAACAGGGACACTTTTAAGTTTTAACGACGATTACATAGGCTGTGGAAATACATCTTACATAAATTGGACAGCAACTTTTAACGGTGAAGTGCATTTACATATTAATGATCAGAATTGTGCTACAAATTCAACTTTAACTGAAGTTATGATTTTTAGATCGCCAATTAGCATTTGCAACCCGCCTGTAGCTACTTACAATAAAATATGCCAATCCAATTCTACCTACGATATTGACATTAACCTTTCCTCTACAGGGAATGCTTCATCTGTAAATATTTCCAACCTAGACAGCATCTATTTTAGCAATGTTCAAAATGGGAACTACACAATAAATGGTCTATCTGGCATATCAAATATTAAAATTTATGACTTTAATGACTCTACTTGCTATAGCTCTCAAGGCTTTTCAATATGTAATCCATGTACCAATATTTCAGCGCCAAGTGATTTCCCTTGTAATGCACCTAGCTTAAATCTTTTGGCACCGTTTTATGGATCAACCAATTGTGGTTATTCAGTTTCTAGTGGAGGAAATTCTAACGGACCAGATAATTTCTGTGGTAATTCAAACAACGATTCTTGGTTAGTTTTTACAGCATCTGACGATACTATTGTTCTCGATTGGAATATAATTTATGACCCCATCAATGGCTGTGATCAAGGAGTGCAATTTGCAATTTTAGAGGGCAGCTGTAATAATGAAGATCAAATGGTGGAACTCGCATGCTATAATCCAGCTGGGATTTTTCAAAATTCTGGTACTTTCACTATTCCAGACCCCTCTACTTCTGCTAATCCACTTACAATTGGACAGGATTATTATATATATATAGATGGTTACTCGGGCGACTTATGTGATTATTATTGGATTGCCCAGTATGGAATAGCAACCAACCTAAATAATGACTCTTGTGCAAATGCACAAACGGTAAGTTGTGGATTCATGGACACTTCCAATAACATACTTTCTAGCAATAGCAATATTCCACCTAGTTGTTCCACTTTGACTCCCGGTAAAGGAGTTTGGTATGAATTTACTGGAGATGGGTCTATTCTTACTACTTCCACTTCTAATCCAGGGACGAATTTTGACACCCAAATTCATGTTTACCAAGGCACTTGTGACAGTTTAATTGTAGTAGGATGTGATGACAACAGTGGCAATGGTAATTCTTCCGAATATTCTTTTCTAACAGTTAATGGAGTCCAATATTATATTTATGTAAATGGAAATGGGACTGAAACTGGTCAATTTGTAGTTTCTTTTTCTTGCCAGTACTGTGATTTGAGTATTTCAACTATTGTAAACTCCGAGACTTGTGAGGGTGAAAATGATGGGGAAATTCTAATTGACTTACAAGGCACTAGTTTGTACAATATTGACACCAATGGAACATCTCTTTTTAGCTCTGTTAATACAAACAATTTCACAATAAATAATTTAAAAGACGGCAATTACAATCTAAGCATCTATGATTTAAACATTCTAAACTGTGATACTGGTTTTTCTGTTTCTATTAATCCAGGAAATAGTATTTACAATGTAAATTTTGATACTGTTATTTGCAATGGTTCATCGGTTTTAATCAACAACAACACCTACAACGGAAACAATCCTAACGGTGTAGAAATTCTTAATTCCATAAATGGGTGCGATTCTACAGTTAATATAACCATTACTGAACTGGCAGACATTTTCTACAATTTTGATACTTTAATTTGTGAGAACGATTCCTTGATATTTAACAACCAACTCTACAGCCTATCTAACCCCAATGGTCTACATATTTTCACTGCTCAAAATGGTTGTGATTCCTCTGTCAATGTAAATTTAGATTTCTTTCCAGCAACCAATATCACCAGTAATTTTAACGATACCACTGTTTGTGAAGACGATACTATTTTAGTATTTGGACTTGGAGCAAGTGACTATTATTGGAACAACAATATTCTAGATAGCATACCTTTTATTTCTCCTGTTGCTGGCCAATACATCGTTTCTGGTACGGATAGCAATAATTGTATAGGAACTTATAATTTCCAACTAGATACAGAATTTTGCCCAAGAGAACCTTTTTCTATTAGTATTCCAAATGTGTTAACTGCCAATCAAGATGGAGTTAACGATATTTTCATGGTTTCTGGAACCTCCTACGAATTTATTTCAATGAGAATTTTCAATAGGTGGGGCCAACAAATTTTTAGTGACTTTTCTGGAAGAGGTTGGGATGGAAGATTACCCTCGGGTCTAAAAGCAAAAACTGGTAGTTATAATTTCATACTAGAGATTCAACCATTAACTAGGCCTGTTTCAAATTCAGAGATCTACAAAGGAAATATTGAGTTATTCAATAATTGATTTTAAATTTTAACTTCTAAAACATCTGTAAATCTAGTGGTGTAACAAGGCGACAGCTTCTCTTGTTTTAAACGCCACTTCCTGTCAAATCCTTGGACAGCTAATCTAACTTTATTTCTACCCATTTTCTGGTTGATATGGTCCATGGCATTCATTATATTCTTGGTTTTAAAAATGTCTTGAGTAGTAAATAAACTCAACTGCCTAGACTCTTCAGAAATAATATCTCCAACAATAACCCCTGCTTTTTTATAATTAAATCCATCTTTATAAATCCTTTTCAGCACTGATAGAGCCTGACTAATAATTTCCATACTATCGTTGGTGGGAACATCTAAAATAATCTTTTGAGATGCATTGTACTGACTATTTAAATCCTTAAAAGGATTGGTTTTAACAAATACCAGTATAGAAGAAGTAAGGCTTTTTTCTTTTCTTAGTTTCATAGCGCAGGTAGATGCGTAGGAAGCTACCGCTTCTTCTAATTCGTGGTGTTTCTTTACATCCATTCCAAATGACCTAGAGGTACAGATATTTTTTTTTCTTTGAGTTTCGTATTCTAATGGTAGGCAAGAAATTCCTTTTAATTCTTTAATCATTCGAAGACCATTTACTGTCATATTGTTCCTAACCCAAGATTCACTTGCATTTACCAAATCGTAAGCAGTTTGAAATCCTCTTTGAGATAAAAATTTAGAATACTTTCTGCCAACACCCCAAAGTTCATCCACTGCGACATGCTTAAGAACATGAGTTATAGTACTCGGCTCTTTCATTAGAAAAACACCATCTTTTTTATGTTTTTTAGCTATTCTATTGGCTACTTTAGCCAAAGTCTTGGTAGGTGCAATACCTATAGAAACAGGAATTCCTGTCCACTGCCCTACTTTTTTCCTTAAGTCAATAGAAAACTTATTTAGCTTTTTTATTCCTTTTAAATCCAAAAAAGCTTCGTCTATAGAATAGATTTCAATTGCTGGCGATTCTTGAGACAATATTTGCATTACTCGGTTAGACAAATCGCCATACAAAGCAAAATTAGAAGAAAACACATGGACATTGTGGTAGTCAAAAACAGGTTTCATTTTAAAGGCTGGAGCTCCCATTTTTATCCCCAAAGCCTTCGCTTCATTGCTTCGGGCAATAACACACCCATCATTATTAGAAAGAACCACAATGGGCTTGTTCTCTAACCTAGGTTGGAAAACACGCTCACAAGAAGCATAAAAATTATTACAGTCTACAAGTGCTATCATACTTTATGTATAATATGGGTTACTACTCCCCAAACTTTAAAATCTATTTCCTCTGTAATTTCAATAGGTTTAAAATTTTCATTTTCAGGATTTAAATACAATAAGTCTCCTTTTTTATGAATTCTCTTAACGGTAAACTCTCCATCAAGTACTGCCAAAACTATTGTCTTATTCTTAGGTTCTAGAGCTCGGTCAACCACCATAACATCACCACTGAAAATACCTGCATTTTGCATAGAATCACCTGTAACCTTAACACAAAAAGTAGCAGAAGGATGCTGGACTAAATACTCTTGTAAATTCAGATCTAAATCCATGAAATCTTCAGCCGGCGATGGAAAACCTGCAGGAACATTGGATTGGTAAAAAGGAATATCTAAAACCTTTCCATCTATGGAATAGAAACTTAATTCTTTACTAGCATGTATGCGTTTTAATTTTCTCAAAAGAAGTGCTTTGTTAACTGGAGAGTAAATTTCTTTTTTTATTCTAAAAGAAGGGTATTAGTTCATTTAAACTTTTTCACAAATAAGATTATTTTTCTTTCAGCTATTCATTATTAGCTTCATCTATAAATTCAATATTTGCTTGAATTTCTGGTATCTCTCTTATTTGGATTTCTTTTTTTATCTGAACAGACTTTTCTAGTAGATCTTTGGTTAGAATTTGCTTATTTCTTTTCTCCATTGGTGGATTTAACCTTTCTGCTTTTTCAAAATCAATAACACTTTCCAACATTTCTCTAGGTAATTGTGCACCAGTTTTCTGTAAGGTCTGTAAAAATTCTTCTGCAAAAAATTGATCTACCTGAATTCTTCTTTTAGTAGTATGGGCAAATTTCCCTATAATTCTACAAACATTATCTCGTTCTTCAGGACTTAATTTATCTGCAAATTCATATTCTTCTATTTTCTTTAAACTTAAAATAATAGGTTCTAAAGAATCTTTGGTGATGATGTATACATTATAATCGCCAATGTTGTAATTGAATTGTTTAATAACATGTAGCGTATTAGATGGTATTACAAGAAATAAATCTTTTTTAACATCTTGGTGCTTGGCATATTTTTTTAAACTTTCTGTTTGTAATTTTATATACTTTGGGAAATTATTCAAATCATCATTTGCAGGGCTTTTTGCATCAAAAACAATAAGTTGATCCATTATTTCAATAGCATTATCTGGCTTATTTCTTGGATGAGGAAAATCTTCTTGACTTATGTATTTGATAACATGGTTATTGCATATTAATTGCAAGTGGTTTTCAACATCTTTTTCATGTTCTCTCCACGTTTGTTTCAGGTTTTCTAGTTCTTGCTGTGCTTCCTTTACCCTATCGTCATTGATTCTTTGTTTTTCGTTTTCGAGGCTTTCTTGAAGAGTATTAGTAGACTCAATAGATTTTCTAAGAGTTATATTTCTATTTTCTTCTTCTTGAAGAAGAATAGTATTCGCATTTTTAAGATTATTTCTTTCATTTTCGATTAGCTTAAGTCTTTCTTGTATTTGAATTCTCTCTGTCTTAAGCTGTTCCAAAGAATTGAGTTTGGTATTGGCAATTTGAATATTTTGTTGGTGGTTATTTATTTCCACTTCTTTTGCAGAAAGCTTTTGTTCTAACTCTGAGACTTTATTTCTCTCTAGTTCAAGGGATTCTTCTAAAGAACTACTGTCGTCATTTTTCTTGGTTCTAAAAAAAACAAAGCCTGCTAAAAGTAAAATAAGTATTGGTACAAGAATATCCATAAATAATATTTAGAACTAATTTAATTATTTATGAATATATAAAAGAAGAACATAAAGTATTTAAGTTGTAGTTAAATAAATATGGAATTAGTAAATTGAAAAAAAAATCATGGCTACTAATAAAAAACCAATTTTAAACGACCTCTTCGAAACAAGAAATAGCCATACGGAAGAAGCAGAGGAAATAAAAAAAGAAGATTTTATAAAAACAGTAAAAAGCAGAAGGAGTGTAAGAAATTATAGTGATGAACCAGTATTAGAAAAAGACATGAAAGCTTGCTTAGAATTGGCATTATTGGCACCAAATTCATCCAATTTGCAACCATGGGAGTTTTACTGGGTTAGATCTCAAAAAAAGAAAAACAAACTTATCTCCTATTGCTTGGGGCAACCAGCTGCATCTACAGCACAAGAATTGGTAGTGGCTGTAGCAAGACCAGATTATTGGAAGGTCAATCAAAAAAGAATGTTAGAATTAATAGGTGAAATGGGAGAAAAAGCACCAAAATCAGTTAAGAAGTATTATGGACGAATAGTTCCACTAGCTTACGACCAAGGATGGTTTTCTTTGCGAGGATATCTTAAAAAAATAGCAATGGAAATTCGTGGAATAAAAACACCAACGCCAAGAGAACCCTACAATAAAAAAGGAATGTCAGTATGGGCACATAAATCTACAGCGTTAGCTTGTGAAAATCTTATGCTATCCCTAAGAGCGTACGGATACGACAGTTGCCCTATGGAAGGAATTGACTCCAAAAGAATTAAGAAACTATTAAATTTAAAAAGCCCAGCAGAAATTTCAATGGTAGTCAGCGCAGGAAAAAGAGCAAAAAATGGTGTTTATGGTAAGCAGGTTAGATTTAATAGTAGCTACTTTATTCATGAAGTATAAAATGAATTATAAAGTATTATTAAGTATATATATATTTATTTCATCTTCCTTTTTTTCACAGGAAAATTTACTTAAAAGAGAAATAATAGAGAACATAATTGACTCTATTGACGCACACAATCAATTGGAGTTTGAAATGTTTCGAAGTGAAAGAAATGAAAATAATAAATTCATTGAGGGGAAGTTTTATGCTAAAATGGAGAATAAACCCCTTAAGATTTATGTAAAAAATGAAAAACCG
>TARA_B110000977_G_scaffold180808_3_pt1 | contig 15319 bp, 7 predicted proteins | sample TARA_B110000977 | Tara Oceans TARA_B110000977 (sample SAMEA4397798) | marine metagenome | biome: Polar Biome; feature: [SRF] surface water layer (ENVO:00010504); material: water (ENVO:00002006), including particulate matter (ENVO:01000060) such as... | depth 5 m | reverse complement strand
CGCGGCGCCGCGGTACACGCGCGTGGGTCAAGTCGAGCCTCGCGCGTCACCTGCGCCCGCGCCGCCACCCGCGCGGAGACGTGCCGTGGTCGTGTCGTTCCAGGATGGCTCCCCGCCCACCGCTCCAATCGCGCTTGATCAATTTGGCGTTGTTCCACTCGCATACGATGGCAAGGGTACTGACAACAGCGCCGCAGTCGTCGCGGAGGTTCGGCGATTAGTTGACGACGACGAGGACGGAAACGCAGGTGACGCGGCACTGTGTCTCACCGGACACGCCGCGGCAAGGGTTGAGCTGTTGCTTCGGTCGGATTTGGCGTTTCACAACGCGACGCTTTCACCGATTGAGCTGGACTTTGACGTTGACGATAGGGATGGTAAGGATGCCGTCCGGGTTGAGGCGGGGTCGCGCTTGTGGCTTCCCGCGAGTTTAGCGGGGGACACGTCGCGCGCGCGTTGGCGTCCGGCGCCGCTCCCCGGCGCCGACGCAAACTTTACGTTCAAGTGGAGTGAACCCATTGCGCTTCGGTCGATCGCGGAACGTCGGGTAGTTGCTGGATCGGAAGAGTCACTCGTATCCATCGGGTCCTCTGTATCCCTGTCCGTATCTGGAAATGAACAATCCTTCAAACCCTCTCTGAACACGGTGAGCTCGGTGACCACGGTCGACACCCGCGGCGCTGCTACGCAGTTCGCGTGCGTGGTTTCCGGCCGACGCGACCCGAAACGTCTCTCCGCTGTCGTCGCGTTGGCGCCTCAGCTGTACGTCACAAACGCGTTACCCGTTCCAGTAACGTTGTCTGCTTCTGAATTCTCTACCACCGCCGCGATGTCGCGTGTTATAGCGCCGGGAGACACCGCAGCGCTTCACGACGCAGCCCTGGACCCCGCGTCGCCAATCACCATACACGCGATGCCGCACGGGTTCACGCACTGCGAATCCATCACCGTGCCCACGACGCACGGCGCTCCGCCGTTAGCTTTCGAAGCGTTTCGAGAAGTGTTTAGTGTGACATGCGGTGATACTGAATTGGTCAACGCCCTTGTGTCGGTGAGCTCTGTTTGCGTACGCGTGCGCGTAACCGTGGACGACTGCGGCGCGCGGAGAGTGGTGGTCTCAGCGCCTGCGAGCGTCGTGAACGAAACGCACACCCCTTTGGTGATTCTCGCAGAACAGGATCCTTCCCCAGAAGACCCCGTGGAGCTCGAGAGCACACTGGCGCGGCTAGGTATGGGTGCACGTGATTTAGAGGCGCCTGAACGTGTCGCATCTGCTGGCGAAGGTGATTGTATTGTGCCTGCCGCTGCGTCTTTTCCAACCGAGACGAACGCGCTTAACGGCACGCCAGTTGACGTGCAGAGCGTCGCTTCACCCGTCCCAAAACGCACGCGGAGTCGCGAGATTTCAAACGTGGACTTTTCGCCTGAAGGTCGCACGCGCGCGCGTTTGTTGGAAGCGGATGGATCACATCCCGCGACACCTTCGCGTCCCATGACTGCGGTTTTCAGACAAAGCTCAGACCGCGCGGTTTCGCCGTTGAAACCGCCAGTCGACGTCAGCGTCGCGAGTCCCTCGAAGGCTCCGTCGCTGAAAAGTTTGGTGGAGACGCAGTCGTGGGAAGAGCGCTCGCATCGTTCGACGAATGACAACACCGTGGTTCCCGGTGTCGCGATGTTCGGAAAGTCTGAACTGTGGCGTGCCCATAGAGACGAGGGCGATCCCGTGTTTACGGTCGTTAGGGTGCGCGCCGCTGATTCGCCGTGGTGGTCGTCCACCGCAAGACTGGTGGTGGGCGACGCCCCGAAGGTGCTGAAACTCCCGGTCGAAACCAAAAGCTCAAGGAAGCTCAAACCATCTCAAGGCTCGCTGAAACAAAAGTGGACGCAGTGCGAGGAGTACCTCTGTTCACTCACTTTGCCCAACGCGGTGGACAGCGCGCATGATAGGCGCGGCACGATAACGGTTCGATCAAGGTTCGTGCTTAAAAGCCGCGTACAAGGCTACGCTTTGTTTGTCCGACAACCCGGGTGCGATGCGACAAACACGGTACCCCCCGGCGGAAGCACTGTGGTTTCGCGCTGGACGCAAAAGTCAGGAAGCTCGTCGGAGCAGAGACGGTTGGTGCTGCGTCCCGCTGTCCCGGGAATATGGTCGTGGTCCGACCCAGTTGACGTCGATCGTGTGGGCGTGACACACGTCAGTGTGTCCAACCTTCACGCGGCAACAAAAACGTGTAGAGTTTACCGCGTCGCCGTATCAGCGTCTCGTGACGAAGCCTCTGCGGGTGGCTTTGTCGTGGACATAAACGAACTCGGCACTCGGGAAGCGGCTAACTTCGCCCCGGCGACGGGTGACGCAATGACCGGCGCTTCGGCGGGAACAAAAGTGGTGTCGCGTTCTGGCAATTTTCACGAGCTTTCTACCGCGACTGTTCCTACCTCGCCGGAAAAGGATAAAGACCCTCACCGTTTCCGTTCCATAGCGCAAGCCATGGTGTTTGTCAAAAAGGCGCACCCTGCGCCCGCCACGGTTCAACTCAGCGCTAAACTCAAGTCGCTCGGCGTGAGTTTAGTGGCGGACGAGGACGAGGTTCTCGGAGACGTCTCTCCGCGTGAGCTGCTGTACGCGAGGGCGACGGGTGTGGACACCTCGGTCACGGCACACGGGGACACGGTTGATTCTTTGAGTACCGTGGATTTTGCGTTTCAAGTGGGAAGCGCTCGCGTGGATTTGCAAACAGCGGAAACCGCGTCGCGTCCGACGGTTTTCGCGATGGGCGATTTAAACGACGACGCCGCCGCGCTCGCGGTGAGAACCACCGCGGCGTTTGTCTTGGATAATTCCAGACAATGGCGCGCTCGGTCCATCCACGTGGACCCCGCGCCAATCCTCATCGATCTTCGAGAGGTTTTCGGAACACCCGTGCCTTTGGTCGCGAGTAGAGTCGCAGCGCCGTTTCTGTCGCTGGCGGAGAGCGATGTCGCGACTGAGTCGACGGCTTCTCCCGTTGTTTTGCCGACTCTTCCCTCACAACTTGGCTTTCAATCCGTTCGCATAGGCAGAGTCGACGCTGTTTTGTCTTTCGCCGCGCTACCGTTCCTGCCCGCGGGCGTTCGTTCGATCGGCGCGGTGGACCGTGCGCGGGTCACTCTTCGCGGGTTCGCGCTTCCATCTGACGGCTACACCGGTGGAAGAACCCTGGCGTGGCGAAGAAACTCGAGTGCTGAAAATCCAAACTCCGCGTCGGTTCAATCCTTCCACCCCGACGTCGTCGCTCGCCTCGCGGCGCGGCACTACCTCGCCGCTATTACCTCTCAAGTTGTGCGTCTCGTCGCATCGAACAAGCTTCTCGGGGACCCGGCACGGCTGTGGAACGAGCTGGAAGCGGCGACCCGGGATTTGTGGAACTCGCCTCTGAAAGTAACTTCGGCGACGAAATTTTCGAAACGCGTCGCGAGCGCCGTCGCGGCGTGGGCGCACACGATTCTCAAACACGCGCAGCGGGTCACTTGTGAGATGGAAGAGCGGTTCGAAAACGCACGAGCTAGACGAGTGGAACGGTTGAGGGAGCGGCACATTGCCGAGGTCACTGAAGAGGGTGATCCGAAGCTTGATACACAAAGCAAGGAGTTGGTATCCGCGGTGACGGAAGCCGGGCTCGTCGCCGCCGTTGTCGCCGGCGTGCTAAGAGCGGCCGGCCACTTGGTGGAAGGACCGCTACAAGGCGCGGAGCTCAACGGGGTTCCCGGATTAGTGGAAGGCGCAGCGGAAGGTGTGTTCGGCGCAGCAGCCGCGACCGCGTCCGCGGCGCTATCGCTGGCCACGAACCTGGCGGATAAGTTGGAGACATACGGCGAGGGCGTCGAAAATTTGGACGATGATTTGGCAAATGAGAAAAATACGCAAATACTTCCCCGCGGTGATTCGCAACGTGGCAGACCGCTGCCGCCGCGCCTTCGTGCGCCGCGACCGCCTCCCACGTCAAGACTCGAGCCGTGGCGACCGCTCGGTGACACGGAAGTCACGGACGACATAGATTAATCAGGTAGCTTTAGAATATGAACACAGTTCAGTAGTCAGGTAATTTTTTGCGACGACGTTTTTTTACGCTTTTATTTTCTTTGTTAACCCGCTCGCAGTTTTCGGCCGCGACCAGAGATGGCTGCGCGTGTCGCGCTGCGCCGTGCGGCGCGTTTGTTTGGTTCCGGCCAGAACTCTCCTGCCGGGTCCCTTCCGTGGGTCCGCAGCCCGGGATTAGTGTTGGAGTGGAGCCGGGCGGTGACCACCGCGGCGAACGAGCTTCGGGTCGGTGCGATCGTGCAGAAAGACGGCCAGCTCTTGAAAGTCACCAAGCACGCATACACGCAAGGCCAGGCTCGATCTTCCGGTAACGTGCAGGTGGAGTATTTAGATTTGAGGACCAGGGGTAAGGTTCAAGAGCGGTTGGGTCCATCGGACAAGGTGGAACGCGCGTCGTTGGACTCTGAAGAGTACGGGTATCTGTACGACGACGGTGTGAACGCCACGGCGATGCATCCTTCATCGTTCGAGCAAATCGAATTTCCACTGTCTGACCTCGGGCCCACCGCACGGCGGTTCCTGGTGGAAGGGTGTGTCCTGAAAGTCTTGTCCTTCGAGGGCGAGAGAATAAGCACGGCTTTACCGGATGAGATGGAGCTTTTAGTAACGGAAGCGGACCCCAGCGTTAAGGGAGAGAGCGTCAACTCGCAGTACAAATCAGCGACGGTGGAAACGAGCGAGAATGTTCGCGTTCCGGCGTTCGTGGAAGCGGGCGACCGAATCGTCGTCAACACTGAGAGTGGGAGCTTCGTTAGAAGGGTGAGGTGATGGGCCATCAGATGAAAGCATGCACGAGCTCATCGGCACATCCGATGAAGTTTAGTTTGAAATGCAATCGCATGTCGCGGCGTCCCAGAATTTTCCGTTGTTGCTTGCTTTCCCCGGCCGAAATTCGTTCAGAGCGACTAGCGCTGCTCCCTCGCACCCCCCTGTCGCGATGGCAGGCGGGTCCTCTGGCTCCAAGGGTGGCGAGAAAAGCGTGGCCCACTTCTTGGTGGGCAAGGAGAAGTTCAGGGTCGGCGATACGGTCGCGCTTCGCCCCCCTTCCGTGGATGCCTCGCCCTTTATCGCAAAGATTGTCGATATAAAAAAGAAAATCTCATCCGCCCAGCTCCGAGTGCGGGTGTGTTGGTACTACAGACCCGAGGAAGCGAGAGGAGGCAGGAAGGGGTTCCACGGCTCAAAAGAGCTGTTCACTAGTGACCACGAGGACTGGGTCACTCCCGATGCGGTGAACGGCAAGTGCGAAGTCCATTCGTTGCGCGAATTCCAATTACTAGACGACGTGTATGAGTTTGATTTCTTCACGCGGTTCGTGTACCACGCGGCGAGGGGCGAGTTCAAGCCCGACCGCGTCCCCGTGTACTGTTTGTGCGAGATGCCATTCAACCCTGATGTGTTCATGGTGGAGTGTGAAGGGTGCTCGGAGTGGCATCATCCGAGCTGTATACAACTGACGCAGGAAGAAGTGCAGAAGATGGCGCACTTCGTGTGCGCGGAGTGCACCAAGCACCATTTGAAAAAAGGAACCAAGGGGAAGGTTCGGAAACGAGACTCGGAGGATGACGCACACGGGCCGGTCATGAAACGGAGCCACACAGGGGGGAGTGATTGATTCACACGGTTTTGTCCTATCGAATACGCGTGATTCAAGAAAAAGGACGTACCCATAGCATGTAGTGAAAGATTACTCGCATTCTGTTCGTTTTGTTTTCGCTCATACCTTCTTTTAGGTATAAACACTAATAAGCTAATAGCCGTGTTAACAAACATCACCCTACGTGAACCCATCCTTGTCTCCGCCTTCGTTCCACTCGCCTTTCTCTTGCAGCTCCGCTTTCTGCTGCGCGGCCATTTTCCCCGCGAACCGAGCCGCGGTTCGCAGCTTGGTCATCCGCACACGCATCGTCAATTTCTTGGCCAGCTTCTGAACATTCGGGTTGCGCGAGAGTGACATAACTTCCATGGCTTCCATCCCCCCTTCGTTCTGAAACGCGCTCTGGTTTCCTTCTGCAAGCGCCAAATTCGAAAGCGCGGTAACGGCTTCGTTTTCACACCACTTGTCCCCGGACTTTGCCATATCAATCAGCGGCCCGAACGCCCCGAACTCGACCATTTTTGTGCCGTTTTCCTCGTGAAGCGAAAGCTCAGCCGCGGCTTTCGCGGCATACTTGCGGATCTCGTTGTCTCGGGATCTTAACATTCGTACCACGGCCTCAACAGCACCTATCCGCCCCGCAAGTGCCCTTAAACTAAAGTTACTTGACAAGTTCCTCAACCCCAGCGCCGCGACTCGCTGGTAATCCGCCATGTCCCGCCGCGCGTGCGAACCAACTTTACTCATCTCAACAAACAGCTGGTACGCGCGGTGTTTCACTAGGCGGACGCGCAAGTTCTTGTTCGCCGCGCAGTTCGCCACGCACAGCGCCGCCGGGAACTTCCTTCCTGCGATTGAATCATTCGCTTTGGCGAATATTATCTTTAGCTTGTCCTGTTTCGCGAGGGTGTCGGAAAAGAGCCGCGCCTGCGCCAGCCGCGCCACGGCGACTAAACACCAGTTCTCGACATCCGTGTCGTCCGTCTTTTGTATCCGCGTCATGAAGAACTTCACCAAGTCTTCAACGGTGAGCTTTTCGCAGCACATTTGACCCGCGCAGTACGCATCATCCGCGAACTTGCCGTACGCCAAGATGCCCCACTTCATCGTTTCGCCATCCTTGCTCTTCACGAAACTCCAAACCTGGTCGTGGATGTTCGCGTCGACGATCTTTTTGCGCACGGTTTGGTTCCCGCCTGCCGAGGCGAAATACTTTGCGCCGACTCTGACGAGCCTTTTATCTTTCTTCAGTTTCGCGAGGGCGCCGCAGGACATCAGGAAGTCGCTAGTGGCAAGAGCCTCGGCACACCCACTATCTACACTCTCTTGCGAAAGAATCGCCGCCGCTGTGATTGCGGTTCGGCGCAACTTCCCGTCCCGCGATTGCGCCCACGCGTGTATTTTCGGGACGATCTTCCCACTCCTGACCACCGCGTTCACCACGATGTCGTCCTCCGCGGCGTCCAGCACCGCTAACAGCTGTTTCAGAGCTTTCTTGCTGTTCTTGGGTTTCTTCGCGACGACCAGAGCCTGGAGAATCTCGGGTAAATCGTCCACCGACGCTTTCTTCTTGCGGCAATACGAGAAGATGCCCATGTCGTTGGTGGTTTAACGAAACCAAAACACCGCGTCAGATGCGTACGCGTTTGGGTCGGTTACCGAAACTGTGCAATCCCACACCTCCCACGAGCCTAGCCCCTCTCGTCCACCACGACCAATCGCCGCTCCCCGACGCCCAGACCCGAAGTCTCGACCCTCCGCTGCGCCTGCGGGGGGTGATGATAAGCGCGGACTCGGAGGGGTCATTGCGATTTCGGGACGAAACCGAAAATTGGTTCTTCCCGCGAAAACGAAAGTCCGAGGAAATTTCAAGACACCTGTTACCCCTCCCTTCGCCCTTCATCCCACACCTCCCCGCGCGCGTGGGTGGACGTGCTACCATGAGCATTGATGTCAATGCCCTGATGATGGCGCTCCAGGCGCAACGGGCTGGCGCAGAGGCGGCGCTTTTAGAGCTGGAAGCCGCTGCTGGGAGAGGTGCGAATGATACGGAAACTCAAGACGCAGCCTCCGCGCGCGGCGTGGACGACGCTGCGGTGTGTGCGTTGGCAACCACTGTGCTTGATGACCTAGCTGCTTGGAGTGAGATGTGGCGTGGCGTGGCGAATCGCGGTGCCGCCCCGGCCCCTACCGCCGCCTCCGATCTTGAGGGCGGTACCGACGCTTTGGTGAAGCCCCGAAAGATTATGGGAGTTTCGCCTTTGATGGGCATGGGCTTGGACGGGATGAGCGAGTTGAAAAGTGCCATCAGCAACCGTAAAAGCGCACCTAGTGCGATGGAAACGACCGAGGTGGGTGATATAACAGGCGCGGGGGTTGTTGTTGTACCAGTGACCGCGCAAATCGCAAATCAAAGCGCAGGGAAACCGGCGTGGATGTTGGAGTTAGCAGTGAAGAAAAAGGCGAAAGCCGACGCGGAAGCGGCGCTGGGATATTGATGTAATTAACGGCGTTCGCATATTGATCTCGTAATCAAACTACTAAACTCACCTCCCCCTTCCTGGTCTCGGCGCTATGCACCCCTTCACTGCTCCCGCGAGCCACCCGCCTGGGCCTTTCGGAGGCTCAGGCGGCGCGGTCGCATCGCCCGCGCCTAAATCGTTCGCGTCGGCTAACATGCGGACTTGCCATTGCAACTCGGAGACGCGTTTTTCCGACGTCTCAAGTTTGCCCGCCAACTCTGCGGCGAACCCTTCCGCGGCTGCTACGCGTTTCGCCTGCGTGGTTTGCGCAGCGGATGAATCGGAGGAAGACGCTTCGCGTTGCTTCAGTTCATGGAACGCACGCTCCGCGGTTTCCGCGCGCGTCGCTGCGCTCTCGGCGTCCCTTCGCGCGCTCGCCAACGCTTGCGAATCGATGCTCGAAGCACTCGCTCCAACCTCGGCAATGCGCTCGAGGTCAGCGACAATGGCTTCAAGAGACGGCGCCGTAGGGTTTGTGCCTGTACCTTCGTTCGTAGATCCACCGAACGCCCACGACCACAATGACCCGTCTTCTGTGTTTCCAGTAGCCCCTGTTTTCCCGCTGACCCGCGCGATGGCGGTTGCTAACCGCGCGCGCGTGGCGTAGTCATCAACAGTCTTCGCGGCAACCCCGTTCCCCGCCGTTTCCTTCGCGCGCAACGCGTTCGTCAGGCTCGCAATCTCGCTTTCCGCTTTCGTAACCGCCGCTTTCGCAGCAGCTGCTTCTATTTTCGCCGCGCGTGCTTCCGCCTCAGCGCGTTCCGTCGCCGGGCGCGTTTTCCGCGCCTGGGCCATTTCCTCGGCAGCTGCCGCGCGCCGTCGCGCTTCAGCCGCCTCGCCCCGTGTCGCTTCCAACGCCGCCCCCGTTTCACCCAGAACGCGCTGTACAGCCTCAAGCTCTGTCCTGAGTTCCTGCGCCTCCCTCTTCGCCTCTTCAGTCGCCATCTCCGCCTCCTCGATCGCCTCGCCCACCGCCTGCGCCATCTCCGCACTCGGCGTGTTCGCCGCTTGCTGCGACGCGGATTCCAGCGTATCGACTTTTTCGAGCAACGTCTGTTCCGTTTCCTTGAACGACGCTTGCAACGCGGTGAACCGTCGGTTGCGTTCCTCACCGGCGGCCATCGCATCCGCAGCAGCAGTCGCAGCTTCATCTGCTCTTGTCTCCGCATCACGCGCGCGTTGCTCGGCAGCAGCGGCTTCTAGAAGCGCGGCGTCGCGCGCAACAACCGCCGCCTGCGCGGCTTCGACGTTTGTTTCGGCGTCGCGAAACGCGTGTTTCAGTTGTTCAAGCTCCGCGATCGCCGTCTCTGCTTTCTTCTTCGCAGTTGTAGCGCGAGTCGCCGCTGCCGCTGCTGCCCCAGCCGCTCTTTTCGTAGCTTCCTCCGCCTGCTCACGGCCTTCAGATTCATCCCTTGCCGCGGCGTGCGCCTCTGTGAGACGCGCAGCGACGGACGTGAGTTTCTCTTCAGCTGCGTCAGCACGCGCTGAAGCCGCTGAGCGGTCCTCGCTTGTCGCCGTGGTTTCCTGTTCCAGCTCGGCGACCCTCGCCTCCGCGGCGGTCGCGCGTGCCTCGAGGCCTTCAATCGCCGCGTGCTCCTCCGCGTGCTCCTCCAAACTGGACTGAAGCTCCGTGATCTTGGCTTCATACGCAACCGTTTCAGCTTTATGTTTCTCCGCGGCGGCGAGGGAGTTTTCCACCAACGTCTCCGCTTTCTTCGCCGCAACCGCCGCCGCTTCCAAAGCTTGCGTCTTGGCTTTTTCCACTTCTTTGCGAAGAAAGTTAGTCTCCGCGCCAGAGCCTTCGTCTTCAAGCTGACGCACCGTCTGTCGGTTACGCAGTTCCTCCAACGCACTCTCCAGGGTGGTGATTTTTGCCGTTAGGCTGGAGACGTTCGCGTTTGCCGCGTCCAGTTCTGTTCCTAGACGAGCACTTTCAGCTTCAGCTTCCCCTACGCGCGCCTCCAGTTCTGTTCGCACACGAGTGCTCTCCGCCTCCGCCGCGTCGAGCATATCCGCCATCCTCTGGTTCGCCGCACGCTGCGCATCAAGTGCCATCGCTTGCGCCGCCTTGGTAGGCGTAGGAGACATCGAGTCCGGAGGTTGTTCCATCGGTGGAGGCGTCTCGGTTCCGGAATGCGGTACCTCCGCATCAGCGTCAGCTTTTGTCTGTTCCAACTCAGCCTTCACCTCCTCAAGCGCCGCGCGCGTCTGCTCCAACTCGACACTCGTGGCTTCCACCTTCGCCTGCGCTTGCTCAGCCTCCGCCAGGGCGTCACGCGCGTTCGCCTCAGCCTCGACGATGCCACTCGCCGCTTCACTCGCCTTGGCCTCTGCATCGACTTTAAGGGTCTCAGCCTCCACAGCCTTCGCCTCGAGTGCAGCCGCTTTCGACTCGGCTTGAACCAAAGCCGCTTGCGCCGCAGCGACCGCTTTCTGCGCCTCTGTGTCATCAGTCGCAGTGCTAGCCGCCGCCGAACTCGCCGCCTCTGGTGCTTCACGTCCCTTATGCGCCTCTTCCAACGTACGTTTCGTGTCCTCAAGCTCTTTCGCAAGGCCCTTACCCTTCTTCACCGCTCGCGAAAGTTTGTCCTTCACGTCCGCAACCGCCGCGCGCGCTTCGTCGAGTTCGCTCTTTAACTTTTCGTGTTCAGCCTGCGTCTCTGCTTCGCCAGCGGGGGCGGAGGCGGGGGCGTCTTCATTTGGTGTGGGCTTAGATACCGCACGTACTGCCTGCATGGAGAATCGCTTCGTTTCGTTCCGAGCCTCCTCAGTCTCCTCGCGTGCGCGGCCCACCTCACCGTCCAGTCGTTGGATCTCGATTCTTGCCTGTCGTAAAGACGCACGCAAGGCATCCACTTCTTCAACATCCGCACCGCCTGACGCCACGGCTGCGCCAACTAAGCCCACAGCAGCAGCACTCGAAGATGCACCTTCACCGTTCTCCTCCCTCGTCGCCGCGGCGAGGTTGCTCTGCACCTCGTTCCACGTGTTCTCCACCCCCGAGTCAAGCTTGTCCAGTCCCTCATCCAACGCATCGCCGAGTTTCGACGCGCCTTCCTGTAGTTTCGCAGCGCCCTCTTCAAGGCGCTTGCTAAGGTCAGCGAAGTTCAAATTGAAATTCATCCCGTCGCCAGGATGCGTCCACGAGGACGTGCTCGCGATGCGTCGCGTTGCGACACGTGCCGCGCTCGTGTGATGAGCCTACCGCGGGGAGGCAAGTTTTTATCGGAGATGAGTGTACTACTCGGACCGACCGACCTTGGAAGCCAAACGGGAAGTCCAGTCGTCGAGCCCACAGATATTTCTCTGTGTCACGCCCCTCTTCCGGGTCATACCTCAGGGACCCTCGACCGGTTTTCGAAACCCCGAGGCACTTCTCCTCGCGCGTGTCACCATGACCGCCAGGACGATGGCGAACCGTCTCATTTCCCGCCTCGCGCCGGTGCGTCACGCGCGATCCCAACTCATCTTGTTGTTACATCTCCCAAGAGCCCAAATCGTTTCAAAAAAGGAACTTTGCATAGGCCCATCGTCGTGCTCGTGCCCCCCTGACCCCCCTCTCCCTCCCTGCATCCCTCCTCCCCTCAGGCGGGCGCTCGCGGGTATGCCTCCGAGCCCGCTGTGTTCGTGGATAAGAACACCAAGGTGATCGTGCAGGGCTTCACCGGCAAAAACGGAACGTTCCACAGCGAGCAAGCCATCGCGTACGGGACGCAGATGGTTGGCGGAGTGACGCCCAAAAAAGGAGGCACCATGCATCTCGGTTTACCAGTGTTCGACACCGTGGCTGAAGCAAAGTCGGTGACGGGTGCCAACGCGAGCGCAATCTACGTCCCCCCCCCCTTCGCGGCGAAGGCTATTTTGGAAGCCGTGGAGGCGGAGATGGACCTGGTGGTGTGCATCACGGAGGGCATCCCACAGCACGACATGATCAGAGTTAAACAGGCGATGATGACACAAAGCAAAACGCGCTTAATAGGCCCAAACTGCCCCGGGATCATCAAACCCGGGGAGTGCAAAATCGGAATCATGCCCGGTTACATTCACAAACCGGGACGGATCGGGGTCGTGAGTAGATCAGGGACGTTGACGTACGAAGCGGTGTACCAAACCACTGTGACTGGATTGGGGCAGTCAACGTGCGTCGGCATCGGCGGCGACCCGTTCAACGGCACGAACTTTGTGGATTGTTTAGAAAAGTTTGTAAACGACCCGCAAACCGAGGGGATCATCATGATTGGCGAAATAGGCGGGACCGCGGAAGAAGAGGCGGCTGATTTCATTATGCGGTCAGGGACGAACAAGCCGGTGGTTTCGTTCATCGCTGGGCTCACGGCTCCGCCCGGGAGACGCATGGGCCACGCCGGCGCCATCATCGCGGGGGGCAAAGGCGGTGCTGGGGATAAAATCGCGGCGCTCAAAGCCGCCGGCGTCACCGTCGTACCGTCGCCCGCGGGGATGGGGAAAGCCATGCTTGACATTTTTACGGAGCGGAAGATGTTATAGAAGAACAGGAGGAGTGTGAGTCGTGGGAAATGACGCGAAGGTTTTTAGATGGACGTACGACGTACTACTGTAATCGAAATTTAGATATGGTTTTTTTATACTTCCACTCTACGCGGCTGTTGCTGTTTTGGTAGACTCCGGCGCGTCACCGGTGAGGAAACCCCAAACGCCTCTGCTTTTTACCGGCGGCGAGGGCGTCTCGTTCTCCCTGTCTTTCGGGCTCGTCACAGGGCTGGACCGCGCACTACCCCGCGCGTTTCGCAACGCGTACTCCAGTTGCACGCGCGTATCCGCCAATTGAGACTCCAACTGCGAGGACTTGCTTCGCTCTTCAGTCAAAAGTCGCCGCGTCACCGCCAACTCCCTGCGCGTGGATTCTAAATCCCCGGACGTCGTGAGTGCGTCTGACTGTCGCGGAGTGGATGCGTTGAGCGACCGCGCACCTCGCTTTTGCTCCGTATCAGCCGCCGACACCCACTCTTTCTGCTTCACCGGGCTTAGCATTTTGGTTTTCGTCATTGCCAAACTCCCGGCGGCGGGGCGTTTCAACACGTGCGTATCCGCGCTGTACTTGGCGCCGTCGTATCCCCCGAACGCGAAAAGCGCAGCGCCTCCTCCGACGGAAACGACCCCGGCGCCCTCCGAGGCGAGCGTAGAACCGGCTTCAACCTCCGCCGCCGCCGCCCACTCCAGCTCGCCCGACGCGGGATCCACCCTCAGCGCGACGGTATCGCGCCGCCCGCCGTCTGCGCCACCCCCGGCCGCGACGAACCACGTTTCGCCGATAACAGCCCCCGCAGCGCCCGCCCTCGGCACAGGCGCCACGCCCGCAGGCGAGAGTTCGCGCCAGGTCATGGACACGGTATCCAGCACGAACAGCTCGCCGGAAACTTCCCCGGCGCCGCCGGCGGAGACGCCCCCGAACACGTACACGTCAGTCACCGCGCGTGACCCTGCCCCGAAACTCGCGGCGACGTGCCCGGTGCGCGCGGTGGGAGACATCCCAGTGACTTCTGGGGTGACCCAAGCTTGCTTCGCCAAATCGATGACGTGTACTTCATCCAACAAACGACCGCGGCGGTCCTCGCCGCCAAACACAACAATTTTCGCGCCCGCTTCGCCGCGCACCAGTGTTGCGGTATGCCCCACTCGCGCGGGCGGCGCATCACTCCCCAGCTCAAGACTACGCCACTCGCTGGTTTCAACGTCCAACACCCAAACGTCGCACCTCGGGGACGCAAGCGTTTCACCGGTTTGCTCGCGCGCCGCCGCGGTGGCGCTTTTCTTCAGCGCGTCGTCGGCGTGGTACCCACCCACGACGACTATTTTCGTCCCCCAGGCCACAGCGGCGTGGCCCGACCTCGCGGGGAATGATGTTATACCATTGCCATCACTGGCAACAGTGGCGTTTATTTTTCTCCAGTTCATTGTTGCGACGTTCAACGCGCTGACGTCCGCTAACCGCCGGCCGCCCGCGTTGCCGCCGATGACAAACACGTCGTCGCCGACAGATGAGAGCGTATGCGAGTATCTTCCACGTGGTGCTTTGCCTTTAATGTTCGCAGTAATCGTGGTCCATCTGCCTTCTTCACCATCAATGCGGTCGACAGCAGGGTGTGACCTGTTTTGGTTGGCGCTCGCCTTAGCGCGTCGTTCTGAACTTTCCCGTTCCCGGTCCCGCAGCGCGGCGAGTTCGCTCTCTTCCCCCGCCACGCTCACCGCTTCCGCCGCGGCTTCCAGCACCTCCGCCACGCGTGCCGGGTCCCCACCGTCCGTGAACAACGTGAACCAGTCGTCGTTCTCCTCCTCCATCGTGCTGACGTACATCTTCATCGCGTCGATTCGTGCCATGTCCCCGAGCTGCGTCCACGAACTCCACTTCGCGGATTCGATCGCGTTCCAGCCCCACGGTTTGGGTGCGCGGCAAGGACCCGCGGTGGCTTGCTGGTACAACGCGTACAACAACAACCGAGTTTCATCCGAAACCGCCCGCGCACCGAGCGGAGGGTTCGCCGCGAAACCCACTGCGGCGTAGAAGCGGTTGGGGAAGGGGATACGGGAGGCCATGGTGCGTGATGTTTCGTGGCTCTTTGCTACCCGTCTTCTCGGCACGTGCGACGAAAAATGAACAAGTGCCGCTCCGAGGGGGGTCGTGGTGGTCTTTCCGGCGATCGGGCGCTGCCGCGAAGACCGCTCTTCGTCGAACCGCGGAATAGAAGCGAGGCGAGGCGTTCGGAGACGGCCGGAGTGCGATGTACACCTCTGGTGCTCGTCGTTATGGAAGCCGCGGAGAGAAACAAGGGGACGAACTCTGACGACGGTTCAACACAACTCAAGATTCCGATTTCGAGTCGGCCAGATGACTTGACCGCCGCCGCCGCTCCTTCCCATTCCACCCTGCACGATGGGCGGTTCCAAGAACCCGCGACCGCGGCGCCCGCGCCCGAACGTGCTCATCACCGGTACTCCCGGGACGGGCAAATCTTCTCTCGCCGAGCGCGTCGCCACCGCGTGTTCCATGGTTCAGTACGACGTGTCAAAAGTTGCCAAGGCTGAAAACTTGTGCGAGTCGTACGATGAGACGATGGATTCGCACGTGATTGACGAGGACAA
>TARA_B110000977_G_scaffold192204_1_pt1 | contig 15357 bp, 17 predicted proteins | sample TARA_B110000977 | Tara Oceans TARA_B110000977 (sample SAMEA4397798) | marine metagenome | biome: Polar Biome; feature: [SRF] surface water layer (ENVO:00010504); material: water (ENVO:00002006), including particulate matter (ENVO:01000060) such as... | depth 5 m | reverse complement strand
TTGGAGGCGGAGGAATGCCTGGAGGGTTTGGGGGGATGCCTGGGGGCATGGGTGGTGGATTCGGAGGCCACGGCCATGGACACGGCGGGGGATCTAGTCGTCCCGCGAAGAAAAAGGCTGACCCCATTGAACAGGTGTTGCGGTTAACGTTAGAGGAGATGTATTATGGGGTGCAGAAGAACTTGAAGCTGACGCGGACTGTGATTCGCGGTCATTCTGAGCAACGAATTTCAGAGACGTTATCGATCGACGTCAAGCCCGGGTGGAAGAAAGGGACGAAAATCACGTTTCCCGAGAAGGGCGACGAGAGCGCGACGCACACCGCCGCTGACATTATTTTCGTCGTCGAGGAGAAGAAACACCCGCAGTTCGAACGGGACGGGAACGACCTTGTGAAAACCGTCGTTGTTGATTTGCACGAAGCGCTGCTGGGGACGAAAGTGTTCGTGTCGACGCTGGATGGGAAATCGATCAACGTCGACGTGCCTGAAATCGTGGGGCCGAAGTACATGAAGGTTTTGGTCGGGGAAGGCATGCCGCTTTCGAAATCCCCGTCCACGAAAGGGGATATGAAAATCAAGTTCGATATAAGGATGCCGATTGAGTTGAGTCCGGAGCAAAGGAAGACTTTGAAAGACTGCTTGGAGGGTGCCAAGTACTCTTAAAGAGAGAAGAGGATGTAGTACTCGAATTTATAGAAATCATTATTCTGTCGACAACGCGTTACTCTTCCCTTCGCGCGGCGATACACCGCCCTTCCGACGTACTCAACGTTTCGACACGAACGTCATACTGTCGCTCACCCACCACTCGCTAGAAACAAACAACTGTTTAACGCTTGGCGCCGACGGTGTCGTCGGGGCGCATGCCAAGGCCCTTGCCCTTCATGATGGCCGCTTCGTTGGTCTTCTTGTCTCCTCTGGCCTTGGATTCGTCGTAGTACTTCTGGGAGAAGCCACCGGAGACGTTGCCTTCCGAGGCGGACTTGACGTACAGGATGATCAGGAAAGAGGTGGGGATGATGATGAACAACGCGGTGGCGATGACGCCGAGGATGTTGATATCCGCGAGCGCGAGCTGCTCGAGCTCTTGCGCGGCGAACGCGGCGGGGGCAAACGCCGCAACGGGGGCGGCGGTCACCGCGGCCGCGACGGACTTGCGCACAGCCTTGACGGACGCGGGGGTGGCGGACGCGCGGGGGGCGACGGCGGCGACCTATGTGAAGGGATGAGGGAAGCAAGTTGTAGCAGGGATACGGACGGAGGTCAGCGAAAGTAAAAAAAAGTGAAAAAAAAAAAACACAGTCACGACAGAATCCGCGGTCGGTTGTCCCGTTGTTCGCGATCGCTCGGGATGGATCGAGTCGCGAGGTTGGCGCGTCCCGATCGCGTTGAGACGAACCCGATGGTCGTGTGGCCCAAGGGTTTGCGTTCATGGTTCGTGGTTCATCCAACCGCGAGACGCGTTCGCTTTACATCGCCGCGCGCTTCTCTCGATCGCGCGCGATCGAAGTGCCCCCGTTTTCGAACAGACCCAAATCTTCGATGACCCGAAAAAACCCTTCGCGCGATGTGTGCCGGATACCGCGCGCTGCGTGTCGCGCGAGGCTTGAACACAGTTGTGTGCTGGCGGAGGGTCACCGAATGCACCCGTATCACACGTTCCACCGCGCTCCATGATTCTATTCGCCCTTGAGCTCGTTGAAATCGACGCTTCGTGGGCCTATGACGGTACCGGCATCGCGCGGGTCCGCCAACATCACTGCGAACCGGAAAATTATGCATCGGGGGCCTCTCCGGGGCGTGACGTACCTTGGACGCGGTGGTGCGGCGCGCGGCGCGTACGGGGGCGCGGAGAGCGGGGAGACCGACGGCAGCGATGGCGGACATCTTTAGGTTTTTCGGTAGTGTCTGTGGGAGGACGGGTGCGATAATGCACAGGCCGAAGAGGATCAGCGGATACACCTCTGTTCTCGACTCGGATTTCGAGAAAGAGCTCCAGCGTACGCTTCGTGATTGGCTAAGATCAGATTTTGGTAAAAAACCAAAAAGAACTTGATCGAGTTTTTGGGTTTTGGCGATGAAGATGAAAGGGAGGGAAATGCGTTGAAAGCTATGTGCCTTTTCTCAAAGGGAATAGAGGCCGATTCCATCGGTCAGCAGCCAAGCCGCACCGAAAACTAGAAATTACAACCCGCTCTCCTTGAGCTCTTCCAACTTTTTCTTCACATCCTCGCTCACGTCATCATCCATCTTTTCATCCTTAATGTTCGCCCTCCACTCCTGTCTGTTTTTGTCCCGCGCCGCGTCCCCGACGTTTTCCTCGGTGCCAACCTTCTCCACGGTGACGTCGTCCATGGTGACTGGTTTACGGATGCCGCCTTCATCGAGACCGACTGCAATCGGTAAGTCAAGCCAAGCGACGCTCGAATCAGCGGTAGCCCTCATCGACGTGCTCGTCCTCTCGTCCGGCATCCCATCCGCGAAGGATGGGAACGTAACAATCGCCGTGCCCTTGTTTGGTGCAATAGCCACATCACAAATGTTAAACTTAGCGGAGTAGTTTTCGCGATCAATCTCAGACGCTTTGTCATCACCTTCGCCTGATTCAATCTCCTCTTCAGCCGGCGCATCTGTCAAGAACACTCTGACCACCGCCCGTCGCTGGTACTGTTTCTCATTAGCATCCTCTCGCTCAAACGAATCAGGCAAGTCATCCGTGGTCTTACCCTTCGCGGCGTGGCACAGCACGGGCATCTCGAACGCAAATGCCCCTGGCGGCGGCGGAGAGGTGAACCCGCCACCCATTCCCCACCGCGTTAAATCGCTCCCCTCGAGCCACGCCCCGTCGCACCGCACGAACCGTTTCGCGTCGTCTACGAGTTCGGATAGTCTTTGCGCTAAAGCGGGCATGTTCTCACCCATGGGCGCGGGGAGTTTTGTGCTGAGGTCTACACTTTTGGCGTTTCTGACCAGTTTCGAACCACCTTTCGCGAGTTTGGCCAACGCATCTGCTTCGTCTGAACTCACGAAGTTCGGAATCGCGAACACGGGGGGGTCCACGTTCAGCACGCGCAGGCCCTTGACAGACAAATCTACCGGGAGGAACCGCTCCGCTAAAGAGCCTAAATACGCTTGCTGGTTCTGGGGAGACTGTGTGGAAGGGTCTAAGCCGCCTGTTTCAAGGACGTGTGGCGGCAACTTGCTCAACACACTCGCTGCTTGCGATGCGGTGCGCTCCTTTTCCGGAGGGGGGCAATGCCACACGCGCGAGGGCACATCGTTGGCAGAAGCGCGCGGCGTGATGCGTACGACGCGTTTCTGGGTCATAACCCGGAACGTCCCGACACGCGAGGTCGGGGCGAAAACGCCGCTAGGGCTTCGGAGGGCGTACATGACGCGCAGAGGTGTGCGAGTTGCACGCACGACAATGACCTAAACCCTTTTCGCTTTTCGTTATCCGGATTTTGGAAACGTTCGGCCGTTTTCTTAAAATAAAAATGAATACCTCCGCTCGCTATGTCATCCGAGTATGCGTCTCCCCGCCCTCGCCTCCCCCGCTCTCGCTCCCCCCGCCGGCCGCATCGGCGCGTGGTCGAACTCGTCGTCGCTGGAAGAGTCGTCGCGCAAATTGACAGCGGCTGTGGCCTTGGTGACGACTTGGACCGGGTCCATTTGCGGCGGTGAGTTTGTTTTTTTTTCTTCTTTTGGCAAAACTTTTTCAACCGGTTTCGCAGGCACAGGGGCACTCGCCTCCGACCCTCCAATCATCTTCTCCCTGATCTCCACCATCGCCGCGAGCGCATCCCTAGTAGGTTCTGTAGGGATTTCAAACTCTACACTCGAGCTGTCCTTTGAGAGTTCAGTCGAACCTACGTTCGCTCGCGGCGCTGGCGCTGATGAACTTGATGAAAAGTTACTATCGTCGAAGTCGAACTCGTCATCACTGGAGGAGGAGTCTACGGCGCGACGCTGCCGAAGCGCCTCCGCTCTCTGATGAGCTTTCGCATTCATTTGGTTTGAAGTGGATGACGTGGATGGATGCGTGGTACCAGTAGCACGTCCAGTACTCATCACGTTCGACGTCCCCTTTGACTGTGTTTTCGGAACGAAGACTCCGTTTTCATTTTCATTTCCATCCGTAAAGAATGGATGCGTAAGCGCGTCACGAGCGGTGACCCTTCGTCCCGGGTCAGATCGTAACAACTCCTTTAACAGGCTAATGGTATTTGGCCCTACGCCTCGAAACGTTTCCACGAATCGGTCAGCACCGGAAGGAGCGTAGCCCCCTGATTTATCCGACCAAGCGCGTTTCACGTCATCAGTCATTGATTGATCCTCGCCAATCAGCTCGCCAATTTTCCTCAACATATCACGCCCGCTTGTGCCCCGGAACAAAGCCCTACCAAGCAGACACTCCGCCATGACACACCCTGTGGCCCACACGTCACTAGCGCCCATGTGTGTATTAATCCCAGACTTATTGAAAATACCAAAAAACTGTTCCGGTCCTCTGTACCACCGCGTGCCGACGTACGATTGTCCAATCTCGTTTGAATTCCATTCGGCGGCTTCCCCGAAGTCCGCGAGTTTAATTTGTCCGATAGAAATCAAAACATTCTCGGGTTTTATGTCCCTGTGCGTCCACTTGTTTGCGTGGACGTGGCTTATGGCGGAGAGCAAGCCTCTCATCGCAGCTCTGACTGTTTGCTCAGGTAACCCGCTTAATCCAATCGACTTTGTCTTTTCCAAAACTTTTAATAAATCTGTGTCGCACCATTCCGTGACGAGAAACACACTGCCCTTTTCCCGGGCGACTTGCACCGGGCGCAGCACGTTGATATGCCTCGGTATTGCGCGCAGGCTCCGGAACTCCGCGGTGGTGAGGAGATCTTGACCGGTGGTAGGGTCGATAGACTGCTTCATGTGCTTCACAGCGTACAGTTTTTTAGAATGATTGTTATCGTTGTTCTTTCCACCACCATCACCCACCTTCCTCGCCGCCCACACCGTCGCGAACGCGCCCTCGCCGAGCATTGTGAGGAACTCGAACTCGTCGAGGATCATCGCGACACTCTATGCGTTCGGGAAAGGAAACACGCTGGCCTCCGCTACGAGACGCCTCCAACCCGCGCCGTAGAGGAGTGTTGTTTTTTCCGTTTCGAAGTGCTGGTCGTCCAATCGTTGAGATTTTTTACTCTCATCGACGACTGATGATCCGTGCCATCACCCGTCTCCTGTCAATCTTGGAGCGCGCGTGCTCAGTCGGAGACGTAGGTTGCTGTGTGCAATGGCTTCGCTCCTTCGCTCGCGCAGCGCGCTGCAGCGTGCGAGCAGCGCTTTGCGAGCGCGCGTCGTCGGGGTACGTCCGCGCGAACCCACCCTTTCCCAACTCATCCCCACAAGGGGCTCGATGCTGTGCCGCGTCTGTTTTCGTCGGCGCGGACCCCCTCAACGGGGCCGGGACGCCACGCGGCAACTCGCTAAACGCTTCCTCGCGCGCGCGGGTGACATCCTACGCGTCATCTCCGCGGAGGTCACGGACCGACGCCACCGATCGCGACCTACATCGCGACGCGTGCACCAGCCAGGGTTTCGCCAGGGTTTCTCCCGTACGAGCAAACAGTCTGAAGATTTGAGCAGAACGAGTTTTTTTGAGTGCATCTTTTTGGCCACCGATCGATCGCGTTCTTCTCTTCACTCGTAGTCTGACCTTACGTATCCACCTCCATTCACTCCTACGCCTTACACCTGTAGACGAACTACGACGGCTTTAGACGCCACTACAGCGACACCGTCCCCGTGTTTGTGGACGGCGTGGAGACGCACGTCCCTAAGGGCGTCACTGTTTTACAAGCGTGCGAACAAGCCGGTGTGGACGTGCCGAGGTTCTGCTATCATCAAAGGCTGAGCATCGCCGGGAACTGCCGCATGTGCCTCGTGGAAGTCGAGAAGTCACCGAAACCAGTCGCCTCGTGCGCAATGCCCGTGATGCCCAACATGAACATCAAAACAACGACGCCTTTAGTCAAAAAAGCGCGGGAAGGGGTTATGGAATTCCTCTTAATCAACCACCCCCTTGATTGTCCGATTTGCGACCAAGGGGGGGAGTGCGAGTTACAGGATCAGAGCCTGATTTACGGGTCCGACAGGTCGCGGTTCACGGAGTACAAAAGAGCCGTGGAAGACAAGGAGTTAGGGCCGCTCGTCAAGACTGTCATGAGCCGTTGCATCCATTGCACGCGGTGCGTTCGCTTCGCCACGGAGGTCGCTGGTGTTCAAGACCTAGGCGTCACCGGCCGAGGGAATATGGCTGAAATCGGCACCTACGTCTCTAAAGTACTGAACTCTGAGCTGTCAGGCAACGTGATCGACCTGTGCCCCGTGGGCGCGTTGACGTCAAAGCCCTTCGCGTTCACCGCGCGGGCGTGGGAGCTGAAGTTTGCGGAATCGATTGACGTCACGGACGGCTTGGGGAGCAACATCAGAGTTGACACCAGGGGCACGGAGGTCATGCGCGTCGTCCCGCGACTGCACGAAGCCGTCAACGAAGAGTGGATCAGCGATAAAGCGCGGTTTTCGTACGACGGACTTAAAAGACAGCGACTTGACACGCCGATGGTGAAGGACAAAGGCGGGAAGCTGAAACCGGCGACTTGGGTACGTTGATGTTTTTTTTCTTTTCCCAAGAGCTCTTGAGTTAATACCTCAACCTCAATCCCCAAGAAAAAGGAATGCAAAGTTCGCCAAAGGAAGTGACGATCGGAACGTCCCCGAACCTCTGTGACGAGACCAAACGCTTCCTAAGCAGTCTTCAAAGTTCTCCGATCCTTCGGGTTACGAATAGAGTTTTCTTTTTTCTTTGGTGCGTTTGACTTTTGATTTTTGATTTCTGTTCTGACGTATTATTATTTTTTCTTCAACACCCCTACCACCACAGGAGCAAGCCCTCGAGGCTGTGGCCGCGAAGATGGGTTCCACCCCCCCTAATGCGATGCAGGCAATTGCGGGCAAGCTGTGCGACGCCGAGTCTGTTGTAGCGCTGAAGGATCTTTTCAACAAAATGAACGCGGGGAACACGGTGGCAGAGGGAATGGGCGGCGTCGGGGCGGATTCGAGGTCCTCGTACCTGTTCAACTCGAACATCGTGGGCGTGGAGGATGCCGACTTGGTGTTGTTGCTCGGCAGCGACCCGAGAATTGAAGCCCCTGTTTTGAACGCGAGGTTACGCAGAGCCAACGTCGCCGGGGGCACGCACGTCGCATCAGTCGGCCCGCACAGCGACCTAACCTTCCCCGTGGAGTCTATTGGAGACAGCGCCAAGGTGATTGAAGAGCTCGCGAGCGGTAAACACCCGTTCGTGGAGAAATTGAAAGCGGCGGAACGGCCTTTGATTATTGTCGGCGCCTCGCTGTTACGCCGACCGGACAGAGATGGGCTGATGAAACAGATTCATGCCGTGTGCGACGCCACTGGCGTCGTCGCTGGCGACTGGAACGGCTTCAACGTGCTGCACGACTCTGGTGGTACAGTGGCGGCGCTTGACCTGGGGTTCGTGCCGAGCACGGCTGCGGCGGCGGAGCCTGTTGAGCCCACCTTGATCTACTCTCTCGGGGCGGAGGAATTCACCGCCCCAACCGGCGCCTTCGTGGTGTACCAAGGCCACCACGGCGACGCGGGCGCAACGCAGGCGGACGTCGTGCTTCCAGGCGCCGCGTACACGGAGAAGCCCGGGACTTATGTCAATACAGAGGGCCGGGCGCAGCGCGCCATGCCTGCCGTGTCGCCGCACGGGCAGGCCCAGGAGGACTGGAAGATCATCAGAGCGCTCAGCGAGATGTGCGGCGCGGCATTGCCGTACGACGACATCGCCGGTGTGCGCGAAAGATTGTCACAAGTCGCCCCGCACTTCGCCAAGGTTGATGACGTCGAGCCCGCGATGTGGCTCAACGGCGCGACGTACGCGCACGTACCGGCGAAAGCGGCGAAGGTGGATTCTGCGAGCGTGCTTGCCTCGTCCGTCCAAAACTTCTACATGACGGACGCGATCTCCAGAGCCTCGGCGACGATGGCCAAGGCGACCAAGGCCAAGGCGGGCGAAGCGTGAATAGTTTGAGTTTGTAATTTGAAAGCAAATGCGAAAGGTCACCCGTAAACTGAAGAGCATTTCAACATAACATAACACTACATCAAACATAAAGTCTGACGTTACAACGCCACCATTTGGTACAACTCATTTTCGATAAAATTGACTCTAGCCTAGCGTATGCGGTGCAAAGCATTTGGCGCCATCGCTATCTTTGGAGTCGCTATTTTGTCTTTACTCGTTTTACTAAAAATTATACCGCCTCGTCCCCCCGCGCGCTGTCCGTCCAGGAATTTTCGCTTCCCTCCACGCTTCCGTCGCTTCGTCGGCGTCCCCACTGCGGCCACATCGCCCCGTTGCCGCTGACCTGTGGGGACCCCTTTTCGTTCGCCATCAGGAGCGACAGCTTCGAGCCGCGCAGCGCATCCGCCTTCGCGTCTTGGGCGCTCTTCTGCGCCGCTCTCCGGTGCCGCGCCTCCAGCCGGTACATCAGCACGTAGGCTCTGACGAACCGAAACCCGAGCCAGGCTTGCAAGCACAGAGCGTGCCACACGATGGCGAACCCAAGCCACGCCAAAGATATGAACGACCGCTTCAACGTGCACGACGTGTTCCATTTTGAGACGTGTAACTGCGTGTCAAACATCACCGGGATTGACCACATTTTTGACTCGTCCCCCCTTCGATCGCACAACGTGGGTTTGCTTTCGATCCAAAGCTTCACGAAACCCCACACGATGAACCCAAAGGTTATTATGAAGCAGAACAGGCGGAACGAGTACTTCGCTCGTCGTGAGTTTATGGCTCCGCCGTCGCTGGTTTCACACACCGGCCGCGGCGCGGGTAAGTTCTGCGACTCGAGCATGTCAATCGAAGAATCAACCAGCGAGCTTTTTTGTTTCTTGCGAGACGTCAACGCGTTGGCGTTTGTGCCAGTCGTGTTGTCTCTCGTACTGAGCAAAGCATTGGCATGCACGTACAACGCGGTGCTCCCCATCTCCGGGCGATTCACAAACCCATCCACCATCATGGCGAGGTCCATCTTACCCCCCAAAGTTTCGCCGCTGTTGCCGAGCATTCCATCGTCGTCGAAAAGCTTCTCGCTCTTTTTGAACACCTCGTCTCTTAACAAATCGTTCTGCGCGATGAGTTTTTCGTTATGAGTCAACACATCCAACAACATGGCTTCTTCTGCTTGCGAGAAGAAGGGGACGTCATCTGTGTGGAGGACTTCGAGCTGGAGCTCGTCGGAGCTCGTGTCCACGTCACTTGAAGTGATCGGGCGCTCGGGGTCATCGCCCATCGAGACACTCGGCGACAAATCGTCGCCGGTCGACGTCTCAAACGTCCTCGTCTCGCGCGACGCTTCGCCACGCAACGCCCTGTTCCCCGGTACAAACGTGCCAGGGATTTGCGATTGCATATCCAACATTCTATTCACCAGCCCGTTGTTCTTCGCGTCGAAATTCTGTATTTGTTTTCTGAAGCTGTTTCCGGTCTTCAGGGCGAACGTCACGAATCCAGAACTCGGCTTCGTCACGCCGCCTTCTTTTGGGGACACGCTCTTCGCCGCCTTGGCGCCGTGCGCCTTCCTCGCGTTGGTTTGCCGCCGCAAAGCAGCCTTCACTTTGCGCATCTTACGCACGTTCGTGGCGTGGCAGTGGCACCCGCCGCCGGTGCACGCGCACATGCCGTGGCACTGTGGATTGGGAGGGAGAGAAGGTTAGGAAAAAGGCTTCTGGAGTTTGACGACATTTTGCAAATCCGCAAAAAAATCTGCAGCTCTTTCTGACGTGTCGAGACGACAAAAGTACCCTATCGACGGGCGTAGGGGGTCCCTCCCCGAGCGGGTCGTGCGTGTGTTGTGCTCAAGTGTTTGCCCCGGTCCCGGTCGCAGTGGGTGTGCGCGTATCCCATGGTGCGAATCACAGGGTCGTAGGAGCGATTCGTGTCGTGTGTTGGACGGACGATCACAGAGCGTGGCGTTCAACACGCGCGGAAATCGCGGAACGACGGCGACCGACTTTTGGCGGTGATTCTCGAAAATCGCTCTGTACGAGAGTACGGTGGTGGCGTGCGTAGGAGCTAGGCCATCGAGCGTGTCAGCAAACATCACTTACCTTGGGGCACAAGTGACCCATGTTCGGGTACCCCGCTTCCTCTAACCGGTTCCCGCAGTCAGAGGCGTGGAAGCGCGTGCCGCATGTGCCGCACAGGTTTGCGAGCGTGGGGTTGCCCCGGGACAGCGAACCACCGCACTTGTGACACGTCCCTTTCGCCGCGTCCTTGCCCACGATGTCGTGCGAGTCGCACGCAACGTTCTCGCACACTGCCACCGCGGTTTCGGGCAACATCGCCGGTCGATGTCAAGCCCGGAGCCGCGCGGTAGGGGAGTGAAGACCCACGCTGACCGGAATATTTGACAACGTTTGCGTTCTCGATGACACTTTTTTTCCTATTAATAAATCGAGAAAGTTTTTCGAGCACACGAGCAGCAGAGCTGGGCTTTATATTGGTCTACAAAAACGAACAATGGAGATTTTGTCGGATCCAGAAAATGGAATCACTTCACTGCTAAAAACTCGTCCATGGCGTCCCTGATTCGTCTCAACGCCCAAGTCAATGCTGGTATTATTTTTTCGTCCACATCGTCATCATCCTCCACGTCGTACACACCACTCCCCGCTCTTTTCGCGAACGCTCTAAGCACGTCAGGTACCGTTTTTTTATTCGCCGCGTCGATAAGCATCGGCGGAAGCGACGCTCCCGGGTCCGTTAACAATGAGTACGTTACTTTGACGCCGTTGGAGGAATTGTTGAGAGGTGAGATGGTCCACGACCCCTTGTTCTGCGTTATCCGCACGATACCCTTCTTCACTTCCGGGGCTTCGATTAAATCGATCTCCCATCGTGATGTGAATTGTGTTTGTTTGGTAACGATGGTATCGAAATCTATCGACGCGGGTGAAATAATTTTAATGCAAAAGTCTCTCGCTGATGCAATTGGCGGTTTGACTTCGTTGTACGCCCATACGATATTGACTTTGTTGTCCGTGTCAGCTGTACCACTACCTATCGTACCAGTAACTCCTAGTTCTCTTTTCAGAACCAAACTCTTCTTGACGAACGGGACGAAGTCGTGGTAGTTTTCCACGTCGGCTACGGCCCGCCAAAACTGTCGCACCGAAATATCGAGAAAAGTCGTCTCCGCCAGGAGTTCTTTTATTTGACACGTTTTGTCACTGCTCACTCGGGAAAACACGGTGATGCCGTCCTTCGTTTCAGCGACCTTCTCGAAAGGTTTACCGCCGTCGGAGGATGCTATCAGAGTCTTTTTTTTTGTCTTTGTCTTGGTTTTTCTAATCGAACCCTCCGAGGATGCCAAATCTTCTCCATCTCGCAAACGCCATCGAGGACACCGTCTTCCGCGGTACGAAGAGCGCACGCGTGTGTTGACGTCCACGGGAAGCGTTGGAGAACAGTCCACGGCCTCTCTTGACGCCCCAGACGTCATCGCGTACCCCTCGTGCACTGAACTGTGGCGCGGACACCGGTGAGTCTCCCTCGTAAACTTTGACTCGGGAAGGCGAAACGCCGGCTCATCAAAATCACGATAGCGATTTTCGAAGGTAACATTGGAACGGGCAACAGGTTGAGGTGCTGCGTCACGCCGACACATCGCTACGCGCGGCGCCGCGTGAGGCGGGGCGAGAGACGGACCGGGCGCTTGTCGCGATGTCACGCTCGCGGTTTCCGCGTCTCGCGGCCGTGGCGCTGGTCGTGTGCGTCACCCTGTCCCCATCTCGTTCGTCTTTCGCCAACGCGCAGATGGACTTGGCACCCACTATCCAAGCCGCCGCGCAGTGGCCGTGTGCTGAGGAGGTATTCGAGGAGTGCGCGGTGCCGTACCCCCCAGGCGGCTTGACCCCCGCGGAGTGGTACACGGCGACGCGGTGGGACAAGGCGAGTTATACAGAACAGGTCGACTCAACGGGCGAGCCAACGGGTACGGTCGGTGAGACAAGTCACGTGGGCACGGCGTTCACGTTGTATGAGGCGTTGGAAAACAGGGACGTCAGCACGATCGTAATCACCAACGGGTTCACATTACCGGATTTAAAATCCTGGAGGTGGCCGGATGAAGGGTATCCTGTTAGACGGGACGTGTCGATCATAACAGACCCGGAGTGTGTAAATAAACGAGCACGGGACGAAGAGACGGAGGAGGACTTGATTGAAGCGGCGGGAGACGGAAGCAATGCTTTAAACGTGTCTTCGCTCGACACGAGCTCCACTCAAACAGGTCCAGGCTCATGCATCATCGACTGCAAAAAGAAAACCTTCCTGGTCCTAACTGAGGTGGGAGGGGTCACGATGACCGGCGGCTTGACGCTAAAAAACGGAGGAGGCAGACTGGGCGGATTCATTAATATCAGACCCGGCGCCGCCGCGAGTTTCGACGACGTGGTTTTCGAACGAGGCGCGTTTCAACATCTATCGGACAGAATAACGAAACACCCGGTAACACCCAAACCGGGTGTGCAGGGTGTTACGGTTAATGGTGTTACACAAGCCTACGGCGGCGCTGTGTGCATCGTGAACGACGACCGGTTAAGAACTGAAGAAGAACTTGCTGCTGCGCGGGCGGCGGTGGCGGGGACAACCGCCGCGGACAGTGTCACCCTGGGCGTTCCGCACAACATAACGTTCGTGCGGTGTACGTTTCTTTCGAACTCGGCGCTTAATGGAGATGGAGGCGCGGTGTACGCCAGAACCAGCGGGTTGGGGTACATAATCTTCGACGACTGTTTGTTTCAGAGCAACAGGGCGGACACTGGAGTAGGGGGTGCAGTCGCCGCTGTCGGGGGAAGGGTTATTTTCCACGAGACCAATTTTGACGGCAACGTAGCGGGGGACGGCGGGGCACTGTCCCTGAGAAGGGGAGGCCTAGTCGGCGGCAGTGCATTCTCGAACAACGTAGCGACGTCTGGCAGTGGTGGCGGTGTGTTCGCCGCAGGCGCGGAGAACAACCCCACTGCTAGCACGAAGATCACCCCCGACGTGCAGCAACCCGGCTGGATACAAAACTCTTTCTTCCGAGGAAACCGGGGCAAAATTTCAGGAGGCGCAGTGTTTAGCGTCGGCGGGTGGCGTTTCTGGAACAACGAGTACGACTTGATCGCCAATGGCGTGGATGCGGAGGGAGTAGTGGCACATCCGAATGTCTACGCGTGTACTGTCGAATCAGGAGGTGACACGTGTTTAGCGTACACTTCTGAGACGGAATTCGCGCAAACCCCCGCGTACGCGCCGTTCGCGGAGCAAAACTTGCCGCAAGTCGTGTACGTCCGCCCCAACGTCGTGGAAGTCACAGTGGCGGTGGAGGTTAACGAAATATCGGGGGTGGTGCGGCCGGCAGGGGCGGATGATATTGGCAGTGACAGTACTGATGGTGCTAGTGGTGATACTGGGTTGAGCGGGTCTACTGATAGTACCTCTACCGAGACACCCTCCACACACACGAGCGACGGAATGTACGGTTGAGTACAATAGGTTTAGGTATAGTCTAGTTTGAATATTCATAGAACTCTTCTCTTTTCGAGAAATTCTGACTCGTATGCGGTGGTTTCGGATCTCGGCGTTGCGTGGTTTGCGCCGAGGTCGTCATGATCCGTAAACTGTCTCGACTTTTTTCGAAAGAAAATAGTTGTACCCTCTGTTCAAATACGTTACTCGTCAATCCCAAACTCCTCGAAAATCTCCAGGAACGCTTCCGGCGGCTGCGCCCCCGATACTTTCACCTTGCGCTTCCCATCACTCACGATGAAGAACGGCACGCCTGAAATCCCCCGGGCGTACCGCTGAAGTTGCTCGTCCGTCTCGCCGAGAAACAAAGTGGGCACGTCAAGAATTTCTCGAGTTTTTTGCTTATCCAAACCGGCGTTGTCCGCCGCGTTCTGTAACACCTCTTTGTCACACGGCGACTTTTCTTCGCAAAAGTACGCACGAAAGATCTCCTCCATGAACTTGTTCTGCTTTTCTAGACTTTCCGTCTCTGCGTACGTCGCCAATCGGTGGCCGTCCAACGTCGGCCCCGTGTTCCCTCCCATCGAAAAGTTTGGAATCCCAGATCGCTTCATCGCTCCGTCTAACCGCTCCAGCATCGGGGGCAACGAGTTCGCGCCGAACTTTGAGATGTAATACGCCAGCTTCTCGATTCCTTTCTCGTTGGCGTCGGGGGGGAAGTCCCCGGACGCAATTCCTCTTTCCCACACGGTTGGGGGCATCAAGAAGAAAGGCCTCCAGGTCTGTGTGAACACCACATCTTTCGCTGACTCCTTCGGTCGCACTGCCGCCAACGCCTTGCCCAGGTTCTTTTGTCCGACGTAGCACCAGGGTCAGACGATGTCTGAGACCACATCAATAGTGATGATGCGTTTCGCAGCCGCGGTGGCCGCAGAGGCGGCGGCGATGACCGAAGCCATGAAGGCGCGTTTGGGTGTGACACACATCTGGGGAGTTTTCACGAGACTTCCGAAATTCTGCTCGCGCCAAAATCTCCGCGTCATACACTTTACTGTCTACTATGTACTCGGCTGACCGCGTGGAGGACAGATCACACTGCGGCGCGCAGCTGACTGGTGTGGAGGAATTGGGGCTGCATAGGCGAGCCACGCGATGAACACTACGGAAGGCGTTCTTCATGGCGAACGCGCCTCGCTTCTGAAGCCGGCCGACCCCGCGGCCGGTGGTAACCGTAAATCAAAACGAGATGGCTCGACGTTTACCAACCAACACAAACCGTGGCTTCTCGCCATCGGCGTTGTGGCGGTCTTCGGCGGCCTTGCAGTCGCACACGGTACGTGTATACCCGTGTATTGTGTTGGACTCGTGGTGTCTATCATAGATACCATAACCCTTAAACCTCGAATACATCAGAGCGTGCGGACCGCGGCGTCCCGCGGATTTTCCCAGGTGTTACCTGGCGTCCTGTTCTACTTGTGTCATTTTCTCAGATCCCGGACCTGACCTTACCTCCTTTCGACCCTCCTTTCTCCACAGGCTCCGTGAATGGATGGCGCAGCTCCACGAACCCAACACTCGGCGTGGATATCACCCCTGGCACCGATGATTCAACCCCATCGTTGCTGTCAAACACGGACGGTTTGAGCTCAACTCACGGGTTGAATCAAGTAGGAGCTGAAGTGAGTTCATTTTTAGTAGATCCTTTGGGGAACGACAACGACCAGTGCGAGTCGAAGGCACTCCAAG
>TARA_B110000977_G_C11091322_1_pt1 | contig 15357 bp, 25 predicted proteins | sample TARA_B110000977 | Tara Oceans TARA_B110000977 (sample SAMEA4397798) | marine metagenome | biome: Polar Biome; feature: [SRF] surface water layer (ENVO:00010504); material: water (ENVO:00002006), including particulate matter (ENVO:01000060) such as... | depth 5 m | reverse complement strand
ATGTGAAGAGGTTCAACTATGTAATTGTGTAATCTAAATCTTTTTCCTTGAATAGATACGAAGCCATATTCGGGCGGTACTGTGTTGCATGATATTTTAACATCTTTCAAAATATCAAAATTTACTTTTTGTAATGTTGTCGATTTATACTCTGATGGAAGTAATGATTGCCAAGATTGCAAAAAGTTTTCGTTAAATTTAGAATCACTTTTTTGTTTTTCTTTTGAATATAAAACACTAGCATGAAAACATTCGTCTGAAACTTTCACCTTCCGGTCATTGATTCGTAGATAAGGTTCATAAATCTTAAATTGCAAATAACAAAAACCTGCATGATTCATATGTAATATAGTTTTATTACTTTTTCTATGTTATGACGACATATACAGCACCTAACAAAGTGTATGTCCACATGGAACTATTGCTGTATCCACCTCATTTGTAATACAAGTTGGACATAAGATCGTTTAGAGTCATTTTTTTATAAAATGTGGACTACAACAAGGCGATAGTAAGTGCGTTAATTTCTTTTACACCTTTGAACATTTAAAACGCCGACTTTATATATTATATTTAAATATTCTATGAAAAAAACATTTTTTTAAATTAGCGGAATAATCTATTACTTTTATGAAGTTGTTTTTACAATATTTGTTTATAATTTGTGAAATATGAGGGACATTTGTATCATCAAAAATCATTAAGGTATCTTTGTGAGCAAATTTTTTACAATTAATTAAATCATTTATAACACATCTTTCATAGTGACCACCGTCAATATGTATAATATCATATTTTTATCATTATTATATTCTTTAACCGTAATTAAAGAATCTATTGAAGACATTTTTTTTACTTGGGCAAATGTCTACCACAAAAAGCGCAATTAGGTTTCACCTTAGCAGTACACTTATTTCCATCCATTTTTGTAGCTTGGCAATATTGGATTGCACTATTTTCTTTCTTTTTCACCGCTTCCTTATCCTGAGTGTTTTCTTTCTTAATTATTTGAGCAACAAATGCTTCTTTATGTTCAATAAGAACTACCGTTTTACGATTTTCAAGTTCTTTTGCATAATTTTTACGCAAATTATGAATAGCATTGATCAAACGTTCATCTTCTGCTAAAATTTTCCCGCTGCTGTTTCGCTCGATATACTTCTTACGTATATCGTCCATGTCTCTTTGTATTATATACATTATCCTATTTAAGTGATTTTTTTAATGGAATGTGGAACTTATCTGGATATTTATTATTTGGGGACCCAAGACTTTTTTTCAGAATTTCTGTAATTAAATCAATGCAAAGGATATCTTTCATCACATGGAAAACAGCTTGTGTCCTTTTATATTTATAAACGTATGTATGATCTTTGCAATACCACATATGGTCATCTTGAAAGTTATGACACGATTCTGGTCTTGTCAGACCACAAACATTACATTTATTTTGAAGAAGTTTATAATGACCAAGACAATATTTCTTCTGATCAATTGTTATCATATCAAAGGTAACATTACAACACATTCGTCCGTCACTCGCTGCATAATTTGATAAACAACACTCTGATTTGATACAATTTGTACAATGAGGTGAGTGTGCGTATGTAAGCAAACGAGTTGCACACAAATTGCATTTTTTTGTCGATAGCATATAATTAAATATGAATTGTTAACTATAAGTATTTAACCAACAAGTGGCTCTACATGTCCAAGAATCATTCTACGACAGCAAAAACGTGATAGTTTCAATTCATCCAATGCTTCCTTCGCTGACATTCCATTTTGTAAATGATTCAAAAAAAGGCTGTACTTGTTCCCTGTGACCTTCCCACAGGTGAAGCAGCGCACTGGCATAATCATTATATGTATTTGTAAAATCAAAATTCTTAATTGAGTATTGCAGTAGTGTTGCGAGTTGGAAAACAATCAGAATTTTCATAAGATTATTGTTCTTCAAGAGTAGTTTTTTGGTATTTTCCTGGTGTTTGATTGTCTGTTTGATATCATTGATTTGTTTCATAATTGCAGAATTTCTATATTCTGTACGAAACAAAAGGTTTCTATAGTAAAGTGCATCTTTCATTCGCAGTTTATCGACCATTGCTTTGTCCTTAATATAACATTCGGTTTAAGTGAATTTAAAATTCTGCAATGTTAATTTTATAATGGAGGCATTGGTAGACAAATGTGAAATGTTGGAAAGAATAATTACAATCAAAGACCAAGAAATAAAACGTTTATTCGAATTATTAACAATTCAAAAGTCTGGTAATCAAAAGCAAAGTATACTACCGCCGCAAATAACGTGTGACTTTTTGCAGACTATTGAAAGAAATATTTTGAAGTTGAATGATACGGATATTCGAAGACATATATCAGCACCTTCGCCTGCATATAAATCTATTACAACATTACTTCAAAAATTGTTTGTATCTGATAATAAATTATGCATTATTAATCATCAAAATTACATTACTTATAAAACATTTGACGATCTAAAAAAGGTTTACTATGTCGAAATATTCGATATAATATTAAAAAAGTTGTATGACAGATGTGTAATCGCGTGCAAGAATATACACGAGAATATAAATAACGAACACGACAATAACATTAGTGACTATTGTCATGACAATATAATGATGCTTTTTTCCGACAATGAAAAAAAAACCAAATTACAAAAAGACCTATTAAAAGTGATAAAGCCAATGATGCTCGTTCATAAATGAAATAATTTGTCGGTTTGTATTACATGGAGGCATTAGCACTAAAATTCAAGGTGTGTGAAACGAAAATAAAAGAAACTCAAAAAGCATTGAAAGTGTTGAGGGATGATCAGCAGGAAATAAGTGCACAGCTTATGCAGTTGATGTTGAATAAAAATGTTAAATGCATACAACTTGATGAACACACAATAGTAATGAAAGCTTGTAAGCAATATGGATCATTGAATAAAGAATATTTGCAACAAACACTGTCAACATTTTGCGAATCGAACAAAAACCGGAAAAACGATTCAAAGATATTTGCAGAAGAAGCAGCTGAACATTTAATAAGTAATAGAGACGTGAATGAAAAACAAGTTATTAAGCTTGTCACGAAGAAATAGTTTCGGTTGTCGGCAAATTATGTGAGATGAATGGTTCTGACAATACAGGTTCGACAGGTTTATTATAAACCATTAAGATACCAAGAATCAATGCAGAGACTAAAATAGATATTTTTATCAATTCGCCTCGGTCGATATTTTCGTTTTTTGATTTTTTATATGATGTAAGCATTATGAACATGCACAATCCAGCCCCAGATGATATGAATAATTCAGAACCTGTCATTTATATTACAAAACAACAATTTTTTATGATTTAAACGTTATTTGAATGTGACTGTTACTTGAATATTGTGACGTTTTGTTTTTCCAGACAAATCTTTAACGTTTTTTTTTGAATTATTTTCTTGATTATTCAACATATGGTTTTCTATTTTTTTACGATTAGTGTCAGAATCAAGATATTCTAGTACTTTATTTTCAATTGCCCATTTGAAAAAATTTAATTGTGCAACTGTTGTCTCGAGTTTTTTATTTTCCGTATGTTTACACACTATTGAGATACGATTATGTCTTCTGAATGGATCGAATTGCATTTTGCTATATGCTTTTAATTGGCTTCTGTATTGTAAATATAAATTAAATGGTGATTTATCTTTGGGTTGTAAATAATAAAGCACACATTCGTTTTTAGCATAGTTTGTACAAAGATAATCAATGATTCGTAACGAAATTTTGCATTTCTTAAGAACACACTGAGCTAAAAGATTCATATTTTTATCCTTTTTGTAAAACTCTAAGAGACTCTTCAGCAGTATATCGTGTTTCTTTTCTATTGGCATACAAGATAATATATATATTTCTTTAAATTATGAACAGCTTTCCATATGGTGGAGATGTAAATGATTTAAACAAGATGTCCAAAATGGCGAATACGAAACTGGAAGACAAATACACACGACGTAGAAGCTTGAAGTTGAATGATATAATATATGATTTCAATGATGCACTTTATGAAATTGGGAAGAATCCATCACATGGGACAATAACCGAGCATTTTAAAGCAATTTCATTATGTATGATAATAACTTCGATCATTGGACTATTATTATACGAATTTCAATGATATATTTTTTGACAAATACAGGGTACCTGCAACGAACGAGGCAATTGCTAAAGATCCGACTGCAGAAAGTTTTTCATTTTTAAATAGTGATGGTAAAACTCTTTTGAGTAAGTTTTGAAAACCATCATTGTAAAAAACGAGGCACAGTACAAGAACCAATAGTATATCTTTTTGGCCTTCGTTTATTGTATTATTTGCTTGTGGTTCATGTGGTGATTGTTGTTGCATAGGTTGCATAAAATAACCCTGTGGTTTCAATGATTGAACTGCAGGAGCAGGCATAAACTGCCCATTTTGTTGCTGCATCGTTTGTTGTTGCTGCATCGTTTGTTGTTGCTGCATTGGTTGTTGTTGCTGCATTGGTTGTTGGTTTTGTGGCTCATCATGCATACCTCTTAATATTTCATTATAATCCATAACTTGCTGTGGCATGTTTTCAGTCTGTTGCATTTGAGGCATTGGTCGTGACAGATTTTCTAAAGGCGTGCTCATATCATCCATACTTACTTATATATGATTCTTTTTTTTGCTTGTTTAAACAAATACATAATGCTTAAAGAACAATATGTAATTAATAAATATGCTTTGTTATTATTGTTGTCATCATATTGACAATAGAATTCTCAAGATGCCTACACACTATGACGAATCCAACAAGATTTATAAATTTTATGGACAATATTGTAGTTGGGAATGCATGAAGTCCTATAATTTGTACTCAAAGTCGAGTTATAAGCAATACATTTTTAATTTGATACAAAAATTTCACGATCAAATACAGGATAAAAGATCGATCGAATTTGCGCCTCCTAAAGAAATGTTAATTTCATTCGGGGGAACAATGGAAATAAATGATTTCAGAAATAATAACGAAATATTTGCAATATACAACTTTCCTATGAAAAGCGATGAACGAATTATCGAAAGATATGAAAATTTCTCAATCCATCAATCCAAAAATGAACAATCACAAGCAGTGATTCATAATGAACCAATTAAACTTAAAAGAAAAACTGCTAAAATATCAACACAAAATACACTAGAAACGAGTATGGGTATTTTCAAAACTTGATTTTCATACGTAAACCAATATCCAATACAATCAACATCATGACAATACCCAACATTATTTTAATATCATAATCACAAATGAAAGATTCGTTATCTTGTTCATTTTGGAAGGTTTCAACTCCTTGTACTTTTTTTTGATTCATTTTCTCTTTGATTATCATCGATATATAGTCCTCCTTATATGGTCTCAATAATGCTATGAGTTCGGGATCTGTTATTTTTACAGTTAATTCATCAGTTTTTGAATTTTTGATTTCTTGAAAATTAAAAGTACTTTGAAGCGGAGCTGTTGATAATCCGGTGGGAAGTTTATTTTGGGTTTCCATATTTGACACTTTTAGAATTTGTTTTTGATATTCTGTATTAGTGTGAATATTTTCTTTATTTTTTGTTTTCGTTTTCAATAAATCGTATGCTTCGCTCAAGGGCGTCAATGATAAGTTCATAAAATATACAATATTTAAAATTATATATCAATACTGTTTTCCTTATTTGCGATTATTTTTGGTTTACGTCCACGCCGTGTACCGCCTGCAGTTACAGATACTTGTTTTACGCTCAAGTTACTTACTTGACTCATTGTATCATCATCACTCATCACAGATTCTGGCACATTGGGTGTTTGCTGCTGGAAAGATGACGAAGGCATTGGTGGTGCCATCATATTTCCCATACTAGAAAGATTCATGCTTGGTCCTCGCATTTTTCTACGACCTGATTGTGAAAATGTTTCTTGCTCGTTTTCCGTTGTTGTTGTTGCTGTTTGTTGTTTCATCATGTTTTGGGCAAGATTGCTCATAGCTTGTTGCATTTCTGGATTGTTTTGTGCCATTGCGCCTAAATTTGGAATCGATTTAAACATTGTACTTGTCATGTGAAACATAATAGCACTTCCTGCCAAACTTAACATGAGTTCTAATTCTGGTGGTGTATTCACTTTTCCTGCATATTTATCATGTAGCCTTTCAAAAACGTTATCGTAATCGCCATCAGTCGAGTTTTCCATGACTGTCTCTGACCATCCATTAAGTTCAAGTCCGAATGGATCATATCGTTTATTCAAAAACTCCGAAGCGCTCACAACTGCTGTAAGCATACGACGTGAAAATTTTACGCTTGCATTTACTTCATGATCACGTTTGATTCTTTCAAAATCAGATCGCATTTCCCTAACATCACTATACATGTTGTACTTCTTGGGCAACTTGATACCTTTTGATTCGAGTCTGTGAAATCTATATAGCAAATCCTGTTTTTCATCTTCAATGCTATTAAATCCAGCAGATGGTTGGGGTCCTGTATTGTCTGGCATATCTTCTTGGGGGAAATCGTCTCCATATGCAGCAGATTCACCAGCTTCCGATTCTCCATCATTATTACTTTCAGCATTTTCACTTACCGCATCGTCTTGTTGAGCCATTCGTTTTTGTGGATTTGAAAACGCTTCAAAAGTTTTGTCCATAAAGGCAGGTGGGGGTGCTGTTGGTTGTCGTAAAATAGGTGTTGGTCGGCTTTGGTTTTGCACTGACGAGCGTTGAGTGAATTTGGGTTTCTGCTTGAAAATGGTTTTCTTTTTTGCTTTCGCTGTTTTTGTGAGTTTGAATTCATCATCTGATAAATTAATACTACCATCAATCGATATATTGTCATCTTCTAATGAAAACTTTATGTCATCCATATATTGATTTTACATTTCTACCTTTAAGTTCTAACGCAATTTCCATTATTCGTTGTTTATGATTGTGCAAAGTTTTATAAAAAACATTTCGTAACTGAGCACTTGGTTTCATACTCATAACATCGCTTAATTTAAACCACGTAAGCATTTTCTTTTCTTTAAATTGATGACTTATTCCTGGAATTGTACATATATAGTTGTAGGTTGTATTATATTTTAGTACAATATTTGCATCATATTCAATCCATAAAAAAAACATGTAATAAGGTTTATTGGTGAACCCCTTACTAAGAATATAGGGTGTATTGAAAATAATCGAGGAAATTTCTTGTATATCATAAAAAATTCCCAGTGTTTCTTCAAACATTTCACGAGATGCTGTTAAATAGGGATACCCATTGTCTACATAATCACTTTTTCCTCCATAATCACTATATGTATTATAGTTATCCTTCCCTAGTAAAACACAGAGTTCATTTCCATTCCACGACACTAATAATATACCTGCGGCATAATTGCTCATTCTACAATATTTATAATTTTTAATTATCGTTTTAAACATTCAAAATGTATAACCTATACATTTTAAGGCCAAATATGCTGAATTTTGTTCAGCCTGTTTCTTGCTCTTGTCAGTCCCTTCACTTACCTTCCGATTGTTTATATTAATTTGCACTGTATATTTTTTAGCATGATCCGGACCATCAGTATGCGTTACCGCATACACAGGCGATTTCATCTGCCTCGCTTGTACGTATTTCATAAGAATATCCTTATAATTCGTATCAGTTTCCAATTCACTCGTTTCCATATGTTTTTCTATTAAACGGATCATAAATTTACGGCAAAATTCAAGCCCTTTATCAAGATAAAGCGCACCCACTAGAGCTTCAAAGACATCTTCGAGAATCCGCGGATTGTTATTCCATTCCTGATTCAATGCTTTTGAATTCATTTTTACATATTCACCCAATTTCAATAATCCAGCGAAATAAGATAATCCTTTACTACTAACAATTTTAGTGCGTACCCTTGTGAGATATCCTTCATTTTCATTTGGATATTTCTCATAAAGGTATGATGCAACAATAAGCCCAATTACAGAATCCCCAACAAATTCAAGACGCTCGTATGAATCTGTTCCCAGGTCCTTTGCAATTGATTTATGAACAAATGCGATTTTATATAAATCTATACACTTTGGTTTAAAACCTACTAATTTCTTAATGCTATTTTCGTTAATTTCCATTAATATTCATTATTGTTTTTTTTTTAAGCTTTTGCACTTACTGGACGAACCGTCTTTTTTACAAGTTTCTTCACCGGGGATTTTTCTACTGACACTGCTGGCATTTTTTCAATCGGTTCAACTTCTTCCTTCAGATAATGTTGACTCATGTATTTCTGAAGGTTGAAAAAAGTAAGAGTTACATCTTCTGGGATGGTTAGAATCGTTTTAAGTTTTGCATCCAGAATTAGTTCGCGTTTGTTTTCAGGGTTTTGAAGATTGTTCGCCTTGACATATTTGTTAATTTCCTTGGTCACGTCAGTTCGCGCCATAAGTGTGTCAGATGCTACACCAAGAAATTCACACAGACCTTTGGACATTTTCATTGGTTTCGCAAATCCACTTAGTTTCTTTGGTTTGTCCTCGTCCTCCTCAGGTTTGTTTAGTTTGCGTACAGCTTTCTGAAGACGTTTAAGATCTGCACGAAGTTTGATCACCTCTTTGACAAGGGCTTCATGATCCATCGTTTCAATGATTTCGACTTTGGCTTTGGGCGGCATTATTAATTCTTACAAATTAATATTCTTTAAGCAAGTTAACGCATATTTTTTTATGTTTTATTTTATGACATTAGTATGCGACAATCGTGAAAATATAAAACTCATAGGTAAAGGAGCCTATGGTACAATATTTTTGAGAAATAATGTTGTGATCAAGATTGCAACAGATGCGAAGGAAGAAAGAACAAAGCACTTAGATTTATGGTATTCACTTCCAACTTCATGCAGAAAGTACTTCGTACGTCCTCTCAAATTACCACCTGATTGTAAAGTAACTTCAAAAAAATATTCATTGCACGCAATGGAGTTTTTCAAAGGGACAAATATGCACGATTATGTTATTTTAAATGTCGGGTTAGGAAATATATCACTTGTTGAAAAAGCGCTCACCGAACTTAAAAAAGCTATTTTGTGTATGTGGAAAAGCGGATACATTCACAATGACCTACATATGCAGAACGTTCTGGTATCGTCCGCTCAAAAAATAAAAATAATTGATTTCGGTCTGTCAGAAAAAGTTTCACCGTTGAAAAATCAAACAAGTGAAAAAGAAATCTCAAAGTGGTTCAGTAAAAAGTATGTCAAAGTACTAAAAAAACACGGGTTCAGAACAATGAATCCAGATTTATATGCTTATGGTGTTAAAAAGCATAGAATGTTTAGTAAACATAATCAAAAATTATACAATGTTATGCATAAAATTACTTAAATAATATCATTTAGAACAATTCACTCATGGAATCTCTTCATCGAAATCTAGTTCAAGTTTCAAAAGACAATACTGAATTTCGCTTGGAAAAACAAAAACAAACACAAATTGCACACCAAATGAAAATCAAAACCTCTATGTCCGAATTGTTTGCACAAATTTCACAAAGTGATTTTCAGAATAAAATGGAAGTTGCTGCCTCAAATGGTTATAACAAATGTGAACTCTTTAGTTTTATGCGAGGCGAGTATTTTCAAGAGTTTCCTCTCATCTTCCTAACTCGTGGACCGACTAATTTTAACGGGTTCGGACTGAATTATTTTGATGAGATGAACATCAATCCTTATATAAAACAACTGCAACAATTTTTTTCCCCATTCGAACTCTTTTACTCTACAAACAAAACTGGTAAAACTTCCATTATGATTTCATGGTAATTTTTTCTAATCTTATTATATGAAATTTCATTTGATAGAGATAACTTGTTCAAGCAATATCCATAAGCCAAAAAAAAGTATTCAAACTACAACAAATCAGGATAGTGCAGAAAAAGCCGCTTTGTTCTTTATGGCAAGTGCGTTCAAAGGCACCAGAGGGGATATAAAAGCGCTTGTGAAGGTTCAAAAAAACTCTGAAAATTTGCAAAAAACTCATTCGGTGAATCGTGTAGAACGCGTTCTCGATAAAAAAGTAAAATACATTCATTATATTTCCTGAAGAATATCACTTAAAGATTATCTAAGGAATTGAATCAACCGAAACTATGTTCAATGAAACATATCTTGAGATTATGCACTTCTGTATGAGTTACAAAAGTAAATATCAAGATTTCAAACCTTTGAATTTGTCAACAATGACAATTATAGGTGAAACTAACAAAGGAAATATTGATATTAAATATTTCAGCGATAATTTTGTCAGTCCTATATACCCTGCGTGTGCAATCAAGAAAACGAAAAAACACGGCGATTATATAGAAACTAAAAGAGGCAAAATGAGGAAAAGTTTTTACAATCAAGTTACAATTCAATACATTGATATCACAACGAAAAGTATTAAGCTTTTTTCAAACGGAAAATTGCAAATTACTGGAATTACATCGTTGATTGAAGCAAACAAAGTAGCTGAATTGATGCAAAATGTCTTGAATAGTACATTCGGCATTGAAGATTTCAAAGTCAGTGCAGGTCAAATTGGGATGATCAATACTAACTTTTCATTCGGTTTCAAACTTGATATTATTCAACTAAGAAGTATCTTAAAAGAAAAAGATGGCGTTCGAATCGAATATGAACCAGACGTTTATCCCGGACTCAAAATGAAATACAATAAGACATCTGTATTTATATTCACCACGGGCAATGTTTTAATCACGGGAGTGAAAACATTGGAGGAAATTCAAGAAGCACTCATATATGTTGTTGAAAGTACTTATACTAATAAAGAGAAGATATATATCGAACAATACCCAAGTAAAAAAGTAACAAAACAAGTAAAATATTGTGATGGTTACAAAATCAACGAATATAATTGCGCGAAACAATTGGATTTTAAGTAAATTTTTTTGTTTATAAGTATTATAAATGAGACCCGGAATGAGTGACGGACGTGCTTTCACAGACTATTCCTCAAGCTGTCAAATGAATAACATCATTCAAACAAAGAACAAAATCAAGGACGATGCTTCATATAGAGAGTTTTTACAGAAAAACGCATCCAAAATCATGAATATTCAAGCGTCAACAAATTGATATAAAGTATATTGTATAATTTAATATATGCTAACTAAAAAAGGGTTTGTACTCACAAAATGTAAAATGACAAAAAATGAGATTGATAAGCTTACAAACGATCTTTATGTCCGTCCAATGGTTTTTGGTTCAAACCATTTCACCCAAGCAGATTATTTCTATGTATACAGGGAGAGTCCGCACAAATTTAGAATTCCAAGATTTTACGGTATGGAAAATTTTGGAGTTCCAGTTTCTCAGTTTTCTTGTACTTCCATCGAAGTATCCTTTGATGGGATTCTCAAGGATAGCTTAAAACAAAATGATGCAGTGAACGCTTGCATTGCGTCATTGAAAAAATGCGGAGGAGGGTTATTGTCATTACCAACAGGTTATGGGAAAACAACTTGCGCGCTTGCGGTACTTGCACGCATTGGTGTCAAAACTTTAATTATTGTTCATAAAGAATTTTTGATGAATCAATGGCGAGAACGTATAAATCAATTTTTACCATCGGCAACAGTTGGTATTTTGCGCCAAAATAAATGCGAAACACAGAATGATATTACAATAGCAATGTTACAAACTTTGTGCGTAAAAGATTTTGAACCAGGTATCTTTGATAGTTTTGGTCTCACCATTATAGACGAAACACACCATATCTGCAGTCGTGTATTTTCACAGTCGATGTTTGCATTCACTACAAAGTATATACTTGGTCTATCAGCAACACCTGAACGTAAAGATAATCTGACATACGTTCTTCATTGGTTCATTGGACCAATCTGTTTCAGCGTTAAACGTGAAAATCAGTTGAATGTTCAAGTGGAACAAATTATTTATACATGTCCGAAGTACTATGATGATGTACCTATCAACATTGCAAATAAAGTGAATTTACCCGAAGTCATTAACACAATCGTAAAGATCACAGAACGCAATGATCTAATTATAAATCTCTTACAAAAGTCTTTACACGAAAAAAGGAATATTATTTTATTGACAGAACGACGCTCTCATTGCGAAATTCTGCTCAAAATGTTACAAAGTTCTGTACCAGATGTTAGCGCAGGTCTTTACATGGGTGGAATGAAACAGAATGTTCTGAAAGAAAATGAAAAATGCGATGTATTATTCGCAACCTATAGTCTCGCACATGAAGGATTAGATATACCGAAATTAGATACACTTATCATGGCCACACCGAAAAGTGACGTCGTTCAATCATGTGGACGTATTTTAAGAGAAACAGGAATCAAAAAAAATCACCCACTAATTTACGATATTGTTGATTCCTGGGGTCCTCTTGTCGGACAATCACGAAAGCGTAAAGCATTCTACAATAAAAGTGGATTCAATTTGCAAAAAGAAGAAGAAGAAACTATAACAAAATTAAGTGGATTCTCGTTTTTTGATGATTGATTATATTACACTTGCTTAAAAAGTCGGTTTATTATTATACTATGACTTCCCCAATCAAAGCCAACCGAGTTAACTTCATGCGAACTCAGCTTAATAGAAAACTTAAACAAGCAAGATCTTCTGGGTGTATTGAACATCCTCGTCATTGTGCTGTTCTATGGGACACAATAGAAGAACTCTCTGCAACAATTTATCATTCAGAAAAAAAATTAAAATCGAAACCTCGCCACAAACACCAAAGCGATCTTTATTTATTTTGTGATATTGAGCATTGGGAAGATGAATGTAGCTCCGAATTATTTCAACCTCATTGACTCGACATTTTCACTTAAACAACACCATACAATTATGATTAAACAATGTCTCAAATGCGCGCGTATGCTATCGATAAGTTCAAATTTTCTTTAAATACCAAAATGTCAAAAAAACTAGAAGTATCAATTTTTAACTTTGCTGTCATAAAAGCACGAAGGCTTAATATAGCAAGGAGCTGGGATTGTAGATTTTTCAAAGACATATACAAAAACAAGGTTTTATCATTAATTTATAATCTTGAAAAAGGAGTTTTGAAACAAAAAATCGAAGAAAATATACTCAATATAACTGATATCCCCAACTTGCAATCGTGGGAAATTTGGCCAGAAAAGTACGAGAATTTCTTTCAGAAGAAATTAATCAAAGAAATGAATCAGCTTAAAAATATGGCAGAAGAATCAAATATAAGTGGAATTTATACTTGCGGAAAATGTAAAAGTGAATGCACAACATGTTTTAGTGTACAAACACGGAGCGCAGACGAACCAATGACAAATTACATATCCTGCAGGAAATGCGGTCATCGTTGGAAGGATTAAAAAATATCACTTAAACCTCTTTATATATTATAGAATAATGGCTAATATTGAGATAATCTTGGGACCAATGTTTTCTGGGAAAAGCACAGAACTTATACGTCGTTGTAGAAATTACGAAGCTATAGAAAAAACAGTAGTCGTTTTTAATCACGTTCTAGATACGCGATGCATCGACAACTCTGTTCAAACTCATAGTAAAACTTCCAAAACTGCTATTAAAACTAAACTATTGATGAGTTATAAAAACATAATCAACGACCCACCGGACGTTATTGCTATTGACGAAGCCCAGTTTTTCCAAGACCTATATGAGTTTGTTCAATATATGGAACGGTATCATATCGTTATTATTATTGCTGGTTTAGACGGAGACTGTTATAGAAAGCCATTTGGTCAAATACTTAATTGTATTCCACTCGCAAACGAAGTAACAAAACTTCACGCTCTGTGTATGATTAAGAAAGATGGAACATACGCATCTTTTACCAAGAGGCATGCTAGTATTGAACCACAAACAAATCAAGTAGATATTGGATCCCAAGATAAATATATGGCAGTATGTAGATCTGAATATTTTAACTGACATTTGCTTCTATTATCAAACAATACATATACAATCCATCCGTATTTTAAAAAAAATATTGATGTAATGTAATCAAATGTGTAAGTTTTTGTTCGAGATTAAAGTGACAAAAGATGATTTCGAAGATCTTAACCTATCAGGATTGTGCTAGGAAAAAAACATCAATTGTTTTTCAAATTGCAATTTGAAACTATGTCTATGATATTCAGTTTTACCATATTCTTTAACTGCTTCTATGTGTAAAGATGTACCATACCCCTTGTTTTTTTCCAGTTTATACACATCCAAATGATTATACTGAAGTATCAATTGTTTGATGTAGTTATCATGTGAAACTTTTGCAAGTATACTCGCTGCCATTATATTCTGATGAATGTTATCACCCGATATGACGGTTGTATATGGCACATCCTTATATTGAGTGAAAATATTTCCATCAACTAGTATATGATCATATTGTAGCTCTAGATTGTCCAATGCTCTATGCATAGCATTCATATTTGCAACATGTATATTTGAATTATCTATTTCTATATTTGTTGAGTATCCAATACCATAATCAATCGCGTTGTCTACAATGAAATCATACATTATTTCTTTTTGACCTTTGGAAAGTTTTTTGGAATCTTTTAAATATTTGTGTTTAATAGATGAATCCCATATAACAGCAGCAGCATATACAGGACCAAATATACATCCCTTACCTGCTTCATCAATCCCAACGTCCATTCAGTTAAAATCAAATTAAATTGTTTTTTTATACCTGTATCAGGTAGGCATAAAAAGCTATGTAGCGATTTATTAGATTCTATTCTGCAACAGAAGTACATCGCATAGACGAACCAGTTGTGTCGTATAATAATTTTTTGGCTTAAATGATACCGCTTCATTTATATCACTAATTGGTGTTGATTCAAATTCCATATTATTTGATTGATTATCACTTGTCATTCTAAGATAGTCTGTATTTGATTACTTCATCAAAAAAACGCTGGGTGTATTGTCAAGAGCTTCTATAATAATTAATTTACTTTTTGATAAAGTTAATACGATTGTCCATCAAGGAAAATTGGTTTTCAGATTTTTAAGTGATGCTGCCGAGAAAAGTGTATGTATTATTGGTTTGAGTTTTCACACTCACCACGACTATTGTATATAAGTCCACTACCACATGTTCCGTCATTCGTTCCGATACGTACACAATCTCCATTGACATTATAAACCATATTCTCAGGGCAAAAGGAATCATCTATGTCGACACCTGGAAGTTCGATATCTACTTCAGTTTCTTCGCTTTCTTCAGTTTCTTCAGTTTCTTCAGTTTCTTCAGTTTCTTCAGTTTCT